>Ga0207683_10000604_pt1 | contig 33136 bp, 34 predicted proteins | sample KBSM73metaG_FD_184333 | JGI IMG/M metagenome (GOLD analysis project Ga0207683, IMG submission 184333) | Miscanthus rhizosphere microbial communities from Kellogg Biological Station, Michigan, USA - KBS M7-3 metaG (SPAdes) (version 2) | ecosystem: Host-associated > Plants > Roots > Rhizosphere >... | reverse complement strand
ATCAACCAATTGGATTGCTCGATCACGTTGCCGGCCTTCGCATTTTCAGCCAGGAAGTGCTTCCAGTCCGGATCCTGCATCATCTTTGCGCGCTTCTGTTCGCGATCGGCCGCGTTCTCGTAAACCCATCCATGCACCAGCGTATTAAGCTGGCCGCTTTCACTGACGAGGTAATAGTGTGGCTCGCCCATGTGGCGGAGCTGCACCGGATAGGCGAGCTTGCTGTAGAGGTCGAGTTGCGCCGGTACCCTGCCTGGCAATATCCGATAGGTCCGATGGTCGATGAGCACTGAACTTCTCCCTTGAGAAATGCCGCCTGGTCCGACGGTCAGGGCGCACTTTTCCGGCAAGGCGCGTGTCGGTCAATAGGCCTATAATGCCGCCAATCAAGCCGCGTTCCGTGAGGATCAAAATGCCCTGCGCCTGCCCCGCAATACCGTTCAGATCGGCCGCGAAATCGAAGGCGTTGCGATGACGGCGGCGGAAGACTCGCAGCGAGCAGTCATCGAATTTCTGAGCGACCCGGCGAATTTCGACGGGATGGCGGTCAAACGCATCGATACCCACGCCGCGTCGGTTTTTCTGGTCGGGGATCGGGCGCACAAGATCAAACGCGCCGTACGCTTTTCATTTCTCGATTTTTCCACCCTCGCAAAACGCAAGGCTGCCTGCGAAGCCGAAATTGCCATGAATCGCTCCTTTGCGCCGGCGATCTATCGCGGCGTCGCGGCCATCACCCGGGAACCGAATGGCCGCCTTGCCATCGGCGGCAGAGGCGAGCCGGTCGAATGGTCGGTCGAGATGCGCCGCTTTGACGAAAGCCAGACTCTCGACCGCCTGGCTGATGCAGGCCAGATCGACGACTCTCTCGCCGATGCGCTCGGACGGGCCGTTGCCGGCGCACATCGCCTCGCACCCAGCGTGGCGAACGGGCACTTCCCCGAGGTGCTGTCGGAAATCATCGCGCAGAACGAAGCCGATCTTACGGCCGAACCGGAGCTGTTTTCGTTGGACCAGGTGCGCGCGCTCGGCGCGGCGACCCGTGATGCGCTCGATCGCGTGAAGCCGTTGTTACAAGCACGTGAACGCGCCGGACTGGTGCGCCGGTGCCATGGCGATCTGCACCTGGGCAATATTGTTCTCATCGACGGCGTGCCGGTCGTTTTCGACGCGCTCGAGTTCGACGATCGCATCGCGACCGGCGACGTGTATTACGATCTCGCATTTCTCTTGATGGACTTGGTCGACCGGGGGCTGCATGCGGCCGCCAACATCGTGTTCAATCGCTATCTGACGGAAGCCCGTCGCGTCCATGATCTGGACGCACTCGCCGCGCTCCCCCTCTTCATGTCGGTCCGCGCGGCGATCCGCGCCAAGGTCAATGCGGCACGACACCGGCAAAAAGGAGACGACCCGGAACTGGTAAAAAAGGCACGGGAATATGCGGCCCTTGCGCAAAAATTCCTGGCACCCGTGCAGGCGAAGTTGGTTGCGGTCGGCGGATTGTCAGGAACCGGGAAATCGGTGCTTGCGCGGGCATTGGCGCCAGCACTTTCGCCGCTGCCAGGCGCCGTGATCCTGCGTAGCGATGTCGAGCGCAAGACGTTGTTCGGCATCGACGAAACCGAAAGGCTGCCGGAGCGGGCCTACTCGGTCGAGACCACGATCAGGGTTTACAAGGGGCTTGCGGAAAAAGCGCGGCGCGTAACTGCCGCAGGTTATTCGGCCATCGTCGATGCGGTTTTCGCTTTGCCTGTCGAGCGGTCCGAGATTGCAAAATCAGCAAACAGCGCGAAATTCGACGGATTGTTCCTCGTCGCAAGTCTCGACGACCGCGTGGCACGCGTCGGGAACCGTGGCCGCGACGCGTCGGACGCGGATGCCGACGTCGCGCGCAAGCAGGAGGAATTCGATCTCGGTCGCGTCGCATGGTCGAAGGTCGACGCATCCGGTACTCCCGAGGAGACGCTTCTGCGCGCGGAGGGGATGCTTAAACTCAGATAAGCGAGCCATGCAGTGCGCGCTTCGCTGTCCAGCGGCAAGTCTCACGTGACATTCGCTACGGACCTGATGCATAGCTGAATCTACGAGCCCATCCGGTTTCCGAGGATGACGACCGCGAAAGCACGACACGCCCTTGCCGTCCGACTCGCCGCGGGCATCGCGGGGTATTGCGCCTTCATCAATCTCTATTCGCCGCAGGCGATCTTGCCGTTGCTGTCGCAGGAATTCGGCGCAAGCGCAGCCGCAGTCTCGACCATTATCACCGTAAGCACGTTGGCCGTGGCGCTGACCGCGCCTTTCACCGGCACGATTGCCGACGTGCTGGGTCGCAAACGAGTCATCGTGGTGGCGATGTTTGCGCTTGTCATCCCGACGATCATGGTCGGCCTCTCGACAAGCCTGTCGGCGATGATCTTCTGGCGCGCCGTGCAGGGCCTCGTACTCCCTCCGATTTTCGCGGTCATGGTCGCTTACATCGGAGATGAATTGCCGCAGCACGAAGCGACCACCGTGGCCGGTATCTATTCGTCGGGCTCAAGCCTTGGAGGATTCAGCGGCCGCCTGTTTGTGGGCCTTCTTGCCGATCTGGTCACCTGGCGCGCGGGCTTCATGGCGCTCGCGACGATCGCCTTTATTGGCGCGCTCATTGTTGCGTTCCTTCTGCCGCACGAGCGCAAATTTGTGCGCTCCGAGGGCCTGGTTTCCGCTGGAAAACAGATGCTGGCGCATCTGCGCAACAAGCAGCTGATCGCGACCTATGCGGTCGGATTCGGTGTCCTGTTCAATTTCATCACGACCTTCACTTACGTCAGTTTTTATCTGGCGGCGCCTCCATTCAATCTCTCGGCAAGTTGGCTCGGCGCGATCTTCGTCGTCTATGTCTTGGGCGCGCTGCTTACGCCGTGGACCGGCTGGGCTGTCGCCAGGTTCGGGCGCCGACGCTTCACGGTGCGCGTCATTGCGATCTGGGTCATCGGAATCGTACTGACGCTTGCCCCCTCGCTTCCGCTGATCATTGCCGGGCTCGCAATCAGCTCCACCTGTGGCCTTATTTGTCAGGCGATTTCGACTGGCTACGTCACCGTCACCGCCAAGGCAGGTCGCTCCTCTGCCGTCGGGCTTTATGTGACGTCGTTCTATGTCGGCGGCAGCTTCGGCGCACCGCTAGGGGGTCTCGCGTGGCACCTCGGCGGCTGGCCGGCGTGCGTCGCACTCGTAGCGGTCATGCTGGCGATCATGTCGGCCATCGTGATCTTCGCCTGGACACCACGCGCGCCCGCCCCGACCGAAGTTCCGCCGATCGAGCCGCCGTGACGTTACCGCGCGCTCGGATGCCAAATCGGCTTGTATCCCTGTGAAAGCACAGAAACGATCGATGGTGGAGTGAGCACCTCGACCTTCATTGCGCGCGGTCGTGCTCTTGATGCACTGTAGCTCGAGGGTGTCCAGCGCAGCAGACGGCTGCCTCGCACAGCAAAAGCTTCCCCATCCAGCGTTATCATTGCCCCGTCGGGCAACCTGTCGATGCTGCGCCGACAAGTACGTTTGGCTTTGTCATCCAGGCGTTCGGCGTGAAGCGCGCGATCCATCACACCGGCAGATGCGCGCTTGTTCTTGCCGGAAAACAGCCGTGCGAAAAGTTCTGCATCGCGGCGACGACATTCAAAACATGGCCGATGCCCCGCTGCAAAAGCCGTCACTTCGTCGAGGAAGAACAATTCCGTGTAATAGCGACCCCACACATCGCGATGGCGATTCTTGAAGTCGAGAACGCAGGAGATCCATTGCCGCGATGCCCAACGCCGGCTGGTCAATGCGCGATTGGCGGCGTGAAACTTGCCGCCGCGATTGCCCATCAACGTTCCGCGCGCCGGAGTCGAAATGAGTTCGCCGAAGGGGGTGACGCGGTTTTGCAGTGACATCGTTCCTACTCAGAGAACAAGCGCGCGCACGAACGCGGCAACGCCGACGCCGCATACGACGGCAAGAAGATCATTGCGACGCAGCGCCATCACGACAAGTGCGGTAACGACCGACACGATCGCCGCAGTGCCACCGCGGACGGCCAGCGGCAGAATAATTGCCACGACCACCGCACCGGGAAGCGCGTTGAGAATGCTGCGGACACGACGCGTGAGGGGAACATATCCCATCAGCCAGAAGCCGCCTGAGCGGATCGCATAGGTCACGAGAGCCATCGCGAGGATAGCCATCCAGATGCCGAATGTGCCGAGATCGGTGTTCATTCGTGTTGCTCGTCGAGATAGCCACCCACGACCGCGCCGACGATCGAACCCGCAACGATGAACCACCACCCGGGCACCAGGCGTTCGACAGCGACAGCAACGATCCCCGCGACCGCCCACCCCCACGCGCGGCGCGGGCCCTTCCACAGAGGCACGAGCATCGCGGCGAAGAACGCCGGCATGACGAGATCGAGTCCGTATTTCGTCGGGTCAGTTATGAAGCTGCCGACGAAGTAGCCGGCGCCGGTGGCGACGAGCCAGGCGGCCATGATTGCGCTGGCTGCCCCGAAATACACGGCAATATCCCTGCCGCCTTCCGCGCGGTAGCGCATGGCAATCAACCAGGTCGCATCCGTGAGGAAAAACAGCGCCGAGTAAGCCTGCCAGGCCGGCCGTTGCCCGAGCCATGGACGCATGGAGACACTCATCAGGAAAAGGCGCGCCCCGACAACGGCCGCGAGCACGGCGACTGTAAGAACCGCGCCCCACGTTACGACGGCGGGCCAGATTTCGAGTGCGACAAGCTGCGCGATGCCGGAGCACACCAGAAAATTCATGGCGAGGTTTTGCACAAACGTAAGCCCTTGCCGGGCTGCGGCCGCCCCGACGACGACGCCGAACGCCATGATCCCAGGCGCCACCGGAAGCCCGAGGCGCATCCCGTGGACGAAACCTGACCAATGGGATTTGTCAGGCGGCGTTTCGATTGGAGCCATTGAGGAATCCGAACAGAGGGTGGGCGCGCTAGACTCGCACGGCTTCCCCCATGAATCGAGATGGCCGGGACAATGCCCGGCCATGACGAGTGCGAATAGCGAAGTTAGCCTTGCGGCTGTGGCGCGACCTCGCCCGACGGAGGCTCCGGCCGCGGACGCGGCTTGCCCGCGGGCGGCACGGCCGACGAACGTGGCGTCGTCGGCTCGATGACCGATTCACGGACCGGGCGCTTGCCTGCGAGGAGATCCGTAATCTCTTCGCCGGTCAGCGTCTCGAACTCGAGCAGGCCCTTGGCCAGCACTTCGAGATCGGCGCGCTTCTCGGTCAGAATCTGAGTCGCCTCCGCGTATCCGGCCTCGACCAGCTTGCGAACTTCGGCGTCAATCGTCTGCGCGGTTGCTTCCGAAATATTCTGCTGGCGCGACACCTGATAGCCAAGGAAAACCTCATCCTGGTTCTCGCCGTAAGCAACCGTGCCGAGCTTGTCGGACAGACCCCAGCGCGTCACCATCATGCGCGCAAGCTTGGTCGCCTGCTCGATATCGGATGCGGCGCCCGAGGTCACCTTCTCCCTGCCGAACACCATTTCTTCCGCAACGCGGCCGCCCATCATGATCGCGAGGCGCGACGTCATCTGCTCGCGGCTCATCGAGAGCTTGTCGCGTTCCGGCAACTGCATGACCATGCCGAGCGCGCGGCCGCGCGGGATAATTGTCGCCTTGTGCACCGGATCGGTGGCTATGACGTTGAACGCAACGATAGCGTGGCCGCCCTCATGATAGGCAGTCAGCATCTTTTCTTCGTCGGTCATGACCAACGACTTGCGCTCGGCGCCCATCATCACCTTGTCTTTGGCGTCCTCGAATTCCGACTGGGTCACCATGCGCTTGTTGCGGCGCGCAGCCATCAGCGCGGCCTCGTTGACCAGATTCATCAGGTCGGCACCCGAGAATCCGGGCGTGCCGCGCGCGATAGTCTTGAGGTTCACGTCGGGCGCCAGCGGCACCTTGCGCACGTGCACTTTCAGGATGCTTTCGCGGCCGACTACGTCGGGGTTCGGGACCACCACCTGGCGGTCGAAACGACCCGGACGCAACAGCGCGGGATCGAGCACGTCGGGACGGTTGGTCGCGGCGATGAGAATGATGCCCTCGTTGGCTTCGAAGCCATCCATCTCGACCAGCAACTGATTGAGGGTCTGCTCGCGCTCGTCATTACCGCCGCCGAGGCCGGCGCCGCGGTGACGACCGACCGCGTCAATTTCGTCGATGAAGATGATACACGGCGCGTTCTTCTTGGCCTGCTCGAACATGTCGCGCACGCGGCTTGCGCCGACGCCGACGAACATTTCGACGAAGTCCGAGCCTGAAATGGTGAAGAACGGCACGTTGGCTTCGCCGGCGACGGCGCGTGCGATCAAGGTCTTGCCGGTGCCTGGCGGGCCGACCAGCAGAACGCCGCGCGGAATGCGGCCACCGAGGCGCTGGAATTTTCCTGGATCGCGCAGGAACTCGACGATCTCCTGCAGGTCCTGCTTGGCCTCGTCGACACCCGCGACATCTTCGAAGGTGACGCGGCCATGTGCTTCAGCCAGCAGCTTCGCGCGCGACTTGCCGAAGCCGAGCGCCTTGCCGCCGGCGCCTTGCATCTGGCGCGACAGGAAGATCCACACGCCGATCAGCGCGATGAAAGGCAGCCACGACACCAGCAGCGAGACGAACCACGGGACATTGTCCTGCGGCGGCCGCGCGGTGATCGTCACGCCCTTGGAATAGAGTTTCTGCACCAGACCCGGGTCGTTCGGTGCGTAAGTCTGGAAACTGGTTCCGTTCGCAAACGTGCCGTGGATGTCGGGACCCTGGATCACCACGTCGCGCACGCGGCCCTGATCGACCTCAGACAGCAATTGCGAGAAGGAGATATCCTGCGCGGTGGTCCGCTGCCCCGGATTCTGGAAGAGCGTGAACAACGCCAAAAGCAACAGGACGATGATCACCCAGAGGGCAAAATTGCGAAGATTAGCGTTCATCAGACGTCCTGACCCCGCCGCGCACGATCCCCGCGGCTCTCTGACTTATGCATCCGGTTCGTGGCGACTTCACGTCAGACCCGAACGCCCAATGTAGGCAGCACGGGCCCCCAAGAAAAGGCCTCAAACCTTAATATTCTAGCGCGTTTTCGCATGGCCTGCTCGCTCGCGTTGCCGCTTGGTTAAGACCCTCCGACCGCGCGGCGGTGCCCTTTCGACGATGAGTTGACGATCGGTCAGCGTTACAACCGCGCCGGCCAAAGTGCGGCGAAAACGCTGTTCGCCAGCGGTCTGGGCGCGATCTACCGCGCATTTCAACGCTTCAAGCTTGCCGAGTTCGACAGGGCCCTCGTCTCCGGCCCCGGCGACCGCACGACCGAGCAGACGCAGTGCGATCTCGCCAGGCAGATCAGCAAATCGCCTCGCTTCGATACAAAGCGAGCCCAATGGCGACAATTCCACAGTCAATTCGCGCATTGCGTGATCAACCGCCGCCTCGATCGCGCGTTCCGCCCGCCTCAGCCTGTGCGCAAGCTGCGCAAGGCGCTTCGCATCGAGCCCCTCTTCCGCCAGTGCCCCCATCAGGTTGCGCAGGCGCGGCCGCGCAAAGCGTGGGTTGCGGTTGGACGGATCGTCCGCATAGGGAATTTTCGCAACGTCGAGCGTCGCGATGAGCCGCGATTTGGCAATTTCGAGCAGCGGGCGCACCAGTACGATCTTGCTCTCGCCATCGGGTGGCAACGGAGCGGTCCGTGTCATCGCACCGAGACCGGTCAGGCCACTGCCGCGACTCATGCGGATCAGCACGGTCTCCGCCTGATCATCGAGTGTATGCGCCGTCAGGATGTGCGCGGCACCGGCTTTGCGCGCCGCCTCGCCAAGCAATCGATAGCGCGCCGCGCGCGCTTTTTCCTGAACCCCCGTTGCGGGCTTGCGGCCATTCCAGCGCACCGTGCGATGCGCAACGTTTAGCTCGCGCGCGAGACGGGCAACCGCGGCCGCCTCGCCTTTGGATTCCTTGCGCAAACCGTGATCGACCGTCACGGCGACAAGTTTTGGCTTGGTCTTGAGCGAATCGCGCCAGCGCGCGGCAAGCAGCATTAGCGCCGTCGAGTCAGGACCGCCGGACACCGCGAGAGCAATGACCGGAACGGCGTGCAAATCCGCAAAAAGAGTCTTGGCTTCCGATGGCGCGATCGCCAGTGATTTTTGGTCGGACATGATCGTAACCGAAAGCCGGTTCCCGCCTCGGGATCAAGCCCGGGCGCCGGGTATCGCAATCATATCCTAGCAATGCGCGCGTTTCTGCTCTTGCTCGACGCCGCGCTTCACGTTGGCCGAGGCCCGCGGATACTTGCGCCCGACTTCGGCAAGCGTGGCGCAGGCAGCTTCTTTCTGGCTCATCGCGGCAAGCGACTGACCGAGACGCAGCAGCGCGTCCGGCGCTTTCGCCGAGCGTTCGAACTTGGTCGAAACCCCGAGGAACGATTCCGCTGCGTCACGATAGCGCTGTTGCTGAAACAGGCTTTCCCCGAGCCAATATTGCGCCTCGGGTACAAGACGCTCGTTCGGATATTTCTTCAGGTAATCGCGGAATGACTGTTCAGCCAGCGAATAGTCCTTATGCAGGACATATCCATACGCCATGTCGTACTCGTCTTGCGGCGAGGCCGAAGGCGGCAGTGTCGCGAGTTGCTGGTTGTTGGGTGTGGCCTGAAGAACGTTGCGTACTTGCGGCGGAGGAGAAGCCGGCGTCGCTTGCGATGCCGGCACCGGCACCGATCCGGCCGACGCGATCGCAGACGGCGGCACCGCTCGCTGCTGCGGCGGCGGCGAATCCGTATTCGCCAGCGTCGACAAATCGAGTGGCGCGCCAGCACTGCGCCCGCCCGGGGCACCGACCGGCGGTCCGCCCGGTTCGGGAGTCGCAATCACCGCTTCTTTGCCAAGTGTGCGCGGAGCACCTGGCGCATTGGGGTTCTGCATCGGATCGAACACGTCGGAACGACGACCCGGAGGTGGCGCCATTGGCGCGTTGCCCTGACCTGCCGGAGCCATCTGCGGCGCTGGCGCCGCGCCGCCGCGCGATCCCATTTGCTGGAAACGATACTCGGTATCGTCCTGCATGCGCTTGAGTTGCGATTCCAGTTGCTGATTGCGGTACTGAAGCTGCTCGATCGTGCCGGTCAGCTGGCGCAATGCACTTTCCATCCGGTCGAGACGCACGGAAAGGTCGCCGGGATCGGATTGCACGGATCGACCGCCCGGTGCGGGCTGACGCGATTGTGGCTGTTCGCCGCGGTTGAAAAGGTTGTCGAGAAAGTTGCCGGAACCGCGCTGATCCTGCGCCGGCGCAGCGCCAGCCAGAAGCAGAACGGAAATTGCGGCAAGCACCGCAGTTCGAGATGATGATCGTAAGCGCGTCATGTGTGATGAGACCGGCAGCGGCCGTTTGCCAAAGGGTAACATAAGACGCGCTGCGTCGAAATTGTGACTGTGGCCTCAGGTTCCGGCTTCGTCACGTCCGACTTAATGCCGGATCCATGTATGGCCGGGCGGACCCGGCCATACAAACTCAGGAGCCGACCCCGAGGACGGTGACCGCACGACGGTTCTGCGACCAGCAGGAGATATCGTTGCAAACCGCGACGGGACGTTCCTTGCCGTAGGAGATCGTCCGCATGCGCTGCCCCTGGATACCACGCGAGACCAGATAGTCGCGCGCCGCCTGGGCGCGACGCGCACCGAGCGCGATGTTGTATTCGCGCGTGCCGCGTTCGTCGGCGTGGCCCTCGATCGTGAACTGGCCGTATTGGCTGTAATTCGTCAGCCACTGTGCCTGCTTGTCCAGCGTCGCACGTGCCTGCGGTGTGAGCTCTGATGAATCGGATTCGAAGAACACGCGGTCCCCGACGTTGACGACGAAGTCCTGCTGACTGCCAGGAGTCGCCTGGCCTGCGGCATTCGCCTGTGCATCCTGGCCGTTCCTCGCGCAGGCCGAAACTGCCAGAGCTGCTGCGAGGATCGCCGCGAACCGGGCGGCGTGCAGCATTTTCCCCAAATCCATCATGCCGGTGTCTCCATTCACGCGTGTCTACCGGAGTATGCGTGTGGGTTTAGCAGGTCGTTCGTTAAACGAACGTTCCATCAACCTTGATGGAACCTTCCCCGCCTCACTAAATATCCCGCTGTCCCTTAATCCGTTTCTAATGGTTAAGACAGTGTGAAAATAAGGCCGGTTTGCGACGATCAGGATAAAAGTGGTGACCAGGCCGGATCGGACGCGTACGCGGGCGTTGGAACCTTCAACTCGTTTCGGCCGCTGATATCAATCGTATAGAGCGCCGGCCCCTGGCCTACGTCGCGGAAAAACATCAACACACGCCCATTCGGCGCGAATGTGGGGCCTTCATTGTGGAAACCCTCGGTGAGCATACGCTCACCTGAACCGTCCGGTTTAAGAATACCAATGGCAAAATTGCCACGCGCCTGGCCCGTAAACGCGATGTAATCACCGCGCGGGGACCAAACCGGCGTCGAGTGGTGTCCTTCGCCGAAACTGATGCGCTGCGCCGGCCCGCCAGTCGCCGCCATGACGTAAATCTGCTGGCTGCCGCCGCGATCGCTTTCGAAACAGATGCGGGTCCCATCGGGCGAATAACAGGGAGCGGTGTCGATCGCCGGCGTGTCGGTGAGACGCGTGGTCTGCTTCGATCGCAGGTCCATCACGAACAGGTTGGCATTGCCGCCCTGTTGGAGACTCATGATGACGCGCTGGCCGTCCGGGGAAAATCTCGGAGCGAAGGTCATGCCCGGAAAATTGCCGACGATTTCCCGCTGCCCGGTCTCGATGTTGAGGAGATAGACGCGCGGATCGCCCTGCCCGTACGACATGTAAGTGATCTCTTGCGTCGACGGATTGAAGCGGGGCGTCAGCACGAGATCGTCGCCGCGCGTGAGGTACCGTACGCCAGCGCCATCCTGGTCCATGATGGCGAGCCGTTTGACGCGCCGGTCTTTCGGGCCAGTCTCATCCACGAATACAACGCGGCTGTCGAAATAGCCTTTGTCGCCGGTGAGGCGCTCGTAGATCGCGTCGGAAATAATGTGGGCGATGCGGCGCCAGTTATCCGGCGTCGTGAAGTACTGCTTGCCGTCGAGCTGCTGGCCGGCGAACACATCCCACAAACGAAACTCCGCCTTCAACCGCCCGTCACCCTGTCGCGTGATGCGGCCGGTCACCAGCGCCTGCGCATTGATGGTGCGCCAGTCGGTGAAGCGCGGCACGTTATCGCTGTTGGTGATTTTTTCGATGAAGGCCGCTGGATTGATCGGCGCGAACAAGCCGCTGCGCTGAAGATTGCCGCTGATGACCGCGGTGACGTTCCGCCCGATATCGGATTCGGAGACGAAGTCCGGCAGCGCGATGGGCATCGGCTGCACATTGCCCTGAGTGATGTCGAGCCTGAGCACGGCGCCTGCCGAGCGCGGCGCAAGAACGGCCAGGGCGCCGGCGCCAGCCAGCAACCGGCGGCGGGTCAGCAAAAGGGAAACGGGTGGTTGGGTCATTTCGATTGGATCAATAGGGGGCTTAATTTGACCGAAACATGTCTTTGGGGTCGAAGGTCAACTCAATTTCTTTCCAGCTGTCATAGTGCTCCGGCCTGAGCATATCGAAGGGTTGACCCGTCAGAACCGCGCGGACCGCGCTATCGCGAGACGCCATCGCCGCAACGCTTCTGCCGTTGACCCGCGCGAAGGGCGGCCCCGCCAGACGACCGTTAGGAAGAAGCTTCACGGTCACGTTGACGATCAACTCATTCGGATCCTGGATACCGACCGGTGGATTCCAGAGGCCCATCAAGCGCGCGCGAAGCGCATCGATTTCGGATTGCGACAGCTTTGCTGCCATGCCCGTGGGCGTTCCCAGGGAAGGCATGTTGTTGGGGTCCAAGCCGGTCGCGGCGTTGCGTGACGGGTCGCGCTTGTCGAGCAGCGCCGCGATCCGGTCGGCATCGAATTTCGGTTGCTGCTTCTGCGGCGGCTTCTTCGGCGGCAGTGGCTGCTCGACATTGGTCTGCTGTTTCGGTTGATCCGGTTGTTTGATCTTGTCGGCAATCGGATCAGGCTTGGGTGGCTGCGGCTCGGGCTGCGGTGCCATTTCCTTGGTCGCCTGCACTTCCTTTTTTTCGGTGATCTTTGCCTTCGAGTCCTCGACCGGCTTGGGTGGCTCTTCGGCTTTTTTCTCGACCAACGGCTTGGGCGTCTCGACCTTCGGCGCGTCCTTCACGCCTTTGGTCATTTCGGAGAAATCTTTTTCGCTCACGAGATCGACCGGCAGCGAGTCCGTCGGCGGGACGTCCAACATTTTTCCGGAAAACGAGATTGTCGCCCACAGCAGCACCGCCGCGTGCAGGCAAGCCGAGATCGCTGTCGCCTTTCTCATCATCGCGTTTTAGCGCCCTGCTCAAACTCGGTAACCAAGGCTACTCGATGAAAGCCGGCCGATGACAGCCGGCCCATCACCTGCATCATGGTCCCGTAGTCCACCTTCTTGTCGCCGCGCACGTAAACACGTGTCTCGACCCCACCACGTGCGTCGGCCACTGCCAGCATCTTGGGGATCAGGTCGTCGGACGCAATTTCGCTATTCTGCAGGAAAATCTGGCCCTTGTCGTTGACCGAAACGGTCAGCGGCTCTTTGTCCTGGTCGAGACTTTTCGCCTGACTTTGCGGCAAATCAATCGGCACACCCACCGTCAGCAGCGGCGCCGAGACCATGAAAATTATCAACAGCACGAGCATCACGTCGACCATCGGGGTCACGTTGATTTCGCTCATCACGCGCTGGCGATGATGCTTGCGTTTTCCGATGATCGGCGTGCCGGCATTGGCAGCCATGACGCGATCCCCTACCCGCGCTCGTCGATCTGACGGGACAGAATTGCCGCGAACTCGTCGGCAAAACCCTCCAGGCGCTGGGCTTGCTTGTTAACTTCGGCCGCGAACTTGTTATAGAAAATCGTCGCTGGTATGGCGGCGACAAGTCCAAGCGCGGTCGCAAAAAGTGCTTCGGCGATGCCGGGCGCGACGACCGCCAGCGAGGTGTTTTTGGACGCGGCGATCGATTGGAAGCTCGTCATGATCCCCCAGACGGTTCCGAACAATCCGACAAACGGACCCGCCGAGCCGATGGTGGCGAGCACCAGCAGCCGTCGCTCGAGCCGCTCGACTTCACGCGCGATTGTCACTTCCATGACTTTCTCGATGCGCATTTGCAGTCCGCCGATCGCGCGCGCGTTCCCCTCGAAGCTGCGTTTCCATTCGCGCATCGCGGCGACAAACAATGCCGCCATCGAATGCGCGGGGCGTGAGGACAGCGCGCGGTAGAGTTCGTCCAGCGACTGACCGGACCAGAAGGCCTGCTCGAAACGATCCATCGCGCGACGCGAGCGCGTGTAGAGAACTGTCTTGTCGATCGCGATCGCCCAGACCCAGACCGAGCAGATCAGCAGCCCGACCATGACGGTCTTGACCACCCAATGCGCGTTCCAGAACAGCGTGAAAAGCGAAAGATCGGATGAGGTCAGCGGGAGCACCGACTGTGCCACGTCGGCAGGATTCATAGGCACGTCCTTTCCGCTCAATCCGGTCCCGTCGGTCGAACCGGCGCGGCGCAATATCCGAAATCAACGAGCGCGCGCGACGATGCCGCTCACGCGCTAAGCCTGGGGTCTCGCGAAATTCGTTGGTCCCGTCCACCGGTGACCTACGAAATCCCCGCGAAACTTGGCCAAACTTGGGCGCGGAAGCGGGCTTCCTGCCCTAAACAGCGCTGATTGTGGTTAAGGAGTCGTTACTTCGCTCGAACCCCGAAAAAACGAAGGCCGCCCCTCAGGGCGGCCCTGTTGTTCCGAAATCGAGGGGAAAATCAGCCCTGCGGCTGATTGCCATCGGGCCGGTTGCCGCGCTCGGCCATGAACTGATCGAACTCGGTCTTGTCCTTTGCCGCGCGAAGACGTGCGAGGAAATCACGGAACTCCCGTTGCTCGTCCTCCAGGCGCCGCAAAGTTTCGGCGCGATAATCGTCAAATGCGCGGTTGCCGCTCGTGGGAGCATAGAAACTCCAGGGATTGCCGCCCATTCGGGTCCGCATCCAGTCCATTTTGTTCTGCATGCGCTCCATCTTGTTCTGCCAGTGGTGCTGTCCGCATCCCATTCTTCCGCTCCCGATGGTGAAAGCGAGGGCGCCAAGCCCAAGCGGCCACCAGACCATGAAGCCAAGAACGATCAGGGCGATCCAGGCGGGTTTTCCGTAGGCGTCGAGTTGCGCGGTGATAGGCATTGTCGACCTCGCGTGAATGTAAATAACATTTACATAGCTAGGCCCGGGCAAGGCGCCTGTCAAGCGGCGCGAAAATTAAATTGGTGAGCCACATGGCATCGCGCCAGACCTGCGCGAAAAAGTCGCTTCGGCTCAGCGTTGCGCGGTGGCTGTAGCGTTCAGTCCCAGTCCGCGCAGGTAAATGAGAACCGCAGCCTCGAGCAGTTCTTCCGGCGGCATCGGCAATGCGCGACGAACGGAATCGCCACGGCCGAACAACGAAGCAATGCCATGCGTCATCGCCCACACGTGCAGCGCGACCATCAGGGCCGGCGGCCGTCCCTGCGACGGCATCAGTGAGACAAGTTTCTCGGCCGCCGCACGCAGCACCGCAAATGCGTTCTCGCTCGCCTCGCGCAGTTCGCGATCGGTATCGAGAGGAACTCCCGCTTCGAACATCGCCGAGTAATAAGCCGGCTCGCGTTTGGCGAAAGCGAGATAAGTTTTGCCGAGCCGGTCGAATGCGGCCATCACTTCCGGCCGGCCTTCATCCCATGCTTTGGCGAGCGCGCTTGCGAACTCTTCGAAGCCTCGCCGTGCGACATCGGCGAGCAGCGCGTCGCGATCGCGAAAATGCCGGTAGGGCGCCGCCGGGCTGACGCCAGCCCAGCGCGCGGCTTCGGCGAAGGTGAAACCCGCAGGTCCCTTTTCGGCGATAAGTTCAAGCGCGGCGCGCACCAGGGCTTCCTTGAGGTTGCCATGGTGATAGCCGCGCGGTCCGTCACGTCTGCCCCATTTCATGTAAACGGGATTAACATGAGTCCGGTAGGCGCGTCGATGTTTACGAGCGCCGTCCGCGTTTGGCGACCAGCGGAAGGTTGTCGAACAATGTCGGACCGTTCGGTTGCGCGCCTTCGATGGTCAGCAAACGCAGCTTGCTGACAACGCCACCCGGCGCGGAGAAGCCACCTGTCTTGCCGCCGGCAGCCAGCACGCGGTGACACGGGACGATCAGGGGAATCGGATTTTGCCCGAGCGCCTGCCCCACCTCGCGTGCAAGCAACTTGTCGCCAAGGCGTTCCGCAATTTCTCCGTAGGTCAACGTCGAGCCCGGCGGGATCGTGCGCGCAATGACGTAAACCTTGCGATTGAACTCTGGCAGTTCCTCGGTATCGATCGTCACCTCGTTCAAGTCGCGCTTCTCCCCGCGCAAGAGCGCGACAACGCCGTCTATTGCCCGCTGCACACGCGCCGGAGGCTTTGCTTCCTGGGCGTCGGCGAAGCGCCGCAAGAGGCGCGACCGTGTCGCGGCCTCGCTGCCGTCGTGAATCTGCACGCCGGCGACACCGCGCGCATTCCAGACAATGCCGCACGTGCCGATCGCAGTGTCGAATATCGCGAAATTGTTGCTCATTCAGGAACGATAGCACGCGCGGTCAGGCGCTGCCGCCCGATTCCTGGTCTGCTTTCATGGCAATACGCAGCGGCTTCGGAATGGGCTTTGCGCGCCCTCCGGAAACAAAAGCCACCTGGACGTGAGCTTCCACGAGCAGATCTTCGCCGCGCATGACCTTCTGATTGAGCGTCACCGAGGCGCCTTTCACTTCTTCCGGCGTGGTGACGATATCGAGCACGTCATCCATGAACGCCGGCTTCCGGAAATCGATGCCCATGTGCCGCACGACGAAAGAAAAACCCGGCGCTTCCTTTTCGGCCTGCTCGAACAGCGCGCGATGATCGGCGCCGATCAGGCGCAGATAATTCGTGCGTCCGCGCTCCATGAAGCGCAGATAGCTCGCGTGATAGACGATGCCTGAGAAATCCGTGTCTTCGTAGTATACGCGCACGGCCTGATGGTGCCGGCCGTCGCGAATTTCGCCGTCGAGAGCGTTCATGCCGACTATTTATTGGAGTGAACGTGCCAGTGGCAATACATGATCGCGCGTCAACGGCGCGAACGGCAGATCGGGAAGCGCGTGCGGATCGATCCACACGACCTGGTCGATCTCCGCCGCCGGCTTGATCGGACCTTCGACATCCACGGCGTAGACGGTGGCGTTGACTTGAAATCCAGGCTCGTTCGCTGCGGGGCAATCGAACACGCCCAATGCCTGCGCGCTGGTGTCCCGGACCCGGCATCCCAGTTCCTCGGCGATCTCGCGAGACAACGCCGCGACGTCGCTTTCGCCGATATCCCGTTTGCCTCCGGGCTGCATGAAAGCCTCGGTCCCACGTTTGCGGACCAAAAGAACGCGTCCGTCCGGATCGCGGATCAATGCGGCCACCACGCTGATGATCCTCTGGCTCACTCATCCTCTCCGGAAAACAGCCCGAACTGCGCCGGATCACGCGTGGGCTCAGGCAGACCGAGATGCTGGAAAGCAAGCGCGGTCAGCAATCGCCCGCGCGGCGTGCGCTGCAGAAAGCCTTTCTGGATCAGGAATGGCTCGATGATGTCTTCAATCGCGTCGCGCGGTTCCGACAGGGCGGCAGCCAGCGTGTCGACGCCGACCGGCCCTCCTCCGTAACTCGAGGCAATCGTCGAGAGGTAACGGCGATCCATCGCATCGAGCCCGGCTGCATCAACTTCAAGCGCCAGCAATGCGCGGTCGGCGACTTTCCGGTCGATGGTCTTGGCGCCGTCGACATGAGCAAAATCGCGCACGCGACGCAGAAGCCGCCCGGCGATGCGCGGGGTGCCGCGCGCGCGGCGCGCGATTTCATTGGCGCCGTCGGGCGCGATGCCGATGCGCAGCACGCGCGCGCCACGATCGACGATCTCTTCGAGCTCTTTTTCCGTGTAGAAGTTCAGCCGCACCGGGATGCCGAAGCGGTCGCGCAGTGGATTGGTCAACAGTCCAGCACGCGTGGTCGCACCGACCAATGTGAATGGAGAGAGATCGATCTTGACCGAGCGGGCCGCCGGACCCTCGCCAATGATCAGATCGAGCTGGAAATCCTCCATGGCCGGATAAAGGATTTCCTCGACCGCGGGATTGAGCCGATGAATCTCGTCGATGAAGAGAACGTCGCGCGGTTCAAGATTTGTGAGGAGCGCCGCAAGATCGCCCGCCTTTGCAATCACCGGTCCTGAGGTGGCGCGAAAACTGACGCCCAGTTCGCGTGCAACGATCTGCGCCAACGTCGTCTTGCCGAGACCCGGCGGTCCGACGAACAGCACATGGTCAAGCGCCTCTTTGCGCGCGCGTGCCGCTTCAATGAACACCTTCAGATTGGCGCGCGCCTGTTCCTGGCCGATGAACTCGCTGAGCTGCTGCGGACGCAACGAAGCATCGACATCATCGTCGCGCTGATCGGCGGCCACCAGTCTGCGCGGGGTGCTCATTTCGCCAATTCCTTCAGACCCTGCCGGATAAGCGTTGCGGTGTCGGCACCTTCGCCCGCGCTCCGTGCCGCCGCTGCGATGGCCGCAGCCGCCTGCGGATGTCCATAACCGAGATTGATCAGCGCGGAAACAGCATCAGCAATCGGCCTTGGCGCACGTTTCTCGTCAAGCGCGCCGGCAAGATGGACCACCGCAGGATCGACATTCGCGTAAGCGGGCGCCTTGTCCTTCAGCTCGGTGACGATGCGCTCCGCCACTTTCGGGCCCACGCCCGGTGTACGGGCCACCATGGCCTTGTCGCGCATGGCAACCGCTGAAGCGAGTTCGGATGGCTTCAACGTGCCGAGCACGGACATTGCGACTTTGGCACCCACCCCCTGCACTGTCTGCAGCAAACGGAACCACTCGCGCTCAATGTCGCTCGTAAAACCGAACAGCTTGATCTGGTCTTCGCGCACATGGGTTTCGATCGACAAGGTAGCCGCTTCGCCCGGCGAAGGAAGCGCGTGCATCGTGCGCGCGGAGCAATGCACCTGATAGCCAACGCCGCCGACATCGAGGATGACGTAATCCTCTCCGTAGCTATCCACGATGCCCTTGAGCTTGCCGATCATGTTTTCATCCGCCCGTCCTCACGCCTGAGCCGCGTAGCGCCGCACCACGCTGGTCCGATGGTGCGCGTGACAGACGGCGATCGCGAGTGCATCGGCCGCATCCTCGCTTTTCGGATCGGCCTTCGGCAACAGCACGCCAATCATCATGCGGATCTGAGTCTTCTCCCCATGACCGGCGCCGACGACTGTTTTTTTCACGACGTTGGGCGCGTATTCGGCAACGGTGAGTCCGGCCTTCGCCGGCACGAGCATGGCGATGCCGCGCGCCTGGCCGAGCTTCAGGGTCGCAGCCGCATTCGAATTGACGAAAGTTGCCTCCACCGCGGCCTCGTGCGGGCGATAGCGTTCTATGACCGAAATCAGCCCGTCATGGATCGCCAGCAGACGGATGCTCAGGCCGGCGCGATCGCTCGTTTCAAGCGAACCACAGGCGATGTGAATCAACCGATTTCCGTCGCTTTCGATCAGGCCCCAGCCTGTTCGGCGGAGCCCCGGATCAATGCCGAGTATGCGAATCGGATGCCGGCCCATGCTCCGTTGATAACCCCGCGCCCGCCCCCGGCCTAGGACCGAAATGCGCGTTCCGGGTTGACCGGGAAAGCTTTCCACCATCGCGGGATTCGGAATTTTCCGCATGATTGCATTAGGATCGCCGGGCATGCCGGGTTCACCCTCCTCCCGTCGCCCCAAGCGACGGGCCATCATCATTGGCGGCTCGATGTCCGGGCTCTTCTCCGCGGCGTTCCTGCGGCAGATCGGCTGGGATGTGGACGTCTATGAGCGGTCGAGCGTCGAACTGGTAGGCCGCGGCGCCGGCATCACCGGCCACCCTGAACTCTTCGAAACCCTGGAAGCGAGCGGGGCCGGCACCAAGGATCTTGGTGTCGAGGTACCCAGGCGCGTCGCGATCGACCACGACGGCCGCGTCACCGACGAGCGGCCGTTGCGGCAGATCCTCACATCCTGGGACCGCCTGCAGCGGCTCCTGCGCGAAACTATCGACGAGTCCCGCTATCACCTCGGATGGAATTTCGAACGGGTCGACCAGGACGAGCGGGGCGTGCGCGTGCAGTTTTCCGGTGGACGCGTCGAACACGCAGACATTCTCATCGGTGGCGACGGCATCCGTTCAAGCGTGCGTGGGCAGATGGCGCCGGACGTCCAGCCAGTCTATGCCGGCTACTACATCTGGCGCGGCGCGCCGAACGAAGCCGACCTCGCACCGGACACACTCAGCACGATCTACCCTCTGTTCACGTTCTACCTGCCCACGCGTCAGCAGGTGATCACTTATCCGATCGCCGGATTCGACAACGACCTGCGGCCGGGCAAGCGTCGATTCAATTTCATCTGGTACCGGGTCGCCGACGCGTCAAAGCTGCGCGAGATGAACGTGGACGAGAACGGCGTGCAGCACGAGTATTCGGTGCCGCCGCCGCTGATCCGGAAAGATCTCATCGCCGACATGTACAAGGACGCGCGCGAGACGCTACCGCCCGCTTTGCTCGATGCGCTGATGAAGATCAAGCAGCCTTTCATCACGCCGATCTACGATTTCACCGCGCCGGCGATTGTGTTCGGCCGCGTTGCCATGGTCGGTGATGCGGCGGCGAATGCGCGACCGCACATGGGTTTCGGGATGGCCAAGGCGGGAACGGACGCCCAGGCTCTGGCGAAGCATTTGCGCGACCACGATGACATCGATGACGCGCTGAAGGCCTACAACGCCGAGCGCCAGCCGATCGGCAACAACATCGTGATGCATGGTCGCAAGCTCGGCACGCATCTTGGCGTCAATCTGAAAACCGACGAAGACCGGCGCATGCACGATCTGCTGCAAAGCGATGGCGCCATGCTCGACTGGATCGCCGTGCCGAATTTTCTCGACGCATACAAATGAGCAATCTCCCCAAGCCGGACCATGCACGCAATATGCGCGTCGTCGGCCATTCCGATCAGGATGGCCGGCCGGATGGCGTGCAGATCATGGTGCATCGCGGCTACGCCTATGTCGGGCACATGTTCTCAAAGGGCTTCTCGGTGATCGACGTGCGCGATGCGAAAAATGCGCGCGCGGTGAACTTCATCGCCGCACCGCCCAACACCTGGACCATTCACCTGCAGACGCACGACGACCTGTTGCTGGTGATCAATGCCAAGGACATGTTCGCCGCCGCCGAATTTGCCGACGAACGCGCCTATTACAGCGGGGCGCTTGGCAAGACGGTCGGCACTGCGCAAGCGCAACGCGTGCGCGACTGGAGTGCAGGGCTTGCCGTCTACGATATCTCCAGGCCGGAAAACCCGCGGCGGATCGGCTTCATGCCAGTCGACGGCGGCGGCATTCATCGCGTCTGGTACACCGGCGGGCGCTGGGCCTACGTCTCGGTGCTCCTCGATGGCTTTACCGATTACATCTTCATGACCGTTGACATGAGCAATCCGGCGCAACCGCGCGAGGCCGGGCGCTGGTGGATCCCCGGGATGAATCTGGCGGCCGGCGAGACACCCGCATGGGAGGCGACGCGCCGCTACGGCTTGCACCACGCCATCATCAACGGCGACACGGCTTACGCGGCCTGGCGCGATGCGGGGATGGTTGTGCTCGACATCGCCGACCGCGCCAAACCGAAACTGATCGTGCACCGCAACTGGTCGCCGCCATTCGGCGGCGGTACGCACAATTGCCTGCCGTTACCGGATCGTGACCTGCTGGTCGTGCTCGATGAAGCCGTGCTCGATCATCAGGAAGACGGCCTCAAGCTGATCTGGGTGTTCGACAATCGCGTGCGCGAAAATCCGGTGAGCATTTCATCGTTCCCGACACCCGCCGAGGCCGACTACAAAGCCAAAGGCGGCCATTTCGGTCCGCACAACGTTCACGAAAACCGGCCTGGGAGTTTTGTCAGCTCGCAGTTGATCTTTGCGACGTACCAGAACGCGGGGATCCGCGTCTTCGACATATCCAACCCTTTCATTCCGAAGGAAGTCGGCGCGCTGGTGCCGCCGCAACCGGCAACGCTCGCCGATACGCGGCCGAACCGCGCGCGCGTCGTTCAATCCGCGGACGTGTTTGTGGATGCGAAGGGCCTGATCTACGCGACCGACTACAATGCTGGTCTGTATGTTCTGGAGTTCGACGGCGCGTAGCGGTTACGCGCTCATCTTGGCGACGAGCGCGTCGGACACTTCGAAGTTGGCGTAGACGTTCTGCACGTCGTCGCTGTCGTCGAGTGACTCGATCAGCTTCAGGACCTTTTCGCCGGATTCATCGTCCAGCGCCACGGTGTTCTGCGGCTTCCAAAGCAGCGACGCCTTGCGCGGTTCGCCGAATCTGGCTTCGAGCGCCTTGGCGACATCGTTCAACGTATCCGGCGTCGTGATGATCTGGTGGCCATCGTCGCTCGAGATCACATCGTCGGCACCGGCTTCGATCGCCGCGTCCAGCATGGCATCGGCGCTCGCGACCTTTGCATCGAATTCGACGATGCCGACATGGCTGAACATGAAGGACACCGCGCCGGTTTCCGCGAGGTTGCCGCCGTTCTTGGAAAAGATGGCGCGGACTTCGCCGGCAGTGCGGTTGCGGTTATCCGTCAATGCCTCGACGATGATCGCCACCCCACCCGGCCCATAACCCTCGTAGCGGATCTCGTCGTAGCTTTCCGTATCGGCGCCCTGCGACTTCTTGATGGCCCGGTCGATATTGTCCTTCGGCATGTTCTCGGCGCGCGCCGCAATCACCGCCGCGCGCAGACGCGGATTGAATGCCGGATCGGGCAGACCGAGCTTGGCCGAGACGGTGATTTCCCGCGCGAGCTTGCCGAACAGCTTGGAGCGCGCCTTATCCTGGCGCCCCTTGCGGTGCATGATGTTCTTGAATTGGGAATGACCTGCCATAGGAAAACGTACGCTTATGTCGTGATGCCGGCGGCTATATAGGCCGTCGCCACAGGAAAATAAATATATTTGAGTGGAATTTCAGGCTGCGACCGCAACGTCACGCAGGATCGCACCGATGCGTGTGCCGACCTTGGCGACATTGCGGTGAACGCGCGCCTTGTAGCGGGTAACCGCGTCGCGATCGATCATGAAGAATTTCTGCTCAGGAAAGGCGCGCCCGAAGATATCGATCAACATGCTGCGGAATTGCCCACCCGCAACCGATCGCTGCGGCTCGGCATAGGCCGCAAGCTCGGCCGAGGTGAGAGCGCACAGCAACGCGGTCGGCAGTGTCGAATAGACCTGCTTGTGCTGCTGGATGGTGCCAATGGCACGGTCGAGCGCGAATTCCTGACCGACGTCGTCGCTGATCATCAGCGGTTCGTCATTGATCGCTCGCGCAAGCGGGAACTGGTCGATCAGCCAATCGCCGATGTGAACGACGTTGCGCCGTCCGCGCCCGTACATCAGCACGTCGTCTTCGTAGCGCGCGAACCAGGTATCGAGACGATCAATGAGCCGATCGAAAGCCGGCCGGGCGATGAGCTCGCGGCTGTGCGTACCGAAAATGCCGATCGCGGCCTTGGCGTGCGAAACGATCTCGAGCACCTCTTCACCGAGCAGCGTCGGGAACAGGCCGTTGCCGGTCCCGAGCACCACCAGGTCGTAGTCCCCACGCGCCTCGCCGAGCGTGCGCAAAGTCAGGTGATGCACCTCGGCTTCGCCAGGCAGCAGCGCGTTGACCATCTGGCGGCCGAGGCGCGCGCCAAAATCTCCCGCATCGTCGGCCGAGATCACGGCGACGCTGCTGGTCGCTGGCGCTGACAGCCATTCGCTCGCCTTGAGCCGCATCAGCACCTGCGTCTCGTCAATCGGTGTCGTGCATTCGATGCGAAAGCCGTAGCGATCGAACAGGCGAGCCAGTTCGTAAAAGCTCAAGTGATTTACAAAACCCAGTGCGGCGCGATCGACACCTTTGGTCAGATCGGTCGCGCAATAGCTGAGGATGATGTCGTGCCGGCAGAACCGCAGGTGCGTGAAGAGACTTTCGACGTCGGTTGTCCGCTCAAGCACGCCGAGCATGACGATCACATCGCAATCCGTCGCCGCCCTTGTGGGGAAATCGCCCGACTTCAGATCGCGGATGAATGCTGCCAGCGGGCGATCGATGCCCCGGTAGCTGCACCCATTCGGCAGAAGCGCCTGTAGCGCCGTACCTTCGCTCAGGTCGAAGACGCGCGCACCGGCCGGAATGAACTGGGCGGCGAGCTCGACGCGGCGATCGGCTTTCTTTTCGGGATCCGGCTTCTGGCACGCAAAGTCGGGAGGAAGTTCCAGTGCCAGATTGGCGTTGACCTGCAGATTCATGAAACCCGTGCCGAGGTCGCTATGCCGGACCCAAGCACACGCCGGCGAATCAACGTCATCTAACGAATCATCGCCGCGATTCGCGGTCAACCGCGCAATTGAAAAATTTCATTCCCAGAACTTCGGCCGCGCCTCCTGCAGGATACCTCCGAGCCGAACGGCGCCGACCTTGCGTGCGAGGCCGCTCGCGTCATCGGTCTCCACCGCGAACCCGCACAACGTCGCCGGGCCGCTCGAGGCTTCGAATTTCGCGCCGGGGAGTTTGCGCAGGAAGCGATTGAGGGGCTCGTCCTTGTTCATGCCGATGATGGAATCGTAATCGGCGGTCATGCCGACATCCGTCATGAACGCGGTTCCGGCCGGCAACACACGATCATCGGCAGTTGGTGCATGCGTGTGCGTGCCGACGACGATGCTCACGCGTCCGTCGGCGAAATAGCCCATCGCCTGCTTCTCGCTCGTCGCCTCGCAATGGAAATCGATGATGATCGCATCCGCGCCCGATTTCAGCGCGCAAGCCGAAAGCTCGCGCTCGATCGCGGCAAACGGATCATCGAGCGGATCCATGAAAATGCGCCCCATCGCGTTGATCACCAGGGCACGTTTGCCGTTCTTCGTGTCGACGAGCGCCGCGCCGCGACCGGGCGTGCCCTTCGGATAATTGAGCGGACGGACCAGCCGCGGTGCGCGTTCGATGAACACAAGTGCCTCGCGCTGATCCCAGGCGTGATTGCCGAGCGTGATGGCATCCGCCCCGGCGTCGATCAATTCGTTGTAGATGACTTCGGTAATGCCGAAACCGCCAGCCGCGTTTTCGCCGTTGATCACCACCAGATCAAGTTTCCATTTGCCGATCAGGTCCGGCAGCCGTTCCATTACAATTGTGCGCCCGGAGCGCCCGACAACATCGCCGATGAAAAGAATGCGCATGCAGTTAATGCTCGCGAAAATCGATGATCTCACGTTCCGTTAGCACAAGATCGAGCCGCGCGTCGTGCTCGGTCGCAGGAACCGACGCAATCTCCTGCGCGGCAAATGCAATGCCGATGGCAACAACCGCCTTCTTGGCGCGCAGCGCGTTGATCGTCATGTCGTAATAGCCGGCGCCGTAGCCGATGCGATGGCCCACCCGATCGAAGGCGGCGAGCGGAACAATGAGAATGTCTGGTTCGACCACGCGCGCATCCGGAAAGGGCTCGCGAATACCCCATTGGCCGGAATTCAAAGGTTCGCCGAATGCCCAGGCGCGCATCGTCAAAGGACTGCCCCGACCGGCAATCGTCGGCAGCGCGAGCTTCGCCCCGGCATCGGCCAAGCGGCGCATCAATGGAATTGGGTTGATCTCAGTTTTCATTGGCGAAAAACCGGAGACCACCATGCCCGGATCGACTTTCACTGGAAACGCCCGAGCGGCAATCGTCGCGGCCGCCGCCGCGCGCTCGGCAGCGGGCAAGGCATCGCGCAAGGCCAGAGCCTGTTCGCGCAATCGTGCTTTTGGAGAGTCGGTGTCGGCGGTTTTGGTCATTGCAATCGAGTGCGGAGCCGCGATGACCGTTGGAGCATCGATCCCGGGTTCCCTACGAAAGTAGGTGGGCGCCATATGACCGAACCCACGAGCCCGGCCAGGGACAGCTCCCTGAAGGATCGATAAGGCCCCGGGGATTGTGTCTCCTGACGCGTCCCGCAGCCCCGCCCGCTCAATGTAGTCGTTATATGGCGCGCACGCCACTTTGTGAAAGACGATCACCCGATCGGCACGCTGCCGCCGTTGCCCACCGTCTGATTGAGCTTTCGGGTGATGCCTTCAATGCGCTCGGCTGCGGAATTGAACGCACCGATCACCGCATCGGACGCCGCCCTCGCGCGGTCGGATGCAACGAGCCGCGCATCCTGCAAGGAGGCGATGTCTTCCTCCAGGAGCCGCATCTTCTGGATCATCTCTGCCAATTCATCAGCGACCATCAGCGCAGCCATCACCGTGAGTCGCGTATCGCCGATCTCACCGAACTTGCGTCGCAAACTGATAATGCGTTGATCGATGTCCTTGGCGAGTTCCTGCAGGTGCTCTTCCTGTCCGTCCTCGCAAGCGAGACGGAATTGGCGACCGGCGATGGTGGAAGTGATCTGAGCCATGGTTTACTCGTGCACGTCCAGCACCGACTGGATCGTTGCAATCGCGCTGTCCAGTCGCTCTGCAATTTCCCGGTTGGTGGTTTCGAGCCGGCGTGACCGCGCGGTCTCGCCATCAAGCGCTGCAGCCAGGCGCGTGCGATCGACGCCAAGCGCCTGCAGTTGCGCGGCGAGACCCTCTTCGTTGCGGTCAGCCTGCTTTCGCCGTTCGACAGCGGCATCAAGCGCGTCCAACGCGAGCGCGAGACGCTTGACCGCGGTATCGATTGCGCTTTGCTCCGTCATCGCCTTTGGCCCACACCAAAAACTTGTGCGGCAGCAGCTATTTAGGCGAAGAATCTTACGTGCTGCACGACCATACAGTCAACGCTTGGCGGAGGATTTGCCCAGCTGTTTTCGTCATCCTGTGCATGGAGGCTGCGCGTGGTGCCCGTCACATTGACTCAAGGGACTTACATGCTATCCACCGGCCAAAAGGCCCTTTCATGAGTGTAAAAGCCTCTTCGACGGCAGCCGCGGCGCCTCCGGAACGTCGCGAGCAAGTGCCCGCGGCCCCTGCCATTGCCCACACGAGCATGGCCAATGCGATTCGCGCGCTGGCCATGGATGCCGTGGAACAAGCCAAATCCGGTCACCCGGGAATGCCCATGGGCATGGCCGACGTGGCGACCGTGCTGTTCTCGCGCTTTCTGAAGTTCGACCCCACTGATCCCTTCTGGCCCGATCGCGACCGTTTTGTCCTCTCGGCCGGTCACGGTTCGATGCTGATCTACGCGTTGCTGCATCTCACCGGCTACGAGGCGATGACGCTCGAGCAGATCAAGAAATTCCGGCAGCTCGGCTCGAACACCGCCGGTCATCCGGAATACGGCCACACACCTGGCGTCGAAACGACAACGGGTCCGCTCGGCCAGGGACTGGCCAATGCTGTGGGTATGGCGATTGCCGAGAAGCACCTCGCGTCAGTGTTCGGCAGCACCATCGTCGACCACAAAACCTACGTGATCGCTTCCGATGGCGATCTGATGGAAGGCATCAGCCACGAAGCGATCGCACTCGCCGGCCATCTCAAGCTCAACAAGCTGGTCGTGTTGTTTGACGACAACGGCATTTCCATCGACGGCGCTTTGTCGCTCGCGGATTCGGTCGACCAGGTGAGGCGCTTCGAAGCCGCCGGCTGGAGCGCTTCGCGCATCGACGGTCACGACCCAGCGGCGATCAATGCGGCGCTCGAAAAAGCCCAGACATCGGACAGACCGGTGCTTATCGCCTGCAGGACCAAAATCGGTTTCGGCGCTCCGACCAAACAGGGATCGGAAAAATCGCACGGCTCGCCTTTGGGCGCCGAAGAAATTGCCGGCGCGCGCAAAAACCTCGGATGGACGTCCGCTCCGTTTGAGGTTCCGGCTGATGTCCTGAAGACCTGGCGCACGGTCGGAGCGCGCTCAAAGACCGCGCATGCGGATTGGAAAAAGCGCTTGGCCGGCCTCGAGAGCGGCAAGCGCGCCGAGTTTGAACGGCGCATGAAAGGCGATCTGCCGAAGCAGGCACTCGCCGATGCGGTGCGCGTGGTGAAGGAAAACCTCGCGGCGCAACCGAAAGACATTGCAAGCCGCACGGCTTGCGAATTCGCGCTTGAAAGCCTGATCCCCGCGCTGCCGGAGATGATCGGTGGTTCGGCCGACCTCACGGGCTCCAACAACACACGCATCAAAGGCATGAAGACATTATCGGCCGCCGATTTCTCCGGCCGCTTTATCCATTACGGCGTGCGCGAGCATGGCATGGCCGCGGCCATGAACGGGATGGCGCTGCACGGCGGCATCATTCCCTATTCCGGCACGTTCCTTGTGTTCTCGGATTACTGCCGCCCGGCAATCCGGCTTGCCGCGCTGATGGGCAAGCGCGTCATCCATGTCATGACGCACGATTCAATTGGCCTCGGCGAAGACGGACCTACGCATCAGCCCGTCGAGCACCTTGCGGCGCTGCGCGCAATTCCGAATTTGCTCGTGTTCCGCCCGTGTGACGCGGTGGAGACCGCCGAGTGCTGGCAGTTTGCGCTCGAGTCGAAAGACCGCCCAAGCATCCTCGCGCTCACGCGGCAGAACCTGCCGCAACTGCGCAACCGGATCGACGAGGACAACGTGTGCGCACGCGGCGCCTATGAGATCGCGGGGCCTGACGGTCGTTCGGACGTTTCGATCTTCGCCACGGGTTCCGAAGTTTCGATCGCGGTCGACGGCGCAAAGTTGCTCGCACAGCATGGCGTCGCGGCGCGCGTGGTTTCGGTTCCGTGTTTCGAATTGTTCCTGGAACAGGACGCGGATTATCGGCGCGCCATCATCGGGGATGCGCGCGTGAAGATCGGCGTGGAAGCCGCGATCCGCCAAGGCTGGGATGCCATTATCGGTTCCGACGGAATCTTTGTCGGCATGCAATCGTTCGGCGCGAGCGCGCCTTACAAGGAACTGTACAAGAAATTTGGAATTACCGCTGAAGCGGTGGCCAATGCGGCGTTGGCGAAGCTTGGGAAGAGCTGACAAGTGATTATATGTCTGTCGTGGTCGACCGCGGCCACGGCGAGTTGAAAAGCCGGGAGCGTTTTTATGACAGTACGCGTCGCCATCAACGGGTTTGGCCGTATCGGGCGCAACATTCTCCGCGCAATCGCCGAGGCGGATCGCAAGGACATCGAGGTCGTCGCGCTGAACGATCTGGGTCCGGTCGAAACCAACGCGCACCTGCTGCGCTACGACAGCGTGCATGGCCGCTTCCCGGGCCATGTGACGGTGAAGGGCGACAGCATCAGCGTCGGCAACGGAGCCATAAAGGTCACTGCCGAGCGCGACCCTTCGAAACTGCCGTGGAAGGACCTGGGCATCGATATCGCACTCGAGTGCACGGGCCTGTTCACGGCGAAGGATAAGGCTTCAGCCCATTTGACCGCCGGCGCCAAGCGCGTGCTGGTATCCGCTCCCGCCGATGGCGCCGATCTCACCGTCGTCTTCGGCGTCAATCACGACAAGCTGACCAAGGATCATAAGGTCGTTTCCAACGGCTCGTGCACGACCAATTGCCTTGCACCCGTCGCAAAGGTGCTCAACGACGCGGTCGGCATCGAAACCGGATTCATGACGACGATCCACGCCTACACCGGCGACCAGCCGACGCTCGACACGATGCACAAGGATCTCTACCGCGCTCGCGCCGCCGCCTTGTCGATGATTCCGACCTCCACCGGCGCCGCCAAGGCGATCGGTCTTGTGCTCCCCGAACTCAAAGGCAAGCTCGACGGCGTCGCCATCCGCGTGCCGACACCGAACGTTTCGGTGATCGATCTCAAGATCGTCGCGAAGAAGGCGACGAGCAAGGAAGAGGTCAACGACGCGATCAAGCGCGCTTCGGAACAGCAGCTCAAGGGCATCCTCGCCTACACCAACGATGCGAACGTTTCGATCGACTTCAACCACGACCCGCATTCGTCCACGTTCCACATGGACCAGACCAAGGTCATGAACGGCACGCTCGTGCGCGTGATGTCCTGGTACGACAATGAATGGGGCTTTTCCAACCGCATGGCGGACACCGCCGTGGCGATGGGCAAACTTCTCTAGCGGCCAGGCGTCAGCGGGTCATGACTGCGTTCAGAACGCTCGACCACGTCGACGTAAAAGGCAAACGCGTTCTGATGCGCGTTGATCTCAACGTGCCTGTTGAGAATGGCGTCGTGTCGGATTCAACGCGCATCGAGCGCGTGGCGCCGGCGATCACCGAAATCTCCGACAAAGGCGGCAAGGTCATTCTGCTTTCGCACTTCGGCCGGCCCAAGGGCCGTGACTCGAAACAATCCTTGAAGCCCGTTGCCGCGGAAGTCTCACGCATCATCAAACGTCCCGTGAAGTTCGCCGATGATTGCATCGGCGAAATTGCCGAACAGGCGGTCGCCGCAATGAAGCCCGGCGACATACTCTGCCTGGAGAACACACGTTTTCACGCGGGCGAAGAAAAAAACGATCCCGCATTCGTCGCCGCCTTGGCCAAACTCGGCGACATCTGGGTCAACGATGCTTTTTCGGCCGCGCACCGCGCTCACGCGTCCACCGAGGGCCTCGGTCACAAGTTGCCTGCTTACGCCGGGAGAACCATGCAGGCCGAGCTTGAGGCGCTGGCCAACGCGCTCGATAATCCGCAACGCCCCCTCACCGCGATCGTGGGCGGCGCCAAGATTTCGACCAAGCTCGATTTGCTCGGCAATCTGCTCGACAAGGTGAATGCGCTGATCATCGGGGGCGCCATGGCCAACACTTTCCTGCTTGCGCAGGGAAAGACTGTGGGCAAATCGCTCGCCGAACCCGACCTGGTTCCTACCGCGCGGAAAATCATGGACAAGGCGAAGTCCGAAAAGCGCGAGATCATTCTTCCTGTCGACGTGGTGACGGCTGCAAAGCTTGAGGCAAATGCATCGTCGCGCGTGCTCGACGCCGACAAGGTCGGCGGCACCGATATGATTCTGGATATTGGCCCGCGCAGCATCGAACAGGTTGTTTCCGTGCTGGCGCGTGCGAAGACGCTGGTGTGGAATGGTCCTTTCGGCGCGTTTGAGGTGGAACCGTTCGACAATGGCACCATCGAAGTCGCGGAAGCTGCCGCGGAACTGACCGAGGCCGGCAAGCTTGTCTCGGTAGCGGGCGGTGGCGATACCGTCGCCGCACTCAATGTTGCAGGGATCGCCGATCGGCTGACCTACGTCTCGGCAGCAGGCGGTGCATTTCTCGAATGGCTTGAGGGTAAGCGCTTGCCCGGGGTCGAGGTGTTGCGGGTAAAATGAGTTGGAACAATGCCATCCGGGGGATTGCTGCGGATGCGATGGAGGGAAACATGAATCTCGATGAACTGAACAAGGTCGCACAGGCCATGGTCGCGCCCGGCAGGGGCATTCTCGCGGCCGATGAATCCTCGGGCACGATCAAGAAGCGTTTCGATGCCATCGGTGTGGAATCGACCGAGGACAGTCGTCGCGACTATCGCGAGATGCTCTTCCGTTCAGCCGAGGGAATGAAACACATTTCCGGCGTCATCCTCTATGACGAGACCATCTGGCAAAAAGCAAAGGATGGCACGGCGTTGGTCGAGCTGATCAAGAAAGCGGGTGCCATCCCGGGCATCAAAGTGGACGAAGGCACAAAGCCACTTCCGTTCTGCCCGGGCGAACTCATCACCATCGGTCTCGACAAACTCGCCGACCGTTTGCCGAATTACTACGAGCAAGGCGCGCGCTTCGCCAAATGGCGCGCCGTCATCGACATCGGCAAAGGCATTCCGACCGTCAATTGCATCAAGGCCAATGCGCATGCGTTGGCGCGCTACGCCGCGCTCTGCCAGGAGGCGCAGATTGTCCCGATCGTCGAACCGGAAGTATTGATGGATGGCGATCACGACATCGATCGATGCTTTACGGTGACCGAGCGCGTCCTGCACACAGTGTTCAATGAGTTGTTCGACGCGCGCGTGCAGCTTGAAGGTATCGTGCTCAAACCGAACATGGTCATCTCCGGGAAAAAGTGCGCCAAGCGCGCGTCGGTCGAGGAAGTTGCCGAGAAAACCGTAACCGTGCTCAAGCTGTGCGTGCCGGGAGCCGTACCCGGGATCGCCTTCCTGTCCGGCGGACAGAGCGACGAAGAGGCGACCGCCCATCTCGACGCCATGAACAAGATCGGCAATCTGCCCTGGAAGCTGACGTTCTCTTACGGTCGCGCGCTTCAGCACGCGCCGCAGACGACCTGGAAAGGCAAAACGGAAAATGTCGCGGCCGCCCAGCGCGCTTTTTCTCATCGTGCAAAGATGAACGGGCTCGCCGCGCTTGGTCAGTGGAAAGCCGACATGGAGAAAAAGGCAGCGTGAACGAGATATGCGAAAGGCCGTGTCACGACACGGCCTTTCGCGCTTACCCCGTTGCGTGCGGGATCAGTCGCAATCGCTACTGTAAATGCTTGTCGACCCGGCTGGGTGTTCTCCTGTAAGAAGCCTCCCTTGCCAACGCGTTTCCCCGCCTCGACGTTCCCCGAATTTGTACCGAAGTAAGGACCTGAACGTGATCGACCTCTATACGTGGACGACCCCCAACGGCCGCAAGGTCTCCATTGCTCTTGAAGAACTCGGCCTCCCCTACACCGTGCATCCGATCGATATTTCCAAGGACGAACAATTCGCCCCGGATTTTCTCAAGATCGCACCCAACAACCGAATTCCGGCGATCGTCGACCGCGACACCAACATCGCGCTCATGGAGTCGGGCGCGATCCTCATCTATCTGGCGGACAAGACCGGCAAGCTCCTGCCAAAGTCAGGCGAAGGACGCTATCGCGTCATTGAGTGGCTGATGTGGCAAATGGGCGGGCCCGGTCCCATGCTCGGCCAGGTGCACCACTTCGTGAAGTACAACAAAGGCAAGGCGCCTTACGCCGAAGAGCGTTATCTCAAGGAAGGGCATCGCCTCTACAAGGTGCTCAACACGCGGCTTGAGGGTCGCGAATTCGTCGCCGACCAATACTCCATCGCGGACATCGCGATCTGGCCCTGGATATCCCGTTTCGAATGGCAGACGATCGACCTGAAGCAGTACCCGAATGTGAAGCGCTGGTACGAGACGATCGCGGCGCGTCCAGCTGTTCAGAAGGGTTACAAGGTGCCAAAGGACATGGGCCCTGTGCCGATGCCGTAAGTGCTGCGGCCGCGAAGATTCGTCGCGACCGAACACCCCAATCGGGTCAATTTTCTGCCGGATTGGGCTAGCATGCGAACACCATGGCTTCGCGACCCAAACAGGCGGCGCCGCGCCCGGCGCCGAGGCTCTATCTCGTTACGCCGCAACTTGCGGACCCATCGGGGTTCATCCGCCCATTGACCGCCGCTCTCGAGGCGGGCGATGTGGCGGCAGTGCTGCTGCGTCTCGCAGATGTCGATGAGCGCACGTCGATCAATTGCGCAAAGGCCTTGGCGCCTGCTGTGCAAAGCAAGGATGCCGCGCTTCTGCTCGATGACCGTCCGGATCTCGTCGCGCGCGCGGGTGCCGATGGCGCGCATCTGACCGGCCTGGCGGCATTCAGCAACGCGGTCGGCGAACTCAAACCAGAACGCATTGTCGGCGTCGGCGGACTTGTCACGCGACACGACGCGATGCTCGTCGCCGAACAGGGCGCAGATTATGTGATGTTCGGCGAGCCGACGGCCGACGGCGAAGGCCCCGCCAAAGCGGCGATCGAGGATCGCGTCGCCTGGTGGGCGGAAGTTTTTGAGATCCCGTGCGTGGGTTTCGCGGCGTCAGTCGAGGACGTGGCCCCACTGGTGGCGGCGGGCGCCGACTTCATCGCGCTCGGGGATTTTCTCTGGCGTGACCCGGACTCGATCGCGGCA
>Ga0207683_10000603_pt1 | contig 33155 bp, 42 predicted proteins | sample KBSM73metaG_FD_184333 | JGI IMG/M metagenome (GOLD analysis project Ga0207683, IMG submission 184333) | Miscanthus rhizosphere microbial communities from Kellogg Biological Station, Michigan, USA - KBS M7-3 metaG (SPAdes) (version 2) | ecosystem: Host-associated > Plants > Roots > Rhizosphere >... | reverse complement strand
GGGCGTGCGCATCCGCTGCGGCGGCCGCCTCGGCGGCGCGGAGATGTCGCGCACCGAGCAGTACTCCGAGGGACGCGTGCCGTTGCACACACTGCGCGCCGACATCGACTACGGCTTCGCGGAGGCCCAGACCCAGGCCGGCCGCATCGGCGTCAAGGTCTGGATCAACAAGGGCGAGATCATGCCCGCCGGCTACGAGGGCGCCCAGCAGCAGACGACGCGCCTGGGCGAGGTCGACGCGCGTCGCCGTCGCGGCGTCACGACGATCACCGAGGACACCGGCCCGTCCAGGCCCGAGCGCGGCCGCCGTCCCGGTGGCGGCGGTGGCGGACCGGGTGGCGGCGGAGGCCGTCCCGGTGGCGGTGGCGGCGGCGGCGGTCGCCCCGGTGGCGGCGGAGGCCGTCCCGGCGGCGGTGGCGGCGGCGGCCGCGGTCAGCAGACCGGCCCGTCCGGCCCCTCGACGCCCGTCGGGCGCCGCGCCCCGGACCGCTCTGCGCGCCCCGCGGCCGAAGCGCCTCCGGCTGCGCCCGTCGAGGCGCCCGTGGACGCGCCGGCGCCCGAGGCGCCCGCGCCCGAGGCACCCGCGACGCCGACGGAGGGTGAGGCCTGATGCTGCTCCCCCGTCGTTTCAAGTACCGCAAGCAGCAGCGCGGCAGCCGCGCCGGAATGTCGAAGGGGCACCAGACGGTGCAGTTCGGCGAGTTCGGCCTGAAGTCGCTCGAGAACGGCTGGATCACCAACCGGCAGATCGAGGCAGCCCGTATCGCGATGACGCGCAAGATCCGCCGTCGCGGCAAGGTCTGGATCACGATCTTCCCGGACAAGCCGGTGAGCCAGAAGCCGCTGGAGACGCGCATGGGCTCGGGCAAGGGACCGCCGGAGCGCTACGTCGCCGTCGTCAAGCCCGGACGCGTCATGTTCGAGCTGGCCGGCGTGCCGGAGCCGCTGGCCCGCGAGGCGATCCGCCTCGCGGCCATGAAGCTGCCCGTGCGCACGAAGTTCGTCAAGCGGGAGGGTGATCTCTTTGAAGGCTAGTGAGATCCAGGACCTGACCGACGACGAGGTGGCCCAGAAGCTCGAAGAGGGCCGCCGAGAGCTGTTCAACCTGCGCTTCCAGCACGCCACGGGAGCGCTCGAGAACACTGCTCGGCTGAGTTTGGTCAAGAAGCAGATCGCGCGGCTGCTGACGCTGCAACTGCAGCGTGCATCCGCGAAGGAGCGTGCGTGATGGCGGACGACAACACCCAGGCTGACGAGCAGGCAGAGGCGCCCGAGGCGCCCGAGGCCGAGGCTGCAGCCGTGAGCGAGGAGCCGGCGAAGCCGGCCAAGCGCACGCGGGCCAAGAAGGCTGCCGAGCCGGCTGCCGAGGAGGCAGCGGCGCCCGCCGCCGACGACTCCGCCCCGGTGGCCGATGAGGCTGCCCCGGCGCCGGAAGAGGCTGTGCCCGTGGCCGAGGAGGCTCCCGCCGAGGAGGCTGCCCCGGTCGCCGAGGAGCCTGCCCCCGCCGAGGCCGAAGAGGTAGCGCCCGTCGCCGAGGAGGCCCCTGCCGAGGAGGCCGCGGCTGTCGCCGAGGAAGCGCCGGCCAAGCCCGCGCGCGCCCCGCGCGCCAAGAAGGCCGCGGATTCCGGTGACGATGCTCCCAAGCCGAAGCGCACCTCGCGTGCCAAGCCGCTCAAGAAGGAAGCACGGCCCAAGGAGCGCAAGCCGCACGTGCGCGAGCCCCGGCCGCTGCCCGTCGAGGGCCGCCGCAAGGAGCGCCGCGGGATCGTCGTCTCGGCCGCCATGGACAAGACGATCACGATCCGCATCGACTCGGCCAAGCCGCATCCCAAGTACCACAAGATCGTGCGCCGCTCCACGCGACTGCACGCCCACGACGAGCGCAACGAGGCCGGCGTCGGCGATGTCGTGCGCATCGTCGAGACCCGCCCGCTCTCCAAGCTCAAGCGCTGGCGCATGATCGAGATCGTCGAGAAGGCGAAGTGACCCGATGATCCAGGCCGAGACACGGCTGCGCGTGGCCGACAACACGGGCGCCAGGGAGATCCTGTGCATCCGCGTGCGCGGCGGATCCAAGCGCCGCTACGCCCGCGTGGGCGACGTGATCGTGGGCGCCGTCAAGCAGGCGACGCCGAACGGCTCCGTCAAGAAGGGCGAGGTCGTGACGGCCGTCGTCGTGCGCACCAAGAAGTCGTTCGCACGCGATGACGGCACGTACATCGCGTTCGACGACAACGCAGCCGTGATCATCGACGCGGCGCGCAACCCGCGCGGGACGCGCATCTTCGGGCCGGTGGCCCGCGAATTGCGCGAGCGCAACTTCATGAAGATCGTCTCGCTCGCCCCGGAGGTGCTCTGATGGCTCACGCGACCAAGAAGGCGCCGCGCCTGAAGATCCGCCGCGGTGACACCGTCGAGATCCTGACCGGCAAGGACGTCGGCCGCCGCGGCAAGGTGCTCGAGGTCCTCCCCGAGGACCGCCGGTTGATCGTCGAGAAGATCAACATGGTCAAGCGCCACACCAAGCCGCGTCCCGTCAAGGGCTCGCGCGGCGCGCAGATGACGCCCGGCGGCGTGATCGAGATGGAAGCCGCCATCCGCGTCGACAACGTCGCGCTGGTGTGCCCCCGCTGCAACGAAGCAACTCGCGTCGGCTACCGGATCACCGACAGTGGCGAGAAGGTCCGCCACTGCCGCCGCCCCGGCTGCCACGCAGACATCGAGAAGACCTGATCGCAATGGCAGAGACCACAATCACACCGCCGCGCCTGCGCGGCCGCTACGAGAGCGAGGTGCGCGGCGCGCTCCAGGAGCGCTTCGAGTACCGGTCGCCCATGCAGCTGCCCCGCCTGAGCAAGATCACGCTCAACATGGGCGTCGGCGAGGCCAAGCAGAACTCCAAGGCGCTCGACGAGGCCGTCGAGCAGCTGGCGATCATCGCCGGGCAGCGCCCGCTGATCACGAAGGCGAAGAAGTCGATCGCCGGCTTCAAGCTGCGCGAGGGCATGCCGATCGGCTGCAAGGTGACGCTGCGCGGAGCCCGCATGTGGGAGTTCCTCGACCGCCTGATGGCCGTGGCGCTGCCGCGCATTCGCGACTTCCGCGGGCTCGACCCCGCGTCGTTCGACGGACGCGGCAACTACTCGCTGGGCGTGCGCGAGCAGATCATCTTTCCCGAGATCGACTACGACCGGATCGATACCGTGCGCGGGCTCGACGTGACGATCACGACGACCGCGAACACCGACGAAGAGGCACGCGAGCTGCTGCGAGCGCTCGGAATGCCGTTCAGGGAGGCGTGACGTGGCGAAGACGTCGCTGAGAGTCAAGGCCGCGAGGACGCACCGCTACAAGGTGCGCAACTACACGCGCTGCAATCGCTGCGGACGGCCGCGCGCGGTCTTCCGCAAGTTCGGGGTGTGCCGCATCTGCCTGCGCGAGCTCGCGCATCAGGGCGTCATCCCCGGCATGACCAAGTCGAGCTGGTAGGCCGCGATGCTGACCGATCCAGTCGCCGACATGCTGACCCGCATCCGCAACGCCAATCTGGCGCGGCACGAGACGGTGTCCATGCCCAGCTCCAAGCTCAAGGTCGAGATCGCTCGCCTGTTGCTCGACGAGGGCTACGTCGAAGCCTTCTCGACCGCGCGCGGCGAGGAGGCCTATGACGTGCTGACGGTCACGTTGAAGTACGCTGACGACCGTCGACGCGTGATCCAGGGCATCAAGCGCATCTCGAAGCCGGGTCGCCGCATCTACGCCAAGGCAGATCGCTTGCCGAAGGTGCTCGGCGGTCTCGGTACCGCGATCATGTCCACCCCTGTAGGCGTGATCACCAGTCGCCAGGCCGCAGAGCGCGGCATCGGCGGCGAGGTGCTCTGCTTCGTCTGGTAGTCCCGCTATGAGCCGCATCGGAAGAGCCCCCATCACCCTGCCCGCCGGCGTCGAGATCGACATCGGTCCTGGGCGCGTGGGCGTGAAGGGCCCCAGAGGGACGCTCGAGCAGGCAGTCCCGCACGAGATGACCGTGACGGTCGACGACGGTGTCGTCACGGTCACGCGTCCGACCGACCGCGGCCCGCACCGCTCGCTGCACGGCCTCACGCGCACGCTCGTCGCGAACATGGTCGAAGGCGTGACCAACGGCTACGAGAAGCGGCTCGAGATCCAGGGCGTCGGCTATCGCGCCGCGCTGCGCGGCTCGTCGATCGAGCTGCTGCTCGGCTTCTCGCACCCTGTTGTCGTCGAGCCGCCGGAGGGCATCGAGTTCGAGATCCCCGCGCCGACGCAGATCATCGTGCGCGGGATCGACAAGCAGTCCGTCGGACAGGTCGCCGCGGACATCCGCCGGCTGCGGCCGCCCGAGCCCTACAAGGGCAAGGGCATTCGCTACACCGGCGAGGTCGTTCGCCGCAAGGTCGGGAAGCGCGCATGAAGCTCAGCACCGAACAGAAGCGCCGCCGCAGGCATCGCCGCGTGCGCGGCAAGGTCCACGGCAGCGCGGGTCGCCCGCGCCTGTGCGTGTTCCGCTCCAGCAAGGGCATCTACGCCCAGGTCATCGACGACGACGCGGGCACCACGCTCGCGGCCGCCTCGACACTCGGCCTGGGCAGTGGCACGAAATCCGAAAGGGCTGCCGAGGTCGGCAAGCTCGTGGCGCAGCGCGCGCGCGAGGCCGGCATCGAGAAGGTCGTGTTCGACCGCGGCGGCTACCTCTATCACGGGCGAGTCAAGGCACTCGCCGACGGCGCCCGCGAGGGCGGCTTGGAGTTCTGATGGGACGCATTCCGCAGCAGCGAGACGGAGGCGAGCTCCAGGAGCGCGTCGTCGAGATCAACCGCGTGGCCAAGGTCGTCAAGGGCGGCCGGCGCTTCTCGTTCACGGCGCTCGTCGTCGTGGGTGACGAGTCCGACCAGGTCGGGATCGGCTACGGCAAGGCCAACGAGGTCCCCGTCGCCATCTCCAAGGCCGTGGACGACGCGAAGAAGAACCTTTTCCGCGTACCGCGCTATCGCGCCACCATCCCGCACGAGGTCGTCGGCATCTTCGGTGCCGGTCGCGTGATGCTGAAGCCCGCAGGGCCGGGCACCGGCGTGATCGCCGGCGCCGGCGTGCGCGCCGTGCTGGAGCTCGCGGGCATCCGCGACATCCTGGCGAAGTCGCTCGGCACGTCGAACCCGATCAACCTGGTGCGCGCCACCGAGGCCGGGCTGAAGGCGCTGCGTCGTCCCGAGGACGTCGCCAAGCTGCGCGGCAAGACGGTCGCAGAGGTCCTGCCGCCGCGCGCGCGCCCCGTGGTCGCCGCCGCTGTGGCGCCGGATCCGGCGCCGGAGAGTGACGCCTGATGGCGATCCGCGTGACCCAGGTGAAGTCGAAGATCGGCCACAAGCGCGAGCACCGCGGTACGCTGAGGGCTCTGGGTCTCGGGCGCATCGGCTCGACCGCTGTGCACGAGGACTCGCCCTCGCTGCGTGGGATGCTGCACAGCGTCGCGTTCCTGATCAAGGTGGACGAGGGCGAGACGGCTGAAAAGAAGGACGCGTGATGGAAGAGCAGGAGCGCATCGGTCTGCACAACCTCTCGCCGGCGCCTGGCTCCACGAAGGAGCGCAAGCGGGTCGGACGCGGGCAGGGCAGCGGCACGGGCAAGACCTCCGGCCGCGGTCAGAAGGGCCAGAAGTCGCGCTCGGGCTCGCACATGATGCGGGCCGGGTTCATCGGCGGCCAGATGCCGCTGCACATGCAGGTCCCCAAGCTGCGCGGCGCGCACTCCAAGGACTCCATGCCCGTCGGCCCCTTCCGCACCTTCACGCACGGCGTCAACGTCTCGTCGCTGGCGGCGCGCTTCGAGGCCGGTGCCGAGGTCACTCCCGAGGCGCTGCTGGCCGCGCGCGTGCTGCGCACGCTGCGCCACCCGGTCAAGATCCTCGGTGACGGCGAGATCAGCGTGGCGCTGACCGTGCACGCCCACCGCTTCTCGGCCTCCGCGCGCCAGAAGATCGAGGCCGCCGGCGGGACGGTCGTCCTGATCAACCCCGTCGAGGAGCCCGAGGCGCCGGTGCGCGACGAGGTCAAGCGCGCCGCCGCCGAGGCCCGGGCCGAGGCGGCCGCGAAGGCGCCCAAGAAGAAGAAGCCCGCCGAGGACGAGGACGCGGACGTGGCCGCGGACGCAGCCGACGAGCGCGAAGAGGCCAAGAAGGCCGCCGCGGAAGCCAGGGCGGCAGCCGCCGCGAAGAAGCAGACCGAAGAGGACGAGCCTGCCGCCGAGGAACCTGCGGCGGAGGAGCCGGCCGCCGAGGCGTCGAGCGCCGAGGAACCGGTTGCCGAAGGCGATGAGCCGGCGAACGACGACGCGGGCGAGGGCGACGAGGCCTGATGGGCGCGCTGATGAACATCTGGCGTGTGCCCGACCTGCGCAAGCGGCTGGGCTTCACGTTCATGATCATCGCGCTCTACCGGTGCGGCTCCTGGCTGCCCGTGCCGGGCGTCAACACGAGCTCGCTGCGCACGTTCTTCGGCGACGGGGCCAACGGCACGATCCTCAGCGTCCTCAACATCTTCGCCGGCGGCGCGCTCGCGAACCTCTCGCTGTTCGCGCTCGGGATCATGCCGTACATCACGGCCTCGATCATCGTCCAGCTGATGCAGACCGTCGTCCCGGCGCTCGAGAAGCTGTCGAAGGAAGGCGAGTCGGGCTACAAGAAGATCACGCAGTACACGCGCTATCTGACGGTCGTGCTGGCCGCCTTGCAGTCGGCGGGCTACGTGTTCCTGTTCCACAACGGCTCGGCCATCGGCGCGAACGACCTGCTGCCGGATCTCACGATCGGCCGCTTCATCCTGATCGTGACGACGCTCACGGCGGGCACGACGCTGCTGATGTGGATGGGCGAGCTGATCACCCAGCGCGGCGTCGGCAACGGCATCTCGCTGCTGATCTTCGCCTCCATCCTGACTGCCGCGCCCCCGGCGATCGACGCCTGGCTCAACGGCGGCACGTTCGAGAAGCTCGCGCTCCCGATCGTGACGCTCGCCGTGATCCTCGCGGTCGTCTACATGAACGAGGGTCAGCGCCGCATCCCGATCCAGTACGCCAAGCGCCAGGTCGGCCGCCGCATGATGTCCGGGGGCTCGACCTATCTGCCGCTGCGCGTGAACATGGCAGGCGTCATCCCGGTCATCTTCGCGGTCGCCGTGCTGTTCTTCCCGTCGACCGTGGGGCAGCTCGTCCCCGGCTTGAAGCCGCTCTCGACGTTCTTCGCGCCGGGCGGCTGGCCGGCGATCATCCTCGAGTTCTCTCTGATCGTGATGTTCACGTTCCTGTACACGGCCGTCACGTTCAACCCGATCGATCAGGCCGACAACCTCAAGAAGTACGGCGGGTTCATTCCGGGCGTCCGGCCCGGCGCCCCCACGGCGCGCTACCTCGACCGCGTGCTCACGCGGCTGACGCTGCCCGGCGCGATCTTCCTCGGGCTGATCGCCGTGCTGCCGAACCTGTTCATCCGCTACGGCGGGTTCTCGCAGGCGACAGCGCGCGGGCTCGGCGGTACATCGGTGCTGATCGTGGTGGGTGTGGCGCTCGACGCGATGCGGCAGATGGAGTCGCAGCTGACGATGCGCCACTACGAGGGCGTCCTCAAGAAGTAGCTAGATGCTGGCCGTGCTCCTGTTCGGCCCGCCGGGTGCAGGCAAAGGCACCCAGGCGGCGGCCGTGGCCGCCGCGAGCGGCGTCCCCCACATCGCCACCGGCGACATGTTCCGCGAGCACCTGCGCAGCGACAGCGAGCTCGGCCGCCTCGCACGCTCCTACATGGATCGCGGCGAGCTCGTGCCCGACGACGTCACGATCGGCATGCTCGGCGAGCGCATCTCGCAGCCCGACGCGGCCGGCGGCTTCGTCCTGGACGGGTTCCCGCGCACGCTCGATCAGGCTGCTGCACTCGACCGGCTGCTGGCCGAGCGCGGCGCACGGGTCTCGGCCGTGCTCGACATCGAGGTGCATGGCGACGAGCTCGTGCGGCGACTGTCCGGGCGCCTCGTCTGCCGTGCGTCGAGTCACCCCTACCACGTGACCGATGCACCGCCGGCGGTGCCCGGAATCTGTGACATCGACGGCTCCGAGCTGTACCACCGCGACGACGACCGCGAGGACGTGATCCGCAACCGCGTGGCGGTGTTCGAGCACGAGACGCGACCCGTGCGCGAGCACTACCTCGCCCTGGGGACGCCGATCGTGACGATCGACGGCGCCCGTGACCGTGCCGAGGTCGAAGCCGACCTCGTGCAGGCGGTGCGCGGCCTGGAGCAGTCGTGATCCTGCGCAAGTCGCGGCGCGAGCTCGAGCGCATGGCAGCGGCGGGCTCGGTGGTGGCGCGAACCCTGGCGCTCCTGCGTGAGCGCGCCCGCCCGGGCGTGACGACGGGCGAGCTCGATCGCGCGGCCGAGGAGTTCATCCGCGACCAGGGCGGAGTGCCGACGTTCAAGGGCTACCACGGCTTCCCGGCCTCGATCTGCGCCTCTCCGAACGACATGGTCGTGCACGGGATCCCCGGTTCCTATGCGCTGCAGCAGGGCGACGTGCTCTCGGTCGACGTCGGCGTCACGCTGCGCGGCTGGGTGGCCGACTCCGGCTACACGTTCTGGGTCGGTGAGGGCGAGCCGCCCGAGGAGGTGCGTCGCCTGCTCACGGCCTGCCGGGCCTCGCTCTTCGCGGCCGTCGAGCAGTGCGTCGATGGCCGCCACCTCTCCGACCTCGGCCACGCGGTGCAGACGCGCGTCGAGGCCGACGGCTTCGGCGTGATCCGCTCGCTCGTCGGACACGGCGTGGGGCGGCGGATGCACGAGGATCCGCAGATCCCGAACTACGGCCCGCCGGGCCGGGGCCAGGTGCTGCGCCCGGGCATGACGCTCGCCGTCGAGCCCATGATCACCGCCAGCGGCGTGACGGACGTGCAGCTCGATCCCGACGACGGCTGGTCGATCTACAGCGCGGACCACTCGCTCACCGCGCACTACGAGCACACGGTGGCCGTCACCGACGACGGGCCGCTCATCCTGACCCGCCACGACGGCTGGTCACCCGTCGACGACGAGGTCTGAGGCAACGATCCGGGCGGCCGGTTCTGCTACCATGCAGCTTCGCGCTTTGCCGCTGCATGCCCGCTCGGGCTGAGGCGGTCGAAGTGCTCCATTCGTTGTATTTGAAAGGGAATCGTGAAGGTCAGGGCGAGCGTCAAGACCATGTGCGACAAGTGCCGCGTCATCCGCAGGCACGGACGCGTCATGGTGATCTGTCCCAACCCCCGCCACAAGCAGCGGCAGGGCTGAGCGATGGCACGGATCGCAGGCGTCAACCTCCCCCGCGAGAAGCGCGTCGAGATCGGCTTGACGTACATCTTCGGCATCGGGCGCTCGACCTCGCAGTCGGTTCTCAAATCCCTCGAGATCGACCGCGACACGAAGGTGCGCGACCTGACCGAGGAAGAGGTCTCGAAGCTGCGCGGCTACATCGACCAGAACCTCATGGTCGAGGGCGACCTGCGCCGTGATCGCTCCCAGAACATCAAGCGCCTGATGGAGATCGGCTGTTACCGCGGGCTGCGCCACCGCCGCGGGCTGCCGGTTCACGGTCAGCGCACGAAGACGAATGCGCGCACCCGCAAGGGGCCGAAGAAGACCGTCGGCAAGCAGCGCAAGAAGTAGGACTTCGGGCGCGGCCGCCGCGCTCGAGAAAGGAACGAGGAACCCGCATTGCCCCCTGCCCCCCGTCGCACCGCGGCGCGTAGCCGCGCCCGACGCAAGGCCCGCAAGAACATCGCCGTCGGCCAGGCGCATATCAAGACGTCCTTCAACAACACGATCGTCGCGATCACGGATCGCGAAGGCAACGTGATCGTGTGGAAGTCGGCCGGAGGCGCAGGCTTCAAGGGCTCGCGCAAGTCGACGCCGTTCGCCGCTCAGGTGACGGCTGACGCCTGCGCGCGCGAGGGCATGGAGCACGGCCTGCAGAAGGTCGAGGTCTTCGTCAAGGGCCCCGGCTCCGGGCGCGACACGGCCGTGCGCTCGCTGCAGGCCGCGGGCCTCGAGGTCATCTCGGTCAAGGACGTCACCCCGCAAGCCCACAACGGCTGCCGCCCGCGCAAGCGGCGGCGGGTCTAGGCGGTAACGGCATGGCCCGCTCCACAGACGCCAAGTGCAAGAAGTGCCGCCGCGAGGGCATGAAGCTGTTCCTCAAGGGCGAGCGCTGCCTCACGGAGAAGTGCGGCGTCGAGCGCCGCGCGTATCCGCCCGGCCAGCACGGCCGCGGCCGCATCAAGCAGAGCGAGTACCTGCTCCAGTTGCGCGAGAAGCAGAAGGCCAAGCGCTATTACGGCGTGCTCGAGAAGCAGTTCGCGAATTACTACGACAAGGCGAGCCGCAAATCGGGCATCACGGGCGAGAACCTGCTCGGAATGCTCGAGACGCGCCTCGACAACGTCGTCTACCGGCTCGGCTTTGCAGCTTCCCGCGCCCAGGCGCGGCAGCTCGTCCGGCACGGCCATTTCCACGTCAACGGCCGGCGCGTGAACATCCCGTCGTTCCACGTCCGGCCCAACGATCTCGTGAACATCCGCCCGAACTCAAGTGCCGAGGCGGTTATTCGCGATGCGACCGACCTCACGTCGTCGGTCGCGAGCTGGTTGCTTGCCGATCACGACAATCTCACCGGCAAGGTCCTGCGCCTCCCCGAGCGTGTCGAGATCGACACGCCCGTTCAGGAGCAGCTGATCGTCGAGCTCTACTCCAAGTAGCGCTCACAGCCCCTGCTCCTGTCCGCACTCCCGCCCGTCCGGAGACTTTCCGAATGCCTGCACTGATGGACTTCCAGATTCCGAAGATCACGCACGAGGACGTGACGCCCACTCATGGGGCGTTCGTGATCGAGCCGCTTGACCGCGGCTTCGGCCATACCTACGGCAACTCGCTGCGCCGCGTGCTGCTCTCGACGATCGAGGGCACCGCCGTGACCTCGGTCAAGATCGAGGGTGTCGCGCACGAGTTCTCGTCGATCAAGGGCGTCCGCGAGGACGTCACCGACATCATCCTGAACCTCAAGGGGCTCGTCGCGCGCCTGCACGGCGAGATCTCCGACATCGAGGCCCGCATCCTCAAGGAGGGGCCCGGCGTCGTCACGGCCGCCGACATCGACGCGAGCTCCGAGCTCGAGATCCTCAACCCGGAGCTCGAGATCTGCCACCTCGCCGAGGGCGCGCGCCTCGAGATGATGCTGACGATCGGCCGCGGCCGCGGCTATGTCGCCGCCGACGGCAACAAGGGCCCGGAGACGACGATCGGGATGATCCCGGTCGACTCGATCTTCTCGCCCGTGCGCCGCGTCTCGGTGCACGTGGACTCGGCCCGCGTCGGTCAGCGCACCGACTACGACAAGCTGACGCTCGACATCTACACCGACGGCTCGGTCACGCCGCGCGAGGCGGTCGAGCAGGCCGCCGAGGTGCTGATCCGCCAGCTCGCGATCTTCACGAACATCGACACGAGCGACCTCACCAGCCTGGCCGCGGCCTCGCCCGTGGGCGCGCTCGAGCCCGAGATGCCCGAGGCCCACGGGATGGAGAACATCCTGATCGAGGAGCTCGAGCTCGGCGTCCGCTCGTACAACTGCCTCAAGCGCGTCGGCATCGAGACGATCGGCGACCTGATCTCGAAGACCGAGCAGGAGCTCGCCGCCATCCCGAACTTCGGCAAGAAGTCGATCGAGGAGGTGCGCGAGACGCTCGCCGTGCACAGCCTCAAGCTCCGGGGTGACGACTGATGCGACACCAGAAGCGCGGGCGCAAGCTCGGGCGCGACAGTGCGCACCGCAAGTCGCTCTACGCCAACCTGACCTCGGAGCTGATCGTGCACGGCCGCATCCGCACGACCCTGGCCAAGGCCAAGGAAGTGCGGCCCGTGGCCGAGCAGATGATCACGCTGGGCAAGCGCGGCGACCTCCACGCGCGCCGGCAGGCCGTTGCCTTCCTGCGCCAGAAGCCCGTCGTCAAGAGCCTCTTCGACGACGTCGCGCCGCGCTACGCCGAGCGACCCGGCGGTTACACGCGCATCATCAAGCTCGGGCCGCGTCTCGGTGACGCGGCCGAGATGGCTTACATCGAGCTCGTCTGAGCGCAGGCCTGCCGTGGCCACTGTGCGCACGGATGCCTATCAGCTGCCGCTCCCGGCGGGCTGGTCCGACCGTACCGCCGTCACGATCGTCGCACCGGCGGCGGCCGACGGGTCGGTGCCCAATCTCGTGATCACGCGCGAGGCCCTGTGCGCCGGCATGGGCCTCGCCGGATTCGCCGACGGCCACGCGAACCTGATGCGCGATCAGGTCGATGCGTACGAGTTGCTCTCGAACGGGTGGGAGGCTCTGGACGGTGAGCGCGCCCTCGTGCGTACCGTCCGCTTCACCGTCGCCGACTCGGCGCCGCTCGTGCAGCTGCAGGCGTTCTTCGTGCGCGACGGCCTCGGCTACGTCGTCTGCGGCACGGCCACCGAAGGGGCGTTCACCGACGCCGAGCCCCTATTCCGCGAGGTGCTCGAGGGGCTTCGCTTCGCGGCTCCGGGTGCCGCCGAACCGGGAGCACTCCAGGTGCTGCGCGGGTGAGCGCTCGCAGCCCGTTCGACGACCGTCCGGCGATCGGCATCGCACTCGTGCGCTTCGGCCTCGCGCTGCTGGTGCTCGCAGCCGGCATCTTCCAGGTGCGGCGCCATCACGCGGCCGTCTCCGATGCCCGCGTCTGGGGCCTGCCCTCGCCGAGTTTCTCCGGCATCGCGATTCCGGTCGCAGCGATCATCCTGGGCCTCATCCTCCTGCTCGGCATCGCCCCGCGCCTGGCCGCGTGGTTGATCCTCGCCGAGGCCATCCTCGTGATGATCGCCGGAGGCCGCACCGACGGCGGCTTCTACCTGACGCTGCCGCCCGTGATCATCTTTCTCTCCCTGATCGTGATCGGCGCGGGAGGCGGGCGCTGGGCGCTCGTCGACCGAATCGATCCGCCGCGCCAGCGGCGGCTCGAACGCTCGCGGTGACCGTTCTCCGGCTCGACCTCGAGTACGACGGCGCAGCCTTCTACGGCTGGGCCGCACAACCGGGACTGCGCACGGTCGAGGGCGTGCTGACCGAGGCGTTGCGGGTGTTCTGGCCGCACAGCGGACGCCCGGCGGTAGCGGGGCGCACCGACACGGGCGTGCATGCCGCGGCGCAGGTCGTGACGGTCGACGCGGCCGAGGGCGGTCCGGAGATCTCGCGGGTCGCCGCGGCCCTCAACGCGCACCTTCCGCCGGATGTCGCCGTGCTGTCCTGCACGCACGCGCCCGAGGGATTCCACGCGCGCTTCTCGGCGCTCTCGCGTCGCTACGAGTACCGCGTGCTGCGTACGCGGGCGCCGTCCCCGCTGCGTGCAGCGCGCACGTGGCACTGGCCCCGCCCGGTCTCCGAGGACGCGCTGGCGGCCTGTGCTCTCTCGTTGCTCGGAGAGCACGACTTCCGTGCCTTCACGCCCGCCGAGACCCAGCACGAGGTCTTCCGCCGTGTCGTGCTGGCGGCCGAGTGGCAGCGCCGGGGCGACGAGCTCGTCTTCGCCGTGGAGGCCGACTCGTTCCTGCGCCACATGGTGCGCACGCTGGTCGGCACGATGCTGCAGACGGCCGGCGGCGAGCGCGCACCAGAGGCCTTCGCGAGCCTGCTCGAGGGCGCGCCACGTGCGGCGGCGGGGGTGACGGCGCCGCCGCACGGCCTCTGCCTCGTGGGCGTGCGGTACGACAACACAAACTGAACGTGCCGCGTTCTACCATCCAAAGTGCCGGAAGGCGGTGGCCCGGCAACAGTCCGAAATGCCGCCGCAGGAAAGGTGACACCAGTGAACGTGACCGCGACCCGCTTCTCGACCCAAGCTCGTACCTGGGTCCTGATCGCAGGTTTGTCGGCCTTGCTGATCGCCATCGGAGGACGCTTCCTCGGTGGTGCCGGCTACCTGCTGTTCGGCGGGATCGCCGTCATCTTCGTGTTCGTCTCGTACTGGTTCTCGGACCGCTTCGCGATCCGGTCGTCCCATGCGCAGGCGATCTCCGAGGAAGACGACCCCCGCCTGTACGCGATCATCCGGGATCTGGCGCAACGCGCCCAGGTGCCGATGCCGCGCGTCTACATGATCCCCTCTGAGCAGCCCAACGCCTTTGCGACGGGACGCAATCCGAAGCACGCGGCCGTGGCCGTGACGGTGGGGCTGCGCAAGTACCTGCCCGAGGACCAGATCCGCGGAGTGCTCGCGCACGAGTTCGCGCACATCAAGAACCGCGACATCCTGGTCAGCTCCATTGCAGCCATGATCGCCTCGGCGATCTCCGCGATCGCCAACATCCTGCAGTTCGGGATGATCTTCGGCGGCTCCGACAACCGCGACAGCCCGTTCGGCGGCCTCGCCGCCCTGGCGACGGTGATCATCGCGCCGATCGCGGCGATGATCCTGCAGCTTGGCGTCTCCCGGCAGCGCGAGTACCTCGCCGACGCAACCGGTGCCGCCCTGATCGGCGACAGCAAGCCGCTGGCTGACGCACTCGAGACGCTCGATCGCGGTGTGGCGGCGATCCCGATGCCCGTCACGCCGGCGACGGCGACGATGTACATCGCCAACCCGCTGCGCCATTCGGGCATGGCATCCCTGTTCCAGACCCACCCCCCGATGGAGGAGCGCATCCGCCGCCTGCGCGCGCTGCGCCTCGCCTAGCCAGAACGAGCTGCACGAGCCGGGGTCGGACCTCGGCTCGTGCAGTCCCGGCTAGAGGTACCAGAAGGCGAGTGCGGCGATCACGTAGATCGCCAGCAGCTCGAGCCCTTCCAGCCAGTTGGCCCTGCCGATGCTGGTCAGGATCGCCGTCATGATCGTGGCGGCTCCGAGCAGGGCGAGCTCGATCGGCGGGAACACGATCAGCACCTGGTGGCCGAGCACCGCGCCGGCCGCGACGGCGATCGCAGTCCCCGCGAGCGCGACCTGCAGGCCCGAGTTGAAGGCGATGCTCATCGAGAAGTCGAGGTTGCCGGCGCGCGCGATCCTCACGGCTGCCCAGTGCTCCGGGACGTTGCCGACGAGCGGCACGACCACCATGCCGATGAAGACCGTGCCGATTCCGAGCTCCTCGATCGTCGGCTCGATCGCGGACACGAGCAGCTCCGACATCGCACCCGTCACGACGGCGGTCACGGCGAGCGCGATCAGCGCGGCGCGTGCGCCCCATGTCCCTCCGCCCTCGTGGTGGCTGTGCGCCGAGGGCGGTTGTGTGAACGAGTACAGCAGGTAGGCCGCGTACAGCACGACCATGATGATCGCGACGCCGTAGGAGAGCGCGACCTGCTCGTGGTGCGTGGTGTCGTGGAGTGCGTCGAAGAGCGACGGCAGCCCCAGCGCGACCGCTGCGAGTGTCAGCATCGACGCATTCGTGCCCACGCTGGTCCTGTCGAACGACATGCTCCCGTTGCGCAGGCCGCCGACCAGGATGGAGGCGCCCAGCACGAGCAGGATGTTGCCGATCACCGACCCGATGATCGATGCGCGCGCCACGTCGATCAGGCCCTCGCGCACCGTCAGCACGACGATGATCAGCTCGGGCAGGTTGCCGAACGTGGCGTTGAGCAACGACGCGAGCCGCGGCCCGGAGACCGTGCCGGCCTGATCGGTCGCCTCGCCGAGCACGTAGGCGAGTGCCATCACGCTCACCGCGGCCGCCACGAACACGACGGCGCCGGAGGCCCCGGCGGCCTTGAGCGCGAGCGCTCCGAGCGAGGCTGCCGCAGCAACTCCGAAGGAGATCAGGTCGGCCCGCGAGAAGCGCGAGGGGACGCTTGTCCTGGCCGACACCCTCAGGACTCTATCCTGCCCGAGGTCATGCGCATCCTGCTCACCAATGACGACGGCGTCGAGGCGCCGATGCTGGCCGATCTGGCCGCGCAACTGGACGTTCTGGGCGACGTCGACGTGATCGCTCCGGCCACGGACATGACGGGCGTGTCGCGCTCACTCAGCCTCCACGGCCCGATCGCCGTCGACGAGATCCGTCTGCCGGATGGCCGCGCCGCCTTCGCGGTCAGTGGAACGCCGGCCGACTGCGTGCGCTTCAGCGCGCTCGGCCTCGCCGGCGCAAAGCCCGATGTCGTCGTCTCCGGCCCGAACCGCGGCTTCAACCTGGGCGACGACGTGGCCTACTCGGGCACGGTCGCTGCGGCCCTCGAGGCCGCGTTGCTCGGCATGCCGGCCGCAGCCCTCTCGCAGCAGGCGGGCCCGGACGGCACCTTCGCTGCCGAGGCGCTCGGGCGATTCACGCTCCAGCTCGTGCCGCTGCTTGCCTCGGGTGCGCTGTCGCCGGGCGTCGTGATCAACGTCAATGCGCCGGCGGGTCCAGTCGCGGGCGTGCGCGTGGCGCGGCTGGGACGCCGCCACTACCGGCCCGTGCTGCGCCCTGCCGGCGAGGCCGAAGGCGGCCGGCGCCATTACCGGCTCTACGGCGATGCACCGCTGCGGCTCGAGGGCGAGCCCGGCACCGACATCGCGGCCGTGGCCGAGGGCTTCATCTCCGTCACGCCGCTGCGCTTCGACCTCTTCGCCGAGGACGCCCTCGCACCGCTCTCCGCGTTGCTCCCGGAGGCCCGGTGAGCTACTCGACCGTCATCTTCGACCTCGACGGCACGCTGATCGACACCGTGCCCCTGATCGTCGCATCCCACCGCCACGCGCTCGCGACGGTTCTCGGCCGCGATCTGCCCGAGGAGGCTCTGCGCGAGGGCATCGGCCGGCCGCTGCTGGAGCAGATGCGCGTCTTCGACGAGCAGCGTGCGCAGGAGCTGTTCGACACCTACCGGGAGTTCAACCACCGGGTCCACGACGAGTACGTGACGGTGTTCCCGGGCATGCTCGAGCTGTGCGACGATCTGCGCGCCCGCGGCGTGCCCGTCGCGGTCGCCACGTCGAAGATGCTCGACGCGGTGCTGCTCGCCTACCGCGTGATCCCCGGGCTCGAGGCACGCATCGACGCGATGGTGACGATCGAGTCCACGGCCACGCACAAGCCCGGGCCCGAGCCGATCGAGCACGCGCTGACGCTGCTGGGCCGCCCGAAGGAGGGCGCCGTCTACATCGGCGACGCCGTCAGCGACCTGCAGGCGGCCCGGGCCGCAGGCGTCGCAGCTGTCGGTGTCACGTGGGGTGCGTTCGACTACGACGGCCTGGCTGCCGAGCAGCCGGATGCCATCGCCACCACACCCGCCGAGCTCGCTGGCATCCTCTCCGCCGATGGCTAGCGACAGCGCACAGGATCCCGCCGAGCGCGCCGCCTGGCTGCGCGCCGAGCTGACGCGCCATCTCCGGCTCTACCACGAGCTCGACGAGCCCGAGATCTCGGACGCCGAGTACGACGCGCTCTTCCGCGAGCTGCAGGAGCTCGAGGCGGCGCAGCCCGATCTGCGCACCGCGGATTCGCCCACGCAGCGTGTCGGCGTCCGGCCCGCCGAGGGCTTCGCGCCGGTTGCGCACCTCCTGCCCATGCTCTCCCTCGCCAACGCGCGCGATCACGAGGCGCTGGCGGCCTGGGACGCGAGAGCGCGTCGGCTGCTGGCCCAGAAGGGCCTCGACGACGACATCGCCTACGTCACGGAGCCGAAGATCGACGGTCTCGCGATCTCGCTCGTGTACGAGCACGGGTCGCTGACGCGCGGTGCGACCCGCGGCGACGGCACGATCGGTGAGGACGTCACGGCCAACCTGCGCACGATCAAGGAACTGCCGCAGCGCCTGAGAGGCGACGCGCCGCCCGCCCTGATCGAGGTGCGGGGAGAGATCTACCTCCCGCTGGCGGCATTCGAACGTCTCAACGAGGAGCGGCTCGCGGCCGGCCAGAGCGTGCTCATGAACCCGCGCAACTCGGCCGCGGGGTCGCTTCGGCAGAAGGACACGCGCGTCACCGCCTCTCGACCGCTTGCGCTGTTCTGCTACGCCGTCGGTGCGCTCGACGGCATCGCCTTCGACTCGCACTGGAGCGTCCTGGAGTGGCTGCGGGAGAACGACTTCCCGGTCAATCCCATCTCCAGTCGCCACGAGACGTTCGAGAGCATGGCGGCGGCCTGCGAGGGGCTCGTGGAGCGGCGCTCGGAGCTCGATTACGACATCGACGGCTGCGTGGTCAAGATCGACCGGCGCGATCAGCAGGAGGCGCTCGGCTCGGTCGGACGCGATCCCCGCTGGGCGATCGCGTTCAAGTTCCCGCCGACGACCGCGATCACGCGGCTGCTCGACATCGGCGTCAACGTGGGGCGCACCGGCGCGCTCAACCCCTACGCCGTGCTCGAGCCGGTTGCCGTCGGCGGTGTGATCGTCCGCATGGCGACGCTGCACAACGAGGACGTGATCAAGCTCAAGGACGTGCGCATCGGCGATCACGTGATCGTGCAGCGCGCAGGCGACGTGATCCCGCAGGTCGTCGGACCGGTGCTGGCCCGGCGCGACGGCAGCGAGCGCGAGTTCCACATGCCCGACCACTGCCCGGCCTGCGGCACGCAGGTCGTCCGGGCGGAGGGCGAGGCCGTGCACCGTTGCCCGAACCCGTTCTGCCCGAGCCGCGGGCTGGAGGGCCTCCGGCATTTCGTCTCGCGGGGCGCGCTCGACATCGATGGCGTGGGGGAGCGGCTGATGGAGCGCTTCTGGGACCTGGAGCTCGTGCGGCGGGCGCCCGACCTGTATGCGCTGACCGTCGACCAGTTGCTCGGGCTCGACGGCTTCCAGCAACGCTCCGCCGAGAACGTGATCGCCTCGATCGCGCGCTCGAAGGAGCGGCCGTTCGGGCGGGTGTTGTTCGGGCTCGGCATCCCGCACGTCGGAGCCGTGACCGCCGAGGCCATCGCCCAGCACTTCCGCTCGCTGGCGGCGCTGCGCGCCGCCGGAGCCGACGAGATCGCGGAGGTGGAGGGCGTCGGACCCATCGTCGCGCAGTCGGTGGCGGATTGGCTGGCCTTCCCGAGCAACGCGGAGGTGCTCGACGACCTGGCCGCGGCCGGTCTCACACTCGATGTCCCGGGCGATGCCCCGCCGCCCGGCGAAGGGCCGCTCGCGGGCCTCACCTTCGTCATCACCGGCACGCTGCCGTCGTTCTCACGCGACGAGGCGACTGCGAGCGTCGTGGAGCGAGGCGGCAAGGTCACGAGCTCCGTCTCGGCGCGCACGAGCTACGTCGTGGCCGGGTCGAGCCCGGGGTCGAAGCTCGCGAAGGCCACCGATCTCGGCGTTCCGGTGCTCGACGACGAGGCCTTCCAGCGCCTGCTCGCGGACGGCCCCGAGGCCGCCTGAACCGACGCTCAGCGCTTCGCGAGCAGCCTGACGATCGCGTCCTGGGTCGCGTGGGCGTCCCAGTCGCTCAGCGCCGGCACGTTCATGAGCACCGCGAACGAGAAGCGGCGCCCGCTGCGAGCCGTGACGTAGCCCGCGAGGGCCGACACGTTGTCCAGCGTGCCGCTCTTGCCGAGTACGCGACCACGCAACTCGGGCAGCCGGTGAGCGAGCGTGCCGTTGGCTCCCATGACGCTCAAGGCGCCGGCCAGCGGTTTCGCGATGGCCGGGTTGGCGGCGGCACCGGCGAGCAGGAGCGCAAGCGCGCCTGCGGTCGTGCGGTTCGCGTGCGAGAGACCCGAGCCGTCGGCGAGGTGCACGAGCGGCGCGTCCTCGCCGAGCAGCGGCGCGGCGACCTCACCTGCCACGTGCATGCCGCGTGCCGTGGTGCCACTGCCGCCCGCGTAGGCGCCGATCGCCTTGGCCACCATCTCGGCGGTGAAGTTGTCGCTGTGCCGATCCATGAAGCGGACGATCCGCCAGAGTGGCTCGGACTGCACGCGCGCGAGCACGAGGCCGCCCTTGGGCGCGCGCCCGCCGGCCACGAAGCGGACGCCGACCTGCACGCCCGCGTGCGCCAGCGCCCGCCGCAGCGCACGCGCCGCGCTGTGCGACGGGCTGGCGACGTCGCGGCCGTTCGTCGTCGTGTCGCGATCGAGCGCGAGCCCCGAGAGCGGGGGCGACTCGACGCCGATGTAGCGGGCCGGCCACGGCCCCCAGCGCGACGCGTCGAAGACCGTCTCGTCGCCGCGGATGCGCCCGCTGATCCTTTGAATGCCGCGAGCCTTGATCTGCATGGCCAGGGCGTCGATGTCGTAGCTCGAGAAGGTCGGATCCCCCGAGCCGACGAGGTAGAGGTCGCCGTGCCACGTCGCGCCGGCGCGGCTGCCGACGCCGACCACGGTCGTCGCGAAGCGGAAGTCGGGTCGCAGGGTGGTGAGTGCGCCGACGGTGGTGAACAGCTTCTCGGTCGAGGCCGGCAGCAGGGGGCGCGCGCCGTTGCGCTGGTAGATGACGTCGCCGGTCGCGAGGTCGGCGACGGCGATGCCGGTGCCCAGGCCCGTGAAGCCGTGCGCCGCGAGCGCCTTCGCGATGCCCCGCGCGAGCGCCGCATCCTGTGCCGTCTGGTGTGCCGCTGCGCTCGAGACCGGCGCGCCGATCGCCAGCAGGCCGAGCGCGAGCACGAGGGTGCGCAATCGCCGCATCATCGGAATGTGATGGTAATGGTCTGGGTCCCGTACACGGACGCCCGCTCGGCCGGCATCCAGAGATCGATCGTCGCTCCGATCACCGAAGATCCGGTGTCGGCAGCCACGCACGGCCCGTAGCCGGGTACCTCGAAACGCGTCCCGAGCGGGATCACACGCGGGTCCGTGGCGCAGATCCCTGGCCCCACCGGGAGACCGCTGGCTGTGTGCCCGGGCAGCGAGTAGGCGGTCGAGGAGACCGACAGCGTCGAGCCGGCGGCGAGCGAGGGAGGCTTGGGCGCGGGTGGCAGCGCCGTCGGCGGCGACGAGGCACCGGTGTCGCTGCGGCTGCCGTTGCCTGTGCCGCCCCCATGCGGTTGTGGACGGAGCACCCGCCGCGCCCGCTGCACGTCGCGGTGCGCGGTGGAGGCCAGGGCGGCGACCGCGCGGACGTGCTCGCGCCTCAGCTGGGCGAGCAGGTCACGATGCGCCCGGTCGGCCTGCTGCAGCGCGGCCACGCGCGCCTGCCATGCGGCCTCCTCACTGCGCGCGCGAGCCTCGGCGGTGCCCAGCGTGCGCGCCTGCACGCGCAGGGTGGCATGCCAGCGGCGGGCCGAGCGCACGAGCGAGCTGTCGGATTGCGAGAGGCGATCGAGCAGGTCGAGACCCTCGCTGACGTCGCTCCACGAGCGTGACTCGAGCAACACGGCGAGCGCGTCGAGCGGGCGGGCGCGGTAGATCTCGTTCAAGCGCAGCGCGAGCGCGCGCTGCGCCGCTTGCTCGTTGCTGCGCGCGACCGCCAGGCGGGAGCGCAGGCTACGCAGGTCGGCGCGCACGCGCACGAGGCGCGCCTGGGCGGCTGCCTCACTCTGACGGGCGCGCGCGAGCGCGGCATCCGTCGCGAACAGCTGCACCAGCGCCGCGCGCTCTCGCGGTCCGGGTGCCGCAGGCGCGGGTCGTGCGAACGTCGCCGGCAGCGCCAGCGCCGCGACGACGAGCAGAAACGGACGCCGAAAGCGGACGCGCACCTGGAGATGGTATCGGCTGTACGCCCGGGGGCGGACCGCCGAGCCGGCCCTCAGAGCAGAGGGCCCTCAATGGGAAACGACCCTGTCAGGCCGAGCTTGTGGCGTGTGCCGGCTCCAGGTTGCCTTCCACGTGGGTCATCCGCACAGCCTCGAAGAGCGTCTTGTCGATACGGCCGTGATAGACGGGGACGCACTCTTCGACGCAGATCCGGATGACTTCGGCTCGGTCGATCCCGAACTCACGGGAGAGCTCTTCGGGCGTGAGGTGGTTCGGCATGGTTCGCGACTCCTTGCACGTTGCACATGGGCCCTTCAACGACAAAGCCCACCAGGCTACGCCGTGGTGGGCTCTGCAGGTCAGGTAGCGGCTTCCGAGGCGGTCACCATCGGTAGATACTCCCTCCCATGCCGTGAGTGTAGCGTCGCGCGCGGATGTCGGCAAGGTCAGGAGGGGTAAAAAGGGAACGGATCGTGAAAAAGTTAGGCGCGGGTCGCAATTCGCCGGATTCGGCTCTCAGACAGGGTTCGGGGCGTCGAGGAAGACGTGCTCCACGCCGAAGCGCTCGCTCAGCAGCTCACCTGCCGCCTGCACGCCCAGGGTCTCGGTCGCATGGTGGCCCGCGCACACGATGGAGATGCCGAGCTCGCGCGCGAGCGCACGGAAGTCCTCCTGCGGTTCGCCGGTGAGCAGTGCGTCGGCTCCGATCGCAGCGGCCTCGAGCGCGATCCCCCCGGGCCTGCCCGAGCAGATCGCCAGGGTGCGCAGTCGCTCGGGACCGCCGGGGAACGCGATCGGCACGCGGCCGGTGATCTCTGCGATGCGCTCGGCCAGGGTCTGCAGCGGCACGGGAGCGGCGAGCTCCCCGTGCACGGCCAGCGGGATTCCGCCGTGCTCCGAGAACCACCCGTCGACGCGCAAGCGCAGCTCCTCCGCGAGGCGGGCGTTGTTGCCGATGCGCTGGTGGCCGTCGAGCGGGAGGTGGTAGGCGGCGAGCGTGATGTCTGCCGCGAACAGCCGCTCGAGTCGCCGCCGCATGTGCGCGCCGATCGCGCGGGGCTCGTTGTCCCAGAACATTCCGTGATGCACGAGCAGCATCTGCGCGCCCTCGACCGAGGCCCGGTCGAACACCTCGAGCGTCGACGACACGGCGCTCGCCACGCGCTCGACGCGCTCGGCGCCGATCACCTGCATGCCGATCGGCGCGTAGTCGCGGTAGCGATGGGTCTCGAGCTCCGCGTCGAGGAATGCCAGTATCTCGTCGCGGTGTGCGCTCATAGGTGGCTGCCGGGGCCGCGCCGCGGCCCCGGCAGCGCATCGGGGTGCCCAGATTCGAACTGGGGACCTCTCCGACCCGAACGGAGCGCGCTACCAGGCTGCGCCACACCCCGGAAGCGCCAATTATCGCACACTCCCATCAGGGCTCAGCCCGCTCGGGCTTGCGCCGCCAGAAGCGCACGACCTGCACCTGCTCCCCACCCGGGCGCGTGAGCGACAGGCCGAGCAGCCCCAGTGCCCCGATCGCGAACGTCGTGCAGATGATGCTGACGACCAGGGGCAGCCCGGTGGGCGTGCCCAGCCCGAACGCCTGCCGCAACGACGGGAACGAGAGAATCACGAGATAGCCGATGGCGAGGCTGCCGACGAGAGTGGGGACGAGCGCGCCGCGCACCCTTGAACGGCGCATGCTGCCCGACTCGAGCACAAGCACGAGATACAGGCCGACGAAGACGAGGATCGTGAGCGACGTCGTCTGCGATTCGGCTGCCGAGCGGCCGATCGAGGTGTGCACGAGCCCGTGCCCGAGCAGGACGGCGACGCCGAGCACGAGCCCTGCCGGGACGGCGAATGCGGCGACATCGCGCAGGAACGGCTTGAGTGGCGCCTGCGTCGCGGGGGCGAGCGCGAGGAAGAAGGCCGGGATGCCGACGGTGAAGGCAGCCGCGAGCGAGAGCTGGCGCGGCAGCAACGGGAACGATCCGCCTCCGACGCCGACCGTGAGGATCAGCAGCGCGGCGAACACGGACTTGGCGACGAACAGCTTGGCCACGCGCTGCACGTTGCGCAGGATCTTGCGGCCCTCCTCGATCGCGAAGGGGATCGATGCGAAGTTCTCGGTCACGAGCACGACGTCGGCGACGCCCTTGGCGAGCTGACTCCCCGAGCCGAGCGCGACGGCGACGTCGCACTCCTTGAGGGCGGGGACGTCGTTGACGCCGTCGCCGATCATCCCCACGCGCCGCCCCCCGCGTTTCAGTGCCGCCACGAGCTGGCGCTTGTGCTCGGGCTGCACGCGCGCGAACACGGCGTTGTCGATCGCGCTGCGCCGCAGCGCCGCGGACTCCTGCGGAAGCTCCGCCCCGGTGGTCACGCGCCCATCCGTCTCGATGCCCGCAGCGCGCGCGACCGCCGCCACGGTGGCCGGCCCGTCGCCGGAGATGATCTTGACGTGCACGCCCGTGCGGTGCAGATAGGCGACGGTGGCGGCCGCGTCCGGGCGCATTCGCTCGCTCAGGGCGATCAGCGCAAGCGGCGTGAGTGACGGCAGCCGGGGCTCCTCGTCGCCCTCGGGCTCGGCCAGGCCGGACGCCCGCGCGAACAGCAGCACGCGCAGTCGCCGATCCTGACGGGCACCGACGTCGTGGGCGAGAGCCGGGTCCGAGCCGGGCTGCACGATCACCTCGGGCGCTCCCAGGACCAGCTCGTCGCCGTTGCCGAAGGCGATGCCGCTCCACTTCCAGCGCGAGGAGAACGGCACCTCCAGCGAGACCGGTTCTGGCGCGCCGCCGAGCTGCCCGTGCAGCGCGTCCGCAGTCGGATTGCGGCTGCCCAGACTCGCCGAGAATTTGCCCAGCAGCGCGTGCACCTCGCGCTCGTCCGCACCGGAGACCGGCAGGATCTCCTCGACGGCGAGCGTGCCGTCGGTGAGCGTGCCGGTCTTGTCGAGGCAGACGATGTCGAGGCCGGCCAGCGCCTCGACGGCCGGCAGCCGCTGTACCAGGGCGCCCCGCCGCCCGACGCGGGCCGCCGCGACCGCGAACACGAGGCTTGCGAGCAGCACGAGCCCTTCGGGGACGAGCGAGACGATGCCGGCGACGGCGGTCTGGACGGCCTCGCGCGTGGGGACGTCGTGGACGTGCAGCGCGTACAGCAGCAGCGCCGAGATGGGAATCATGAGCGCGACCAGGATCCGGAGCAGATGGTTGATGGAGATCTGCAGCGGCGAGAGCTCGCGGCGATCCTCCCGCGCGACGCCGGTGAGCTCGTTCGCATAGGCGTCCGCTCCGACGCGGTCGGCCTCGTAGGTGCCGCTGCCGGCCACGCAGAAGGAACCTGACTGCACGCTGTCACCCGCGCGGCGGGCATCCGGGTCGGATTCGCCCGTGAGGATCGACTCGTCGACCTGCAGGCCGCGGGCCTCGAGCAGGTGGCCGTCGGCCACCACCTGGTCTCCCGGCCGCAGCACGATCGCGTCCCCGGTGACCACGTCGTCGACGTGGACCTCTTGCTCCACGCCGTCGCGCAGGACCCGTGCCCGCGGCGCCGCGAGCAATGCCAGGCGGTCGAGCGCCCGCTTCGCCCGCACCTCCTGGACGATGCCGATGCCCGAGTTGACCACGAGCACGCCTGCGAAGAGCAGATCCGCGAGCTGACCCGTTGCGATCAGCGCAACCGCGCAGGCTGCCAGCACGAGGTTGAACAGCGTGAGCAGGTTGCGGCGAATGATCGCCCGGTAGGTCATGCTGCCGGCCGCCGGGTGCGCGGGTCGCCCCTCGAGCCGGCGCGCTGCCTCGGCCGAGGTGAGACCGTACGTCGCCATCTGGGCGACAGCCTAGGGGGTGCAACGGAAAGAAGGGGTGCGGGGGTATTCACGGCCGCGCGCGCGGCACAATGACGGCATGTGCGGGCGCTACACGGTCGCGGTCGATCCCCAGCTGCTGGCGGAGCGCTTCGGCGTGGGGCTCCCGGACGAGGTCGTCCCGCGCTTCAACGTCGCCCCGACCGATCCCGTGCTGGCGGTGACCCGCCGCCACGACGAGCGTGAGTTGCTGGTGGCACGCTGGGGGCTCGTGCCGCACTGGGCGAAGGATCCGAAGGGCGGCGCCAAGATGATCAACGCCCGCGCCGAGACGCTGACCGAGAAATCCGCCTACAGCCCGCTGCTCGCGAAGGGTCGCTGCCTGATCCTCGCCGACGGCTTCTACGAGTGGCGGCTCGATCCCGACGGCAGGAAGCGCCCCGTGCGCTACACCGTCGACGGTGGCGCCCCATTCGGATTCGCGGGCCTCTGGACCGGCCGGCGCGATCCCGAGAGCGGCGACTGGCTGCGTACCTGCACGATCATCACGACGAAGGCCAACGACCTGGTCGCGCCGGTGCACGACCGCATGCCGGTGATCCTCCCCCGCGCCTCCGAGGACGCCTGGCTCGACCGCGAGGTGGCCGTCGAGGAGGCGCTCGCGCTCCTGCAGCCCTATCCGCCGGGCGCGATGCAGGCCGCCGACGCCTCGATGCTCGTGAACTCGGTCAAGAACGACGACGAGCGGCTGCTCGACCCGCTGTCCGGCTGAGAGCTTCTAACCGACCGTCCCGAGGATGAGGTCCACGATCAGTTGCGGGTCACGCCGCAAGCGTTCGGCGGTCCTGTCGCGGCGTCGTATCTCGACGTCGCTCGCACGCTCCAGCCGGCGGAGCCTGCCCTCGCGCAGGAGCTTCTCGTCGACGCCGCCCATGCGGCCCTGGAAGGTCGTGTAGACCGGGACGCCGAGTGCGACGGCCTCGCGGTTCATGCTGCCTCCGGCCGAGATCACGAGGTCGGAGGCCGAGACCAGGCTCGGACCGTCGACCGCATGCTCGGGGACGATCACGGATGGCAGCGCCAGCCGCCGCAGCTCGTCGGCCTGCTCGCGCAGTCGCGGCAGCACCACGGCGTGCACATCGGGGTCGCTTCCGAGACGATCGAGCAGGTCGGCGTAGACGGGGTTGTGGACGCGGTGGTAGAGCGCGGCCGTCGGCGGGGTGCGCAGTACGACGACGATGCGGCGCGGATCGGCTCCCACTTGCTCGAGGATGCCGGGATCGGGCTCGAAGTCGTGCAGGAAGTACTCCTCCTTGAGCCCCGGGTACCGGCGCAGCTTGCGCGGGCCGGCGCCGTAGCGGCGCAGCCGCTCGGGAGGGATCGCGTCGGGCACGATCACGCGGCGCGCGAGCCGGCAGCCGATCATGTGCTGGAACGTCGCCCACTCGTAGTCGAACAGGTCGACTGCCGGAATGCGCAGCGCCCGGGCGACGATCGGCAGGTCGTTCGAGCCGTGGGCCGCGGCGAGGTCGAAGCGGGGCCGGCCGCGCGCCCAGCGCCAGAGCGCCGTCGACCGGCCGGCCAGGCTGCGCAGCTTGCCGCCGGCGGACCGCCCGCCGTGTGCCCCGACTGCCAGCGCGTCGATGCCCGCGAGTTGCGCGAGCTCGAGGGTCTGCGCGAAGTCGCGCGCCGTGACCTCGACTTCGTGGCCGGCCGCTCGCAACCGCTGTACGAGCGGCCGGAAGACGACCGGGTGGGCGGGTGCCGAGAGGTCGATCCAGATCCTCATCGGCACCAGCCCACCCGGGGCGTTACTAGCGCCGGCCGAGTGCGCGCTCGATGGCGGCCAGCCGGTCGCGGTCCTTGCGCGCGTCGACGAGCTCCTTCTCGAGCCGGGAGATGTGCGCGACCAGGGCCTCCGCCGCATCGCTCAACTGGCGCGCGATGCCGGCAGCGGTGGACGGTGTCGCGGCCGCTGCGTTCTTCGGCGGCCGGCCGCGGCGCGCCGGGGTCTTTGCGGTAGTGGCAGTCTTGGCCGCGGCGCGCTTGGCGGCAGTTTTCTTGCGAGGGCGCAACTGCACGCCGCCGCCGCCGGGAAGTGAACGTGCCACGCGGTAGTACGCGGTCTGAACCGTCGCGGTCGAGCGACCGGTCTCCTGGGCGACGAGCTTGAAAGCCTCGGTGGCCTTCTTTCCTGCGTCGATGTGCTTGCGTACTGCTTCGTAGCTCGCCTTGCCAATGCTGCCGCGCGCTCCGGATGCCTGCATCGTTTCCCTCACTGTCTGGGGTGTCGTTTACCTGGGGGGTTGCGCATTCGCGCCGCTCGGGGGGAATCGATTTTGGCGGGCCGGAATGCGAGCAACGGTAGTGTAGGGTGAGCGAAGGGATCGAGCGTACAGATCCCGGCTTCGAATGCCGATACGCAATGCATGTACCACGCGCGAATCGCGCATCCTGCATGAGGAGGAAGGTTTTGACGCGTCGTTCCCCAGCCGTAGTGGCGACGCTTGTTGCGCTCGCGCTGACGGTCGCAGCCTGTGGCGGTTCGAGCAATTCAGCGGATTCGTCGAGTTCGGCCGACACGAGCACGCCGGCGACTGGCAGTGGCGACGCCGCCGGCATCCTCAGTGCCATCGACACAAAGGCCAGCACGGGCCCGCAGAAGCTGAAGCTCGATGTGAACGTTGACATCAAGGGCACGCCGGCCAATCAGCAACTCGCGCTGTTCACGAAGCAGCCGATCCACCTGGGCCTCGACGGCGTGATCGACTCGACCGGCAAGAGCGCCGACGTCAACGTCAGCGTCACATTGGGCAAGTCCCCGCTCGAGGCCGAGATTCGCACCGGCGGCGGCAAGTCGTGGATCCAGATCGACGGCAAGTGGTACGACCTGCCCGCGAACGTGCTCTCATCGACGACTGGCACCTCGCTGCCCGCCGGCGTTTCGACGAGCAATCTCGACGCGGGCAAGATTCTCGGCGCGATCGGGGATCCCGCGAAGCTCCTGGACAATGCCTCGGTTTCGAGCGACACGGTCGAAGGTATCGATTCGGACAAAGTGTCGGGCGATGTCAACATCGAGGGCGTTGCGGCTGCTGCCGCCAATCTCTCCACGAGTCTGGGCAACAGCACGACCACTGCTCCCTCGCAGGCCCAGATCGACAAGACCGTGACGCAGTTGAAGAAGATCGTCAAAAAGGCCCACGTCGACGTGTGGGTGGGTAAGAGCGACCACAAGGTGCACCGGGTGGCACTCACGCTCGACGCCTCGATGGATGACGCGACGAAGAAGAGCTCTGGCATCGACGCGGCGACCATCGATTTCGATGTGACAACCACGGATGCGAGCGCGCCTGACATCTCCGCGCCGTCGTCGGTCGGCACCGCCGCCGAGTTCCAGGCGGCCGTCGTCGGCCTGCTCGGGAAGGTCATGGGCGGCGCCGGGGGTTGAGCGAGGCGATTCGGGACATCCGAACGACCGCCACTTCGAAACCACTTCTCAGTCCGCCCTGAGCGGGCCCTGCCTCGCTATCGTCCAGGGCGGTGCGCCCGCGGCCGCAGCTCGTTCTGCTCGACGTCGACTTCACGTTGATTCGGCCTCGCCGCGTGTTCGATGCGCGCGGCTACACGGAGCTCGGCGCGCGCTTTGGTGCCCGGCTCGACCCGGACCGGTACGAGCAGGCCCGCCTCGACGCCCTGCACGTCTGGAACGTCGGCACGCTCGAGCACCGCAGCGCTCAGCACCGTCGCTTCGCGATCGAGATCGTGCGCGGGATGGGAGCCGGCAGCGACGAGGCCGAGCAGATCGGCATCGCGGCCGAGGAGGCCTGGGGTGATCCCAGCAACTTCGAGCTCTTTCCCGATGTCGAGCCGCTGCTCGAGAGCCTGCGTGCGTCGGGCTGCACCGTCGGCCTCGTCTCCAACACCGATCGCGAGCTCGAGCCGTTCGCGGCCCGGCTGGGGATCGCCGTCGACTTCGCCCTCGCCTCGCGCGCGCACGGTCGCCGCAAGCCCTGCACCACGATCTTCGCGGCCGCCCTCGCCCTCGGCGGCGCCCCGGCCGAGCTCGCAGTGATGGTGGGCGACAGCCTCGACGACGACATCGCCGGCGCCTCTGCCTGCGGGCTCCGCGCCGTACTCGTCGATCGTCACGGACGCTACCCCGATCACGCCGGCGAGCGCATCGGCGGCCTGGATGAGCTGCCCGCGCTGCTCGGGCTGACTGCGCCCGCGGCCACTCCCCCTGCGAGCGCATGACGCCCGCGGGCGTGGTGCTCGATCTGGACGGAGTGTTGCTCGCGGCGGGCGCGCCCATTCCCGGCGCGGCGGACGCGGTGCGCTCGCTGCAAGGTGCCGGCCATCCGTGCGCCGTGCTCACGAACATGACCTCGGCTCTGCCCGAGGACATCTCGGAGCGGCTCGCTGCGGCCGGCATCGATCTGCCGGCCGAGCGCATCGTCACGGCCGCCGTGGCGACGGCCGAGTATCTGCGCAGGTCGCACTCCTCCGCGCGCGTGCTGCTCGTCGCGGAGCGGGGGAGCGAGCGTCAGTTCAGCGGCCTGCAGCTGGTCGCGGGCCCGCCGGCCGACCTCGTGGTCGTGGGCGGGCCCGACGAGAGCTGGACGCTCTCACTCCTCGACGACGCCCTGCGCGCGCTGCAGGGCGGGGCGCGGCTGATCGCGATGCAGGGCAACGCGTGGTGGCTCGCAGCCGACGGCGCGCGACTCGACAGCGGGTCCTACGTCACGGCGCTGGCGCATGCGGCGGGTGTCCGGCCGAGAGTGATCGGCAAGCCGGCGTCCGCGATCTTCCGCACGGCGTGCCGCGCACTGGGCCTGCCGCCGGCCGCCTGCGTGATGGTGGGCGACGACCTGCGCTCGGACGTGCTGGCTGCGCAGCGGGCTGGCCTGCGCGGCGTGCTCGTCCGCACCGGCAAGGGGCTCAGCTTCGCTGATGATCCGCGGGCAGCGCAGGCCGCCGCCATCCTCGACAGCATCGCCGAGGTTCCCCGCTGGCTCGCGTCGTCAGGCGCTGCGTAGCGCCGCGAGCAGCGCGAGCAGATCGTCGCGTGTCGTTGCTGCGTTCATGAGCGCGCAGCGCAGCCAGGTCACTCCGCGCAGCTTCGTCTGCACGACGTAGAACTCGCCGCTCGCGTTGACTGCGATCCGGATGCGCTCCTGGTGCGCGTCGGAGTCCGCCCCCTCGGGAGGACGATGGCGGAAGCAGACGATGTTGCACTCGGGCTCGAGCGCGAGCTCGAAGTCGTCGCTCTCGCGCACGAGCCCGGCCAGCTCCTGTCCGAGCTCCCAGAGCCTCTCGACGTGTGTGCGCAGCCCATCGGCGCCGACGGTCGCGAAACCGAGGTAGGCCACGAACGAGAGCATCGGGCGGGTGCACTCGAGCGTCCGCGTGCCCATGTTCTCGTCGCCCGCGTCGCCGGTGCGGAAGAGGTACTCGGCCTGCTGGGCGAACGCCCCGTATGCGTCTCTCGCGCGCGCGTACGCGAGGAGCGATACGAGCGCCGGGAACGGCAGGGTCTTGTGCAGATCCCAGACGACCGAGTCGGCGCGGCCGATGCCCGCGAGCTGGGGTGCGAGCTTGGGGCTGAGTGCCGCGGAACCGCCGTGCGCGGCGTCGACGTGCAGCCACAGGCCCTCCTCGGCGCAGACGTCGGCGATCTGCTCGAGCGGATCGAATGCGCCCGTGGCCGTCGTGCCCGCACTCGCGACCACCGCGACGGGGTGCTGCCCGCGTGCGCGTGCGGCGGTGATCTCGGCCGAGAGGGCGTCGGGGCGCATGCGGAAACGCTCGTCGCTCGCGACCGAGATGGTGCCGCCCTGTCCGAAGCCCATGATCTGGGCGGCGCGCGCGGTGGAGTAGTGCGTCTGGTCGCTGGTGAGCAGCGCGAGCGGAGGCCCGCCGTGCGCGCCGTCACGCCAGACGTCGAATCCCGCCCGCGCCTGGCGCGCTGCGAGCAGGGCGGTCAGCGTCGCAATCGTGCCGCCGCTCACGATCATGCCGCCGGACGTCTCGGGCATGCACAGCCGTGCGGCGAGGTGCTTCGAGAGCGCGAGCTCGCACGCTCCTCCGACCTGGCTCAGCTCGTAGATCGCGCCGGAGCCGTTGACGACGGCGGAGACGAGCGAGCCGAGCGTCGCCAGCGGCAGTGGCGCGGGCAGCTGATGGCCGACGTATCTCGGCTGGTGCGTGACCGTGCTCTCCGCGAGCATCTGATTCACGAGCGCGAGCGGATCTGCGCCGCCGCGGAAGTCGGCGGGCCAGCGCTCGGACATGCCGGAGGGGTCGAGCGGATGCGAGACCGGGATGGCTCGTGTCCCGGCCGCCGTGAGATGGTCGGCGAGCCGGTCGATGACCTCGTGTCCCAACTCGCGGAACTGCTCGGGGTCGCGGGCGGCGCTCAGCCGCTCGTCGGTCATGTGGTCATCCCAGCGCGTTCTCGCCGGTCAGATCCCGGCCGACGATGAGCGTGTGGATGTCGTGCGTGCCCTCGTAGGTGTCGACCGTCTCGAGGTTGAGCATGTGGCGGATCACGGGGTACTCCGTCGTGATGCCGTTGCCCCCGTGCATCTCGCGGGCCAGCCGGGCGCCCTCGAGCGCCACGCGCACGTTGTTGCGTTTCGCCATGCTGACCTGCGCGAAGTTCATCTCGCCGGCGTCCTTGAGCTGACCCAGGCGCCGTGCCATCAGCAGGCCGAGGGAGTGCTGCGTGGCGAGCGTCGTGAGCTTCTGCTGGACGAGCTGCCGCGCGGCGATCGGGCGCCCGAACGTCTCGCGCGTCTTCGTGTACTCGAGCGATGCCGTGAGGCAGGTCTCGAGCGCGCCGAGCGCGCCCCAGGCGATGCCGTAGCGAGCCTGTGTGAGACAGCCCAGCGGGTACTTGAGCCCGCCGTCGACGGGGAAGCGCGCGGATGCGGGCACGCGCACGTCCTCGAGCACGATCTCGCCGGTGATGCTCGCGCGCAGGCTCGCCTTGCTGTGGGTGACCGGAGCGCTGAAGCCGGTCGCATCCGACTCCACCAGGAACCCCTGGACGACGCCGTCGTCGTCCTTGGCCCAGACCACGGCGACGTCGGCCTGCGGGCTGTTGGTGATCCACATCTTCGAGCCGTTGAGCACGTAGCCGTCGCCGTCGCGCCGCGCGCGGGTGCGCATCGCGCCCGGGTCGCTGCCGCCGTCGGACTCTGTCAGGCCGAAGCAGCCCACGATGGCGCCCGAAGCCAGCTCGGGCAGGTAACGGCGCTTCTGCTCCTCGGAGCCATAGGCGTAGATCGGGTACATGACGAGGCTGCCCTGCACGCTCGCCGAGGAGCGCACGCCGGAGTCGCCGCGCTCGAGCTCGTAGCAGATGAGGCCGTAGGCAGTGCTCGAGATGCCGCTGCCGCCGTACTCCGCAGGCGTGGTCGGGCCGAGGATGCCCAGCTCGCCCATCTGCGTGATCAGCTCACGGGGCAGCGTGTCTCCGTCCCACCAGCCCTGCACGTTGGGCACGATGGCCTCGTCCACGAAGGCCCGGACGGTCGCGTGGATCTCGCGCTCCTCGTCGGCGAGGCCGTCGAGGGCCCTGAAGTAGTCGAACACGGATCTCCTTACTGCTGGTCGGCTGCCGCCGCACGCCGTGCGGCCTTCAGCGAGCGCTTGTGCGCCTGGTAGGCAGCGAGCTCCTCTGCCGTGCGCACGTCGCCGAGCGTGGGGTGGTCGGGGAGAAACGCCT
>Ga0207683_10000600_pt1 | contig 33247 bp, 28 predicted proteins | sample KBSM73metaG_FD_184333 | JGI IMG/M metagenome (GOLD analysis project Ga0207683, IMG submission 184333) | Miscanthus rhizosphere microbial communities from Kellogg Biological Station, Michigan, USA - KBS M7-3 metaG (SPAdes) (version 2) | ecosystem: Host-associated > Plants > Roots > Rhizosphere >... | reverse complement strand
ACTCGAACTCGAAGTCCTCACACTCCGCGACCAGGTTGTCCACCTGCTCGCGGACAACACGCACCTCAACGCCCGGGTTCAGGAACTCATTACGCTCGTCGGCGAACTTCGCGGCACCATCGAGAAACAACAAGACCACATCGCCAAACTCGTGAAGATGCACTTCGGCCGCACGAGCGAACTGCCGCCGCCACCTGTCCGCGCAACGGCAGCATTCGGTCCGATCACTGCGATCGAGTGAATCTTCGCCGGGTCGAGCGGCAGCAGCGAGTCGGCGTTCTTCAAGAGCACTATGCCTTCTATCGCGGCTTGCCTCGCCACTTCTTGTTGGGCGGGTGTGTCCACATCGCCAAGTGCAGTATGCGGATATTCGAAGATGCCACTCAGAAAAATGACGCGAAGAATGCGCCCGACGTTGTCGTCAATGGTTGCTTCGCTGATGTGCCCGGACTTTACTTCTTCCAGGACTTTTTCGGGAACGAGCCAACCATCGCTGTTGCCGGCCTCAATTGTTGCAGGGCGCGCCATAAACGCCTTCATCGGCGGGCCGCCCGGCATCTCCAAATCCATTCCGGCGTTTACGGTTGGCACCGTCGAATAGGTGCTGCCCCAGTCGGAAATCACAAATCCCTTGAACCCAAACTCCTTCTTGAGAATGTCTGTGAGCAGATAGGAGCTTTCCGCACAATGTACGCCGTTCAACTTGTTGTATGCCGACATTACGGTCCACACGTCGGCGTCCTGAACGGCGGCCTTGAACGCGGGCAGGTAGATCTCGTGCAGCGTGCGCTCGTCAATCGTCGCATTGATGCGGTGGCGTTCGTACTCCTCGTTGTTGGCGGCAAAATGTTTGACCGACGGGATGACTCCTTCACCCTGCACACCGCGAATGTAAGCTACGCCGAGTCGTGCGGCCAGGTACGGATCCTCGCCGTAACCCTCAAAGTTGCGCCCCCACAATGGAACGCGATTGATGTTGACGGTGGGTCCGAGAATCATGTCGCGGCCCAGGGACTTCACTTCCTGGGCGATGGCCTGACCTTCCTTCTGCACCAGGTCAATGTCCCACGTAGATGCCATCGCAACGCCCGCAGGAAATGACGTGGTCAGCACCTTCACCGGATTTGCCGCGGAGTTCGTGATTGCCGAACTGCCTGCCCATGAACGAACTCCCATCGGTCCATCTGCCATCTTGATGGCGGGAATTCCGAGCCTCACTATCGGCGCCGACTCCATCCATCCCGATCCTGAAAGCATCGCTGCCTTTTCTTCCAAAGTCATGCGACTGAGCAGGTCCGCGACGCGCTTCTCCACTGGCAGGGACGCATTTTTGTACGGCGCGTTTGAGGGGGCCGGGGCGGGAGCGGGATTTTGCGCTGGCAACGGAGCGGAAATGAACACAGCAAACGAGGACACTGTGGCAACGCGAAGAAGGAATTTATAGCGCATGATCTCAGGCTCCTGAAGCGGGTAGACGATCCGCCGGATTTCGAGGCAATGGTAGCGGATTACAGGCAAGGGCAACAAACCTGACGTCAGCGCCAAGCGCGAAGGACGCGATGCGACGGGAAGCGTGTGAACGGGTGACGATTCTTCATGGCAGTTGATTTCGTGATGGGATACGATACTTTCGCGGATCGCAAGCGATCGGCGCACTCAGGATGAAAGGTGCTCTTATCCAACGCAAAGAGAGGGATGAACGGATGAACGATTTGCGCCCGCCACGCCGAATCGGCAGGAGTATCGCTGCGCTGCTGATCGGAATGGCCGCAGGGATCGCGCTGACGATTGCGACAGATCTGGTGCTACATGCCCTGCACGTTTTTCCGTCCTGGGATCAGCGCGTGCCCGATGGGCTCCTGGCTTTGGCCACGGCATATCGGACGGTTTACAGCATCGCCGGCAGCTACGTGATTGCACGTCTCGCGCCCTACAAGCCGATGCAACATGCGCTGGTAGCTGGAGCAATCGGGACGATTGTCAGCCTGGCGGGCGCAGTTGCCACTTGGAATGGCGGCCCGGCTTACGAGCCTCACTGGTATCCCATTGCACTGGTCGTGCTGGCATTGCCTTGCGCCTGGATTGGCGCCAAACTTTGCGAGAAGCAACTGCAGGCTGGGCCGAAATAGCAGTTGCTCTACGCCACGTCGATTGCCATCAGAGTAATGTCGTCCTGTAGTGCAATCGATGGGGGCGGCCATCGGCGCACCTCCGCAAGCAGTTGAGTCACCAACTCCGCAGGCGACTTTGTTTGTGCGTCCGAGAGGACTCTCTGCAGCTTTGCGTCGCCAAAGGATTCGCCCGCGGCATTTTCCGGTTCGACAAGTCCGTCCGTATAGAGCAGAAATCGATCGCCGGATTCCAGCGTCATCGCGCAGACGGGATAGTCGACATCCTGCATCACTCCAAACAACAGGCCGTTGCTCTCGATCGGCTCAATCCTACCCTGTCGATAGCGCAGCAGGGGCTGATGCCCAGCCGCCGAGTACGATGCCACGCGCTCCTCCATATCGAGCCAAAGATACGCAGCGGTGATGAATTGCCCGCGAAGCTGACTCGATAAGGTACGGTTCAATACGCGGAGCACCTCAGCCGGTTGATGAGAACAGCCCACCACTGACTGCATTGCGACTTTGAGCATGGACGCGATGAGTGCCGCAGGCACCCCATGGCCTGAAACATCGGCCATCAGAAACCCGCCATGGCGCGCGTCTACCGGCAGAAACTCATAAAAGTCGCCACCAATCGCAGTCATTGGCTCGTATGCGGCGGCAACTTTCAGATCCAGGATGTCCGGAGTGCTGGTGGGCAGAATTGAAGTCTGAATCTGACGGGCGATTTCCAGTTCCTTCTCGATCGAGAGCAAGCGTCGCTCGTTTGTAAAGACCTTCTGAGCGGCCACAAAGGCGAACGAGAACAGGAAAAGCGCGAAGGCAAACTCATCAAGCAATGGAAATGCGCGGCTCGGCAATGCAAGCCAGCGCGAGATGTTTCGAAACAATGCTTCGGCGGTAAACGCGAGCGTTCCAACGGCAAGAACGGGGTGCGGGAACAGGAGGTATTTTTTCGAGAGCTTTGGCACCGCGACGACCGCTGTCAGTGAAAGCAATGCGATGACAACGAGAAGATTGTTGTACGGGATGAGCCTGTTCCCCGAATTGGTAAAAAGGAATTCGCCTATCCCACCTAAGGCAATTGCGGTTCCGATAATCGCCATCCACTGCGTAAATCGGCGCATCTTCCCGATTGTCAATTCTGCCCAAACTAGCAGACCGGCAACGAGCAGCAGGTAGGCGAACGCGTTGCGCACGAAGGGAGTTACAACTTGCATCGGGTGGGGCAATTGCGTGAATACGGCCGGTATTCCCAGAAGCAGGTTGGCCCCATACATCCCACTCCAGATGCCCAGCCATATCAGGACGCTGGTTTCCCGGTGTTTGCGAATCACCGCCGTCGCGCAACAGAGCAGGCCAAAGAAGACGAAAACCGTGCCTAACGCGAAGTAAGCAAGATCGATGCGGTTCATGCTCTGAAAATAACCTTCCCTGCCCGCCTGTGTGAAGCAAACCTGGCCGTAGGAGCGGAACTATACCTATCCCCAAGTGAGTGATGCTGTGACCGGGAATACGCGCGCCGAATCGGAGTAGGGTGCGGGCAGAGAAACGCCGTTCAGCCTTTTACGAAATGCGTATCCAGTTACTGGTGAGTTGTCAATCGAAGTCGAGTTTCAGCGACGAATCGTCCGTCCCCGGCTTGATTTCTTTTGCAAACAGGAGCCAGCCGGCACCGCACGCGACCAGCAGAAGTCCGAGACCCTCGCGCAGGCTCACGACGGGCCGCAAAAGGAAGATCCCGATAAGATTCGCGATCAGAGGCGCGAGCAGGAAACGAGTCGTCATGCGTGTCGCAGACATGTGACCCATCAGCCAGAAAAGTAGCCAAAGCGCCGGAACCTCGACGGCGGCCAACCACGCGGCAGATAAGAGGTCGGGTCGGATGGATTGCCATTGCTGACGCTCCAGAATCGCGCTCGCGGCAAGAAGGCCAACCGACGCGGATGCTGCTGCGGTCGCGGCGAAGGGAAGGATTGATTTTCGTGGCAGCTCGGATGCGAATCGCACCGCCCAGCAGTTTATGCCGGCTACCCAGGCTGTTGCCAGAACAACAGCGCCAAACGCTAAGCCTGCCTGAACGGATTGCGGCAGGTCGACCGGAAAGAGAAGCAATGTGCCCGCCAACGCTACAAGAGAGGCCAACAGACTGGTCGTGCTTTGAACCACATTGAGGCGACCGAGATGCGGCTCCAGGACCACCGCGAACACGGGCGCCAGCGAAAACAGGGCGACACGCGTGAGATCTGAGATCCAATGTCTCGCGAGAAAAACGAGGACTGCGGGCGCGACAAACAATCCGAGGCCGATAAGAGACGAAAACCAAAACTGCTTGCCTCGCGGCCATTGAGAGCCTCGCGCAGCGGCGAGCAAACTCACCGTAACGGCTAGCAGCGCAGGGGGAAATGCTTGGTGTGCAAGCATGTATGCGTGGCTAGAGTTCGAACCAAATTGAGGCAGCAGATCGGATCTCAGGGAATTCAGCGACCACAGAAGACAGAGCAGAAGCAATGCGGCAACTGGCGACCCGCCCTTATTCGTGCCTCGGAATTTCCATGCGACCATGCCTTCGATCAGAACATACTCATTCGACCGGGGCTGCAATGCCCAAAGTGCTCAATCTAAGTGCAGAATCCGCCGCTAAGTTACAATAAAGGTTGGGCCAAGGCCGATATTTATTGCGCATGGAGCGCAAAGACAGCAAGGAGTTTTTACCCTATGGCGATTCCCGCCACTCAAATGCGTCCGGGCATGATCATCAAGCATAACGATCAGCTTCACCTTGTTTTCAAGGTCGAACACCGGACTCCCGGCAACCTGCGCGCGTTCATCCAGGCAAAACTGAGAAATATCAGGACTGGAGCCATGTTCGAACATCGCTTCCGCTCGGCAGACGCGATCGAAAAGGTTGTTGTCGACGAAGTCTCGATGGATTTTCTTTATGCGGACGGCGATGACTACTATTTCATGAATCCGGTGGACTATGAGCAGACCGTGCTCAAGGGGTCTACGCTTGGTGATGCGGTGGAATACCTGACGCCGAACTTGCAAATCAAGGTGAGCTATCACGATGGGCAGGCAGTAGGCATCGAACTGCCGTCGTCGGTGGAACTTGAAGTCATCGAGACTGAGCCGGGCCTCAAGTCGGCTACGGCTTCGAGCGTGACCAAGCCTGCCAAGACTGAGACCGGTCTTGTGGTTCAGGTGCCTTCGTTTATCAATGAAGGCGAGAAGATACGCGTCGACACCAGCGAAGGAGCCTATCTAAGCCGAGCTTAAAATTCGCGCTTTCTATCCAGCGTCGGGGCAGCAGCTCCGGCGTTTCCGTTTGTGGACCTGAAATGTCCCAATTCAGCTGTCGGCTCGATTGTAAATAACTGGAGAGGTTATGTTGGGTCCAGTCTGTCTAGACTCCCAATAATCGGCAACGGATCTTCGCCTCAAGCAAAACCCGCCATGCTGCCTTCAGATGAAGCAGCATGGCGATTCTGACCAGTTACGGAATCGGGACAAGGCTTTTTGGAAGTTCGCCTCAACCGTTGGAGAACTATTTCCCTTTGGCGAGGTTCTTAGGCGACGAGGTGTGCAGTTCTGAAAGCAGAGCTGCAGCAGATGGAGGTGCGGTGACGCTTCCCGCAAAAATCTCTGGCCCGGAGATCTTCTTTCCGTAGAGCTTCTCATTGTCGCTATCATCTGGGCCCAACGATGTTCCGGAGAGCGAGACCCCGGCGAAAACTCCCTGGGCGCGGGAGTAGGAAAGCATCTGGGCTTGCATGGTGGCACTCGTTGAGGCTTCCGCATTCCGCCCCACAGGACCGGCTGCGATGCTCGTTTCAGCACCTAACTTGGCTCTCCCCTTCATCACCGACCGCGCGCCGTCGTCATTCATCACGAGGATCACAAAGTCAGTTGCCTGTCCGCCGGCCTGGAGGCCGAAACTTCCGCCGCTGGACTGCATCATGATTGGCGCGCCCCAGTGGCCATTGAAGTTCTGACCGCTTCGACAACTCATCAGGCCCTTGCCATATTGGGCTCCAACGATGAAACCGGCCTTCTTGACGCCGGGCAAAATAATGACGCAGTCTGCCTTGTTCAGCACGTTGATCGGGAGGCCATTTTCGGCGTTTGCGAGTTCTTTAAACACCTGACCCGCTCGGGTGACTCTCTCACTGGGTTCCTCGGCTCGCGCGAGAAGGGACGCCGAGCATAGGGCAACAGCCATAAAGCTGTACATCCATTTCGATTTCGTGAATCGATTTCGAGTCTGCAATTCAATCATGTCGAATCTCCTTGAGGGTGGTTTGTGGAAATGGCCAGTCGCCTCTGCGTCTGTTCATCTAGAGCGTTCAGCAACCAAGTAAAAGAGCAGGAAGGCCACCTTCAGAGGATTCCTGCGACATTTCGCTATCAGTTGGTCGTATGACTCGGGACAGGTGTGAGGTAACCGAGGTCAAACTGCAAAGCCGTAACTCGGATGCTCGTGGCGAACGAATGTATCACTTTGAGTACTCACTTGCGATAGGTTCGATGCCGGAGAGAACAGGATGGTTGTGCTGCGAGATGAGGGCACGCAAGTAGTTGAAGCGTAAACGGAAGCGAACCGGCCATCAAGCGCAACTTCGACGGCTCAAGTCAGCCTTTAGGGCGGACCGTCCTGTGGATAATCGAGTCGAAGTGGACGCGGAGAAGTGGGGTTTTGAAGAACGTCAAGGATGGGCAGCCGCTTTGGCGCTTGGTTTAGAAAAGCCAGCAAGGGTGGGCCGGCGTTGTTGCTGTGACGTTTTGTAACACTCTCAAATCCTAAGCATGCTTCGCCGTGGCTTCCTTCTCTCGGTTGAAAGATTGTTTGAGGAGCCAAGGCATCGTGGTTGCTTGAACGAGAATCGAGAATGCCACGGTGGAATATGTGGCAACGAGGAGGACTTCGCGAATCTTTCCGTCGGGAAGGGAAAGCGCGAGTGCGATAGAAATGCCGCCTCGCAGACCTCCCCAGGTGAGAATTGAAATTGGGGTTGAGTCCTTTCGAAGAGCACTTATCGCCCTGATTGGTGCAGCGAGGCTAATGTATCGCGCGCACAATACGAGGGGAATAACCAGCATCGCGGCAAAGACCGATTCCCAGGTAAGATGCAGCACTAACACTTCAAGACCGATCAGGACGAAGAGGACGCCATTCAACACGTGGTCGAGGGTTTCCCAAAATCCATCAAGATTGCGACGGGTGTTCTCCGACATCGCGTAGGCACGTCCGTAATTGCCGATCACGAGACCTGCAACGACAATCGCAAGTGCTCCGCTGGTGTGAAGATTCGAGGCGAGCTGATACCCACCGCTGACCAGGGCCAGCGTCAACAGGAGCTCGACCTGATAGTTGTCGACACTCCGCAACAACAAGAAGCACAGAACACCGAGCGCCAATCCGATGCCAAGGCCTCCCAGAACCTCCTGCGCAAGAAGCAGGAGAGTATGTTGCCACGAGAATGTGCTCGACCCTCCCGACCAAATTCTCAAGAGCAGTAAAAACGTGACAATACCAACCCCATCATTGAAGAGGGACTCACCGGCGATCTTCGTGGATAAGGACTTGGAAACTTTCATCTGCTGCAGAAGTCCCATGACCGCAATGGGATCGGTCGGAGAAATAAGAGCCCCAAAAGTCAGGCAGCCGAGAAGCGGGATTTCGAGCCCCATGAGGCGGAAAAGAAGCCAGCTTGATACGCCAATGATGCCCGTCGAGAGAAGAACTCCGATTGTCGCAAGAAGAGCAACTGTCGCCTTTTGTTCTCGCAGTTCCTTGAGGTCAACGTGCAGAGCGCCGGCGAACAGCAGAAAGCTCAGCATTCCGTCGAGGAGCGTCTCACTAAAGTCCACGTGAGCTACGGTCGAGGCTGCCCATCCGTAGAGCGGGAAACCGAGGCGCTCGCCAACAATGCACAGGAGCGAGAAAGACAGAGATACTGCCATAACACCGACCGCCAATGGGAGGCGCAGGAATCGGTGATTGAGGTAGGCGGAGATTCCGGTTACTGTGAGCAGCAAGGCGATTAGAGAAGATGCGCTCACTGAATGGCTCCTTTGAACCTTTGCTGGATTGCCGTAGCTCGCTGTTGAATGAACCCCGTGAGGCGGCAGTCTCCGACCGGCACGGTTAAGTTCAGGGTAGCAGTGGTGAGCGGAGCCGGGGGCAAGGTTGGGCCGCACGTCCGCTCCACCGACGGGCGAAACCATAAATGTCGGCGCGCTTCAGAAGCGGGCAGCCCTTGCGGCACCTTCGCTGCAAATGGACTGGTCAAGATAAAAGGCAAGTTCCTCGTCGACTTCGGTCCGCTTCCTACGAAAAATCACAAAACGAAAGCGCGACAAAATCTCCCTGATCATGAAGAGGCCTCCGCGATCCGACTCAAGACCAGCCCTCGCTTACCTGCTGGCAAGCGATACGGAACGACTGCGTCCTGGCACGCGTATGAGACACCCATGGCCGGACCTCGTCCGGTTGCAGGGCAAAGGGGTGCCACGTAATGCGATTTTTACCTTTATTGGTGCTCCCAGTCTGCGCTGCGATCGCCGGGATCGCACAGCAAGCTCCTTCCGCTTCTCAGGTGTCTCCGTCGCCGGAGATCACGTTACGGGTTTCCACTCACCTGGTACTCATGGATCTGGTTGCCCTGGGCGCGCAGAATGAGCTTCCCGACAGCACGTTGAAGAAAGAAGATCTTCAAGTTTTCGACAATGGCCATCGTGTTGCGATCAAGACGTTTGACACAGGTGCCGGAACCCGGCCGCTCGCGCTTTGGTTTGTCGTGCAATGCAAGATGCCCGACTGGGAGGCGGAGGGCTCAGGCTTGTTTGCCGGGCAGCTCAAGCTTTTTAAGCCTGCCCTGGAACACCTGAATAAGCAGGATGCGGTGGCCGTCGCTCATTGGTGTGACAATGGCGATTCCAAAGTGGATCTGCTGCCCACGAGCAATATCGATCAGGCGGCCACGACGCTCGAGGAAGTGCTCGCTGCGACTCCTGACGGGGCGTACCAACATGAGAGGCCAGGAGAACTCGCGCTGCAGAAGACGCTGCAACTCATCGTTGATGCCACGCGGTCGTTGCCGCATGACACTGTGCCGGTGGTTATCTTCCTCTATGGGGATTTCAGTGCCATGCCGAGAGGCGAAGCGGATCACTTTGTTGACGAACTGTTGCAGACCTCGGCGATTGTCTTTGGCCTCAGAGATCACCGATCTCCGCAGATCAGGGGACTGACGTGGATGGGAGGCGAGCAGGGAGCGATCGCAAACTATATCGCGGTCCAGACCGGGGGCGAATACCTGCGCGTCACGCCGGAGACGTATGCGAGTGGTCTGGAGAGAATCCTCAAGCAACTCCATTTTCGCTACGAATTGGGATTTCAGCCAGACACCCTGGACGGCAAACGCCACAAACTGACGGTGAAGTTGACCGGTGCGGGGAAGAAGCACCACCAGGGTGTGCGATTGCGATACCGCATGGCTTATGTTCCTACAAGCCACTAGACCGAGCGGAGTAGTGCTGGGTTTTTGGCCGGGGTATTTCCCGGTTCCCCCTCTAGTTGGAGAAATTCGTCACAAATTCCGCAACCGAGAGAAGATTCTCTTGCGCGCTCACCATTTTCGTGTGCTACAGTCAGTAACACTATGGCAAGTAACACTCATCATGATCCGGCGGAACTCGGCGAACTTGAACGCGGCATCCTATCCATTATCTGGAGGCTGGGCTCGGTCACGGCCGAACAGGTACGCGAAGAACTGGACCGGCCCCTCAAGGACTCGACAGTTCGCACGGTGCTGCGCCGGCTTGAAGAAAAAGGCTACCTTGAGCACTCCGTCGACAACCGAACGTTTCTTTATCGTCCGGCGGAATCTCGCCAGCGCGTGGCCGGCCGTGCCGTGAAGCGGATCGTGGACTGGTTCTGCGAGGGGTCGGTCGAGGCATTGCTGGTGGGAATGGTGGACTCCAAGGTGCTTGACCGTACTGAGTTGCAGCGCCTTGCCACTCGTATCGCTGAGGCGCAAAAGGCGTCAGCCGCTCACGACCAAAAGGAGGCCAAGTCATGATTCCTTCCTTTATTGAAGCAGCGTTGCGTTCTGTACTTGTGGCCCTTGCAGTATGGGCTGGTCTCCGGATGTTGCGGGTGGGAAACGTGCTCGCGCAGAAGGCAGCCTGGGGCCTCGTGCTGGCTGCGGCCGTGTTGATGCCAATGCTGTTGCCGATAGCCACGCGCTGGCAGGCGCTCCCAGCCGAAGCCACGGTCGTTCTGCCGGCTCATCCCATTCGCGCGCTGGCCAATCTCTTTACGGGGAGTAAGGAGCACTCGATCGCGGTTTCCGCCCCATTGACAGAAACACAGTCGGCAACGCATCTCCAAAAAACTGACATGGCTGCGTCGTCCGCGCCAACTTCGGTTCCGTCGCAAAGCCTGGCCGAGGGTACAGGCCATTACCCTGCGCCCACTGTTTCCAGCTCCTACACGCCAACCGCGGTTCCATCGCAGTCGGCTGTAACCCGACGATCTGTCTCCACAGGGGAACTAGCGTGGCTGCTTTATCTTTCCGTTGCCGCAGTGCTCTTGATTCGGATCGTTTATGGCTTGGCTGCAGCAATCTTGCTCTGGTACCAGGCGGAGCCGGCAAATATAGACTCGCAAGCGTCCGCCGACGGGCTGAGTCTTCGCTCGAGTCGCTCTGTCTCGTCGCCCGTCACGATCGGATCAGCGATCGTGTTGCCCGACGATTATGCGTCCTGGGATCGCGAGAAGCTGCGGGTCGTTCTAGCTCACGAGCGTTCTCACATTCGTCAGGGCGACTTTTATCTGCAAACGCTTGCGGGCATCTATGCCGCTCTCTTCTGGTTTAGTCCGCTGGGCTGGTGGCTCAAACGCAAACTCTCCGACCTGGCCGAGGCCATCAGTGATCGCGCGGGACTACAGGAGGCTGCCAGCCGTTCTGCTTACGCTCAAATACTTCTTGAATTCGCGGCTGCGCCGCGCCCAACCCTCATAGGAGTCGCCATGGCTCGTACTGGTAATCTCTCTCGCCGCATTGAGCGGCTTCTCAACGACAGCACTTTCCGCCAGGCTTTTGCGGGCACGCGCCGCCGTGCGTTTCTCGCCGTGCTGCTGGTTCCCGTGGCGCTCTTCGCTGCCACCACTCTTGTTCGCGTGGAGGCTTCGGGCCAGTCGCTTACGCCTCCCCCTGAGCCAGCCCAGCCGGCCGCGCCGCTCGCGGGCGTCTCAACCCCGGAAGCTCCTGCGGACGTGGAACCTGCCGTCGCGCCGGCACCCGGTGCTCCCGAGCACGTACCTGCAATTGCATCTGCTCCGCCGGCACCCGCTGCCCCGGTGCTCGCAGGTTCAGTAGGAGCACCGCCCACGCCGCCCGCTACTCTCGTTCTCGCAGGTCCTAGAGGAACGCTCATCGTGCCGCCTGCTGCTCCTGTAATGGCGCCAGGTTCGCTTATCATGCCGCCTGCTCCTCCCGCGGTGATGGTCTTGAGTGCAGGTATGGGAGCCGGACAGAGCACAACGACCGTGGAGCGCGGCAGCAGAACCACCACCGGCCATGATGGCTACCGCTACTCCTTCTCTTCTAACGGCGACTCGTACGCCATCATCAAGGGCGACGGCGACAACGTGCAGTTCTCAGGGAACTGGATGAACGGCCGTCAGGAGGATCTTGCAAAGGCGCGGAAGATGGCCCACGGCGATTTTCTTTGGTTCAATCGCGCCGGCAAGTCCTACTACATCGACGACCAGGCTATCGTCGGTCAGGTCGAGGACATGTACAAGCCCATGGAGGCGCTCGGCAAGCAGCAGGAGGAACTAGGCCGCCAGCAAGAAGAGCTTGGCAAGAAGCAGGAGGAACTGGGCCACCAGCAAGAGCAGGTCAGCATCCCCACTCCCGATCTAAGCAAGGAGATCGCCGAGATCGAGAAATCCATGGCCACGCTGAAAGCGAAGCAAGGCAAGAACATGACCACAGAGGAATATGCCGAACTGCAATCCAAGCTTGGCGATCTGCAGGGAAAAATGGGTGAGATCCAAGGCCAGATCGGCGCCAAGCAGGGTGAGTTTGGCGCGAAGATGGGCAAGCTGGGAGCGATGCAGGGCGAACTCGGAGCCAAACAAGGCAAGCTCGGCGCAGAGCAGGGAAGAATCGCACAGGAAGCCGACCGCAAGGTGAAGGGCATCATCGATCAGAGCCTGACGAATGGAAAAGCACACCCTGTGCAGTAGGCAAATTCCTGGTGGGCGGGGTCGAACTTCTGAGATAGAATCCCGCCCATCATGATTCACGGCGTACATTTGTTGCTCTATAGCCGGGACCCTGAAGCTGACCGCGCCTTCTTCCGCGAAGTTCTGAATTTCGGCTTCGTTGACGCTGGAGACGGTTGGCTGATCTTCGAGCTTCCACCTGCCGAAGTCGGCATTCATCCCGGTGATGGCAAGTTTGTCCAGCAACATGCTGACCATGAACTTCTTGGAAGCGTGATCTACCTCATGTGCGACAACTTGCGCGAGACGATTGACGCACTCACCGCTCGGGGAGTAGCGGCCTCGGAAATTCAGGAAGCCGAGTGGGGAATCACGACCACAATTCGGCTGCCTAGCGGCGGTGGTCTTGGGCTCTACGAGCCTCGTCATCCAACGGCGATTCAACTCACGGGGCGTTGATGCGGCCTTTGCTTCCCGGTTGAAGGGTAGCGACACTTCGCGCCTTGTTTGCATTTGGCGGCGCCAACTAGACTACTCTCCTTGAACAGGAGAGTTGCCAAATGCCTATCCACAGCAAGATTGCGCACGCAGCCAGCGCATTTCGGCAGAATGAACACTTGCTCGCTAAGAGCTACGACGGCCTGACGCAGGACGAGTGGCGACGCCGACCCGGCGAAACCTCAAACAACATGCTCTGGATTGCCGGGCATCTCGTGTGGGCTCGCTCGCGTGCCGTTGCCTCTCTCGGTTCAAGCTGGGATCGGCCCTGGCTCTCGTTGTTTTCGCGCGGGGCCAAACAGTCTGCGACCGAACAGTATCCCGCGCCCGATGAGGTGCTGGAGGCATGGAGGGAAGTTAGCCAATCCATGACGACCGCCATGGAAGATGCAACCGAGGAGTTGCTTGAAAAACCTTCATCGCCGCCGAGCACGGACGGAAAGATCAGCGGGCTCATCGGGTTCCTGTCATTTCACGAAACCTACCACGTGGGACAGGCAGCTTATCTTCGCTGCTGGCTGGGTCGCGGTGGCATCGTCGGGTAGAAATGTTTGAGCCAACCGGTCGGCCTTGAGAAGCCCGACCTAGAGCTGTACCAACTTCACTTCGATTAGCGCTTCAATTGTTCGCAGTGCATCCAACACCCCCGCTGAAACGGGCGCGTCCACCTGCACAACGGCCAGGGCGTGGACAGGCTTTGCACCCGTGCGTTCCCTGCCCAGTGCAAAATTCGCGATGTTAACGCCCTGTTCGCCGAGGATTGTGCCGATTCTGCCAATGACGCCGGGGACGTCGAGGTTACGGCATACGAGCAGATTGCCTTCGAGCGGGGCTTCGATGTCGATGCCGTCGAACTCCAACAAACGCGGCTGTTCGCCGTGAATCACTGTTGCCGTGGCGTGGCTCGTTCCGCCATTTGTGTGCAGCTCAATGGTCAGCACGGTTGCTGCGCCACCGCGATGACTCTCCTGTTTCTCTTCGTGAACGCGGATTCCGCGTTCCTGTGCCACCGCGGCTGCATTGATGCGGTTCACATTTTCAGAGCCTTGCAGCAGGCCCTCAATCGCCGCATTGCGGACCAGATCGGTCTTGGCCTCGACCAACGCACCGCCATAGACAAGTTGAATTGCCTCGATGCCGCCTTTGCCAGCCTGCGCCATGAAGGAACCGAGCCGTCCGGCGAGGTCGATGTACGGAGCGAGCTGGACGTACTCTTCGTGGCTCAGCGAGGGAAGATTGACTGCATTCTGAACAACTCCAAGCTTGAGATATTCGCGCACCTGCATGGCGATCTGAATGCCGACCGCCTCTTGCGCTTCGGCAGTAGATCCGGCGATATGCGGAGTGAGAATTACGTTATCGAGTTCGGCAAAGGGGGTGTTTTTAGCCGGTTCTTCGACAAAAACATCAAGCGCCGCGCCGGCTACTTGGCCGCTCTTGAGTGCCGCAACAAGCGCCGCGTCTTCCACGAGCTCACCTCGCGCACAGTTGATGATGCGAACGCCCTTCTTCATGGCAGCCAGAGTCTTGGCGTTGATCACACCGGTGGTTTGCGGAGTCAAGCCCACATGCAAAGTGATGTAATCCGAACCTGCGATCAGTTCATCGAGCGATACGAGCTTGATTCCATTTTCGCGGGCCACGGCTGCGGACACAAATGGATCACTGCCGATGATTTCGAGGCCAAATCCGCGTGCGCGCTTTGCGACTTCGAGACCGATGCGGCCAAGGCCGAGAATGCCGAGCGTCTTGCCGCGCAACTCCGCGCCCTGCAGGCTTTTCTTCTCCCACTTGCCTGCGTGCATGGTCGAATTGGCCGCGGGCAGTTTGCGCGCCAGAGCCAGCATGAGGCCAATCGTGAGCTCGGCCACCGCAACTGCGTTCGCGCCCGGAGTGTTCATCACGACCACGCCGCGCCGCGTTGCTGCTTCGGCATCGATGTTGTCGACGCCGACGCCTGCCCGGCCGACCACGCGGAGTTTTGGAGCGTGCTCCATCAGGGCGTCATCCACCTGCACCGCAGAGCGAACGACGAGCGCATCGGCATCTGCGAGGGCGGCAGGCAAGCCGTTGGGCAACTGATCGTGGGTGAGCACTTCCCATCCGGGCTCCGCTGAAAACACCGCCAGCGTTGCCGGCGAAACCTTCTCCGCCAAAACGATCTTCATTTTGTCTCCCTTGTCCGCCGCAGCGGACCCAGCTTCAAACTCGTCGAAACGGATGTTGTGTTTTTCGCAAAGCAGGTCAAACATGCGCAGTACTGCCGCATGCGGCTTGCCCTCGCCTCTCTCATACTTCGAGATCGAGTTAGGGTGCACGCCCAGTTGCTCGGCCATTTGATAGGAAAAGAGATTGAGCTGCTTGCGAGCAATCAACAGCTTTTCCCCGAAACTGAGTTCAGGCATTCGTTCCTACCCCTTTACCGCATCCGCATAAACCTGCTGTGCCGCCGCAACCGCTTGCCCGTATTTCACCGGCAACCCCAGCGTGTCTTTAGCGATGTGTTCCATCGCGCCGAGGAAGGCAATCGTGTCGAGGTAATCAAAGAATCCAAGATGCGCGACACGGAAGATCTTGCCCTGCATCTCTCCCTGGCCGTTTGCGGTAACGAGCGCGAATTTTGCCTTGAGCGCTTTCACCACGTCGCCGGAGTTCATTCCCTCAGGCACAGCAACCGCAGTTGCCGCTGCCGCCGGAGCGGTGGGAGCGAACAACGTAAAGCCCAACTCGACGAGACCGGCACGCGTGGCCGCTGCATTCACCTGCGCGTTGTCGATGAGAGCGATGCGGCCTTTTTCGAGATCGCCCCCAGCCTGCCCGGCAATGTAGTCCAGCGCCGCGCCCAGGCCCGCAATCAATGCAACCGCGGGTGTATACGCGCTCTCGCCCTTGGCAGCGTTCTTGCGTTCCTTGCGAAGGTCAAAGTAGTAGCGCGGGCTCTTTGCTTTCTCCATGGCTGCCCATGCTTTGTCGCTTACGCTCAGGTATGCGAGACCGGGCGGGATCATGACCGCCTTCTGCGATCCGCCGATGAGAATGTCGATGCCCCAACCATCCACGTCGAAATGCGTGGTGCCGAGCCCGGTGATTCCGTCTACAACGAGCAACGCTTCGGTTGCCTTTACCAACTTTGCAATTGCTTCGACGTCGTGGCGGACAGCTGTCGAGGTCTCGGTCGATTGAAGATAGACTGCGCGATGCTCGGGCTTGATGGCCTTGCGCACCTCGGCAAGGTCGAAGGTCTCGCCATAGGGCACCTTCAAGACATCCACTTCGCAGCCGAAAGCCTTGGCAAGGTCAATCCAGCGCTCGCCGAACTTACCCGCGGTCAGCACCAGAACACGATCCCCCGGAGAAGTGAGATTCGAAACCGAGGCTTCCATCGCACCAGTTCCAGAACTCGACAGCAGAAGCACGTCGTTCCTTGTGCCTACAAAAACCTTGAGCTGGGCCAGCACCTTTTGAAAGAGCGCGCGAAACTCGGGCGTGCGGTGGTGGATGTCGGCCGCAGCCATAGCAAACTGAGCAGCCGGCAGCAAGGGGGTGGGTCCTGGAGTATAGAGACGGGTTTTATGGATCATGGTGTCCTCGTTTGAGACCGGCGAGAGAAGCAGCCGGAAATCACATAATACACATAAAAGTGAATAATGTGAATGATCGTTGTGGGAATGGAATAGATTTGCGAGGGGGCCACGTCCCAGCCAGGAATCGGTACAATCCTCTTTGAAGTGATTCGACTATCGCCGATGCGAAATGAGCCGGAGTGTCGGCGATTCTAGGATGGTCCGAACCGTATCAACAACTTAGGAAGGTAATAATGACCGAAGCAGGCGCACTCGAAGCCCAGATCAGCCAGCAGATCATTACCGCGATGAAGCTCCACGATGCCGTGCGCACAGGGACATTGCGGCTCATCAAGAATGCGCTCAAGAACAAGGCGATCGAGAAGCGTGCCGCCCTCACTCCCGCTGAGGAGCAGCAAGCGCTGGCCACGATGATCAAGCAGCGGCGAGACTCCATCGAGCAATTTACAAACGGCAATCGACCAGACCTGGCTGCGAAAGAGGCGGCCGAAATCGAGGTCATTGAGGAATTTCTGCCCAGGGCGCTGGATGAAGCTGGTCTCCGCGCGCTGGTCGCAGAAGCGATCGCAGAGCAGGCCAATGCGTCCGGCCGCACACCTGGGCCGAAGGACATGGGGCCGATCATCAAATCCGTTCAGGCAAAACTGCAGCAAGCCGGAGCTCGCGCCGAGGGCCGCATCGTGAGCGAAGCGGTCAAAGCCGCTCTCGCTGGGTAGTTGCGACCAAAATTAATTGGCAACTAATTAGTTGCATTTTTTTCAGGCGGCCATAAGCGGTCTGATTGAGTACGTCGGATCAGGGCGCGCCGTTGTTCGAGAAAGCGCCGCACTGAGTCATCTCGCTCCATACCGATTGCGACGTCGTAGGCGTGTTGTGCGTCCTCATGCGCGCCAATCCTTGAAAGCAGTTCCGCGCGCGCGGCCCAATAGGGTTGATAGTCGGCGAGCCGCGCGTCGTTCGCGACTTTATCCATCTCAGCCAGGGCAACCGCCGCGCCGTGCAACTCCGCTATTGCAAGTGCGCGGTTGAGCGCAGCCACGGGCGAGCCGCTGATCGTTATCAATGCGTCGTAGAGTTGCACTACTGCTTTCCAATCGGCGGTGCCGGTGAGGCGCCGCGCCACGTGTGCCGACTGGATTGCCGCTTCCAACTGGTATCGGCCAACAGTTCCCATCGCGCTCGCGCGCATCAGCAGCTTTTCGGCTTCGTCAATCATCTGCGCATTCCACCGCGCGGGGTCCTGGTCGGCCAGCGGCACATACTCACCGTTCGCGCCGCGCCGCGCCGGCCGCCGCGCCTCTGCGTGCAGCATGAGAGCCAGCAGGCCCAGGCTCTCCGGTTCACTCGGCAGAAGCTCCTTGACCACGCGGCAGAGATAGATCGCTTCTTCCGCGAGGTCGCGCCGGGCCACATCGGTTCCCGCGGCATCCAGCCAGCCTTCGGCAAACGCGGCATAGATCGCGTCGAGCACGGTGTCAAGACGCCCGCGAAGCTCCCCGCGTTCCGGGATGCAGAACGGAACGGCCGCCTGCTTTATCTTGTGCTTTGCGCGTACGAGCCTCTGGCCCATCGTTGCAGGGGAGATGAGAAACGCAGAAGCAATGCGGGCGGCATCAAGGCCGAGAACCGCCTGCAGCATGAGCGGGGCGCGAATACCCGCGTCTATCGCGGGATGCGCACAGGCGAACATCAGTCCAAGACGCCGGTCAGGGATTTCGTCTTGTTCTGTTCCGGCTTCGATCGCTTCGGCCATTTCGAACTCGTCGGCGGCAGTTTCGCGTCGGTGCGCTCGCGTGACATCGAGAAACTTGCGACGGGCAACCGTCATCAGCCACGCTTCAGGATTCTGCGGACAGCCATTGCGCGGCCAGTCGGCGAGTGCCGCCGTGAACGCCTCAGACAGGGCATCCTCGGCGGCAGCCACATCGCGGGTTCGCGCCGCGAGAAACGCGATCAGCTTGCCGTAACTGCGACGCGCAACCAGATCTGCCGTATTGTGTGCGTCGCCTTCACAGCCAGTCATAGGTTTACATCTGCCAGATTGGTCGAACTTCTACGATGCCATGTTGCGAGCCAGGGCAGCGCGCGGCCCAGGAGAGTGCGGCATCGAGATCGTTGACGTCGATCAGAAAGTAGCCGCCCAGCTGTTCCTTGGTATCGGCATACGGGCCGTCGAGCACCTGCTGTTTCCCGTCGACCGTGCGCACCGTTGTTGCCGTCGAGGTTGGCTGTAAGCGGCCTGAGCCCTTCAGCGCGCCCGCTTGTTTGAGCGCCTCAGAATACGCCATATAGGCGGCATAGCCCTGTTCCTGCTGCTCCTTGGTCATCTTCGGCCAGCTCTTCTCATCCGAATACAGTGTCAGCATGTATTGCATGGGGATTCCTCCGTTTGGATTGTAGGCGGCAATCAAGCGCCGTCACCACAATGACGATTGGGGAGACCGGATTTCGACATGGACAAAGAGTCTTTGTGCCGGGCATATCCGGCGACGGCTCCAAGTGTGTGCGCTACGTCACCTCGCGGTAATTGATCTGTGGCGTAATGAACTTCTGAATCGCGGACTGCGTAGAAATGAGCAACGCTTAGCAGAGCGGTGCAATGATGCGGGCAAATCGGCCGTGATGGGAGACCTGACAATGACACTTTTTTCCGAACAACTCAAACAGGTGCTCAGAAGGCTCGTCAAAGCGCCTCTTTTCACTGCCGTCACCCTCGTTACTCTGGCCATAGGCATCGGCGCGAACACGGTGATCTTCAGCGTGGTGGAGGGGGTATTGCTCAAGCCCTTGAGCTATTCTCACGCCGACAGCTTGATCGGGGTCTGGTACCACATTCCCGGCATTGAAATCGAAAACATGCCGATGGCGCCGTTCCTCTATTTTATCGAGCGAGAGCAGAACACCACATTCGAGGATATTGGTATTTACCAAGGCGATTCACTCAGCGTTACAGGCGCGGGAGAGCCGGAACATGTGCGAGGCCTCGATGTAACCGATGGCACGCTTCCCATCCTCGGGGTGAAGCCTGTCGTGGGCCGCCTGTTTACACGGCGCGACGACAGCCCTGGCGCACCGCAGACCGTTGTAATTTCGTATGGATACTGGCGTAAGAAGTTTGGTGGGAGCGACTCCGTTATCGGACGACCGATCATAGCGGACGGGAAGGCGCGAGAAATCATCGGTGTCCTGCCCAAGGATTTTCATTTTCTCGACAGGGAGGACGCGGCCCTCTATCTGCCCCTGCAACTGGACCGCAGCAAGACAAAGCTGGGTAATTTCAGTTATCCGGGTGTTGCACGCCTCAAGCCCGGTGTCACGCTGGAGCGGGTGAAAGCAGAAATGGCGCGTTTGATTCCAGTTGCCATCCGAAGCTTCCCCGCACCCGAGGGCTTTCCCCTGAGTCTCTTTGAAAAAGTGCAGATGAATCCAACCCCTCGCCCGCTGAAGCAGGATGTTATCGGCGATGTGGGCAATGTTCTATGGGTATTGATGGGATCGATTGCGGTGGTGCTGCTGGTGGCCTGCGCAAACGTGGCAAACCTGCTGCTTGTGCGGGTTGAAGGCCGCAGACAGGAACTGGCAATTCGTTCGGCACTCGGTGCGGGTCGCGGGCGCATCACGGGGGGATTGCTTTTCGAGAGCCTGATCCTGGGATTCGCAGGGACTCTGATCGGGCTCGCGTTGGCCTTTGGAACTCTGCGGCTGCTGGTTGCGATGAAGCCCACCGGGCTGCCACGCCTGAATGAGATCGGTATCGATGGTCCCGTGTTGCTATTTGCGTTGGGACTGGCGCTTATTGTGAGCGTGCTTATCGGCCTGATACCTGTGATCAAGTACGCGGGCGCCGGATTGCATAGCGGTCTTCGCGAGGGAGGACGCGGCTTGAGCCAGGGGCGCGAACGCCGACGCGCACGCAAAGCGCTCGTTGTGGTTCAAGTGGCTCTTGCACTTGTCCTGCTGATTTGTTCGGGACTCATGATCCGCACATTTCGAGCTTTGATGCATGTGTCGCCCGGCTTTGCCGATCCCGATACTGTGCGGGTCTTCCACTTGTATATTCCAGAGTCACGCGTGCCAGACACCAACCGCGACGCGGTGGTCCGCATGCAGCAGGAGATTGCGAGCAAGATCGCTGCTGTTCCCGGCGTCTCTTCAGTCAGCTTCGGATCGACCGTTCCTTTGGAGGGATTCAGCCAGAACGATCCGATCTTCGCCCAGGACCATACATACAAGGCGGGCGTGCTTCCGGCGATCCGCCGCTTCAAATACATCTCGCCTGGATATCTGGCGACGTTGGGGACACCACTGATTGCCGGCCGCGATCTGACCTGGCCGGAAACGTATCAGAAACGGCCGGTTGCGATTGTCTCGGAAAACCTGGCCCGAGAGTTGTGGAACAATCCGGCGGTCGCTCTTGGCAAGCAAATCCGCGTGGGCACGACAGACGATTGGCGCGAAATTATTGGCGTCGTGAAAGACGTGCATGACGATGGCGTGAATAATCCAGCCCCTGCCACCGTCTATTGGCCTGTTTTTCAGGATCGCTTCGAGGGCCAGAAGGAGAATGTGCGCCGCAATGTCGCATTTGTCATTCGCTCTCCGCGTGCGGGCTCCGCGGACTTTATGAAGGAAGTGCAGCAGACTGTCTGGTCCGTCGATTCCAATCTCCCGCTGGCAGATCCAACCACGCTTGGTGAGATGTATACGAAATCCATGGCCCGCACTTCGTTCACGCTCGTGATGCTCTGCGTTGCTGGATGTATGGCGCTGCTACTGGGAATCGTTGGAATTTACGGCGTCATCTCGTATTCGGTCTCCCAGCGGACGCGAGAGATAGGCATTCGCATGGCGCTCGGAGCGCAACAGCAGAAGCTCACGGCAATGTTTGTGCGCCAGGGATTATGGCTCACTGGCGTCGGTGTTGCAATTGGCCTGACCTCCGCGTTCCTGACCATGCGCCTGATGTCGTCGCTTCTATTCAACGTGAGCCCCATGGACCCGGGGACTTACATTATCGCCTCGACATGCGTCGTCGCCATCGCATGGCTTGCATGCTATCTACCATCCCGGCGCGCTGCCGCGGTGGATCCAACCCTCGCGCTGCGATCGGAATAAGCTGGGCTGACAGGCAGTTGAATTTTTTGTGAGGGCTAGTACATCCGCATGCCGCCTTCGGGCACGGGGGCGAACTTGAGCAGGCCGAGCTCGCCGGCAAGGCGTTCGAGTTTGAGGCGGGTTGCGGCAGTCGGAGTGACCAGGGGCAACCGCACTACGTCGGTGGTGCGCCCCATCAGGTGGAGGACGGCCTTTACGGGCCCGGGATTCGATTCCCAGAAGTTGGCATCGAACAGGCGCCCGAACTGGCGTTCAATCTCGCGTGCCTCGGACCAGTTGTCTTGCAACGCGGCCCGAATCATGCGCGACAACTCCGCCGGTATCTCGTTTGAAGCGACGCTGATGAGTCCCTTGGCCCCGACGCCGATCGCGGCCAGCCCCAGATTGTCGTCTCCTGAGAACACCTTGAAGTCGTGAGGCAGCAAGTGAACGAGTTCGGTAATCTGCGGTAGCTTGCCGCTGGCTTCCTTGATGGCTTGAATGTTGGGAGCAGCCTCTGCAAGCCGGAGAACAGTTTGAGGCTCCAGATTGACGCCAGTGCGGCCCGGCACATTGTAAAGAACAACTGGAATAGGGTCGACGGCCCGGGCAAGGGCGAGAAAATGCCGGAACTGGCCTTCCTGTGTGGGCTTGTTGTAGTAGGGGTTGGCCGACAGAACGGCGTCAACACCCTGTACATGCCGCAGCAGCGCTGCCTGACGCAGCAGAGTGCGCGTGCAGTTATGGGTGCATCCGGCAAACACGGGCACGCGGCCAGCGGCCGCTTCGATCACGATGCGAATGGTGCGCAGCCACTCGGTCTCCTCGAGTGTGGCCGCTTCGCCTGTCGAGCCGCACGCCACCAGAAAGTCGATGCCGGCTTCGATCTGCCAGTTCACAAGCGCCCAGAGCGCCGTTTCGTCGATTGACTCGTCGGCCTTGAAAGGCGTGACGATCGCCGTCCCACAACCTGTCGTTTCCATCACAGGAGAGTTTATAACGAATGGGCACGGGGCTTCCTCTGTGCGTATTCGCTCTCGAGCATCGACATCAGGTGCAGGGAGAAGAACTGACCGTCGCGGAGCGCCGCCTCTCGCATCACGCCTTCGCATCGGAAGCCGAGGCTTTCGTAGAGATGGCGCGCCCGGGCGTTGTCTTCAAAGACGTCGAGAAAAAGCCGGTGTGCCTTGAGATCCTCGAATACGATGCGGGTCAGTTCTTCGAGAATCCTGCGTCCCAGCCCGCGTTCGGGTGTTGCGACCACGATGCGCTTGAGTTCCACAGAACCCGAGTCCTCACTGAGCCCGCGCAGGATGGCGTAGGCCTGCAAATCGCCTGACTCCGTTTCGCTGACGAAATATCGGGCATCGCCGCCGGTCAGGGCGGCGAGGTGGCGTTCTTCTGACCATTGACCGACGAAGCTGCGGCCATGCGGCGTGCGCTCGAGGGCGAGGATGCCAGCGATGTCAGTGGGGAGGGCAGGGCGGAGGAGCATTGATTCAGGTTAACTGAGGCGTGTCTCTCAACGAATCGGTGAAGGGAAGTCGGGGTCATTCTTGTCGGGATGGGCGATTGCACTTTTGATTCGTAGGTGGAAGTAAAACCTTAAATGCTCGAAATATCCCGGTACCATTAAGGACCGCTCCGATTGATCCAAGTCCTATGAAGGAACTTTGGTCTCATACACTCTCGAGCCGGGTATGTGACGAAAGGCATGTATGTGGGGTAACCAAAGGGCTTCATTAGAGCCCAGAAGGCATACCATTCCTTTACAGGAACTGGAAATCAGGTTCATCGTGCGTTCACCTTGTTGGAGAGCTACGGTGTATCGCATTGAAATAAATCAACTTGACCTACGACAGTTCGAGGTCGGAATCGTAGGCAGGAAACAATTTTTTCCCTGGACTGCCGTAACCATCGCACCCAATGCGGAGCGATTCCTGCTCTTTCTGGAGTGAAATGGTTGCGTTGTGTTGACCTCAGGACCTGTCGAGGGACCGGTTTAAGGGTGGGACGCGGCGAGGTTGGCCACAACTCCTCCTGGAGGACACGCAAGAACTCTTTGTAGCGGAGCTGAAATGTCGACGACTCTTCAAGGCCCTCAATCCGGTGTCACGCGCTCAACTCGAATGTCGATCGCTGTAATCGGCCCCGACAAGAAGCGCCGCGCGGTCGTTGCGAAGGCACTCGCCAACTCGGAAGACAGGAAGGTGCAGGAATTTGCTGCCTATCCCGAGGACATGAGCGATCTGCCGCGCATGTTGGGACAAAACTTCGACGTGGTGATGATCGACCTGGACAGCGATGAGGACTATGCGCTCGCGATCGTCGCCAACCTCGCGACCATCAGCAATGCCACCGTGATGGTCTATTCGACCAGGAACGATCCAACTTTACTGATGAACTCGAAGAGAGCCGGGGCTCGCGATTTCCTGCCGATTCCGGCCGAGGCAGTGGGAGAGACTCCCCAGCCCGCTCCCCCAGTTGTGGAAGAGACCAACCCGGGCCCGGAAGCAGTTGCGCAGAAGCAGGAATTGGATGAAGTCAGGTCGGCCATACTAAAGGATCCTGAAGGGACGCCGGAGACGGCCGCACCCACCGGACCCACTTCGAACGGGGCTGCCCCATCGAATGCTCAGCGCCTGGGAGTTCCGCAGGGCGAGCGTGCGTCGTCGGAATTTAAACAATGGGAACGCGGACCGGCTCGCGAGCCACTGCCGGCAAGCCAACGTGCGGCTGAAGTGCGAATGCGAGCCGGAATTGTGCCTGCGCCGTCATCAAGGCGCGATCCTGAACCTGTCGTAGTTAAAGAGCCCGACTTCAACACTCCGGTTGAGGTGGAGCCTGCTCGCCCGACGGCAGGGACATCGGTGGACGTGGCGCCTGCTCGCCCGACGGGAGGAATTGAAACCGACGCGGATGTGCTTGCACTGTTCCGCGAAGTCCAAGCCAAAGAGGTTGCTGCGCCAGACCCGGACGAAGTACCCAGCTTTCACTGGAAGAAGTGGGCGCTGATCTCGGCAGGGCCAGTTGCGCTGACGATTCTGTTCTGGCTCGTCTTCAGTCACCCGGCGCGAAAGACCGCTTCGGTTCCTGAGCCGGAAGCTGCCGTGCAGCAGGCGGAAACTCCCGTGGAAGCTGCCACGACGACGCCGAAGGTCGCGACTCCCACCCAACCACCTCCGAAATCCTGGGTGACGCTAACGGATGCCACGGTCGCAGCCCCGGTCGAGCCAGCGGCACCGCAGCCGCACCCGGTAGCTTCAGAGATGATGGACGCTCAACTAGCGGCTCCTTCGAGGATTTCAAGCGATGTGAAAAAGGCTGCAACGGTCGAAGAAGCACCGGGAAGCCTTTCAGCGGGGGCCATTGACGACGGTGGCAGTGTCCCCGGTGCAGTTTTCAATGGTGGAAGCAAGATGAAAGTGGTGGCTCCGTCCGCCATCTCCGCCGGCGTGGCCGAGGGTATGTTGATTCACAAGACCGAGCCCGTCTATCCGAAATTTGCGAGAGACAACCACATCGGTGGCACCGTGGTCCTGAAGGCGAAGATAACAAGGAACGGAACGCTACAGGACCTGCAAGTGGTCAGCGGGCCCAAGATTCTGGGCGCCGCCGCAATGGACGCCGCGAGGAATTGGCGCTACAAGCCCTACATGCTGAACAACCAGCCGATCGAAGTTGACACCTCGATCAGCATGGTCTTCTCGCTTGGGAAGTAAGGAACGCGGTTCAGGCTCAAGACCTGCAACGGACTAGAGCTGGTCGAAAATCTCCCGGAATTCCCATGCGCCGGACTTCCCGGCCAGCCACTCGGCTCCGCGGACCGCTCCTATCGCAAAGCCCCGACGGCTGTAGGCGTCGTGACGAAGCTCAAGAACATCGTGTTCGCTGGTGGCGGTGACGATGTGTTCTCCCTTGGCGTCGCCAACGCGATGCGAGGTGACGGGAACCTCGATGCCGGGATGGGCGGAGTGAATAATCTCCTGCAGAGTGAGCGCCGTGCCCGATGGCGCATCGAGCTTTGACTCGTGATGGGTTTCGCTGATGGCGAAGTTGTAGCCGTCAAGCTGGCTTAATTCGGAGGTGAGGCGGAAGAGCTTTTGTACGCCGATGGAGAAGTTGGTGCCGTAGAGCAGTCCGCCACCGCGCCTGAGGGCGATGGCTTTCATCTCAGGCAGCTGGGAATACCAGCCCGTCGTGCCAACAACGATTCGGCATCCCAGTGCGAGAACGGCGCGCATGTTTTCAACCGCTGCTTCGGGAGCCGTAAAGTCGATGACCACATCGACTCCGGCGAGAAGCGGAGCCGTGAGCGCCGAGGCTGCCTGGTTCTCCGTGATGTCGAGGGCCCGCACACCGTGTCCACGCTCGCGGGCAACCTCCGCGACAAGCGAGCCGGTCTTTCCCTTGCCAAGCACCAGGATGAGCATTTCTACCTCGCCGGCTCGGCAGCCAGCTTGCGCGCTTCTACGTCGAAGATTGCAGGATCGGGGTTGCTGAAGAAGGTCGCGTGCAAAGAGCGTACTGCTTCGTCCGCATCGTCTTCTTCGATCATGAAACTCATGTTGATTTCGCTGGCTCCCTGCGAAATCATGCGCACGTTGATGTGGCGAATTGCGTTGAAGACCTGGGCGGCCATTCCGCTCTGCCCGCGAATATCCTCTCCGACCAGGCAGACGAGTGCTTTCTTGCCCTCATACTTTACGTCGGCCAGCTTGCTGAGATCTGCGGCAATGGCGGGCAGCTTGTCATTCGAGTCGACGGTGAGGGACACCGACACTTCACTCGTGGAAACCATATCTACAGGGCACTTGTGGTGATCAAAGATGTCGAAGATGGCCTTCAGGTAGCCATGTGTCATGAGCATGCGGCTGGCGACGACGTCGATGATGCTGAGTTTCTTTTTAACCGCAATGGACTTGAAAGGACTGCTGCAGTGCGGCGCAATGGAAATGATGCGTGTGCCTTCGTTGGAAGGGTTGCGGCTATTGAGCACGAGGACCGGGATGTTCCGTTTCACTGCCGGCAGGATGGTGGCGGGATGCAGCACTTTCGCGCCGAAGTAGGCGAGTTCGGCTGCTTCTTCAAAGCTGATGACCTTGACGCGCAATGCGTCGGGGCAGACGCGTGGATCGGACGTCATGATGCCGTCGACGTCCGTCCATATTTCAATGGCGTCTGCTGTCAGCGCTCCGCCCACAAGCGCTGCGGTGAAGTCGGAGCCGCCGCGGCCCAGCGTGGTGGTGATGCCATCCTCGTTCGAGGCGATGAATCCGCCCATGACTGGCACTTTGCCATTGTTGGTGAGGGGACGCAGATGTTCGGCAGCGCGCTTCTCAATGAGCGCGTCCTGCGGCACGGCCTTTTGAAATTGCGAATCGGTGATGATGACATCGCGGGCATCGACGTGGACGGCATTGATGCCACGTTCATTGAAGGCTGCTGCGATCATGCGGCTCGAGAGGCGTTCCCCGTAACTGGTAATGAGATCGGAGATTCGCGGGGTGAGTTCGAGAATCGCGGCAAGGCCCCTGAGGATTTCGTCGAGAGAATCGAACTTTTGCTCAATGAGATTGCAGAGAGCGACCGATTCCGCCGGACTCTTAACAAGTGCTGCAGCGGTGTCGCGGTGCCGGCAACGCAAGCGAGAACTGATGGCGAGAGCGCCGGTGCGGTCGCCGCTTGCGGCTGCGGCCGCGGCGCGCAGCAGCATGTCGGTAACCTTGGCCATGGCGCTGACCACGACAACGGTTTGCTTGCCCATCGCTACCCGTCCAGCCACAATGGCGGCGGTGCGGGTGATGGCGGCTGGGTCTTCGACTGACGTGCCGCCGAACTTCATTACAACGAGGCTCATGTGTTCCTTAGGTTGGACCTCAGGGGCCAAAGCCCCACGTATTTTGGAGGTTTGACGTTCGGGCTGACGCCCGTACCCTCCATCAAGTGTTGAAGCCTTTTCTACCTACCACCTGTTTGGCACAGCTAAATCCGCACACTTCGAAAATCCGACCATTGAAATCTAAGCTTGCGTGACAATTTCGGAAACAGGTTCCAACTTTCCGAGACTGGCGAGCAATTCAGCATTCAGGATAGCTGCCCCGGCTGCGCCGCGAATCGTGTTGTGCGAGAGCACGGTGAACTTCCAGTCGAGCACGTTGCAGGGACGAAGGCGACCAACGGTTACGGCCATTCCGCGACCGCGATTGCGATCGAGGCGCGGCTGCGGGCGGTCACTTTGGGGGGCCCATTCGACGGGCTGATTGGGCGCCATTGGCAGCCCCTGACCGGCCAGAGGATTGAACTCGGCCCAGGCAGCGAGGATATCGTCTTGCGTAACCGCCCTGCCCATCTTTTTACCCAGCTTGATGGATACGCTCTCGGTATGCCCGTCTTCAACGGCGACACGGTTGCAATGAGCACTCACTTTGGCGGCCAGGGGGACTACGGAATGACCCTCCAACCTTCCCAGGAGCTTCAGGGTCTCGGCTTCCATCTTTTCTTCTTCGCTGCCGATGTAGGGGACGACATTGCCCAGAATATCCATCGATGGCACGCCGGGGTAGCCTGCGCCGGAAATGGCCTGCATGGTGGTGACAAGGATCTGCTCTATGCCGAAGCGCTCCTCGATGGGCTTGAGCGCCATGACGAGGCCGATGGTCGAGCAGTTGGGGTTGGTGACCATGTAGCCGCCCGAATCGCGGCGGGATGGCTGTTCCTCGATCAGGTGCAGATGGTCGGCATTGATCTCGGGGATCACCAGTGGCACGTTCGGAGTCATTCGAAAGGCGCTGGAGTTGGAGACAACGGCGCAGCCGGCGTTGGCAAAGCGGGGCTCGAGTTCCCGGGCGATGGCGGCATCGAGTGCGGCAAAGATGATCTTGGGGGCGCCCTCTGGATCGGCGGGTGCGACAACCATTTTGGCGATGCGGTCGGGCAGGGGAGTGTCGAGGCGCCACTTAGCCGCTTCCCCGTAGGTTTTGCCGCTTGAGCGGTCGCTGGCTGCGAGCCAGGCGACCTCGAACCAGGGGTGGCTTTCGAGCAGTTGAATGAAACGTTGGCCGACCATTCCGGTCGCGCCCAGGATGCCGATTGGATATTTGGTTTGCATGGTTAGTAAACACTCCAGTGTACAGGAGAGTTGGCCTCCCCAAGCAATTTGCCTTGAGAGGAATGCGGGTCGATTTTGAGGTATGTGGGGGGCTGACGGCGACCAGAATCCTCCCCCCCGAAAGGCCCGGCGGGTTTTTTCTGTTAGGGTTAAAAAGACCCGGATTTCGGTTTAGAGTCCGATTTCGTGTGTATGATGGACGACATAGCAGGCCACTGACGCCGCGTTCCCTGCCAGGGTGCATTTACCAGTTCGGCGAATGAAGTTCTATCTCGATGAGCTTCTTCGAGTCGAGCTTGCACCTGGAAAGGTCGGTCCTTTACGCGCGTACATTTGGTCAATCCCAGCGATAACTCCTTTGGTACAGCAGTAATCACCCCAAGATGGCTATTTGTCCTGGCAGCCGCAACCCCCGCAGCCGCGGGCGATCCCATTCTTGTTGACGAATCTCTTGAGCAGATTGTGCCCGAAAGCATCCAGTCGGGAGATATTGTTGGCATCAGCGTTCACACCGGCAACGCATTGCGCGGGTATCAAGTGGGGCGCATGGCGCGTGCGCGCGGCGCGTGGGTCGTTTACGGCGGCATTCACGCAACCCTCTTCCCAGAAGAAGCACTGGAACGCGGCGAAGCTCATGCGGTCGTGAAGGGTGACGGCGACGTTGCCTGGGGCAAGGTGGTGACGGATTGCCTTGCCGGAAAACCCGGTCGGATCTACGACGGCGGCCGGATTGAAGGCCACGAGTTCCTTGAAGCGCGATGGGACCTGATGCGTCCCGATAAATACATGTGGGCCTCGGTGCAGACCATTCGAGGATGCCCCAAGCATTGCTCTTTTTGCAGTGTGTGGCGGACGGATGGACAAAAGCCCCGCCAACGATCGTTTCAGAAGGTTGTGGACGAGATCGTGGCACTGCGTCGGCTCGGCTTCCGATTTATCGCTTTGGCCGACGACAATTTCTATCCTGTGACGTTGACCGATCTGCGGCTGGCACGGGAGCAGAACAACCTGGTGAAACTGGAAGAGTTGACGCAGATTCGAACCGAGCGTTTCCAATTGATGGCCGAGTTGGCGAAGCTTCCGAAGGACATGGTGTTCTTCACCCAGATCACGATGGAGGCGGGGGAAGACGGCGACTACCTCGACGCCATGCACAAGGCGAACATCAAGGGCGCACTGGTGGGCGTGGAAGCCGTGACGCCTGAAGGGCTCAAGGCGGTCTTCAAGGATTGGAACTATTCCGGCGAAGCCCTGGCGAAACAGCTGCAGACGTTCAAGGCACATGGGGTTCACGTGCTTGGCTCGTTCATCTTTGGATTGCCGACAGACAAGCCGGCGACGTTTGACGCGACAGTGGAGATGGCCCTGAAGGCGGGAGTCACCTTTGCGCAGTTTGTGATGATGACGCCGTTTCCCGGGACCGTCGATTTTGGGCGATGGGAGAAAGAGCAGGCACTTCATCCCACGATGGTGGGTGATGTTCCGATTACGCGGTATTGGTTGATTCCCACCGAGGTTCGCCCCAAGATGTTTACGCCGCATCCTTCGATGAGTTCGGATGAAATTCGCGAGCGCACACAAAAGGTTTGGGACAGATTCTATAACTGGAGCGCTATCTGGGAGCGGTCGTCATGTACGCCAACCCTGCGCGCGAGGCTTGGATTTATTTTCCTGTCAAAGCTCTACAGGCAGATGTATGCGGGCACTGGAATTTCGACCGATAGCGCTCGAAGGAAGAAGTCAAAGAAGTGGGCGCGTTGGACGGCGAAACAGTGCAAAAAGCTGTTTCAGGCGAAGCCGATGCCGGAGCTGCAATCCCCCGCATGGGTGCCGGCAACAGCCTCCGGTCATATGTCATTTCCTGTGGGTGAATTTCAGCGTTCTACGGCAACGTTCACCATTCTGGGAGAAGAGGAATAGTCGCGCGGCTGATCTAACGACGCGACTGTTTCGGCCTTACCGAAGCATCTCGACATCGGAACGCGCTTCCATTCGTTCCTCGGCAATATCGCAGGGCAAGAAGAGCGTGAAGACAGTTCCCGAATGGCCCTTCGTGTCGTTAGACCGAACCTTGAGAACGCCTCGATGACGGTCAACGATTTCACGGCTGATCCATAGGCCCAGGCCGTTGCCTTTGTTCCCCTTGGTGGTGAAGAAAGGCACGAAGATCTTGCCCAGCGTCTGCGCGGACATTCCTGAGCCCGTGTCGGCAACCGTCAAAACGATTCCCTTTCTTCCAGACCGCCAGTCTGTAGCATCCCGGCTGCGCACCAGGAGTCTTCCGCCTGCCGGGCTCATCGCATCGATCGCGTTGCCGATCAGGTTGCTCAGGACCTGTCTTACCTCTCCTTCAAAACACGTGACCGAGCGTCGAGCCCGATCGCGTCGCTCCACCGTCACCTGAGCGTTGAGAAGCCTTCCCTGATAGAGCGGTACGGTCACGCCAATCAGATCCCGGTATGTGACCGGCTGGGGGTTTGTAGATTGCCGATGGAACCGCAAGGTTTGATTCGCGATCGCGGAGACGCGCTGGAGCTCAACTTCCGCAGTGGCAAGATATTGCCTTGCCAATGCATGATCGGAGGTGTGCTGCGCGAGGTAAAGCAGATTCGTGACCGCCGCGAGGGGGTTATTGATTTCGTGCGCGATGGAACTCGCGAGACGGCCAACGGCATTGAGCTTTTCCGATTGCAGCAGAACCTGCTCCGCACGCCTGTTTTCGGTCACGTCGATTCCGAGTGCGATGATTCCCGAGATTGATCCGTCGGGATCGCGCCTTGGCTGGTAGACGAAGTCCAAATAGCGCATCTCGGGAGGTTGTGACTCACTACGTGCCAACTTGATGGGCATGCCACGGCCAACAAATGGCTGGCCGGTTTTGTAAACGCGTTCCAGCAGGTCGATGAATCCCTGCTCTTGCGCTTCCGGCACGGCCTCGGAAAGACTCTTGCCAACTACGCTTCGATGGCCGATGAGGTCCTGGTACGGCTCGTTCAGCATTTCGAAGACAAATTCGGGTCCGCCAAGCACAGCGAAGAACGCCGGAGCCTGTTGAAAGAGATCAGCGAGACGCTGACTCTCCTGCTGCAGCTGACGCTGGGCAACTACACCTTCAGTGGTCTCGGTGCAGACCACCAGCGTGCCGCCGATGGTTCCAAGCGAGTCCCGCACGGGGCTGTAGCCGTAGGTCCAGTAAACATCCTCCAATTTACCGTTGCGATAAATTGGCACCAGCTGATTCTCGTGCCAACTGGCTATGCCGTCCGTCATCACGGCATCGATTTGGGGGCCAATAATGGACCATATCTCGGGCCAGCATTCTCTTCCCGGCTGACCGAGCGCTCGAGGGTGCTTGTCTTCACGAATACTGGGACGGTAGGCGTCGTTGTAAAACTGCACAAGCTGTTCGCCCCACCATAGGAACATCGGATGTCGCGAGGTCAGGATCGTATTCACGGTGATCAGCAGCGCATCGGGCCATTGCTCCACCGGGCCGACGGGCGTCTGACTCCAATCGAAAGACCGGGTCAAATCGGCCATCTCGCCAGTGCCGAAGATCTCGTTTGACCTTGCGCCGGACGCCTCCGCCGTATGAGTGCCTTGAGTTCGCGGGGCTGGGGAAGTCATGAAAGAGCCTCTGAGATAGTTACTTCGTAAATTACGATGCAGAATCGCAGCGTGAAGACTTAGTGCTGCGAAGCGTCATTGGCTCAAAGAGATAACACTGACTGGGAAGCGCGGTCCAATCTTCAAACTCTGGCTGTCAGAGGACGCGGAACGCGCTCTCTCAGTTCGTAGAAGGAGCTGCGGCAGGTCGCTTGGGATTTGCTGAGCCTTCCCCAACAACCGTCGTCCACTCGCGCACATACCACCGTTTTACGATGCCGTTGAGAACGTAGGGATCCGCCTTCGCGAACTCTTCCGCGACTGCGGGAGAATCGCCCTTGAAAAGCAGAACAGCGGCATCCGCGGGGTTTGCCAATGCGCCGCCAAGCACGAGATTGCCGGAATCGCTGGCCTTCCACGCCATAGCGAGATGCGCATCGCGAAACTGTGCGCGGCGTTCGATGTAATCGTCGCTGACTTCGTAAAACAGGATGTAGTGCATAGGGAACTGCTCCTTTGTGTGCGGCCTGCGGTGGATCTAGCCCATGGCGGCGAGGACGGCGTCGGCGAACTGCGTAGTGCCGGCGGTGCCGCCGACGTCGCGGGTGAGGGTTTTGCGTTCGCCGTAGACGGTTTCGAGAGCCTTCTGAACCTTGTTTGCAGCAGCCTCTTCGTTCAGGTGGTGCAGCATCAGGACGGCGGATTGCAGCAAGGCAGTGGGGTTGGCGAGGTCCTTGCCGGCAATGTCAGGGGCGGAGCCGTGGACAGCCTCGAAGATGGCGCATTCATGGCCGAGGTTGGCTCCGGGAACAAGGCCGAGGCCGCCGACAAAGGCTGCGCAAAGATCGCTGACGATGTCGCCGTAGAGGTTCTCGAGCAGCAGCGTGTCGTACTGGTAGGGATTCATCACAAGCTGCATGCAGGTGTTGTCGATGATGTGCTCGCCATAAAAGATTTCGGGGAAGCCCTCCGATACTTTGCGGGCGCAGCGAAGAAACAGGCC
>Ga0207683_10000598_pt1 | contig 33267 bp, 39 predicted proteins | sample KBSM73metaG_FD_184333 | JGI IMG/M metagenome (GOLD analysis project Ga0207683, IMG submission 184333) | Miscanthus rhizosphere microbial communities from Kellogg Biological Station, Michigan, USA - KBS M7-3 metaG (SPAdes) (version 2) | ecosystem: Host-associated > Plants > Roots > Rhizosphere >... | reverse complement strand
GGTGAGCCGGGGGGAAGCGGGTATCCGGCTCTTTTGCGTTTCAGGTAGACCCAAAGCCCCGTCCACTTAACGCGAATGTAGCCGGGAGGTAGGCCGCCGTTGCTCACCGTCGAAATCTCCCTTCCTGAGGTCGAGGAGCTTCAAAAGCTCGTCCAGGAAGGTCTCGAGAAGGGCGTTCTCAACTACGACGAGATCGCAAACGGGCTCGAAGACGTCGAGCTCACGAAGGAGCAGATCGAGGACTTCTACACGTACCTCGTCGATCACGGGGTCGAGCTGCTGGAAGGCGAGACGCACAAGCATCCGCCGCACGAGCAACTCCCCACGCCTGAGGAAGAGAAAGGACCGAAGCTCGACCTGAGCGTCGAGCCGTCACTCGACTCATTGCGGCTCTACCTGCGCGAGATCGGAAAGGTCTCGCTGCTGACCGCCGACCAAGAGGTCTATCTCGCCAAGCGCATCGAGCGCGGGGACATGTCGGCGAAGACCCAGATGATCGAGGCGAACCTCCGATTGGTCGTGTCGATCGCGAAGTCGTATCTCGGCCGCGGGCTGAGCTTCCTCGACCTGATCCAGGAGGGCTCGCTCGGGCTGATCAGGGCCGTCGAGAAGTTCGACTACCGCAAGGGCTACAAGTTCTCGACCTATGCGACGTGGTGGATCCGACAGGCCGTGACGAGGGCGATCGCCGACAAGGCACGGACGATCCGGATCCCGGTGCACATGGTCGAGAAGCTCAACAAGGTCGTGCACATCGAGCGCCAGCTGGTGCAGCGCCTCGGGCGTGAGCCCCAGCCGGACGAGATCGCCGAGGAGCTCGAGATGACGACGGAGGAAGTCCGCGAGATTCTGCGCATGTCGCAGCTCCCGGTGTCGCTCGAAAAGCCGATCGGCGAGGAAGAGGAGTCCGAGCTCGGTGACTTCGTCGAGGACGAGTCGGCCGAGTCGCCGTTCGACACCGCGACCCTTTCGCTACGCCGCGAGGACGTCGAGTTTGCGCTGTCCGCGCTGCCCGAACGCGAGCGGCAGGTGATCGAGCTTCGCTTCGGGCTCTCTGGTGCGCAGCCGTGCACCCTCGAGGAGGTCGGGCGTGCTTTCGGCGTCACGCGCGAGCGGATCCGTCAGATCGAGAACAACACGCTCAAGAAGCTCGAGTCCCTGCCGGAGGCGCAGGGCCTCAAAGACTGCGTTTGACGCTCTAGCGGAACGTCACGACAGGCGCGTGGACGCTGATGGCGCGGTCGCCGAGGAATCCGGGCTGCGCTACGTCGAAGCGGAGATTCCACTCGCCCGCGGGCACGTGGAAGTCGAGCGGGATCCGTCCGCCGGGATGCACGCGCACAGTGCGGTCGATGCCCTTGCCGGTCAGATGGAGCGGCGTGATGCGAGTGCCCGGCGGGAGTCGCAGCACGAGGTGCAGCGTCCCGCCCCTCTTGCTCCAGACAGTGAATGCTCCGCGCGGCGCCAGCCAGCCGTCGAGGAAGCGTCCGGCCGCGATCATCTGCAGACGCGGCGTTCCGGCCGGACGATAGAGATCGAAGATCGGCTCGTGCCGGACGAGCTTCACACCAGTCAGCTGCACGGTCGACCCGTACGTCTGCACGAGCATGGGCCTACGGCTTGGCTTTCCGTCGACGAGCAGCCGGCCGTCGTGCGCCACTCGTACCTGCTTCGCGGGGAACTGGTCGATCGGCGGGCTGCCGACGAGCAGGAGACGCGTGACCGAGGTGTTCCAGAACATCTGCAGCCACGACTGTTCCTTCTGCGAGCCCGGCGGCGCGACGAGGTCGAGCGGTCCGAGCTTCGCGTGATCGACCCAGCGCAGGTCTGCGGGAAGTGACGCGCGGACATGAGTGCTCGAGAACGAGTCGAATGACGCGGCGCCCGCAGAAAGCGCGCAACCGGCGGCGATCGCGCCCACGAGCGCAACTGCGGCGGGGACCTTGCGGAATGCGACGAGTGCGGCGAGCACGGACAGGACGCCGGCGATCAGCGCCACGGTGAGGGAGCCGTTGCCCACCGAAGTGAACGACTCGAGGCGCAGGACGGCCCAGAGCGTCGGCGAGTCATCCTTGTTGTGCGCGGCCGCATAACCGGAGAGGGGCACGCGTGCGGCAAGCAACAGCAGCCCGGCCGAGAGCAGTCCGACCGGGATACGCGCCGGGAGGCCGCGCTTCACCCAGAGGGCGAACGAGATCGCGAGCAGTGGTACGAGCGTGAAGAGGTAGCGCTCCTGGAAGCGCTGCGAGTCGGTGTCGGCGATCTGGGCAGCCTCGAGCATCAGTGCGACGGCGAGCAGCACCGTCGTCAGCGCGAACGCGAGCTCGGCGCGGCTGCGTGAACGCCAAAGGGCAAAAGCGAGCCCGACAACGGCGCCCGGGACGATCACCCAGCCGCTCGAATAGATGAGCAACATCGCCTCGCGGCCGACCCAGCGCAGAAGCGAGGCCGGATGGACGCCGTGGTTCCCCTTGGAGTAGACGCCGAGGACGCGGTCGGTCCCGAGGATCCCAAACAGCAGCGCCGGCGGGGCGACGAGCACACAGAGCGCGAGCCAGACCCGGCGGATCGACCTGAAGACGTTCCCGCGGTCCGCGAACAACTCGGCACCGAGCACCGCGAGCGGTACGACGACGTACTGCACACGGGCGAGGACGGCGAGCGCGCTGAAGCCGGCGAACGCAAGCTGTGCGCTCCGCGTCGGCTCCGTGATCATGCAGACGCCTGCGTAGACGGCCGTCAGCACGAGCGGATACGCGAGCGGATCGGCGAGCATCGACGACGCATAGACGACGTCCGGCACTGAAACGGTCAACGCAGCGACGGCGAGGCACGGCCACCGGGACAGGCCGAGGCGGCGGGCAAGCAGGAAGGCGGGGATCACGGCGAGCGACACGAAGACGGCGTGCAGCCCTTGTGTCAGCCGGTATGCGGTGACGGGGTCGTTCGTGACGAGCCACACGGGCGCGGTCGCTATCGGGTCGAGAAGTGCCGGAAAATGGGCGGTGCCCCCTCGGATCAGAGGGCGGCCATGCTCCGCGAAGCTGCGTGCCAGCGTGGGGTAGATGTACTCGTCCGGCAGATAGTCGGGCGTGGGACGGCCGGCGGCGGCCCAGAGCCGCGCGCCGAAGCTCGCGAGCATGAGCCCGCCGAGCCACACCCAGGCTGGCACGGCCGCGACTCGCGTGAACGCGCGGGGCGCAGTTGGAGCTTCGTGGTCCGCAGAGGGAACGGCGACGTCGACTGCCACGAACTGCTTATCGGCAGGCTGCGGGCATCCCTTGAACGAGTGATGCCGGCGGCTTGGTTACGTGCTTTTCGCGGCCCGCGCGGCGGGCACGAAGAGCTTGCAATGCGGGCACTTGAACCCGCGGTGACGCTCGGTCTCGCCGGACATCAATTCAGCCGTGAACGTCTTCTTGCAATGTGGACACCGGATCTCGTGCACCGGGTTCTCCGCGGGAAAGTCAGCCACTCGAGCCAAGGTACATGCGCACAGTCCGTTCAGGGCAGAAAAAAGCGGTACGAGTCGAGCGGAGCCCGCTCGGGTGGCGCCGGCCGGCTCCGGCTGGTCCCGAGGTGGATGAGGCCGAGGAACCGTTCCCCGTCAGGCAGACCGACGGCCTCGCGACCCACCTTTGTCCGGAGGACGTGCGGAGTGCGCCAGTAGCCGGCAAGGCCACGGGCATGCGCCGCGAGCAGAACGGCATAGATCGCACTGGCCGTCGCGCAAAGATCCTCCTCGTCTTGCTCGAGGTCCCCACTCAGGACTGCCGACGCAAGAACCAGTGTCGGGGCTCGGTCGAGCTTCGGAGCCTCGCTCGGGCCGGCAGCCTCCTTCAGGCGGTCGAGCGTCTCAGGACCGAGAACGCGAAAGCGCCACGGGTTCGTCCGGTGGTGGTTGGGAGCCCAACGGGCGAGCTCGAGCAGCTCGTCGAGCGCGTCCGCCGGAACGGGCTCGGGGCCGAACGACTTGTGCGTCCGGCGCGAACGGATCAGTTCGTCGAAGGCTTCCAGGCCGCGGACACTAGTTGCCTCAGCCGAGGGGAGGCATGCGCCGCTGTTCCTGCGGCGACTGGGCACCAAGCCTGCGCCAGCTGGCGTGACGCGCTCCGTCGCGGCCGCTGTCCTGGTTCCCCGGAGCGTCGAAGAACCATTTCCAGGCGGGCTTGCCCTCAATCGACGAGATGAACAGGAAGAAGGCTGCGAGCCCGATCCCGTCGACCAGGTGGTGAACGAGCGCCCCGATCGCGATCACCAGGCCTAGAAGGATCAGGAGCGATTTCGCGGGAGTGCGGAGCGTCATATCCGAAGTATCTTCGTAGCTACGGCCGGAAGGGTTGCTCTCGCGTTAAGACGCGCCCGAGTCGTCGGGCGGCACGAGGCGGTGGCCTTCGACGCGAAAACCGGCCTTGCGCAGGAACGGAAGGGCGACCTCCACCGCCCGCGCCAGGTTCGACGCCATCCAGAAGCAGAGAATGGCGAGTGGGATCTCCACCAAAGCCGCCTCGAGCCCCGCCTGGACGAGCTCGCTCGTCGTACGAGCCGTGACGACGTCGAACCACGCATCGCAGACGAGCAGGGTTCCGGTCACGGCGGCAGCGACCTCGGCGAAGGGCGACCTGCGTGCAACGGCAAGAGCCGTCGCGACCATTGCCACGCCGAGCCCGATGTCGAACCCTCCCCAGGCGACCCGCCAGTGGTTCGCGGTGTAGTTGCGCGGCAACGTGACGATCAGGAACGTGGCCCACGGCAACAGCACGACCGCGCAGATGAGGAATGCAGGCGCGATCCAGGGTGGCAGCAGCCAGCGGCCGTGGCCCGGCCGGATTGCCGCGGGTGCACGTAACTGGAGACCGCGCATCCGCGGTTATGCGGCTCCGCTTTCAAGGAGTTCCTTGAGCTTTGCCTGGTCCTTCGGGATCTGCTTGCGGGCCTGGCCCTTGGCGACCGGCAGGAGCACCCTGCCGGCGAGCCCGTGGCCTTTGAAGTCGATCGCGATCGTCAGCTTCGAGCGTGTTCCGTCGCCGACCGGCTCGATCGAGATCGTTCCAACGGCGCGTACGGGCCCGTCGAGAACGCGGAACGCCGACTGCCGTGGCGGATTGTGCTCGGTGACCTCGTAGGTCATCGACCGGTCCCCGCCGGGCACGCGGCGCGTTTCACGGACGCGTGAGCCTACGTGCAGCGGCCCCTCGCTTTGACGCTCGACGGCGACGATCTGGTCTTGCCACTCCCCGTGCCGCTCGACGTCGTCGAGGTAGGCGAACACGTCATCAGGGCTCCGGTTGATCTCGATGCTCTCGCTGATCGCGGTCATTCGTTACCTCCTCCCACGACGATGCCTGATGGACACCGGTCTCCGCTTAGCATCGCCGTGTGCCGCCGGATCCGCAACTGCGCGGCTTCGGCTTCACGGGCAATGGCGTCCGAGACAAAGCTTCATTTGGTATAGCTTTACCCGACCCTGACTTGTGAGCAGAACCCCGGGGCATTACCTTTGACCGCGCGGGGTTTTGAGGAAGCCGAAGGAGGCTGGAGATGGCGTTGCAGATTGGCGAGACGGCACCGGATTTCGAAGCGGAGACGACGGAAGGTCGGATCCACTTCCACGACTGGATCGGCGACTCGTGGGCCGTCCTGTTTTCCCACCCGCGCGACTTCACGCCTGTCTGCACAACGGAGCTCGGGTACCTGGCAAAGATCAAGCCGGAGTTCGACCGGCGTAACGTGAAGGTGCTCGGTCTCTCGGTCGATCCCGTCGACAACCACACCAAGTGGGCGAAGGACATCGCGGACACGCAGGGGACGGCGCCGAACTACCCGATCATCGGCGACGCAGACTTCAACGTCTCGAAGCTCTACGGGATGCTTGCCCCCGATACCTCAGGTGATCCGACGAGCCGCACGCCGGCCGACAACCAGACGGTTCGAAACGTCTTCGTCGTCGGTCCCGACAAGAAGGTCAAGCTCGTGCTCGTCTATCCGATGACGACCGGTCGCAACTTCGACGAGGTGCTGCGCGTGATCGACTCGCTCCAGCTGACCGCGACCCACAAGGTCGCGACGCCGGTCAACTGGCAGCAGGGAGACGATGTGATCATCGCGGGATCGGTGTCGGACGACGAGGCCAAGGAGACGTATCCCGAGGGCTGGGAGTCGCCGCGGCCGTACATCCGCATCGTGCCGCAACCGTAGTAACGCGTCCGCTCGTCACGTCTGGAGCTCGGCGAAGAAGCGTGCGATCGGCCACGCGCCTTCGGACGTGTTCGAGATCACCGTGCGGGTAATCCCACGGCCCGGGTCGTGCATGCTGCGAAACGAAACGCCGGCGTCGTAGCCCTCGAGCACCACCACGTCGCTCGTCTCGTGAAGCCAGAAGCCGAGTCCGTAGCGGCTCGACATCCTAGGCACGTCGCTTCGAGGGCGGACAAGGTCCGCGACCAAATGCGCGGACACGAGCTGACCCGCGAAGAGACTGCTCCAAAACGAGCTGACGTCCGCCGCGGTGGAGTAGATCCCGCCGTCGCCGTTGCCTCGCACCGGCAGGTGGAGCACGTTCGTCCTCGACGCAGCGTCGCTCGTGAGATAGCCGAGCGCCGCCCGCCCTGGCAGCTCGTCGGAGCGCAGAAACCCGGAATCGTCCATCCCCGCCGGTTCGCATACTCGCTGGCTGACGAGATCGTGAAATGGAACACCGCTTGCCCGCTCGGCGATCAGTGCGAGAACCACGTAGCCGCCGTTGCAGTACGAGAATTGCTCGCCGGGTGAGAACTTGGTCTCGTGCCCGTCCAGGACTAGGAGGTATTGCTCGGTGGTCGCGAGCTCGTGCACGGGAACCGGCATCACGTAGTCCGTGATCTCGTGGTCGGCGTCCTCGTCCAGGTAGTCGCCGATGCCCGACCGGTGCGACAGCAGGTGCTCGAGGGTGACGTCGTCGCCGATGAGCGGAAGATCCCGGCCGAGCACCGAGCGTGCAGTGGTCGAGAGCTCGAGTGAGCCGTCCTCGATGAGGCTCGCGACGGCCACCGCGGTCAGGCCCTTGACGCCGCTAGCAATCGCGAACTGCGTGTCGACCGTGTTCGGGATCTCGTGACCGCGATGCGCAAGCCCGTACGCCTTCGCAACCTCGACCTCACCGTCACGATCGATCCGTACGACGCCAGAGAAGTCGTTCGCGGCGGCGATCGCATCGATCTCAGGCTCGAATGGTCGCACGCAGAAAGGACGGTACTCCATTGGAGTGGGCTAGCGTCCCTTCGATGAGCCTCACGCAGTACTACACCGCGACGAGCCTCGACGGCTTCATCGCCGACCCCGCCAATTCGCTGGACTGGCTGTTCACGCGCAAACACGAGGAAGACGGGCCGATGAATTACAACGACTTCATCGCCGGCGTCGGCGCCCTGGCAATGGGGTCCACGACGTATGAGTGGATCCTCGACCACGAGTTCGCGGGCAAGGATCCGACGGAGTGGAAGTGGCCGTACGACATCCCGTGCTGGGTTCTGACTCACCGGCAGTTGCCGGTCGTGCCCAACGCACGAATCGAGTTCACCAGCGCGGACATCCCAACGGTCCACAGGGAGCTGACCGCCGCCGCAGGCGATCGGAACGTCTGGATCGTCGGCGGGGGAGACCTGGCCGGTCAATTCGCCGACGCGGGGCTGCTGGACGAGGTGATCGTCTCGATCGCGCCGGTGACGCTGGGCGGAGGTGCGCCTTTGCTGCCGCGCCAGATCGAACTGCGCCTCGACGAGGTCGGACGGAATGGCGACTTCGTCTCCGCGAGGTTCTCCGTCGTGCACCAACCGGGCTGACGCATGCGTTGACCCGGCCGGGCGACGTACCCTGACTGGTAATGGGCATGTTCTTTCACTCCTCGGATGCGTCGCCGGAGCGGCCGGCCGACCCGGCTGTGCGCCGCGCGAACCTGCGCCGCATCGGCGCCCTCTTCGTGCCATACAAGCGGCGGCTCGGCGGTCTCCTACTCCTGATCATCGCTTCGGCGGCACTCGGCGTCGTCCCGGCCTTCCTGCTCAGGAACGTTCTGGAGGCGATCGGTCAAAACGACACCAAAGCGCTCTCCATCAACGCCGCCGGGATGATCGTGATCGCGATCGTGACCGGCGTGCTCGGCGTGATCCAGACGCTGCTCTCCAATCAGGTCGGTCAGCGCGTAATGCACGATCTTCGCGCGGCGGTCTTCCGGCATCTGCAGCGACTGTCGCTTGCCTTCTTCACCCGCACGCGGACGGGCGAAGTGCAATCGAGGATCTCGAACGACATCGGCGGTGTGCAGAACGTCGTCACGAACACGGCGACGTCGATCGCCTCGAACGTGACGACCGTCGTCGCGACCATGGTCGGCATGCTCCTCCTGAGCTGGCAGCTGGCGCTGTTTGCGTTTGCCCTGATCCCTCTCTTCGCGGTGCTCACCCGGCGCGTCGGCAACGAACGCCGTCGGATTGCGAAGACAACCCAGGAGACCCTCGCCGACATCTCGAGCCTCGTGCAGGAGTCGCTGTCGGTCTCCGGGATCCTGCTCGGCAAGACGATGGGGCGCGGCGACGAGCTCGCCGACCGCTTCGAGTCCGACTCGCTCCGGCTCTCCGACCTCGAGGTGCGCCAACGGATGGCGGGTCGGTGGGTGATGGCGGCGATCCAGACGAGCTTCGCGGTCATGCCGGCCGCCGTCTACTGGTTCGGCGGGCTCGCCCTCGCGCACGGATCGCAAGCGATTTCGATTCCCACGCTCGTGTCCTTCACGACCCTGCAGGCACGACTGTTCTTTCCCGTCGGCTCGCTGCTCGGCGTCGGTCTCGACGTGCAGACGTCACTCGCGCTCTTCGACCGCATCTTCGAATACCTCGACCAGCCGATCGACATCGAAGAGAGGCCGGACGCACGCGAGGTCGGAGCAGCCGGCGACATCGTGTTCGAACACGTCTGGTTCCGGTACGACGAGGGTTGGACGCTGGAGGACGTCTCGTTCACGGTTGAAGCGGGCACGACGACCGCGCTCGTCGGTGAGACCGGCTCCGGTAAGACGACGCTCGGCTACCTGGCGGCGCGGCTCTACGACGTCAGTCGCGGCCGAATCACCATCGGCGGCGTCGACATCCGCGATCTCAGCTTTCAGGCGCTTACCGACCTCGTCGGAGTCGTCTCGCAGGAGACGTATCTCTTCCACGAGACGGTGCGTGAGAACCTGCGCTTCGCCAAGCCGGACGCGACCGACGAGGAGATCGAGACGGCTGCTGAGGCAGCGCGCATCCACCACGTGATCGCGGCGCTGCCCGAGGGCTACGACACGGTTGTCGGCGAGCGTGGCTACCGCTTCTCCGGTGGCGAGAAGCAGCGGATCGCGATCGCGCGCACGATCCTGCGGAACCCGCCGATCCTCGTCCTCGACGAGGCGACGAGCTCGCTCGACACTGAGACCGAACGCCTCGTGCAGGAGGCACTCGACCGCCTCTCCGAAGGCCGAACGACGATCGCGATCGCGCACCGGCTGTCGACGGTGCGAGACGCCGACCAGATCATCGTGCTCGACCACGGTCGTGTGGTCGAATCCGGTCGCCATGAAGACCTGATTCGCGCGGGCGGCCGCTACACGGCACTCACTGCACGAGGAGCCGAGCTCGACCCCGGAGCCCCGAGCCTGACCGGAGTATCCGCGCTCGCGCCGTCGACCTGATGGCCGGCGCCGACCGAATGGATCTCGTGATCGCCGTCGATGACCCGCGCGCCGACGACGTTCGAGCGCTCCTGGAGTGCCACCTGGCGTTTGCCCGCGAAGTAACTCCGCCGGGTCACGTGCACGCCCTGGACGCCGACGGTCTCATGGACCCGGCGATCACGCTCTTCAGCGCTCGCCGCGTCGGTGTCTTGCTGGGAGTCGGGGCGCTCAGCAGGCTGGACGAGGCGCACGCCGAGCTGAAGTCGATGCACACAAGCGAGGCCGCGAGAGGCCTCGGAGTGGGGCGGGCGATGGTCGATCACATTCTGGCGTTCGCAGCGGAGCGGAACTACACGCGGGTGAGTCTCGAGACCGGCGCCATGGCCGCCTTCGCGCCTGCTCGCTCGCTCTACTCGAAGCTGGGCTTTGTCCCGTGCGAGCCCTTCGGCGATTACACGGGCAATCGCCACAGCGTCTGCATGACCATCGACCTCAGCCGAGGACGTGGATCTCGTCGCCGAGCTGCCGCGAGATCGCGGTCTCGCGGCCCTGCGCGCGAATCGTGAGCGGACCGCCCAACGGTTCGGCGCGAACAAGCTCGACGGACTGACCCGGAAGGAGATCCAGCGACGTCAGGTAGCGGAGCAGCTCGGCATCGCTGTCGGGAACCCTCTGCACGGTCGCTCGTTCCCCCGGCGCGAGCCGGCTGAGCGGCTTTCCTTTCGCATGCACGATTCGAAGCTTCGCGTCGGGGATCGGATCGCCGTGCGGATCGTGTGTCGGCGAGCCGAGCGCCTCGTCGATGAGCGTCTCGAGCGTTTCGGAGAGAGCGTGCTCGAGGCGATCGGCTTCGGCATGAACGGCGTCGAGCCCGAGCTCGAGCGTCTGGGCCAGGTAGAGCTCGAGGAGACGGTGGTGACGGAGCAGCTCGAGTGCGACGCGCTCGCCGTCACGGGTCAACCGAACGCCGCGATAGAGCTCATGGTCGACGAGTCCGAGCGCCGCGAGCTTCTTCACCATCGCCGTCGCCGAGGGCGGAGCAACGCCCATCTGCTGCGCAAGCGTCGAGGTCTTGACGCGTCCGCTCTCCGCCTGCAGCTTGTAGATCTCGCGCAGGTAGTCCTGGACCGCGTTGCTCAGGTCCGCGAGGACGGTCTTTCCTGCGCGTTTGCCCGCGCGCGCGGCGTTCTCCCTGGCAGCCATGACTATGCGACCAGGAGTCCCGTCGTGTACATGACGACGATGCCGGCGAGGTAGCCCCCGACGACGTGTCCCGAACGCAGTCCGCCCGGAGCTCGACGCGCGACGTAGCGGCCGACTTCGACGACGACCTGCAGCGCGGCGCCGACGGCGAGCGCGAAGAAGAACACGCCGAGCACGTCGCTCGTGAGGAAGCCGCCGATCCAGCCGCCGAGGATCGCCGGACCACCGGCAACGAGCGCGAGCGAGGCGAGCCGCCAGGCGTTGACTCGTTCGCCGCCTGCGATCGGCGCCGCGATCCCGAGCCCCTCGGTGACGTTGTGGACCATGAAGCCGATGATCAGGAAGGTTCCGAGCGCGAGCTCACCGATCGCGATCGAGGAGCCGATCGCGAGGCCTTCGCCAAGGTTGTGGAGACCGATCCCGATCGCGACGAGCGTGGCCAGCGCTACTCCCTCGAGTGGGGCGCTTCTGTCGCGGTTCCCTCGCGCGGAGAAGCGCTGAGCGACGAAGGTGAGGCCGAGGTAGCTGGCGGCGACCCCGAGCAGGATCAGACCTGGCCCCTGGAGGCCGCTCGGAAGGCGCGCCTGGAGGTCGAGCGCCTCCGCGAGCGCATCGAGCGCGAGAAAGCTGAGCAACCCCGCGGTCAGCGCCATGAAGGCAGCCACCCAGCGGGGGTCGGCGCGGCGGAGCGAAGGCAGCCACGCCAGCCCGAGGGCGACCGGAATCACACCGACGAGCAGGCCGATGAGGGCGTAACCGAGAAAGCCGCGCGGGCTCGCGCCGCGCGCCTCGACCGCAGCCGGCACCGAAGCGGTCGTTTCGATGCCGGTGGAGCTCGTGACGCCGACCGTGTAGGGGTCTCCGTCCACCCACTGGTACGGCACCACGATTGTGCTCGAGCGCAGCCTGCTCAGCCTGGTGGGCCCATCGGTGTGGAACGGAACGATGGCGTCATCGACCGTGACGCTCGCAATCGTCAGCTTCTTCTGCTGCGGGTTCGTCACCCGGATCGTGACCTCGCCCGGCTTGAATTCGACCCGGCGGATGTCGAACTGATCGAGCGCCGGCGGCGCGCGCCCGACGAGGTCGAGCAGCGTGGTCCCGCTTGACGCGAACAGTGCGACGACGCCGACGAGCAGGAGCAGCGGGATCAAAGCCCATAGCCGCCAGGCGTTCCCGGCACGCCGCTCGGCCGTTGAGGTCGCCGCCATCAGGCCACCACGTCGAAGAAGCCCATCCAACCCAGTTCGGTGAACTCCGACTGGTGCGCGTGGAACATGAACCGGCCGGTGTTGTGGAAGTCGATCTCGATGATGCCCCGCTGTCCCTGGCAGAGCATGACGGTGTCCGTGTACTCGAAGTGATCGGTCGAACCGGTCGGGTAGTAGCGGAAGAAGTCGCCGTGAAGGTGAAACGAGTTGATGAGATCGAACTCGGTCAGGTTCGCGATGTAGATCCGCACCGTCTCCGAGCGGCGCACGCGGATCGGGTATTTCGCGTAGTAGAAGGCGGGGCCGTTGACGCTGTAGAAGTTGTTCGCACCATCGCCATCGGTGTCGAAGCCGGCCAGCAGCATCACGAGCTCCTGCGCAGGCGGACGCGGTTTCGGCGGGTCGATGATGAATGCCCCGTAGAGGCCCTTGGCGATGTGCTTCTTCAGCGGCGTCGAGTGGCAGTGGTAGAGCTGCATGCCATAAGGGCGGGCCGGGAACTGGTAGGTGTAACTACCCCCTGGCTCGACGATCTCGAAGACGCCGTCCATGTTCGCCGGGTGGATGCCGTGGAAGTGAATCGTGTGCGGGTGTGAGCCCGCGTTCACGAGAGTCACGCGCAACAGGTCGTCCTCGGTCGCCCGGATCACGGGCCCAGGCGCAGTGCCGTTGTAGGTCCATGCGGAGAAGAACACGCCCTTGGCGACCTCGACCTGCCGGTCGGAGGCCACGAGCGTGTATTCGCGTAGCCGACCCGGCTTGTGGGCGAGCACCTTCGGGGGATACAGGAGCGCGTCGAGCTCGTTTGGGCCGCCGGGTGCGGGAACCTCGGCCCCGATCATGGCCGCGTGACCCATCGGTCCCATCGCCATGCCCGCATGCCCGGCCGCCGAAGCGGCCGCCGCTTCCCCGAGTGCCAGCTTGGCGAGGGGAGCCGCAGCTAGAACCGGCGCCGCCGCTACGAGCAGCTGGCGCCGCGTCACGGGTCGTCTTTTAGGCATAGCTAAAGACTAGTTTCACTAACTCCAAGAAGCAAGTCCGGACTGACCCGACTCTCGGAGGGTCGTATGCTCGGCTCGTGGGCCCTGTCCTCGGCGGCATCCTTCGCATCCTCGGGATCGGCGCGCTCGTCGCGGGCGGGATCGCGGTTGCGCTCGCGGCGCTCGCCGCGGTGCTCCTCCTCGGGCCAATCGTCTTCTGGCTGGCCTGGAACGTGCTCAACTTCGGGCCTGCGCTCGGGCTGCCCGAGCTCGGCTTCTGGGGGATCGTGCTCGCGACGCTGTTCCTCGTCGTCGGCTGGTTCCCGAAGGTCGTGATCACCGCGATCGTCTTTCTCGTCGATCCTTCGTGGTTTCACGGCAGCGCAAGGGTGCATTGGCCCGAGACCACCTTTCGCAACTTCGTCGCGATAGCGCTGCTGGCCCTGCTTGCGTCCCGGCCGCATGCGCATGCGCAAGGACGTAAGCGACGGAACACCGGCTGACGCCGACCGTCCTTCTCGCCGGTCGACGTGCTTTACCCTGACCTCCCTGTCCGTGCACCGGCTTACCAAGGAGCAGGCCCGCCGCATCGCGGTGCGCGCGCAACTACTCGACGCACCCCGGCCGCGGAAGCTGCTCCCCGTCGTGCAGCAGTTGACGCTCCTGCAGATCGACCCGACCGCTGCTGTAGCGCCGAGCGCGGACCTCGTCGCCTGGAGCCGCCTCGGCTCGGCGTACCAACCCGCCGACCTTCAGCAAGCGCTGGAGCGGGACCGCACGCTGTTCGAGCACAACGCCCTCGTGCGACCGATGAGCGACCTTGGCCTGGTCCTCGCCGGCGCGCGGACGGCGCGTAGCCACGAGCGGACGGCGAACTGGATCCGCGACAACGACGCCTTTCGGCGCGACATCCTGAAGCTGCTCCGGCGCTCCGGGCCGCTGAGCTCACGCGACATTCCGGACACGTGCGTCGTGCCTTGGGCCTCGACCGGCTGGACGAACAACCGCAACGTCACCCAGATGCTCGAGTTCCTGATGATGCGCGGCGAGGTCGCGATCGCGGGGCGTCTCGGACGTGAGCGGCTGTGGGACATCCCCGCGCGCGTGTACCCGGCCGACGTCGTCGTCCCGTCCGTGGACGAGGCGCGCAGGGTCAGGAACGAGCGGCGGCTCGCCTCGCTCGGGATCGCTCGGCAGAAGACGACCGCCATGCCGATCGAGCCGGTCGACGTCGGTGAGGCCGGGGAGCCGGCCGTGGTCGAGGGCACGAAGGGCGATTGGCGCGTCGACCCCGCTGCGCTCGGCGAGGACTTCGAAGGGCGGACGGCGCTGCTGTCGCCGTTCGACCGGCTCGTCTACGACCGTGCGCGCGCCCAGGAGCTGTTCGACTTCGAGTACACGCTCGAGATGTACAAGCCCGCCGCCAAGCGCCGCTGGGGCTACTTCGCCCTGCCCATCCTCCACGGCGATCGGCTGGTCGGGAAGGTCGACACCGTTGCCGACCGGAAAGCCTCCCTGCTGCGGGTCAATGCGATCCACGAGGACGTGAAGTTCACCCGTGTGATGACAAAGTCCGTGAACGCCGAGCTCGTGGACCTGGCTGCCTGGCTCGGTCTCGACACGATCGAGTCCTCTTGACGGCCGGACCACCGGCTGAGCTCGCGGTGGTCCGGCGTTCGGGTTTGTGCCTTAGCGAAGTGAGACCGCAACCTCCTCGAGAAGATCCATCGCATCCTGCATCCCGGCTTCCATCCCGGAGTTGATGTGTGCATCGCGGCCTTCCTTGGTCGGGTGCTCGACCAGGACCGTCAGCGTCGTCCGCCCGTCCGACTCGGTGAGCGTGAGAGTGTCCAGCGCCGCGTGCTCTTCTGCGTCGGGGATGCCCTCGTAGACCTCGGTTGACACGAGACGCTCGTTCGGGACGATCTCGCGGTACTCCCCGTGGAAGGCGACCTCGAGGCCGTCGTCGCTCCTGCTGACGTAGCGCCACATGCCGCCGACCCGTAGATCGATCTCGGCGAGCGTCACCTCGCCTCTGTTCGCGTGCCACCAGCGCTTGACCAGCTCGGGTGTCGTCCACGCGCGGTACACAAGGTGCCTCGGCGCGTCGAACTCCCGGGTGATCAGGATCTGCGTGTCGGTCGGCAGGGTCACCGTCGCCGTCCCGCTACTCGTCACTGCCATCTCCTTCCTCCTTTTGTTTGAGTTCATCGAGCACAACATCGAGTTGGTCGAACCGCTCCGACCACAGGCTCTCGTAGCTCTTCACCCAGTCGTGGATCGGCTTGAGCGCCGGCCCGTTCAGCCGGTAGAGCCGCTGCCGGCCGTGGTCTCGGACCTCCACGGCTCCAACTTCACGGAGCACACGCAGGTGCTTGGACACCTGTGGTTGGGCGAGCCCGAGCTCCCGCACCAGGTCGTTCACCGGCCGCTCCCCGCCCGCGAGGACGTCGAGAATCAGCCGCCGCCGCGGCTCGGCCACGGCGTTGAAAGCGTCTGCGGTCGTCGCTGCTCGTGCCATGCCCGAGATCATATACCGATATAGGAATATGTCAAGCACCAAGAGCTCCGGGACTCGCCACGGACCTGAGAGGCGGGGGCTAGCCGGACGTGCTCGACACGGCGGCGGTCGAACCGGCCGCGGAGTCGTTCGCCGCGTTGACCGCGAGCTGCCGCACGACGAAACAGGCGAAGAGGAGCAGCCCCGGCTCGACGGCTTGGCCGTCGGGGATGCTCACGGAGACCGGCCGGCGGCCCCAGCTCTTGCCGTCGAGGATGACGAGCTCCCCGGCGCGGTCTGCAAGCGCATAGCGCTCGCGCCAGCCGTTGGCCGGGCGTAGCGTGAGCTCGCGCCCTACCCACTCGAGCGTCCCGCCTCGGCGGAGATCGCGTGGCCGGAACTCGCCGACGACGTTCCCCGTCGCGTCCGTGGCCTGCATCACTCTCTGCCAGAAGCCGCTGCGGACGAATTGCCAGTGGTCACTGCCCGCTTCGGCGTTTGCGCTACGTGCAAAGAGGCCTTCGAGGTGAATCGTGCCGATGTCCTCCAGCGCGTAGCGGCGGCGGTCACCGGGCGTGCGGATGAGCTCGAGCTCGGTCATCGTTCCCTTCAGCCTAAGGACCGGAAGAGCTTGCGCTCCAGCTCGAGCTGCGGTGCCCACTCGAGCCGGCTCACGCCGGCGAAGTGAAGGTACGCACGCAGCGCATCCCGCATCGCCTCGACGAAACCCTCGTCGCGACGCGGGTCGAAGCCGTCTTCCCACCACACGTCGAGAACGGTCACACGACTTTCGGCGCGGTCGATGCGGGGCTCGATCCGACCGACGAGCCGGTCGCCGAAGAGGATCGGCAACACGTACCAGCCCCAACGCCGCTTGGCCGGAGGCACGAAGAGCTCCCATACGTACTCGAACCCGAACAAGGACCCGAGGAGGGCGCGGTCCCAGACCAGCGCATCGAACGGCGGCAGGAATGCAGCGGATTGCCCGGGCTCGGGCGGCGCTTTCAGCAGGTCGACCTCCTCGCGGAGGATGAAGCGCTTGCCACGCACGCCTTCGACCGTGACGGGCACGAGCTCACCGTCCTCGATCAGCTCTTCGCGCAGCGCGGTGCGCCCCGGGGACTCCGGTAGCTCCGGATCGTGCTTTGCCCGGCCTAAGCCGCCGAAGATGTCTGGACCGCTGACGCCGAGCAGACCGTGCGCGCGATAGCGCGACAGGAGCTTGTAGCGGAGCTGTTCCCTCAACGGGACCTTGTGCGCCAGGATGTCGGGAGGCACGAGTCGCTCGATCAGGTCGTAGTAGCGGCGATTGCCCTCGCGTCGAGCAAGACCCAGCACTCCCGTCACGGCGGATGCCTCGAGCACCGCGCGTACGACGTTCGTGGGAGCGCCGAACCAGTCGACCAGGGACCCCTGCCTGCGCTCGAAGTCGAGCGCAGTGAGGGGGCCTTCCGCACGGATCCGCTCGACCACGTGCTCCGCGACGTCGGGGTGCTGGGCGAGGATGCGCCGCGAGCTCACAGCCAGGACTCCGCGGAACCACGGAAACTCGCTCGTGGGCACGAGCGAAAGACCCTTGTTGTACGCCTCGAAAATCTCCTGCCGCTCGTAGAGAGAATCGCACCAGGCAGGGTCGTACCCGGCGACCCGCGCGTGGAGGACAAGATCGTGGCTGCGGCCGGCAACTGAGAGCGGGTCGAACTGAATCGAGCCGAGCCGGCGGAAGACCTCGAGCACGCCGTCCGGCCCACCGTCGAGCGAACGTGAAGGCGCGAGCATCTGCCGCGCGACGAGGAAGCGCCGCGCAGCGTCAGCGGTGACGTCCATCGGCAAGACGTTAAGCGAAATACGTCCGGCGGGGACGAGCTTCAGGAGGCCGAGGCCGGCGCGCGGAGTGCGCGCGTTTCCGCGCGAGCCTCGCGCCACCAGATGATCTCGTAGGCGTGGAGTGCGACCCACACGGCCGCCACGAGTGCGAGCGCGACGAGCGCGGGTACCGACATCGCTACGGGTATCAGTGCCACGCAGGCAAGCGCGGCCACAAGGCGGCCGCGACTGACCGTGCGCGTTATTCGTACGCGCAGAGCTACGTAGGCGAGCAGATAGAGCGCGGGGCCGCCGCACAGACCGAGGGCCGGGATCGCGTCGAGCTCGTCACCGACATGTGCGAGCGTCGTCTTCATCGAGAACGCGAAGAGGACGATGCCGGTCACCATCGGTAGGTGCAGATAGGTGTAGATGTCGCGTGCCAGGGCGGTGCGCTGGACGCCCGTTCGGTCGGAGAGCAGCTGCTGCCCCCGGATCGGGAAGAAGTCGAAGTACGCGAGCCAGAACGACGTCGCGACGACGAATCCGAGCACGGCGGCGACCGTCACCCCGGTGGTGAGTCCGACGCGTCTCTCTCCGAGGCCAATGGCGACCAGGGACTCGCCGATCGCGATGATCACGATCAGCCCGTGACGCTCGACGAAGTGCGCCGGCTGAACCCGCCAGCCGCTGACCCCGGTGAGCAGCGGTCCGAAGAAGCCGATGACGATGGCGGCCAGCCACAGCAGCGCCTTGGCCTCTCCGTCGACGAACCCGGCAGCGAGGATCAGTGCCGCGCCGGTGAGGGGCCACGGAGCGATTCGCAGGATCGCCGTCAAGAGATCTCGATCACCCCGTGCTGCGAGCGCGTAGAGCGTGAGGTGCATGGCGGTGACGATCAAGAAGGCAACGCCGAAAGCGACACCGTGACGGCCGAACGCATCCGGGACCGCCAGCGCGGCGACGAACATCGCCGCCATCGCGACCAGCAGCGCCCCCCAGACGGCACCCACCCCGGGATCGACGGTGTTGGTCAACCAGGCATAGGCCGCCCACGCCCACCAGAGCGCCGTGAGAATCAGCAGACCGTGCCCGAGGCCACTCCAGGTCGGATTGTTGGACAGGACCGTCGTGACCTGGGTGAAAGCGAAGACGAAGACGAGGTCGAAGTAGAGCTCGAGCGGGGTGACCGGGTGCTCGCGCTCGGCGGTCGCTTCGATCACAGCCGGACGCTACCGCGAACGATCGTGTAAACCGAATTGAGGCGCATTTGCTGCACCCCATTTGCCCTCTTCGGGGCCTGTCTGCAATAATGAACTCAATGGTTCAGTATCCTCCGACCGTCGACCGTGCCTTCGCGGCCCTCGCCGACCCGAACCGCCGCGCCGTGCTCGAACGGCTCGGCGCAGGCAGCGCGACGATCAGCGAGCTCGCCGAGCCATTCGGCATGTCGCTGACCGGGATGAAGAAGCACATCCGGCTGCTCGAGGAGGCGCAGCTCGTCAAAACGGAGAAGGTCGGCCGTGCCCGCAGATGCACGCTCGTGCCGTATGCCTTCGAGGGCATCAGCACGTGGCTGCAACGGCTCGACCGCTTCGCGCAGGTTGTCGAACGCACGAAAGGAGCACGATGAGCACGACTACGAAAGACAAGAAGAGCTCCGCCAAGAGCACCAAGAAGAAAGAAGGATTCACCGCCGAGGAAAAGGCCGCGATGAGAGCGCGCGCCCGAGAGCTCAAGGACAAGACGGACGGGGAAACCGCCGTGCGCGCCGCGATCGCCGCGATGTCGCCGAAGGATCGCGCCCTCGCCAAACGGCTCCATGAGCTCGTCAAGGCAACCGCTCCAGAGCTCTCGCCGAAGACCTGGTACGGGATGCCGGCGTATGCCAAGGACGGCAAGGTCGTCTGCTTCTTCCGCAATGCGACGAAGTTCAAGGAGAGGTACGCGATGTTCGGCTTCAACGACAGCGCGAAGCTCGACGAGGGTTCCATGTGGCCGGTCGCTTTCGCGGTGAAGGAGCTGACAAAGGCCGACGAGGCCAGGATCGGCAAGCTCGTGAAGAAGGCGGTGGGCTGAGATGACCGAGACCACCGTCACCACTCCGAATGAGCTCGAGATCCGCGTCGAGCGGATCTTCGACGCACCACGCACGCATGTCTACTCGGTCTGGACGGATCCGAAGCTGATCCCGGAATGGTGGGGCGACGGCACGGTCGTCGAGCAGATGGACGTCCGTCCCGGCGGCACCTATCGCTTCAACACCGGTCACGGCGTCGTCGAGGGCGAGTTCCGCGAGGTCGACCCGCCCGAGCGGCTCGTGCAGACGTTCATGAACCACCTGCAGACGCTCGAGTTCGAAGATCTCGGTGAGCAGACGAAGCTGACGCAGACGATGCGCTTCGCAACGACCGAGGAGCGCGACGCGACGATGCAGTACGGCGTCGAGGAAGGAGCGAAGAGCGGCTTCGCCCGCGTGGACGAGCTGCTTCAGCGACTAGCGCTCGACGTCTAAGGCGCCAACGCATCGGGGCCGGAGACGCGGAGACGTTCCGTGGTCTCCGGCTCCATGTTGTCGACCTCCCGCTCGGAGAGAGGCCGCACCGAACACGAGCTTTCGCCGATGCCACTCACTGCCTGAATGCGACACTACGACACAGATGCGTCGCGGCGTCACCGTTCTCGTGGGGTTGCTCGCCGTCGTCACGGCTGCAGGCTTCCTCGATCGCGTCAGCTGGGTGTTCGAACCCGCGACGGTGTTCCGTCTCCAGTACGTGGTGCTGCTCTTTGCAGCTGCGCTCCTCGCGCTTGCACTACGGCAGCGCTATCTCGTGGTTGCGGCCGTTGCCCTTGCAGGCATAAACATCGCGGCAATCGCCCCTTGGCAGGATGGTGCCCGCTCTGCTGCGTCGTCGACCGACCCGACGCTGCGCATCGTTGCGTTCAACGTCAAGTCGGGCAACCACCGCTACGACCAGCTTGCGCCGCTGATCGCGCGGCTCCAGCCCGACATCCTCGGTCTCGTCGAGCTGACGCCGGGCTGGGCACATGCCGCGGATACGGCGTCGTCGCGCGTGAGACCGAGGGGCTTCGTCGTGCAGCGTGGCGCATACGGTATGGGTCTCCTGAGCGTTGCGACACCGGCTGCGCTCAGTGCGCGTCACTTCCCCGCAGATGGCCCGGTCGTGCTCATCGCCCGCTTCAACATCCGTGACCACCCGCTGACGTTCGTGCTCGTGCACGTGCACACGCCGTTCGCCGGCTCGGTGCACGAGCGCGAGCTACGCGCGCTTGCTGCTGCGCGCCCGAGCCTCGGCTCGAGCCTGATCGTCTGCGGGGACTTCAACACCGTCTCGTGGGCGGCTCAATTTCAGGACTTCAGCCGCTCTACCGGGCTCACCGACGTTTTCCGCGGCGCCTGGCACGGATACAGCTGGCCTTCGTGGAGTCGGCTGCTCGGTGTCCCGCTCGATCACTGCTTGATCAGCAGCGGGCTCGCCGTTCGCGAGCGTCACTTCGGACCGAGTATCGGCTCGGACCACTTCCCGCTCGTCGTCGACGTTGCGATACTCGGGACAGCGACATGACGGCGGCGCCCGAGACCATGGTCACGACGATCCGCGGGTGGGACTGGCAGCGGATCCTCTACGGAGACTGGACCTGGCTCGTCCGCGACTGGATCGACGTGATCCGTCTCGCGTTCATCGGCGGCACGATTGCGTTCGCAGTCCAGGGACGCTCTGACGTGATTGCCTTGACGGCAGCCTCGTCGGTCCTGCTGATCGCACGCATCATCGACCTCCCGCGTTGGTTCGACTTCGGGCTGACCGTGGCGATGACGTTGATCGCCTGGGGCACGGCGCTGCACCTGTACGGCCAGTGGTTCTACTACGACAAGGTCGTCCACGGCCTGTCGCCGGTCGCGTACGCCCCGGTTCTGTACATCGTGCTCGTGCGTCTCGGCGTCGTCCCGGATCCGGGCGAGGCGATCCGGGAGCGGCGGACCGCACGCATCAGCGGCATCTTCATCGTCACGCTTGCGCTCGGGATGGCGGTCGGCGCCGGCTACGAAAGCGTCGAGTGGTTCGAGGACAAGCTGGACATTCTCGGTGGAAACTTCGTCAAGGGCCTTTGGGACACGGAAACGGATCTTCTCGCCGACACGTCCGGCTCACTGGTCGGCGCTACGTTCCTCACAGTCTGGGCCATGCACGGCTGGTCGAGCCGTCGAGTGACGGTCGTGCCGGCGCCGGGGCCGAGCTCAACTGCCCTCGAGGCCGCCGCGGAACGTCTCCGGACTGGTCACAGCTCGGCGCCGAAGAGCCGGTTGGCCGGCCTGCCGCTCGCCGCCCAGGGCTTCGTCGCTGTCGTCGGAGGGCTGCTGCTGCTCGCACTACCTTCTCCATCGCTTCGGACGCTCGGGATCGTTTTCGGAATCGTGCTGTTGGTGTTCGCCGCCTTCGAGGCGGTCGAGCTCGTGCGAGGTGGAAGTGGCGCGGAACGCGCAGGGCGACTCGCCACCATCGCTGCTTCGGCCGTCGCCGGGACGCTCGCCTTGGCATGGCCAACGATCTCCCAGTACGCGTTGCTGTACGCGGCGGGCGCCGCGAGCGTCGTGTTCGCGTTCGCCGAGGTCGCTTCACTCTCGACCACACTCGACGCACACGAGCGGTGGCTCGGCGCGCTCGCCGGTCTCGCAGCATTCGTCTTCGGGGTCGCGCTGCTCGCCAGTCCGGGGAAGAGCCTCCAGGCCGTCATCACCTTGGTCGGGGTCTACCTGCTCGTTCTCGGCGGACTGCGACTCGTCCGCGCAGCGGAAGCGTGGCGTGAACGTCGCGCGTCAGGCGTTTGAGCCGCTGACGTTGCCTATCCTAGGTTAGGGACTCCCAAACTTCCTCGGGTTCGCCTCCGGGATTCGCCCGGCGACTCACGAGATACCACGCCTCGAACTCGCTTTGCGCGTGATCGGGATCGCCCTCAGCCGCTCTCGGACGAACTCGTCCTCGAGCAGTTCCTTCGTCGCACGTGTCGGCGATCAGCGCGGTGCGTCCGTCGCGACAAGGGATAGGAACAGCGCCGTCGAAGCGACTGGAAGGTTGTGGCGCTGCGCGTGCGTGCTTGTGTTCCTCTGCGTGATCGTGGGAGCGACGGCGGGGATCGCTGAGGCACGGTCCCAGGTAGCCGGGCTTCAGGTGGCGCTGCGGGCGCAAGGTCTGTACTTGGGCCCGATTGACGGCGTTTACGGGCCGGCGACTGCGCGTGGCTTCCGGCGGTTTCAACGCAGGGCTGGTTTGGAGGTGGACGGGAGGATCAGTCCCGCGACTCGGCACGCCCTCGGCCGTCTTGGGCGACCTAGTTTTGGTAGGCGAACTTTGCGGCGGGGGGCTCTCGGCTGGGACGTTTCGGTGATGCAGTTCCTGCTCGGGCAGAGAGGTTCAACCTTGGCCGTGAACGGATACTTCGGCCCACACACGGAACGAACGCTGAGGCGGTTCCAGCACGCACATGGACTTGTCGTCGACGGTATCGTCGGCCCTCGAACGCTCGCCGCGCTGCGTATGGTCAGGACGAATGATCTTGCTGTTGCCCGCCCCGGTGTGGAAATCGGAGAGGTACGCTCACTGCTCGACTACTGGGCGACCCACTACGGCGTCGACAGAGCCCTTGTTCGCGCACTCGCCTGGATGGAATCCGGGTACCAGTCGAACCTGACCTCGTCGGCGGGGGCTTGGGGCGTGATGCAGGTCCTTCCTTCGACCTGGACGTATGCGGAGACGAGGCTCATTGGCCACGACGTGCCGCGCACCGTCTCGGGGAACATCCGCATCGGGGTCGCGTTCATGCGCCAGCTTTTGCGTGAATTCGGTGGCGATCAACGAGCTGCGCTTGGCGGCTGGTATCAGGGACCAACGTCGCTACGCAGGCGCGGGCCGTTCCGAGCGACGAGGCTCTTCATCGCTGACGTTCTGGCCCTCAGAGAACGCTTCACCTAGGTTCGGACGAGTAGGCGCTCGGTTTCGGCGGGCTCTTTCGCGTCGCCCTCGACCGACAGAACAACTCGGACCGTGAGCGACCACGCCCACGCGCACTGACCGTGATCGCGCTCCTCCCCTGGAGCGCCGGCTCGATCAGTTCACCGGCTCGTACGTGAGGATCGCGACGCCGTCGCCGACGATCTTCGAGTCGACGAGTCGGAGGGGCTTCTTGTCGTTCATCTCGCCGAAGACGCGCTTTCCACTTCCGAGCACGACCGGAAACACCATCAGCCTGAACTCGTCGACCAGATCTTGTTCAAGCAGGGCCTGCACGAGCTGGGCGCTGCCGTGAACGACGACGTCGCCGTCGTACTCCTCCTTCAGCTTCGTGACCTCGGTTCCCAGGTCGCCGTTCAGGACGGTCGAGTTCTGCCATTCGGGCTCGGCAAGAGTCGACGAAACGACATATTTCGGCATGGTGTTGAACTTGTCCGCGAACTCGCCATCCCGCGAGGGCCACGCTGCGGCGAAACCCTCGTAGGTCTTGCGCCCAAGGAGGAGCGCGTCGGACGCGAAGGTCTCGTCGAGCTTGAACTTGTCGCCTTCGTCTCCACGGCTGATTTCGAAGCTCCAACCTCCGTGTCTGAAGCCCTCGCTCCCGCCCGGGTCCTCCATGACGCCATCCAGCGAGACGAACTCGGTCACGACGATCCTGCCCATCGCTGCCTCCTTTTCGTAGTAGCGGAACTAGGGTTCGCTTCCGAAATTCACACGGCGACTGACGAGGTACCAGGCTTCGATCTCGCCTTTGCCCTTGATCGGGATCGTCCCTCGCGGCTCGCAGACGAACTCGTCCTCGAGCAGTTCCTTTGTCGCACGTGTGATCTGGATCCGCCCCGAAGTTCCGTGGGACTCCATGCGGCTCGCGGTGTTCACCGCGTCCCCCCAGAGGTCGTAGAGGAACCGCTTCCGGCCGATCACACCGGCGATGACCGGTCCCGAGTTGATTCCGACGCGTAGCTCGAGCCCGAGATGTCCGACCCCGCCAACCGAGCCCATCGCCGTCTGCATATCCAGCGCCATCCGGGCGAGCGCGTGCGCGTGGTCGGGCCGCGGTGAAGGGACGCCCGCGGCGACCATGTAACAATCGCCGATCGTCTTGATCTTCTCGAGCTCGTGGCGCTCGGCGAGCACGTCGAAGTGGGTGAAGAGGTGGTCGAGCACGCCGACGACCTCGGCCGGCGGGAGCCGCTCCGCGAGCGGTGTGAAGTCCACGACGTCGGCAAACAGGATCGACGCCGAGTTGAACTGGTCGGCGATCGTCTGCGTCTGGGCCTTGAGCCTGTCGGCGATCGACCGCGGCAGGATGTTGAGCAGCAGGCTCTCCGACCTCGACTGCTCCTCTCGCAACGCCGCGAGCGCGTCGCGGCGCTGGCTGGCGAACACAGCCAGCAGCGTGAAGACGATCGTGCCGCCGACCGTTACATTCAGGGCGAGCATCGTGCTCGTGAACCACACGGGAACAGTCGGCGACACGCCGCCCCGCAGCTCTCCGGCGAGGCCCGAGCCGAGGAACACGACGACCCACGCGACGTACCAGCGACTCGCGGCTCGGACGTCGCTGAACACGAGCGCTCCGAGCGGGGCGAGGATTCCCCACAGACCGACTCCGCCGGAGTCGAGGAACCCCCCGAGTGGCACCATCGACAGCGTCGGAGCGAACAGGATCGCCACCTGACCCACGTAGAGGAACTGGTCGAAGTTCCGTGTGCGTGAGAAGACGACGATAGCCCCGAGCAGGACCACGAAATACCCGAGCGGCACCCAGCCCACCGGTGATCCGAAGGCGAGATAGAGGGCCGCCCACAGCAGCGAGACCGGCAGGATCAGTACCGAGATCAGTACGAGGAGCGCCTTGCTCGCGCGCGTGTCCTCGTCGTCGTGCGGATCCGCGCCGATGAGTGCGAGACGCGCCACCAGTCGCTCGCGGAGGCTCGGGATCGGTCTCACCTCATTCACACCCGGGACGGTACTGCGGCGACCGTTGGAAAGACGGCTGAACGCAGTGCAGCTAGGCTTCGCCGCCGTGGATGCACCGACAGCCACCTACGTCGACGCGCTCGCGCGGCTGAGCCTCTTCGCCGACCTGCCGCACCCGCAACTGGAGGGGCTCGCGCACTCGTTCGACGAGGAAGTCTTCGCCGAAGGACAGCGCGTCATGCGCCAGGACGTGACCGGGGGCGGCTTCTACGTGATCCTCGACGGCGAGGCGAAGGTCGTGATCGACGGCAAGGAGCGTGCGCGTCTCACCCGAGGCGACTTCTTCGGCGAGATCTCGATCTTGACGGACGAGGCGCCTGCCGCCGACGTGATCGCGACGTCCGTTCTGCGCTGCCTGATCATCCCGGACAACGAGCTGAAGGCGTTTCTGCTCAAGCAGCCGAGCGTGATGTGGCGAATGCTCCAGATCGAAGCCCGGCGGCTGCGAGCCGCGAACGTTTGGAACGGCTAGACGAGCGTCCTTTTCCTCCGGGCGACTACGACGTCGTGCTGGTGGGAAGCGGCCCCGGGGGACTGCAAACCGCGTACAGCCTCGCCCGCACCGGGATTCCGCGGTGCGCGGTGATCTCGCGCGACCCGGCGCCGGGCGGCATGTTTCGGCGCTTCCCGGTCTATCAGCGCCTCATCAGCTGGACGAAGCCGGACGCGCCGTTCGAGCGGGGCACGCGGGAGTACGAGTGGTACGACCACAACAGCCTCGTCGGCGACGAGCGTGAGCATCAGGCACTCGCACCGGAGTTCATGGATCGCGCGTTCGATGTTCCGGCCCGCCCCGAGATGGAAGCGGCGCTCGTCGAGTTCGCGACGCGCGGGGACGTTCGCGTTCGCTACGGCTGCGAGTGGCTGTCGACGCGGCGCGACGATGCCGGCTTCGTGCTCGACACGTCGGACGGCGAGTATCGCTGCCGGGTCTGTGTCTTTGCGATCGGCGTGACCGAGCCGTGGGTTGCTCCGATTCCCGGGCTCGAGGCGGCGCCGCATTACGTCGCGGCGAACGCGCCTGAGCGCTACGAGGGCAAGAGCGTCTTCATCGTCGGCAAGCGGAACTCGGGGTTCGAGCTCGCACAGGGTTTGTTGCCTTGGGCGCGCCGCATCGTGCTCGGCTCTCCACGCCCGGTGGACACCGCGCTGCTCGCGTTCTCGCCGCTCAGCATCCGGTACCTCTCGCCCTATACCGAGCACGTCCGCGGCGGCACCGGGAGCTACGTCGTCGACGCGGCGATCGAGCGCGTGGAGCGGAACGCCGAGGGGTACCGCATCCATGCGAGCGGGACGACCTGGGAGGGGGAGCTCGAGCTCGAAGTCGACGAGGTGATCGCGGCGACGGGCTTCCGTGCGCCCATATTGGACTTGCCGAGCATGGGCGTGGCGATGGTCAACGACGGCCGAATGCCGGCGCAGACGCCCTACTGGGAGAGCGTCTCCGTCCCCGGGATCTACTTCGCGGGCAACCTGACCCAGGCTTCGCCCGGCCTACGTAAGCACGGTGCGACGAGCAGTTCCGGCTCGGTCAACGGGTACCGCTACAACGCACGCGTCCTCGCGCGGCACATCGCGGAGAAGCATTTCGGGCTCGGGCGCGAGCGGCGCTCGCTCAACAACGACGAGGTCGTCCCGCATCTGCTCGGCGAGCTCGCGCATGCGCCAGAGCTCTGGACGCAGAAGGGGTACCTCGCGCGGGTGGTCGACATCGACGGGGCAGACGGGATTCGCGACGCGGGGATCGTGCCGCTCGCGGACTTCGTGGATCGCGACGACGGGGACGCTTGTGCAGTTGCCGTCGAGTACGACGCCGACGGGACGATCATTCCGGTCGTGTACCTCCGTCGGGGCGGGCACCTCGTGGAGCACCAGTTGCCCCCGCATCCTCTGCACAGGTTCGGTACCGACGAGCATCGTCAGCAGCTCGCGGCGTGCCTGGAGCCGCTCCTGTCCCGAAAGGCGAGCACGTCGCGGGTCTGACCACGATGGCAGGAGGCGCTAGAGATGGTGGGCTCCCACTTCCAAGGCGACGATCACGAGACCCACGCTCGGTAGCGCGATCACGTAGATGAGCTGCCGGGAACGAGTCGTCCCGGCGAGGCGGGCGGTGAGGAAGGCCGCGCCGAACAGGACAGCGACGCCGAGACCTTGCGCGATCCGCAATCCGTCAGCTACCGACCAGGCGCCGGCCGCCGCTAGCACGAGCGCGGTAGTCCCGGGCAGCCCAGATAAGAGGATCGGCCACGATCTCAGCAACTCGTGTAGTTCGTGGGAGCCCTCCGGTTCGGGGTCTTGCCGTGCTCGTGCCCTGACGGCTCGCCACATCGAGTGCGCTAACCAGGCGGAGATGGTGATGACGACCAATACGGCCGTCGCCTGCCACGGCTTGAGAGACTGGGACTCGAGTATTAGTCCGCCGACTGCGGCAAGCACGGTGATCGAGCCGTAGACAATGAAGGCGACGCGGTCTGCGAACTGATTGCGAGCGTGTTCGCTCAACTGCGACTCGGCGCTCACGGTCAGCCGAGAACAGTCAGCTCTGTCGATGAATTCCGCCGGGGCACGTCACTTACAGCAACTGGATCCGGGTCGCACTCGAGTTTGACGCTGAGACGGGCCGAGCACGTGGCTCTCGTCTTGGTGGTTGACTGTTCACTCGAGCACGCCGGAGGCGTCGACTGACCTCGCGGCAAGGAGGCATGCGAAGGCGAGCCGATGCCACGGCAGCGCGACGATCACGTAACGCGTTCCGGGGAACGTGCTTGCGCAATCTGCGCCGACGGCTCTAGGGTGGTGTCCGCCAGCTTGTTAGCGAACGCCTCGGCTTGATCGCCGAAGTCAGGCTTGAGATTGGTCGGCGGGATCTTGACTCCCAAGGAGCGCTCGCGCATCTCGCCCTTGCCGAAGTAGCTGAGCAGGGACAGCAACGATCGAATCTGGCCGCCCTCGTACGTGAAACGGATCCCGTCGACGTACTTGCCCCCCTGCGCGGTGCCGCGCTTCCTGACCTCTTTCAGGTTGATGCTCCAGTAGCGGCGGCAGACCACGTACGCGGCGAATGGCTTCCCGGCCAGCACGGCGTGTGCCTCGCCCGACTCCAGGTACGAGCGCAGCGGCATGTTGGTCGTGAAGAACCACGTGGGCGAGCCGAAGCAGACGAGGTCGTAGTCACCTCCCTTCGCCTCGTCCGGAATGCGGATCTGCCCCGTCTTTCGCCGCAGCTGCGGCCAAAGCAGCGGGAGGATGCCGAAGACCGCGTGCCGAAAGGGAAACACCTTGAAGTTCTTCGCGTACTTCGGATCCGTGAACTCGATCCCGGCCTGGGTGACGTCGCAGCCGCGCCCGCGCAGCACTCCGGCCAGCGCATCGGACACCCTCTTGGCCTGCTGCGTGTGGCTGTAGTACACCAACAGGACGCGAGGCTTCGTTTTCCTGACGTCGTTCGGCTTCATGCCCTGACGTGCGTGGGAGTGAAGGGCAGGAGCTCGTCCTGCCCTTCCTGGATGACGCCGTAGCTCGCTTCGGGGACTTCGTTCCAGGCGCCGGCGAGATCGCCGAGCGGCTCGGAGACGACCAGTCGCGTCTCGTCGGAGAGCGCATGGAGCACCGGATTGTCCGGGTACTGCGCGCGGAGGGTGTCGACGGCGGTGCTGTAGAACAGCGATCGCGACTTGCCCTCACTCGAGTAGCGAAAAGCCCAGACCCGGTCGCCATCGGTCGTCGCGACGGTCATCTGGATCGGATGCTCGACGCCGTGCCTGCGTCCGGTTTCTTCGATCAGCCCGACAGCACGCGCGACCGCTCCCGGCGGGTCGTCTTCGAGGCCGAGCGTGAGCGCGAGGTGGAAGAAGATCTCTGAGTCGGTCGTGCCTTCGATCTCGGGGTAGAGCATGGGGTCGACCGCGAGTAAGAGGTCGCGCTTCACTTTTTGAAAGTCGTGGATCAGTCCGTTGTGCATCCAGAGCCATTGACCGTGGCGGAACGGGTGACAGTTTGTCTGCTGGACCGGAGAGCCGGTGGAAGCCCGGACGTGCGCGAAGACGACTCCGGAATTGATGTGGCCGGCGAGCTCGCGCAGGTTGCGGTCGTTCCAGGCGGGCTCGGTGCTGTGGAAGACGGCAGGTGCACTTTGCGCCCCGTACCATCCGATTCCGAATCCGTCACCGTTCGTCTCCTCCGCTCCCAGCTGGGAGTGGAGGCTCTGCACGATCAGCGAATGCTTCGGGCCATAGAGCAGCTCCTCGAGCAGGACGGGCGACCCCGAATACGCAAGCCAGCGACACATTCGCCCTCCATTTAGGGATCAGTGAGCCGGCCGCGCTTCACCCCGAGGGGATGAACATCAGAAGGACGACCTGCTGCAGGACGGGCACCGGTGAGCGCGAACTCGACCGTGATGGAAGACGAGACGAGACTCGAACAGCGACTCGACCGAGTGGTGGCCCGCGCCGCGAGTCCGCGCGGGGCGGCTGTCGTGATCGCCACGGTGTCGACCTCGATTACGGTCGCGGCGGGAATATTGATGACGGTCGCAGACCGGAAGGGTTTTCCGTCGATCGGATCCGGGCTCTGGTGGGCCGTGCAGACGGTAACGACAGTGGGGTACGGTGACCACGTCCCCACGACCGTCGCCGGCCGGCTTGTCGCCGCGGTTGTGATGCTGGTCGGGATCGGCTTCCTGACGGTCATCACCGCCGCCATCACGAGCACGTTCGTGTCACGCTCACGCCGCGAGCAGACCCTCTCCGGCCCCAGCTCTCCGACGGAGGAGCAGCTCAGGCAGATCGCCCGGCGCCTCGAACGGATCGAGGCCGCGCTGACCAATCGCCCGGCGGGGTGAGCCGCAAAACCTAGGTAAACGCGTTGACGGCTCGGGCGACGACCAGGCCGACCAGTGCGAGTGCGACCGTCGACTGCACGACCATCGTGTACTTGGCCCGGTGTGTGAGTGGCATCACATCGGTGGGGCTGAACGCCGTTGCGTTTGTGAAGCCGAGGTACAGATAGTCGAGAAAGACCGGCCGCCAGCCGGGCGGCGCGAGCTCTGGGCTCAGCTGCTGCGTGAAGGCGAAGTCGATCTGACGCGGCTTCCGCGCCCGCATGATCGGTCCACCGCTGTCCATCAGCCAATAGAGCATCCCGAAGGCGAGGTTGTTCCCCAGCCAGACGAGGGCGCCGGCGGCAAGGAGCGGCCCCGGCGCTTGCGTCACCTTCGCTCCGATGATCAGGTCGTAGATCAGGAGTGCTGTCAGAAACAGCGCCCCCAGAACGAGCAAAACGACGAGGAGAATCACCACGCGGTGCGCTCTCGTGCGGCTCGCGCGGCTCGCGACACGGCCTGGGTCGGCGGCGAGCAGTGCGACGAGGAGCAGGAGCTCGATCCCTGGCAAGAGCCAAGGTACGCCGCTGAACCGATCTTGCGGAAGCCATAGACGCAAACCGATGTTGAGCCCCATGAACACAAGCAGCGCCAGAACAGGCGGCCAGCGCGGCTCGCCGAATGGGATCTCCTGCAGACCGTCGCCCGTCGGTGCAGCAATCTCAGTGGCGTCGGGAGAGTCCAAGGCGCAAATCGTGGCACATGCGTCTCCGGGTCGCCGCCGCGGAGCGAGGTCGCGCTCGCTGTATCAGCCGTCGCGGAGCCTTGTGCGCAGCGGGCAGTCTGCCGTCTCTAAGATCGGAGCAATGGGCGCGGACGACCTGGAGATCGCGAGGCGGTTTCGGATCGCTCTCGAGGCAGCGGCAAAGAGCGGTGACCGCGAAGCGCTCTACCCCTTCCTTGCTGCAGATGTGGAATGGGTCACTCCCAAGCGAACCCTGCACGGGCTCGACGAGGTGAAGGAGGAGCTGATCTGGGGCTCACCGCCGGAGAACCTCGACCCCGAGTTCGAGGTGGGCGAGTGGGTTGAGCTGGGCGATGGCCGTGTCGTCTCCGACGTCCACGAGACCTATCGGGTCAAGGCGACGGGCGACTTCGCCTACGAACGCCAAAGGCAGATCGAACTGACGATTCGCGACGGCCAGATCAGCCGCTACGAGATGCGGATTGTGGGATAGGCGCTCCTCGGCGCATCCAGACCCTCCAGGCTCGATGCCTTAACCAATGGCTGCGACTAGGTCATTGCACGCCTGCTCGCAGCGGCGGCAGACCTCGGCGCAAATGCGGCAGTGCTCGTGATGAGCTGCATGACGCTCGCACTCATCACCACAGGCTTGGCAGGCCGCCGCACAGGCCTCGACCATTGCCCGCATGACGCGAAGATCCGGCTCGGTCTGACGGATCACGATCCGTGCGGTAGTGGCGCAGGTGTCGGCGCAGTCGAGGCAGAGGCGAATGCAGCGCACCATCTCGTGTACGTCGTCCTCCGCGAGATCGGCGTCGGCGCAACTCGTGCAGCTGGCGGTGCAGTCGAGGCACTCTTCGATACAGCGCAGAAGCGCGTCGTGATCGACACTTGTCGGCTTTGGATGTGTCTTGATTATGTCTTGAACCGTCACGTGCTCTCTCCTCTCTCGGTCAGGCCATGAACACGATCTGGAAATTACCTCCCTTCGTGTTCGACCGCTCGAGGATCTCGCCGCCCTCCGTTCCCTCGCTCTCTCCCCGGCACGCGCGTCCTTTAGGAGCCGCCGACGTCCAGCGCGGTGAGCAACACGAGCACGACAGTCGTGACGGCAAGCAGTCCATGGACCCCCACGACCGGGACCGGGAAGTGCTGTTCCGGAGGAACGCCGGGCGTTGCCATTTCGGCCCCGCCGGTTTGCGCCTGGCGACGCCGAAACCAGATCGCGAACATCGTGAAGCCGAGCACCGCGACGACCGCGAGGATCGCGAACGCGATCCAGGCAAGAGCATCGTTGTCTGTTATCAGGAAGATGATCCAGACGACGAGCCCTCCTGCGGCGAGCAGGAAGTGGCTCAGGATCAGGGGCGGCCGGATCCGATTACCCGCCTCCTGCGCCTGCTGCATCCCGCCTCGCATCAGCCAGATCGCAAGCAACACGAAGCCGCCGCCTGCTGTGATCAGCCAGGCGATAAGCGCAGCCCATTCCATGTACGCCTCCTTTGGTCGTAACCGCGAGCAGATCGTCGAGCCGCTGCTTCATTTTCTTGAAACGTGGTAACCGTAGATCGAGATGGCTAATCCATGATGGCTGATCCAGGAGGCATACCGTGAAGCTCAGCTACCTCTGGCACGGTCTACCCGGCCACCCGATCCACCCACCACTGACCGATGCAACGATCGGCATCTACACCTTCGCCACGATCGCAGCCTTCATCGACGTTGTCGGGATTACTCACTCGAACGGCGCCTACGGCTGGTGGATCGCACTCGTCGTCGGTCTGATCGTCACCGTCTTTACCGCGCTCACCGGCTTCGCAGACTGGCTGACTCTGGAGTGGGGCAGCGAAATCTGGAAGACGGCGACCATCCACATGTTCGCGATGGTCAGCGCGACCATCTTCTTCGCGCTCGCAGCCATCTTCGGCCACGCGAGCTACACGCACGGTGACGTCAGCGCCGGCGCCTTTGTGCTGACTCTGATCGGCTTTGGCCTGCTCACCGTCGGCGGCTGGCTCGGCGGCGCAATCGTCTTCGTCTACGGCATGCGGGTGCTCAGCCTCGTCAACGAGCCGGTGTCCCGCGCAGCCGTGCCACTCCCACACGGCGAGAAGGAGCGAGCCGAGGGCTCATGACGGGACGGCCTTCCGAACGGCCTGACTCTTCACTTCATTTCAGATAGCGTTATGGCTTCAATAGCGAAAGCGGGAGGAGCCAGCATGAGCGTGACCGACGAACTCGTGAGCAACGCGCATTCGTACGAAAAATCCTTTGACGCCGGTGATCTGCCGTTACCGCCTGCG
>Ga0207683_10000597_pt1 | contig 33268 bp, 30 predicted proteins | sample KBSM73metaG_FD_184333 | JGI IMG/M metagenome (GOLD analysis project Ga0207683, IMG submission 184333) | Miscanthus rhizosphere microbial communities from Kellogg Biological Station, Michigan, USA - KBS M7-3 metaG (SPAdes) (version 2) | ecosystem: Host-associated > Plants > Roots > Rhizosphere >... | reverse complement strand
CAGGGACGGACATTTCTTGGTGGGCCTGCAAAGGTTGATCACCCAAAGACCAAGTTCATACCTCGTATTACTTTTTAACCCGTTGACAGGAATGGTTAGAAATTCACCTCCTTTATAAGCAGCGTTCACCAATAACATATTACCATCCGCATCGCCTGTTGTATGATCTGATGAAAGCGTGTGCCAATCGCCTCTGAAGCAATCGCTGGTAAATGGAGCAATTGCATAATGACCATCCGTAGGACAAGAACCGGGAACGCGAAAATAATTCGCAAGATCATCTGTATTCGGATCGGCTATTATACCTGTACCGAAATTTATCGTGAGTTGCGGTGGTTGAAGTATACAATTGCCGGGTTGCGCTTTCACCACAACCATGAAGAGTAAATGGATGAATATAAAACCGCACTTCTGCACTATCTCATAGGCTTTATATTAAAGCTACTACAAAATGAGAGGAATTTTTGCAGGTTGGTATAAAAGGTAAGCCGGTTAACAAATCGGGGAAGGTTCTACACGTTTAATATCAGCCACCGGGGTTGAATTATCAATAAAATTACCCGGCGGCAAATATGAAAACGGTTGATGTTCTACTTTTGCCGTTTTAATTAATAGCTATGTTTTCAGATGAAATAGTTCCGACCTATATTAATGGACCTACTCTGTTACTCGACGTAGCAGGAACGCGTTTTCTTACTGATCCCACATTCGATCCGAAAGATACATTTTATAAAACTGCAGTTTATACCTTACACAAACTCACCGACCCGTCAATCGCGATAGATAAAATGGGACCGGTGGATTATGTATTGCTTAGTCACGATCATCATTTTGATAACCTGGATAATGCAGGCCGTCAATTCTTAACACGCGTAAAAAGCGTTTTTACTACCGCAGCGGGAGCAGAACGTTTAGACGCCAATGCTATCGGTCTTGAACATTGGCAAACAACAGAAGTGATTGCAGCAGATGGACGTATTATTACAATTACGGGTACACCTTGCCGTCATGGCCCTGTTGGCGGCGATCGCGGACCCGTGACCGGATTTGTATTAAACTTTAAAGGTGATACAAAAGGCGCTGTTTATATTACCGGCGATACAGTTTGGTATGAAGGCGTAATGGAAGTAGCAAGGAGGTTTGATATATCCCTGGTCATTGCCTTTATGGGCGCAGCCAAAGTAAAAGCGGTGGGTGATGCACATTTAACACTGACTGCCGATGAAGGCGTACTTGTCGCCAGGCTTTTTGATCACGCCAAAATAATTCCGGTTCATTACGAAGGTTGGGAACACTTTTCTGAGTCACAGAATCTTATTGAACAAAAATTCAGCGATGCAGGGTTGGGAGACAGGTTGCGATGGGCGAAATAGCTGCAACACCTGAAAAACCTGGCGTAAACATCAAATAAAACATTTTCGCTGTTATTCTTTCTTCCTGCTCATACGGTTCTGTAGCAGGTTACCTGCAAAGGCAAAAACTATCCCACTCACTATTGCGGCGATGACGACTATTCCCGGTGCAAGTTCATCGGCGGGTGGAGTAGTATCGAGGATGATTACCTTGAATAATAATAGAAAGCCCGCCATGCCGATGATAAAACCGATAATTTTTCCAGCTTTGTTTTTCATGTCAGAAGGTTTAAACAAAAAAATTTAGCGATCAGCGCCTGGCTCTTTTTCTGAATATAAAAGCACTTTGAAGTACAAAGTAAATGAAAGTATTTTAGATTTACAAACAAAAAATAACTTCCCTTCTCAATCAGATTTTAAGCAATCGGTATTTCATGCCAGATCACAAAGCGGGAGATTTTTCGCGGTTGCCAGTCTTTCAATCCTCGAACACGTTGCTTCCATTTATTATTTCGCTTTCTTACTTCTTTAGATTTCTCAAGCATTAAAAATACCGCGGAAGGTTGTGCTTGATTTGATATTAACTGCAAAGTCCTATGGGTTGGACCATGGGCAGATGCGAATGCAGGTCAAACATCTTGCAAATAATTAATTATGCATCGTAATAATTACATTACCGATTTTCTGACCACTTATTACGTATGCAAATGCCTCAGCTATTTTATCGAGAGGATATTTTCTGTCTATTACGGGTTTGAAATGTCCTTCTTCGATCAATTTTTTTATAAAGCTCAATCCAGCTTTAATACTTCCATACGATTTGAAAACAACTTTCTTTCCACCGAATAATGGCGTAATAAATACCAACAACAAATTCTCTGCGCCACCTGAAGAAGTGAAAATTCCTTTCTTCTTCAATAGCGGTTTGCATTTTGCAAAACTGCTTTTACCTACTGCGTCAAAAACAAAATCATATCGGTCGGTATCTTTTGAAAAATCTTCCTTTGTATAATCAATTACTTTATCAGCGCCCAACGATTTTACCAGGTCAGCGTGTTCTCCTCTACAGACCGCTGTGATATATACTCCATAATATTTTAAGAACTGAACATAAGAAGAGCCGATTGCACCGGTAGCTCCATACACCAACGCTTTTTGTCCTGCTGTGGGATTTAATAATGTGTTACCCGCTGCATAGAATGCACCCTCAAGGCAAGCCGCTGCTTCTTCATACTTTAAATTACCCGGAATTGGTACCGTAATTTTTATCGCTTTCGCTTCCGGCAATACAATGTATTGTGCATGCGAACTAATTCCGAAAAGGCCACCGCTGAAACCCATTAACTTATCGCCGGTTTTAAATGAGGTTACATTTTTACCTGTTGCTTCCACTTGTCCGGCAAAGTCTGTTCCCGTAGTTAATAGTTTAGGTTTCAATAGTCCTGTGAAAAGCCGCATGATTCGTGGCTTGCCTGTGAGTATATGACAATCGCTTCTGTTTACTGTAGCTGCATATACTTTTATTAGTACTTCATCATCTTTTACAATAGGTATTTCTGTTTCTTTTATACCTAATACTTCCGGTGGGCCATATTTTGTGCGAAATGAGACTTTCATTTTATTGCACTTTTATAATGAACGGTTGGTCACGGGCTTCCTCATTGCCGGAGATAAACGAATTTAGGCAATTTGCAAATTGTGTTGGGGTTTCGATAGCATGTATAACTATACGCAGTAAGAGAAGTTGGGAGTTTCCTACCTTCATCTGTAACCTTCAACTGATCTTTACGGTCAAAAGCATTTCCTGTACTGCATAAATTATTAACACATGAAAAAAACAATAGGCATTATCGTTGTATTGTTAGTCGCTCAGATAAGCTTCAGCCAGGAATTGCCAGCCAGATTGGACACACTTATTACCGCGTACGCCAGGCTACATAAATTCAATGGCGCTGCCCTGGTTGCAAAAAACGGAACTGTTTTATTAGATAAAGGATATGGCCTGCGCAGCGCTGCAGATAAGACACCAAACGACCCAACCAGCATCTTTCAACTGGGTTCCATAACAAAACAATTTACCTCTGCCATCATCCTGAAACTGCAGGAAGAAAAAAAATTAAGTGTAAAAGACAAGCTGAGTAAATATTTCCCAAAATATTTGAAAGGTGATAGTATCAGTATTGAACAATTGCTTACCCATACATCAGGCATTTATAATTATACCAATGATGGCAACTTTATGGCTAATGAAATAACCAAACCGGCCAACCGCGAAAAGATCATGGCATTGTTTGAAAATAAACCTTTTGATTTTTCGCCCGGTACGGGTTGGAATTATTCGAACAGTGGCTATTCATTGTTAGGTTATATCATTGAAATAGTAACAAAGAAACCCTATGAACAAATGGTGAGGGATTATATATTCACCCCCCTGCAGATGACGCATAGTGGTTTTGATTTTACACACCTGGCTGTGCCGGAAAAAACAACAGGTTATTCTTTACTCGATAATAAAACAAGTAACACTGCACCAATCGTTGATTCCTCAATTTCGTTTTCGGCCGGCGCAATTTATTCTACTACCGGGGATTTATACAAATGGCACAAAGCCCTTGAGAATTATTCCATCCTGTCAAAGGAACAGCAGGAGAAGGCATACACGCCTGTAAAAAATAATTATGGTTATGGCTGGGGTGTTGACAGCATTGATGGAAAAAGAAATGTGGGTCATGGAGGCGGGATACCAGGCTTCATTACCAATATTACCCGTGTGCCGGCAGATGATGTTTGCATAATCGTTTTGAGCAACGCTTCAGATCAATCGGTAGGAAAGATATCGCAGGATATATTAAAGCTGCTTTACAACAAGCCTTATGAATTGCCTAAAGAAAGAACGGCGATAACATTACCGCAGGAAAAACTTAAAGAATATACCGGTGAATATGAACTGCGACCGGAGCTGCACGTGGTGATAAGTGTAAAAGATAACCTGCTTATTGCTGTACCAACAAACCAATCGCCTAAAGAACTTTATGCAGAGAAAGTGGATTTCTTTTTTGAAAATAAGGACGACGTGCAGGTAGAATTTACACGGAATGATAAAAAAGAAGTGGATGGCTTTGTATTACACCAGGGTGGGGCAAATATACGTAGCAGGAAGATAAAGTAAGTGGAGGGACGGCTTTATTCAAACGGAGCATCACTTGTCCTGATATTTCCGGACTAATTGCAGCAGGCAGTAAAAGATATGTTAGTCACTACCGCGAAGTAAAGCGCAACCACTCCTGCATGGTTCTATTTAAACCGCGTCAATAATTTCTTTTTAATGGAGCGATGGATGATACCTTCCTCGATATGCATCGCAGTCGGTACGGCATGACAAAGGACAGGCAATCCAAACCAAATAGCAATTCCATCACTCCGTCCTTAGCGATTTCACCGGGTTTGCTACCGCTGCCCGTATAGCCTGGAAACTCACCGTTATAATACTAATACCGAGCGCACCGAATGCGGTTGCAATAAAGATCCATGCGGAAATAGAAGTATGATAGGCAAAATCCATCAGCCATTTATGCATGGCCCACCAGGCAACAGGTGATGCTATAAGGATGGCAAGCATCACTAACGATAAGAAATCTTTTGACAGCATGGTGGTTATATTCAATGCACTTGCGCCAAGTGTTTTTCGAATACCGATTTCTTTTACTCTTACCTGGGCGGAGTAGGTAGCTAAGCCAAACAGGCCGAGACAGGAAATAACGATAGCAATGATGGCAAAAAGGTTGAACAACTGCCCTGTTCGCTGATCGGATTTATACATCCGGTCATAACTATCATCCATAAACGTATAGTCGAATGGGAAACCGGGATTGTACTGTTTGTACAGGTCGCCAACGGCTTTGATAGCGTCGGGCGCATGCCGGGCGGTTGTTTTTACAAACAACCACTCATTGTCTGGCTGATAATAGAAAACAAACGGCTGTATCTTTTGCTTTAACGAAACAAAATGAAAATCTTTTACTACACCGATGATCGTTCCGTTTGTTCGTCCATAACGGAGTCTTTTGCCTACCGGGTCTTTTATTCCCGCTTCTTTTACCGCTGTTTCATTGAGTATAAAATGAGCAGAGTCTGCAATAGCGCCGGTAAACCCGGTTCCGGCAATCAATGGAATTTTAAAGAACGACATAAAGTTTTTGTCAACGCCCGCCGAATGTATAAAGTAACTCATGTTGGCATCTTTGCCGTCCCAGTCTATATCGAGTGAAGCGCCGGGTATATATATGATAGGCCGGGTAGCAGTCGTTACACCGCTTATTGCGGGTTGCTTGAGCAACTGCGTTCTAACGGCATCGTAATGCTGCTGCATATCGTGAAGGGGAACGGAGAACACATTTGTTTTATCATAACCCAATTCTTTTTGCCTGATAAACTGAAGTTGCCGGTTGATGACCAATGTGCCAATGATAAGCGCGACGGAAAAAACAAACTGGCATACGACCAGCACTCTCCGGAATGTGCTATTACCCACACCCAGCGACAATTTACCTCTTAGTGCCTGTATCGGTTTAAATGAAGAAAGAAGTAAAGCAGGGTAGATGCTTGCTGCCGATAACGTAGCTGCGAAACTTATGCCGATCACTTTCCATAAGCTTGCGTCAAGAAGATCGAAGCGCATCTGTTTGCCGGCAATATTGTTGTACAACGGCATCAACAACGACATGGCAACAAAGGCGAATACCAGCGCAATACAAAAGTAGACGATCGTCTCTGCCACAAACTGACCGATCAACTGCATGCGGGCGGCACCAATGATCTTTCGCAGGCTTACTTCTTTCGCCCTCAATATCGCACGTGCAGTAGACAGGTTCACATAATTGATAGAAGCAATAAGCAGGATGAGTATCGCCACCAATGCAAATATTTTTACCATATCCATTCCGTTTGAACTGCCGTCGGGTGCATACAGGTGTGTCTTTGCTAAAGATTGCAGCTCAAATGAGCCGAGGTCAACGGGCCGCTGATTTGGGTTGTGTTTTACAAGAATGCCCGTGAGTTTATTACCGACAGATTGAATGGATGTTCCGGGTTGCAATAATACGTATGTGTACCACCGGTAGTTACCCCAATCATCATCCAGTGATTGCCAGATGCTTTTTCCCGCGCCATAGTTTTGTCGCTTTACGAGTTCGGTAGAGAAGAGGATGTCGGCCCGCAAACTTGAGTTCCCCGGAAAATCTTCGATCACACCACTCACGGTAAAATTATCTTTATGATCAGCCTGCAATACTTTTCCTATCGCGTCAATGCTGCCAAAATATTTTTTTGCTGTACTTTTTGTGATCACCACAGACTGGTAAGTGGGAAAGGGGTTGCTGCGGTCGCCCTGCAGCATGTTAAAATCAAAAACGTTGAATAGCGAAGCATCTGTATATACCAGTTCATTTCCCTGCAACAGTTTGTCCTGGTAACTGATTACCGAGTAGTCATTATTGCGATCCCAGCGTACGGCTGCCTGCACACCCGGTACTTCCTTTATACCGTAGGCTGCAACAGAACCGGGCACAACCTGGTATACCCCTTTGCTCGAGCCGGTGCCCAACACCGTATTCACGCGATAGATCTGTGCAGCCTTTTGATGGAAAAGGTCAAAGCCCAGTTCATCATTTACCCACAGCAAAATAAGTCCGCTGACGGCCAAGCCAATGCTGAGCCCGATAATTGTGAGCGCACTGTAAAATTTATTGTTCATCAGATTGCGCCAGGCGGTTTTCACGAAGTGCCCTGCGGGAAAATAATTTCTGAGCATGACAGTATGTTTTTTGGTTGGAGGAAGTAAAGGATCAAAAGTAAGAACAGATGGAATGCCAATTTCGCAAGCGGTTAGATGTCAAGCATCTAACGTGTATGACATTTTGTTTTTTTGTACGAATATGAACAGTTGGTGTTCATTAATGTATGCTCCGGCTTAACCAAAGCGCATAGATCGTGTATACGTGGGTATTAAACCAGTATTATGAAAGCCTGAGCTTTCATCGCCGCACATTACGGTTACTACAATTAATGTGCGCCATCTGCTGGCCATGCCGGTCATTACGGCCCGCTGCCTGAAAAAAATCTCAAATTCCTTGTAACCATTTTACCTTTCCGGAGTATTCTATATAGAGAACACACAAAGCGTAAAAGGGTGGGCCAACAGAACGATGAAAAAATAATGCAAAGGGTAAAAGACGGTCACCTCAGTGACCTCACAGAACTGTTCGAACGGTACAATGTGCCCCTGTATAACTTTTTTCTGAAGCTGACCATGGAAACGGCCACCAGCGAAGATCTTACACAAAACCTGTTTTACCGCGTGATCCGCTACCGGCACACGTTCAACGTTGCCAACGGTACGTTCAAAAGTTGGCTGTACCAGATGGCGCGTAACCTGCACGCCGACCACTGTAAACAGAAACAGCGCATTACCGAAGTGGTAAAGAATACTGGCGAACTGCCGGAAGAGGTAGCAGACAAAAGTGGTAGTTATGAAGAACAGGATTATGAACGGCTGAATCTCGCATTGAAAGGTCTCGGCCCTGTAGACAGGGAGCTGATCGTGCTGAGCCGGTATGAAGGATTGAAGTATGCCGAGATTGCTAAAATGAAAAACGTTTCGCTGGGCTCTATAAAAGTACAAGTGCACAGAGCACTGAAAGAACTGAGAGAACTGTACTTCAAACAACAAAACTGATGAGTATGCAATGCAATGAAGTGGAACCATTACTGATCGATTACATCGATGCACAACTAAGCCCGGCTGCCCGGGCCAATGTGGAAAAGCATCTTGAGACCTGCGTGGTATGCAAGCATAGGTATGAGGAATACAAAACCCTGTTCAGCGCCATGAATTCCGATAAGGAAGTGAAGCCGGGCCCTGCACTGCGCGAAAAATTTGACATCATGCTCCAGAGCGAGCTCAATATAGACGCCACTACCCGCATATTGAAAGAAGAAGAAGGGAAGAAAGTTATAGCCATGAAAAAACAGCCTTCCTTTCTTCTGCGTGTAGCCGCCAGTGTTATACTCATTGCTGGGGGTGTGCTGATCGGGATGAAAATGGTAAACATTCCGAAAGTGGTGGATACAAGTGCGCAAATGGCCGAACTGCAACAGGAAGTAAAAGAAGTAAAGGAAGCCTTAATGTTTAACCAGCTGGGCAATGAATCGGCGTCTGAACGTATAAAAGCAGTGAACTACGTGGACGAAATGCGCAACCCGGATCAGAAAGTGATCAATGCCTTACTGAATACGATGAACCAGGATAAGAATTTGAATGTGCGGCTGGCGGCGTTGTATTCTGTTGCCAAGTTCAGCAACAGCCAGGTAGTGAGAGATTCACTGGTGGCATCCTTACCAAGACAAAAAGAACCGCTGATGCAGATCGTATTGATCAATATACTGACGGAGAAAAAAGAAACAAAAGCAATCGCACCTATAAAGCAGATACTGTCTGATAAGAAAACACTGAAGCCGGTGAAGGATATAGCGGAGAAAGGCTTGCAGGTGTTGTAGTGAATGGTGAATAGTCAATAGTCCTGAGTCAATAGTCGTTGGTGAATGTAGGCTTGTCGTTCTTTAGAATGACAGACTGGAATAGTATTGCTCATCATTTCAATAAAACAGAAGCCTGCAATGTTAACGGTTGAAAGTTGAAGGTTACCTGGTAGTGCGAAATTTTCTTTGCCTGCTTTACAGCGATGACCACAGAACGATGCTAAGAATAAAAAACAGAAACGATTTTTAAACATGATAAACAATGGAGTTTGGTAATTGTGATTTAAAGCACCTTCCCGCGTGGGGGACATTATTCACCATTGACCATTCACCATTCACCCAAACAAATGAATAAACAATTAAACTACAAAATGACCATGAAAGCAAAAGCAATTACTTATTTATTATCGCTCGGGCTTGCTGTATGTACTAACATTACCTTAAATGCCCAGGAAGTAAAAGCTACCGGCGGTTCGAAGGAAGGAAAGGGGGGAGGCTCCGGTGAATATAAGATCGGAGTGCAGAACTCAAAAGACGGTAAGCTGACCCTGAATGATTTTTCAGGTGACCTGCCAATAGAAGGATATAGCGGAACCGAAATCATCCTCGTTAGCTCCCGCGGCGAGAGAACACCCGACCGCGCGAAAGGATTAAAACCTGTATATGCTGACGGCACAGACAATACCGGTGTGGGCGTATCGATGGAAAAGAACGGCAACCAGGTTACGTTGCAATGTTTATTGCCCATTACCCAATCTGCCGATTATAAAATAAAAGTACCGGATAACTTCAGCATCAAAGTGGACAACGAATGCGGTCACTCCGGTGATGTAACTGTATCGAATGTAAAAGGCGAAGTAGAAGTAAAAAACTGCGGTGATATAAAGGTGAAGAATATTTCCGGGCCATTGGTTCTTTCTACCATCAGCGGGAATATAGATCTTGATTTTGCAGAAGTGAGTAAAGAAAGACCTGTATCTATTGCATCGATCAGCGGTGAAATAGATGTAACGATACCTGCTAAAGCAAATGTGGACGTAGAAATGGAAACTATCTCGGGCGGTATTTATTCCGATTTTGATTTCAACAGTGATAAAAAATCAATGCGCCGGATTGGCGGTAATACCATCAAAGGGCAACTGAATGGCGGAGGCGTTGATTTCAAGATCACCAATGTGAGCGGCAATATTTACCTGAGAAGGAAAGGAACGTAGTTGTGCAGCGTGAAAAGTGAATAGTGACTCTGTTGAAATTTGAAAGTAATTTCTAAAACATACAGGATATACAAGAATAAAAAGAGAGGATCAATAACCAAAACCGCTATTTGTTTTGTATTTCCTGTATGGTTCAAAAAGCATTCTTAAGCTAATTAATCAATGAATTTATGAGAAGTATAATCGCCATGATCCTTTTTTGCATGCTGAGCTGCTTTACGTATGCACAAAAGATCGTTGAGAAACACATGAACTACTCTACCGGCAAAAAAGTAGAACTGAATATACAGATCGCGGATTCTATCCGTGTCATCACCTGGAACAAGAATGAAGTATACGCCAAAGGCTCAATCAATATAAATGAAAATAAGGATAATGATGTATATGAAACAACCTTTGATGAATCAGGCAATTCGATAGAAGTAAGAGCAAGGTTTGATGACGATAAATCAAAACGTACCTGGAATGATTCCTGCCGTTGCTGCTGCAATTTCCGCAGTAAGATCTACTGGGATATCTATATACCCGAAAGCGTCGCCTTCTCTGTAGAAACGATCGATGGCAACATAACCATTATCGGCAACACAGGTGAAATAAAAGCGCATAGTATCAGCGGGTTTATAGATATGGCGCTTGTAGGTTCCCGTAAGGCTGATTTGCGCATGAGTACCATTTCAGGAACGATTTATACAAACGTTGCATTGGCAAAACCGAGCCATCGCCGCGGTGGAAATGAAGTTTCTTCTGAATTGAACGGCGGTGGTCAGCGGATAGATCTTGAAACGATCAGCGGGGATATTTTTTTGAGAAAAGCTGAATGAGGTTTAAGGTTGAAAGTTTGCCGTACGCAAAGTTCTTTACAGCGTTGAACAACTATTAAACCTTTCAACTTTTTAACCATTAAACGATACAATAGAACGCTTACCCAGTTGTATATACCAAGTATAGCCTGTTGAAAAACCCATAAACAATAGATTTTAGTTTTTGGAAAGAAAGAACGTCTTTTTTAAGATGTTCTTTCTGTTTTACGGAACGTATAAGTTTCTTTAGGGACACGCGCAAAAGCAGATCACTAACGCCGGTATCAGAAATTATAAACTGCAATTATTTGCGCCGAGCTTGTTCTTACATCCAGGTTTTGATAAGGAGAAAATGATTTAGGTGCAAATCCATATCTCAACTCCAGCGACATATTCCTGACCTGTACACCTGCTCCGGCCAATGCAGAGAACTCGTATTTTCTTACGCCGTCAATCCCCTTTCCAAACTGGGTTGCGGCGCCGGTAGAATATTTTGTGTACATGGTGTTTGTCTTTTCCTTGACAATAATAGCATTTCCTACACCTGCATCCATGAAAGGTTTCAACACCGGGGAAAGACCGAAATTATAGCGAAACACCGTGTTCAATTGTACATAGGAGAAATCGAAGGCGAGCCCTCTTTCATATTGGAAGCCCGTAGTTGTCGTGCTGGTAACAGCAGCGGATGTTTTATTCCGTTTGTAAATAAGTTCATTAATGATATGCAATTTATCGTAGCGGCGCGATAACGCTGCATCCAATACTACACCAGCTACCGGGGATGTATAATTGCTGTAATTGTCGCTTGCAATGTCTATATCGCCGACAAATTTGTAAGAATTGAACATAACGCCCGCCAACACACCGAATTTCACAGCCACTTTATCCGCTTGCCTTACTACTACGGATGACGATGGATTAATACAATTAATGTAACCCGCAATGAACTGCATAACCTGCTGCTGGTTATATTTAAGACCCGCGGCTTTTTTTGAAACAGCAGGACAGCTTGCCGTCAGATCCGCCAATTGTTGCTTATATCTCGTATCATCCAATATTTTCTGCAGGGATTCAGAATAAAGTTTGCGGTGAATGAGTTCTGTCGGTTGTTCACGGTCTTTTATATAGAAAAAATGAACTTTTTGATTTTCGTCGACGTGTTCATAGAGGCTTATTGACGGACTTTTCAGTAACTGCAGCAGGAAAATTGTTTTTTCAATAACGACGGGTGAAATTATAGTTGAGGCCAGTACATTGTCCGGGTCATCCGGCGTCATATCCAGCACTACGGCTTTGCTGATAAACGTTTCATCGGCGGAAGCGACATAGAAACTTGCAATTGTGCCCGCTTCAAAAGTTTTCGCGGTTCCATTATTGTCTTTGAAAGTGATTCGATCCGGCGTCTTTTTCCAGTCACGATAATCAACAGTGCCTTTCAGGCTATCTCCATTCGTCAACGTTATCGTGGCGGGAACAAAATTTTGCTGTGCTTCGGCAAAATGTACGACGCACAAAAAAAGGGCAACGGTGGCTATTTTCATCCAAAAAGGTTTAGTAATTGATAGTAAATGATTGCGTCATTAATAAAATGACTGCGTCGCTAAAATATATCTTTGTTGCGAAATTTTATAGTGCGCCCCTAAAAGTTGTATCAACTCAACCGGTTATTTTTAACGCTCAACATCTGTAATTGCCTTTTAGGTATAATTCATTCCGTCCGTTTACTTCAAAGCGTAAATTAGGATTGATTCAACTTCTCACACCAAAACTTAAAATCTATGCTTAAACTGATTGCAATCGTATTGACGCTTGCCACTTCTGTCATTACATCAGCGCAAATTACGAGTCCGAGAGTTCCGAGCCCCGCGGCTTCTGTTTCGCAAACGATCGGTATATCCACCGTCAATGTAAAATATTCCCGCCCGTCGGTAAAAAGCCGTGAAATATGGGGAGCATTGGTTCCTTATGGATGGAACGTACAGGCATTCGGATTGGGCAATTCCGCTCCCTGGCGTGCGGGTGCAAATGAAAATACGGTGATCACCTTCTCGCACAGCGCAACAGTGGAAGGTAAACCCGTGCCGGCAGGTTCATACGGTTTGTTTTTTGTGATCAATAAGGATAATACCGGCGAAGTGATCTTATCCAAAGACTACCGGTCATGGGGAAGCTTTTTTTATGATGAAAAGAATGATTTTATGCGGGCAAAAATCCAGGTGCGTGATATACCCAATACAGAATTGCTTACCTATGATTTTACAAATATGACGAAAACATCCGCTGAAATGGTATTGATGTGGGAAAAGAAAGGATTTCCTGTCAAAATCGAGTTTGATGTGGACAATATTGTAATGGCAAATGCCAATGAAGAATTAAAAAGCACAACGGGATTCAACTGGATCGGGTTTACCAGCGCGGCGAATTATGCTGTGAACAATAAAGTCAACCTCGACCAGGCGCTGACATGGGCCGACAGGGCAGTAGCAATGAATTCCAATTTCAACACGCTAAGTGTAAGAGCAAACGTGTTAAAGGCGCAGGGAAAACAGGATGAGGCCAATAAGGCCTTTGATGACGCGGTTGCTGTATCCAGTGAAAATGAACTGAACTTATATGGATACCAGCTGATGAATAATAAGGAACAGGACAAAGCAATAAAGATGTTCATCTTAAATACACAGCGTCATCCGAAGAGTGCAAATGTATGGGATAGTCTCGGTGAGGCGTATGCGCTAAGCGGTGACAAAAAGAATGCGGTTACGAATTTTAAAAAATGTCTCAGTATGAATCCGCCGGCAGCTGTGAAAGCTAATTCTGAAAAGTATTTGAAGCAACTGGGAGCGATGTAGAGTTGAAGGTTAAAAATTGGAGGTTGAACGTTCCTGACCGTAATGCTGTTTACAGAGTTTAACGAACATTCAACCTTCAACTTTCAACACCTGTCTCCCGATCACTCTTTTCTTATCCTGTCTTGTTCATCACCGGAACTATTTGCACGTTGTGTTTTTGTTTTGTTATTTCCAAATGATCTTGAATAGGTAAGTTTTATGAGTGGAAATTTCGTGGATTCTGTATAGACCGTAACGTGGTTTTTAATATTGAACGCTTCTTCGGTGAGCGTGCCATAACTGAGATTATATTTTTCGCTCCTGAAAACATCAACAACAGCCAATTGAAAACTTCCGGCATTATTTTTTAAATCTTTTTTAAACCCTGCATTGACAGCACCAAATCCTTTCATCTTTTGCGTGCCATAGTACCCGGTGCTGTTGTACCACCCGGAAACTTCTGCTGACCAGCTGTGCTGGAACCGGAATGCCTGGGTGAAGTTGCCGTTGTAACCAAAATAAGATTGCGTAAATGGATGGATCGTATATTCCGCTTTGTATTGTCTCAACCCACCCGAAAAGTTATAGGTTATCGTCCACCAGCTGTTTATTTTGATTGGCAGTGAGGTTTGAAAAGTAAGATTGTTTTGCCAGGTGAGATTCTGTGGTGAAATGAAGAGCATATTTTTTCCGGGGCTTTCGCTTAATTGGTACCGGCTTATGGCATTGTTATCCCTGCTGAACATCAGCGAAAAAGAATAGCCGTTCATACTATACCCTATTTTTAGGTTGTGCGTGATTGTTGGTTTCAGAAAAGGATTTCCCGTATAAACCGCCGTAGGATCGCTATAACCAACATAGGAGGCAAGATCATTGTACGAAGGCCGGCTGACTCGTTTGGTATAAGAAAACTGCAGATCGGATTTATCATTTAGGTTTTTGGTAAAGAATAAGCTGGGAAAAAAGGCGCTCAATTTCCTGTTGGCAATATTATCCCCGGTTTTTGAATTATTCATATCTGTATAAGAATATTCATAGCGCAGGCCCGGCGTTATAAGAATAGTTGGATTGATCTGCCAGTTGAAAGAAACATAAGCCGCTTCAATGTTTTCTTTCATAATAATGTGATTGGTAGTCTGCGCATCGCTTGTCCATGCTCCGTTGACGAGGCTTTGTATACCAGATAAACTGGTGCTTTGGGTATATGTGCCTTTAAAACCAGATTCCAGTTTTATTTTTTTACTCAATTGCCTCGCATAATCTAATTTGGCTACGCCCACCTGTATCGCGGTATGTGCAAAACCGGTTTGGCCGGGCGCAAAAAGATTTTCATCACTTCCGGCCTGTTGACCGTGCTTGTCCACAAAAGAACTTTGTACGAAGGAATGCGAATTGTTGTTGAAATAGAGATAATTAATATCGGCGTTTATCTTTTCGCCTTCTTTCATTTTTCTTTCAAGATATACCGCGCTTACGATATTATTCCAATGATTCACTCCTTTGCTTATGCCGTTATATTGCAGCAGCGAATCGGGCAGCACATTGTAACCTGCGTCTGTAAAATTGGCCGGCGAAAGATTGCTATTGTTATAATTAACGCTTGCACCAACTGTTGTTTTCGAACCGGGTGTTGTTTCAAAACCGAGTGATGCATCATGGTTATTACTTATCGCGCGGGTATTGAACCAACCGGTAACATGTACATTGCCACCCATAAAAGGCATGTTCTGCCAACTGTCCACAAACATGTTTGAATAAGGTTTGTTATGGGAAAAGGTATAGGAGCCAAACAGGTTTATATTTTTTGTATTATGCGCAAGATTAAGATTTGCAGTTCCTTTTTCAGCCTGTCCGTACCCGGTAGTTACCGAGGCCGAACCATTGGTTCCGCGTTTCTTATTTTTCTTCAATACAATATTGATCAGCCCCGCACTTCCCTCCGCATCGTATTTAGCCGGTGGTGTTGTCAGCAATTCAATGCTGGCAATGTCGTCTGCGCTCATTCCATTTAATAATGAAACGACCTGTTCCATTGACATGCGCATCAACTTGCCGTTGAGCATTACCATAACGCCGCTTTTACCGTTTAATTCAATACTGTTGTCGCGATGGTTAATAACAACTCCGGGTGACCGTTCCAACACTTCTAATGCCGAACTTCCTTTTGTAAGCAGGCTGTTTTCAACATTTACAATTATACCTTCCGGCTTTTGTTGTACCAGGGGTTTTTCTGACCTCACGGTAACTGTTCCAAGTTCCTTTGCATCTTCTTTTAACGCCAACGTTCCAAAATTTTTGAGTGTTTGACTGCCGTCCAATTCAAACGCTGCTGAGCTCCAGCTTTGATAGCCCGTACTTGTAACTTGTAGAATATAAGTGCCACGCACATTGTATGAAATAGAGAAAGTTCCTTTTTGATTCGTGGCAACTCCTTTTACAAAAGAGCTGTCATTGCTTTTTAAAAGACTGACATTGGCAAAGGGAACAGGCTGGCCAGCAGCGGATGAAATAATACCGGTGACCTGGCTGTGTGTAATTTCAAAAATAAATAATGAGAGAATGGTAAAGAATATAATTTTCATGCTATACCGGTTGAGAAGGTGATTGAATTTGGAACGATTGAATCAAATTATATCGCAAAGGAAAAAGGCAATAAGCTCCCGTAAAAGTTTATATGCTGAGGCGACAAATAAAATTGATAAGATGAACCAGTTGCAATAAAAGGTGATAATTCAGATGAATGACGGATTTAAAAACCGCTCATCAATACTGTTCTGCACCTGGTCAATTTTTTCATGCCGGTTACATTCATAACGGGCAGGTGCGGCAGAATTTGAGTAATTTTAGAAGTTTAGCAGCGTATTTTAAATAAAAGATCAGTTTGCAGGTTCATTCAATAAAATACAATTCCCAGGATTCTGCGAATTGGTTCTTCAGGTACAAATTGTACCATCTTCCTTTTTGGTTTGCTTATCACTGTTTATGGTGGTTCGTTACCATCGGAAGTATATCCGCCGTGGCGAATAACATTTTGTTTTCTGCCTATTCGATAAAATTTTTGTTCTACGTGATCTTCCAGGCGGCCGCTGTGTACTTTAATCTTTATTATTTAATGCCACGATTCCTGGAGAAAGGACGATATGTGCAATATATTTTCCTGGTCATTACGACTATTATCGTTGCCGCAATGTGTATTGTGCCCGGTTACTATATATCGGCATGGTTGTCGGGACGATCGTTTATTGATATGTATAGAAAAGATCCGGGTAATTACATGTATTTCTTTCAAATCAATACACTGCCGTCGAGTGCTGCAAGTATGACGCTTGGCATGAGCGTAAAGCTTACCAAAAACTGGATCCAGACAAAGCGCAGGGAACAATTGTTGGAAAAAGAAAAACTGGAGACTGAATTAAAGTTTTTGAAATCCCAGTTAAATCCTCATTTTCTTTTCAATTCCATTAATTCAATTTTTGTATTGATTCATAAAAACCCGGATATGGCTTCTGAATCACTCGCTAAGTTTTCAGATCTGTTGCGGTACCAGTTGTATGAATGCAATGAACAAATGATTTCTCTCAGGCAGGAGCTGACGTACCTTGAAAATTATATTGAACTGGAAAAACTGCGACAGGATAATAATGTGGAACTGACAGTAGATATAAAGGACCGCTTTGCCGGCAATCTATCTATTGCGCCGTTTATTTTAATTCCTTTTATTGAAAATGCGTTTAAGCATGTTTCAAAACAAAATGATAAACCAAACCGGATCAGCATGAAGCTGTGGTTTGACCAGCGGCAGTTGTATTTTGATATTTCAAATAGTGTTTCCGCTTTGCATACTTCTTCGCCGGCTATTGTTAATTATAGCGGCATAGGGTTGAAGAATGTGAAACGCCGCCTCGACCTGATTTATCCGGGTATGCATGAATTGACGATCGATCACGATAATGAACAGTTTCGTGTAAGACTGGATTTGCAGTTAGTGGAACAAAAAATAACTGAGCCGGAAGCAATTCCTGCTCAATTGAGTATTGGATAAAACCAGGCAGGAGAGTAGTTGTAAATTTTTATTTCGTATGACATTAAAATGTGTAGCAATAGACGACGAGCCGCTGGCGAGAGAATGTATTGCGAATTATGTGCGTGAAATAGATTTCCTGGAACTTACGGGCACCGGGTCAAACCCGGTTGACCTTACAAAGTTGCTGGATGAGAAAAAAGTAGATCTTGTTTTTTTAGATATACAGATGCCCGTTATAAACGGTATAGAGTTTTTGAAAATGACAGCAAATCCACCAATGGTGATTATCACGACTGCCTACCCGAGTTATGCCCTGGAAGGATTTCAACTGGATGTTCTGGATTATCTCGTAAAACCGATCACATTTAACCGGTTTTTCAAAGCGGTTAGTAAAGCAAAAGACTATCAGCATCTGCTGGAAAAATCGGTATCTGCTGACATTGTAAAGGATAGTACAGACGAGGAGTATTTTTTTATCAAATGCGATTATAAATACGAACGGATTTATTTCAATGATATCCTGTATATCGAGGCAATGCAGAATTATGTTACTATTTATACAACAAAAGGGAAATACATCACGCTCCTGTATCTGAAAAATGTGGAGCAAAACCTGGATAAAAAATCGTTTATCCGCGTGCACAAATCTTATGTCGTGTCTATTTCAAAAATCGAATCTATCGAGAACAATGAAATAGTAATGCAGTCTTATCGTATTCCTATCAGTCGAAATTACCGTGATGAAGTAATCGAAAGAGTCGTTAATAATAAGCTATGGAAGAAAACAGGCGAGATATGAAAGAAGAGCGATTTTATATTCGGTAACAAAAAAGCGTTGATGAGAAAATGGCATTTGCTTCCGTTCTGTAATCTTTTCGCCAGACATCTGAGTTGAAATAACCCCAAATAATTATACCGAACCGCAGCTCAATCAATCATTTTACCTTCGCGTGTTCGATTTTTATTTTAATGTTGCCGGCAGTAATTATAATTGCATCATCCGCGCCAAAAAATATTTTTATTCTGCAAAAACAATTTTTTCCATTTTTTTCTTTGGCCAGATTTCTATAAACTTTACTTCTTCGAAAATAACCGTGCTATTCATTCATCAATTCAAAAAGGAGGTTACTATGAGTGCCAATGATGTTCTTAAATTAAATGATGCCGTGATTGATTCATGGAATCGTCATGACACCAAAAAGTTCCTTTCCTATTGTGATGAAAACATTGTTTGGAGAGATACCGGAAGCCCGGAACCCTTAAAAGGAAAAGATGGCGCCGGTGGCTTTTTTAACATGTGGACAACAGCATTCCCTGATTTCAGAATTAAACAGTTGAACAAAGTGGTTGGTGACGACACCATCGCTGTTGAGATTGAATTTTCAGGAACCAATACCGGACCATTGAAGATGGGCGATCAACCGGAGATTCCCGCAACAAACAGAAAGGTTACAAATTACGGTTGCTATTTTGGAAAAGTAAAGAATGGAAAATTTGTGGAAGTGCATACTTATCCCGATATGGCCGGAATGATGGTTGAACTGGGGTTGCAGCATGAGTTGCATACTGAACATCATTAACGATTGCGTTTTGCAAATAAGCCGGAGCAAAAAGCTCCGGCTTATTTATAAATTCAAACAATGCCTCGTTTAATTTAATACAGCTTCCGGATTACCGGGTTGCGGCACTACACGCAGGTAGGGTTTGACAGTTTTCCAGCCACCCGGGTATTTTTCTTTGGCTTCATCATTCGATACGGAAGAAACTATAATTACATCTTCTCCGTTCTTCCAGTTTGCCGGTGTGGCTACTTTATAGTTAGCGGTTAATTGCATTGAATCCAATACGCGTAATATCTCATCAAAGTTGCGACCGGTCGTCATTGGGTAAGTCAACATTAGTTTAATCTTTTTATCCGGGCCGATAATAAATACAGAGCGTACAGTTTGATTGGTTGCAGCCGTTCTGCCTTCAGAAGTGCCGGGCTCATCCAGGGGAAGCATGTCATAAAGTTTGGCAATGGCAAGTGTAGGATCACCAATCATAGGATAGTTTACTGCATATCCCTGTGTTTCCTGGATGTCTTTTGCCCATTCGCTGTGACTGCTCACAGGATCGACGCTAAGGCCAATGACCTTGCAGTTTCTTTTTTTGAATTCAGGTTCCAGCCTTGCCATATATCCCAGTTCAGTTGTGCAAACGGGTGTAAAGTCTTTCGGATGTGAAAACAGGATGGCCCATCCATTGCCTATCCATTCATGAAAATTGATGGTACCCTGCGTGGTTTCAGCCGTGAAGTCCGGGGCCGTTTCATTTAATCTTAATGACATAGTTGTGATTTTTAGGTTGTTTGATAATTGTTGTATGTAAGAGTGAACTGATCGTGTTTGCGGAACTGCATTCGGTTATTTACAGTTATGTAATCCGTGTTATCTCTTTAAGGCTAGCCTGGTTTTAATAATTATTTGTAACGGCCGGATAATTATTTTCTGAAGATTGGTGCGGACTGGTTGAATCCAACGCTGCGGTTCACTGCCGAAAAATGATTCTTATTTTTTTGAAGATAGTATCTGATCCTGGCTCAACTCAAAGGTAGGAAGTCTGTTCTTTTGGAAAAATAAATTAATGATGAAAAAATAACCGAGTAATCAAATGTGCGCCTGTATTGACACGCAAAGATCCGTACGAACCGGTTCAATCTGTTTCATCTGTGTTCTGCTTACTCGAATACTTCAATTTCCGTTTCTATATCCGGCAGTTTTGTTGTCACATATTCTTTATACTTCAATACATCATCTATAAAAACATTGATGTTCTTATCGCCGGCATCAGACAGGCGGCCGGTTCTGAAATTGTAATGAAACGAATAGATATAGTTTAATGTTTTTACAGAGAATGGATAAAACCGGCGCTCCGCTTCTATACTTAAGATACCACTCTCGAGCGATGCTCTCCAATCGTAACGGCATAAACCTTCTTTCGGTTCGCGCAGTAATTTTTCACTGTAGATGGCAAACGAGATACACCAGCTTAACGTGCTTTTATATGTTTCGATATTCTGGATTATCGCTTCTATTTTGTCTGCCTTTGATTTATGATCGGGCAGGGTAGCCGGGTGGTTTTTTACAAAATCCAGGAAGGGCACTAATTCTTTTATAATCGCAAAAACCTTGGATTCGGTTTCTGCCTTACCGTTTTCGTGCATGTGCTGAAATAAATCTTAAATAAAAGTCTCAAGATAATACAGAGAAATCAAACCAATAAAAAAGCCGGAAAAATATTCCCCCGGCTTTCCCTGTAAAAATATCACTTACATTTTTTTCATCATCATCCACGGTTTGCTCATCAGTACAAGGCTTATGTAAAACTGGCTGATCCTTTCTTCAGGTGCATTTGCCAATGTTTGATCTTCGTTGGTTCTCCATTGATTTTTCTTAAAGCTTCCAACATAACCGGCCTGAATACCTATGGCCGCAGGATAGGTGGGTGCTTTCACCGAAAAACCAATGCCCAGGCGGTAAACGCCGTACCCGTTTTTAAACTTCACTGCACTGATGCTGTTTTCAAGGTCGGGGGAACCGAGTACGGTATTGAAATCAACTGATGTGTTGTCGCGATAAAAAAGCGCCTGGTATTTCTGGTAACCGAGACCGGCCATTGGATAGAGCATGATGCGGTCGCTTTTGACTACGTCATAACCAATGTCGGCACTCACACCGATATAACGATACGTACTGCTCTTTTCATCGCGATGACCGCTCATCGTACTGCCCAGTGTAAGATTTGCGTTGGTAATAACATTTTTATAGTCATTTAACCAGCCGAGTCCAATTGTCGGCGCAAAATCTTTTAATTGCTTGTATTGGGGCAAATTTGCCACACGGGCATTTAATGCATCAAACGCCTGAAAGCTTCCTCCCAGGCTGCGGGTCATGTATGGCAGCTTGCCCATCATCCGGCGTCCTTCGTGTTTCTTATGGTCTTTTTCCTGCTGGGCAAAAGCCGAAATGGAAATGGCAAGCAAAAGGGTGCATGTAATGATTTTCATAAAATGCATTTACTTCTAATTATACAAACGAGATGCCTGAAATGTTGGTTTGCTGCCCCTTTGGAAAACGAAATAATCTTTGCCGGATTCGTTATTAGTTGTAACAAATAAAAAAGCTACCATTTTTGGTAGCTTTCACAATACATTTCACGCATGGATTTATTGACAATCCATTCCATCTATCATTGCCTGGAACTGTTCTTTTTGTGAGGCACTCATGCTTCCGGCGCAAGAGTTAAGATAATCCTGGATCGCAGCTTTATAAGCAACGCAATGTTCCTTACTTCCATCTGCTCCATATGCATTGGCAGCATCAGAAACTTTTTTTGATTTGTCTTCGCAGCTAACAGGATTACTTTTTTTGCAGCTTACCGATGCAGCAACAATAAGTGACGCAATCGCCACCCCGTAAAAAATTTTTTTCATGAGATAATTGGTTAAAAGTTTAAAATGTTGTTCAGGGTACAGAAACGTAAAAACGGTCCTGTTATTTTGCAACCTTTGCTCATATTAACGTTGATGCGGGCCCGTTATAGGGGTTTATAATTATGTTATTTAGATACTCCCTTTTGCGTAATAAAAAGATGACAGGTTATGCAATAAATTGCTCGAAATAATGTTCCGACGTATTTTTTCGCCGGCAATTATGATTACCGTTCAACCCTGTTGAAAAACAGATCTGAACTAGCTGTTTGAGTGCATTCTTTTGTATTAAACATACAATGGGTAACTTTACAATTCGCTACAAGCCAGGCTATCGCGTTTCCCGCATCGGCGGGAAAGGAGGAAAGTCCGGACAGCGCAGAGCAATGCACCCGGTAACACCGGGCTTCCCGGTAAAACGGGAAAGAGAAAGTGCCACAGAAAATAACTATCCCTGCAGTAATGCCGGGACAAAGGTGAAAATGTGAGGTAAGAGCTCACAGCTTGTAATGGTAACATTATTCGCGGGTAAACCTTGCATGCTGAAATGCCACATAAACTATCGGTAAGGGCTGCTCGCCCGAATTTCACCGCAAGGTGAATACGATAGAGGGTAGGCAGATTGATCCCAACAGCAATGTTGACGACAGATAAATGATAGCCCACGACAGAATCCGGCTTATCGGCTTGTAGCTTTTTTTGTTTAAGGTTTGAAGTTTAAAGTTGAAGATTGGACGTTTTGTTCCCGGCTGGTCGAAAAAGTTGACCTTTTATTTTACAAAGTATGCGTTACCGAAATAGCCACCTGCTTCCATCAGCCATGCTATTCCCAAATGCACCATTAATCCGCCGAATATGGATCGCGTATGGTACACAACGATTCCCAATAATATTCCGCCGAAATAAGAACTGATACATTCACCCAATGGTTTGCCGAAATGAATTGTACAATAAAAGCAAGCCATTGGCAATATTGCATCTTTGCCTGCCCATTTTATAAAGCCAAGAATAAGGAAGCCGCGAAAAAATAATTCAATAGAAATAAAATCGCTGCCATAAGAAAGTTCAAATAATAATTTATAAAGCCATGATCGCGGAATATTGCCGATAGCATCGCTCACCATTTTTAGTTTTGGATAGGCATGTAAAAAATCGGGTTGAGCAGAAGCAGCGATAATGAGCGGAACCATGATGAGTAACATCCAGGCATAGGGACGCCATTCAAATTGTTTGAGCGTTAATCCAAAGAACGTATTATCCCGGTAAAATGATTTCCATATAATAAATAACGGAGACGCTGTAATGACCAACCGTATTGGCCAGAAAAGTATACGGTTCCAGTAATGATTCATTGCCGCTTCGTCTATGATAGGAAGCTGCGTAAACACTTCCATCTTCAGCGTGAATATAGCCGGGGCTATCAATACAAGAAGTATAAACGTTTTATTTGAAAAATAATTTTTCTTTGCAATTACCGCATACAGGCAATATGGAATAAAAAAGGCGCCGAGTGATATGCAATACCGGTAGAAGAAACGCAGCGGAAAGCTATGTTCCCCGATCTGTTTATCTATTTTAAAATAATAGTTGCAAAAGATAAATGACGCTGTAAGCAGTATAACCGATACCAGCACTGGTTTATTCACATCGTTAAAAAAAGACCGGATATACTCAACAATTTTTTTCATGTCACTGTGCCGTGCAAAAAATTCCTTTACTCAGTTTTAAATTATTTACCCTTGTCCAAATTCTTTTTTATCCAGGTAACGGATTTCTTCACATAGTATTCTTCATCGTTTTCGAGTGTCCGTACCAGTTTGTTTATTTCAGGATGAAGAGCGGGAACCCTTGTATACCACTCTACCAATACCAGCGATAACCGTCGCTGCCAGAAATCTTTTGAAGTATTGTATTTTTTTGCCAATGCAAAAATTTTCTCCTGGTGTGTTTTCAGTATCGGCTTCAGCCCCTGCATGCCAATGGCATCACATACGGCCCAGTTACCGATATTCTTTGCAAACAACCGGACAAGCTGTAATGAACGATCCGGATCTTTTTTTGCTATTTTCCCCAGCATTTTTACCGCGAGTGTTTTTTCTTCCAGTGAACCAGCCTTCCATAATTCTTCTACAAGATCAAAACCGCCTGCTTTGAATGCCGATGCAAGTTCATTTAAAACAGGGTTTCTTACACCATACACTTTCCCGGCACCCGGTACAAATTTTTCGTGTGCAGCCTTTGCTTCCGGGTTCGCATGTTTTAATAATATTTCCTGTATTTGTTTTAATTGTTTACTCATGTTTATTCCACTATGCGGTTCCTGATATTGTATTTCCGGCAAAGTTTATCCGCCCTTTCTTTTAATTTATCCTGGTAATAACGCGGTGTATAAAATTTATCACGGTACAGATCATTGTATTTGCCGATCAGTTCCGGCTTGTATCGGTCAAGGAATTTATAAAAAAGAGTCTTGCTGTCCGCTGCTCCTGTTCCGAATAAAGTGAGCCCGCCAACAAGGATATAATGCGCATTGTGCTCCCTGGCAGCTGCAATCGTTTTTTCCAGTTCTTCTTCCGTATCGCTGATAAACGGTAGTGACGGAATTGCATTTACGCCTGTAAGGAAGCCAAGCTCACTCAATTCTTTTACCAGCCAGAGACGCTCAGATGGCGTTGCGGTGCCCGGTTCCAGCATACCAGCTATCGTTTCATCCATCGTTGAGATGGATACAGATAAGATAACACCACGATTCAACGTATCTTTTAAATCCGGCGGCAGGACAGCTTGTTTGTCTATTTCTTTCAATAAAGCAATATCTCTTTTTATCCCGGTTCTTTTTGTGCTGATAAAAACAGGAAACCTGTTTTTTAAAAGCGCGGTCAGCATTTGTTGGGTTATCCTGTATTTTTCTTCATGATGAATGTAGGCATCTGTTGCCGAACCAAGGGCCACGAATCCATATTGATTTTTCTTTGCTCTCCCAGCTAATTGTTTATCCAGTATTTCCGGCGCATTTATTTTCACAGATAGATGCTCTTCCATATTTTCTCCGTACTTACTGCCCCGGATGTAGCAATAGAGGCAATTGCAACTGCAGCCTTCGTAGCCATTCACAGAATAATCGTCAAGAAACCAGCTATCGCGTTGCTTGTGTTTGTTGAGAACTGATTTGACAATTTTTTCATGAAGCATGAATTAAAAATAAGGAAAGTGAATTGCAGGGGAAAAAGAATGTCGCAGTCAAGTGGCGAGGATAACCGGTAAACTCTGAACTGCATGGTATCATAGAACACTAAAGGCGTTCAAACGTTCCGGAATTTCTATGCCAGGTATGTCACGATGTGATTCGAAAAGGTCAACAACAAAAAAGCGGAACGTTATGCTCCGCTTTAATTTATAGATAAGGCCCCGTTTGCGTATTTATGAAATTGCTTCTTCCTTTACATTGTTCTTCGCAGCTCTTGCAGCTTTTATTAATTCAAGCACTCTTTCTCTTGCATCGTCTTTCAATCCGGCAATTTCATGTTTGAACGTACTTTTCAATTCATCCAGTTCGTCCATCGTCGCTCCGCGAAATCGTTTCCATGTATCTTTCATATCATCGAACCTGTCGCCAAGTCTTTCGCGGGTTCTTTTCCCTTGATCTGGTGCGATCAATATACCGATGGTGACACCAGTGGCAAGTAAGGCCAACGCTCCTACTAATGCTTTCATATATTTTGTTTTTTGAGTTTAAAATGTAATACAAAAAATTCCAATAACCTTGCCAGATTTTTTATTATGGGGATAAGTGCATAAGCAACGCTGATTTGAAAAGGAGAAACTTACTTTACCATGGAAAGATCGTATCGCTGCTCGGTAAGCGGTTTGTCAAACGATGTGGAAGGGCCCTCCTGTGTCAACACAAAGCCATACCTTTTATAGATGGAAGCGGCGGTATATAGTTCCGATGTGGTCCATAAATAGCATGAACTATATTCTTTCTGCTTCAAAAAATCCATGAATAGTTGCATTAATTTTTTACCAAGCCCTATTCCGCGAAATGCTGGCATGATAATAAAATAGCGCAATTGTGCGGAATTATTTTCCCGGTGCATCAGCAATAAAAAGCCGATCATTTCTTCTTTATACTCACAAACCCACACGCAATCCTTCTCTTTGTCGTAGTTTTTATAAAACTCGTGAAGACCTGCGGCCACATAACTTTCAAAACCCAGTCCATAGCCATATTCATGACTATATAAAAGGCCATGCAGTAAAACTACATGGCCAATATCGCCCGGTTTGAGTTCTGTGCGGATAGAAATATCTTCGAGTCGGGCATTCATCACTGAAATCAGTAACCCCATTTTTTCATGATGTCGTAATCCTGTTTGATCGTATCGATCGGCGCCATGCCCTGGTAAGATTCCTGCTCGATGATGAAAAGTGTTGTACCGGATTTTCGGCCCAGGTCCACAATATCTTTTACAGGAATGATGCCTTTGCCAAGAATCGTGCTCTCATATGCGCCACCCATTTCTCCTCCTTTTGCTGCTTTGATCTCATCTTTTACGTGCATGGAGTCAAACCGGTTGGGATATTGCTTCATAATGTCCAACGCGATGCCACCGGCATGATACATATTGCCGATGTCCAGTTGCTGGGCAACTAAAGAGGGATCGGTGTTTTGCAGAATGATATCAAAAACTTTTTGGCCATTTAAGCTCTGGCTGAATTCAAAATCGTGATTATGATAACCGAATTTCATTCCTGATTTTTTGCAGAGCTCACCGCCTTTATTAAATACTTCCATGTATTTTTTCAGGTCATCATAATTTTTACGGAGGCTATCATCCAGCCAGGGACTGATCACATATTGCTGACCCATCGCTGCCGCATCTTCAACAGTGTATTTCCATGAATCGGAAAAATCGTTTTTAGCCGCATCCCAATGCTGCTTGCCCATAACGGTATGACCGCTGAGCATCGTTAATCCAAGATCATTCAATATCTTTTTGAAATCTGCAGGTGTATAACCATAAAATTTACGGTCAACATAATTGGCATGTTCTACATTTTTATATCCTGCTTTTGCAACCAGCTTTAAAGTACCGAGCGGATCTTTCTTCATATCGTCGCGTACAGAATAAAGTTGTACACCGAGTGATTCCGTAGCGGGTTTTGCTGAAGCAAATAAATCTTTTGAAAGGAGAGAAGCACCTGCAATCGTTAATGCACTTTGTTTGATAAAACTTCTGCGTGTAGCCATAGCGTGTGTTTGTTTTTAGTGTTGCACAATTTAAGTAAAACGATGGAATTTAGATGAAGATGTGAAAGGCAGTGTTTTGGTTGTTTAGCAGTTAATTTTATTTGGAGCCAGGCTGTATTGCTACTATCGGGCTTTGCTTGCGTCGCACCCTTGTACTATAGAAATTCTATTGAGCATATCCGCAGATTCCTGTGTATACCATACATTAAAAATGCAGCAGAGCGCATCGTCTTTTTCCAACGTACATACCGGATCCGTAATTATTTTACCTGCTCATCAAACCCCGGCCTTACAAAATTCCCCGCATCCGGAAATTCAGCTTCGCCACTCTTTTTTATCTTTTGTAATAATGCCAGTAATGGAATAATTGCATCTTCATGATCCGGTAATAGCTGTAGCAGCTTTATCCATGCTTCGATTGACCGGTCAGTAGCGATCAATGCAATTTTAGCAGAGCCATCACTGTCTTTTGGAAAACCATGCTCTTCAGCAAATTCTTCACCTTCCAGTTTGCCATGCAATGCACGATCAAATTTTACATGAATAAAAAACAAATACCATTGCACGACTTCCACGCAATCTTTTATTGTCGCTGCCTCGTTGATAATTTGTTCTTCCGATTGAATGCCCATCTCAGCCTGCGCCACAAGTTCATCTCTTTTCTCTTTCAGCAGGTCATCGGTATCCAGCAACTTTTTACCCTCATTAATATAAGAAAGCGATAGTTTACTGAGAGGATGCTTCTTTATTTGTTGCTCTAAATCTTCCTCTTTCCGTTTGTATTCACGGGTTTCTTCTTCCGGTATATTGTCAAGATCAATGCCGTGTTTCTTTGCCGCTTCTTTAATTATTATGGCCGCGTTCGCAAAATTTTCAGAGATTCTGTTCCAGAAAGCTTTGTTGTTAATATCATTTTCTTCCGGCGTCAGGTCACTTGTATTCTCATACACTGCGCAGCGGCTGCTGAAGTAACAACGCTCACACCAGCGATCACAATAATTATGTATGCCTGGAATATTATTGGGGTTACGTTTGTATTTCACCGGGTAAAATTAAAATCTTTGTTGTATTACAATTTCATCCGAAGTCCCCATTTACCAAAAACACCGGCCAGCACAATCATCAACAGGGCAAAAAGAAATGACTTCAGTAATCCTGGTCCGCCATCGAGTGCCGCTGCGGGCAAGCGAAGATGCAGTAATGTAATAGCTATTGCATATGCAAAGTAGGGAAGCATATAACAGACCAGCGTATTTGTACCGCCGGGTTTTATGATAGTAAACCAGTTTGCTTTTTTATTGATGTCGGCAATCCAATAAACAAGAACAAACACAGCTATAGTAATTCCGCTGCAGATTAAAACCCAAGCCGGTGTAGCCCGTATTTTAGAAATACCCCAGAATTGCCGGAAGTAAAACCCAACGGCAACCAGTAAAGCCGCAACACCGAGAAGCACGATAGCCATTGTACCGTTTTTCCCTTTATTCCGATAGTGCTGGAAAATCAATGTCGTTAAGGCACCGCCGGTAACAAAGGCAGTCATCGCACCACCGCCAATCGGGGCAATGATTTTTTTTACCAATGGTACAGTAGCAAACCAACCTGCATGATTAGCCGCACACAGAAAAATAAAGAAGAGCCATACACCTGTGATCACACTTATCTTGTTGCCTGAAAGAGTAAAAATAACAGCGCTTACAAGATAGGCCCAGCCAATCAATCCCAATATGCCCCACCAATGCGGCGCAAAGCGTTCAATAGCATCATCAGGGCCACCGCGATAAATCCAGGCGAGATAAACCAAAACGAGGGAAGCGACAACTCTTAATATGTTCAATACTGTTTTGTTTATTGTTTTTGGCCATGCATTCCAGTAAATAATAAAGCAGGTCCAGCAGATCATATTCCACACGCCACGTTTCATACCGGTTGCTGCCTGGTTAATCGATTCACCATTCACCAGCCATACACCCATTATTAACAAAGCAATGCCGCGCCAGAGAATGTGCCAGAGTATCTGGCCATTGTTATCCCCTTTGCTTCGCCTATGCGCTACCGCTAATGGGATAGACATGCCCGTTATAAATAAAAATGCAGGAAATACCGTATCAGCAAGGCCCATTCCGTCTTCAGCTGCCTGCGTATGTTCCAGCCAGCCGGGAACATTGGTAAGCGACCACAGGTCATTCACAAAGATCATCAGCAACATGGTGAGTGCCCTGAGTATATCGACGGAAGCCAGCCGGTTTTGTTTTAATGGATTTACAGGTGCGGCTGTTGTTCTGGAGTGACCTGCAAGCAATGGACCTTCTGCTGTGATACTCATTGTGAATTTTTTTATTGACTGAAAATTTAGATTACCTTTTCCGGTAGCAGGATTATACGGTACAACTGATAGACCTGATTACTGAGTCTTTTCAGTTGGCAATCTCCAGGCTTATAGCTTGCGTTACAACTTTTTCCTGATTCTCATCACCTGTCCGCCGCCGGCAGCAATCTTGATTTTTAATACGTCCTTTCTTGTGACAGGAATCGTTTTCTTGTTTAAATTATTTGGATTTTCATTTACATCATCAGCATCCGTATAGATATCTGCAATATAATCCGAATCGTCCAGAAAATTTAACGGTACAGCGATTTCTCTTGCATCGTGATTGTTTATCGTACCCACATACCAATCATTATTCTTTTTTCGGGCAATGGTGATAAATTCATTTACCGATGCGTCCACTACTTTTGTTTCATCCCAAACAGTGGGCACCTCTTTAATAAAGTCAAAACCCGGTTGACCTTCGTATGCTTCCGGGTAATCGCAAACCATACCAAGATAACTTTCCAGCACCACGTACATGCCGAGCATATGACAACGGGTGCCACCCATCAGCGGCCGCGTGTATTGCATCCTGTATTTTGCCAACGGCACTGCTCTGAATCCGCCCAGGTGATAATCCGTCGCACCGGCCAGCATACGGGTGAAAGGCATGTAAATATCATGATCAGGTAGTAAAGGGATATCGTTCCATTTGTTTGCTTCATAGTTTAACGTTCCTTCCCGTGTAAATTCATTGGGATAAGTGCGGTTCATACCAGTTGGTTTATACGCTCCGTGAAACTGGATATGCAAATGATGCTGTGCCGCTTTTTGTACAATTTCTTCCTGCATTTTGACCATTTCCTGGTCATCGCGGTCCATAAAGTCAACCATCATTCCACTGAGACCCCATTTTTCAAATAACGCAAATGCAGTATCGAGCTTGGGATACAGCGCATAAAAATGTACCCATACTCTTACATCTACGCCTAACGAATGTGCATAGTCGCAGATTTCTTTCATATCAATACCGGGTACCGGCTTTGTAACATCAGCATGCGGTCCGGGTTGAAAATTACCGCCATCGTTGGTATACCACTCATGCAGCCCATATTCCACTACAGAATGATATTCCAGTTTATTTCTTGCGCAGAAGTCTATGTAATATTTATTGGTAACAAAATTATTACCCGGTGCATTAATGGTATCCGGAACAACGTTGCCGTTCCACCAGGGGAATGTCGTTTTTCCCGGCTTTATCCACGATACATCTTTTATTTTACAAGGTTCATTCAGGCTGGTCAGGATGTTTGATTCAATTAATGCGCCGATACGATCGCTGACCATCAGTACACGCCATGGACTCTTATGCGGTAAACCTGCTTTTACCTTTACTTCGGTTTGCCCGGGAAGAGGGGATAGTTGTCCTTTCAACATTCCCTTGCGCTTAACAAGATACATGCCTGCATAATTACTCAATGCTGCTTCGGTAATAGCCAAATAAATTTTTCCGGGAAATTCAAACAGCGTCGGCATATCCATCAACGTATCTTCTTTTATGTCACTTATTGGTAACGTACTGTAAAAACCTTCGTGCGAGCTGGTAAATGACGGTAGAAATAACGTATTGGCCGTGGGGTTACCAACAAAGTTGAAAGTACTGTTCTCATCGAGCAATGTAAAATTTGTATTACTATTTTGTCGCGTAAACTCGTATCGAAACGCTACTGCATCGTCAAACACACGGACAACAAAATTTACGTTATGGTTGGAAGATTTATCCGATAATGGAACGATCATCTCACGGTAGCGGGCAGTTATTTTTTTCGCTTTACCAACAATCAATTCATAGTCTTCAGTTGAATCCCGGAAGGAAGGTTTACCATTTTTTAAGTTTTGCTGAAAATTTCCATTAGCAAACTGAAGGCCGAGCGGAGAGGTTTCAATCAGCGTTTTTCCTTTATAAGACAGGTTGTAAACAGGTGACTTATCCGTTAACCGGAACGTAAAAGCAATTTGCCCGTTTGGCGAAGTAAGTTTCAGGTTTTTTTGTGCATGTGTATCGTGTGAGGCAATGACGTAAACAAAAAGAAAGAGTATTGGCAGCCGCCGCATAGCTATAATCGTTAAGTTATGAAGATACCAATACTCTGTCTATCGAATGGAAGAAAATTAGGTATGTATGAGTTATTTATTACCTTATTTTGATTGCTTCCAGACCGATTTGTCGAGGACGGTTGCGCGGTCTGTGCAAATATCTTCGGTGAGCGTAAGCGTTACATCGCCGCTTTTTTGCTCAAATTTATATTTGCCAACAATATCGGTACCGCATTCACTTCTGCCCGAAACTTTCTGGAAGGTGACCACTCCCTTTTTCGCGGTGTACAGCATTGACTCAAGAAGCTCACCACTTCCTTTTATAATGGCATTTACAGTATCTTTTTTGAAATCAAGAACAATATCCGTTGGTTGACCGTCGAGCTGAATCGATCCATCAAACTTGTGATTGGCTAATTGGGATTTTGCAGAAAGACAAACGGTCATAATGATTAAAGCGAAAAAGATTTTTTTCATAAAAGCATTGTTTAGTGACTAAAAATACAATTTTTGATAACTACAACGTTTATAACAGCGTTTAGTTACTCAACTAAGTAATTTTTCCCTGCAATGTAAATTTCATAACCGTTATCAATGACGGAATATGTAATAAGAAGTCTATTTATTAACTTCGACGCATCTAAGCCAGCATCTATGAGACCATTTTTCGCCCTGACCGTATTGTTTATTTGTCTTGCTTTTTTTTCCTGCAAGTCCACTACCAAACTTTTTGAAGAAGGTAAATACGAACGCGCTTTTTATTCAGCGGCGGATGATCTCAAAAAGAACGCATCAAATTCTTCGGCAAGGCAGGTTTTGCCCGATGCCTATGAACAGGCCAGCAATCAGCTGCTCAATAATATCTCCGTTTCCAGGTCCGGCTCGCAGACAGGTGAAAAGATTGACAGGATATTCAATAGTTATAATTCCTTGCAGAAAATGTACAATACAGTAAATGCTTCAACTGTATTAAGAGGACTTGTGGAAGCTGTTGACTACTCAAACGATTTATCAAACGCCGCGGAACAAGGTGCCGCATTTCATTATGATCACGGGCTCAGTCTTCTGGACCAGCGCGATAAAAAAAGTGCACAGAAAGCTTACCAGGAATTTAAAACAACAGATAGTTATGTACCCGGTTTTAAAGACGTAAGGCAATTAAAAGATGAAGCCCTGGACAGGGCGACAACAAATGTTGTTATCAACAACATCAACCAGCAGTTTGGAGCTTATTCAGTAAATGGCGCCTTTCTTGAAAATGATATGCTGAATGGTTTACGCAACATTGGCCGCAATTACTATTACCAGTTTTATCTTATACCCGAAGCGCAATCCAAACGGATAAGGGTGGACCAGTATATGGATGTAATGATGTATGATATAT
>Ga0207683_10000594_pt1 | contig 33332 bp, 30 predicted proteins | sample KBSM73metaG_FD_184333 | JGI IMG/M metagenome (GOLD analysis project Ga0207683, IMG submission 184333) | Miscanthus rhizosphere microbial communities from Kellogg Biological Station, Michigan, USA - KBS M7-3 metaG (SPAdes) (version 2) | ecosystem: Host-associated > Plants > Roots > Rhizosphere >... | reverse complement strand
TGCCTCCGGGCTCGGCCGGTGGTCTAGGGCCGGCGACCTGGCCCGGCGACCTGGCCCGGCGACCTGGCCCGGCGACCTGGCCCGGCGACCTGGCCCGGCGACCTGGGCCGGTGGTCTGGGCCGGCGGGCTAGGCCTCTGGGCTAGGCGGGGACGGCGAGCTCGAGGCGGGGGAGGAGCCGGGTCGGGTCGACGGTGCTGGCGGACTCGCCGGTGCGCACGGCGCCGGCGTGCCGGTAGAACGGCTCGGCGTTCGGGTCCGACTCGATCTCCAGCGCCGTCATCCCGAGCCCGGCCGCGATCCGGACCGCGTGCCGCAGCAGCAGACCGCCGACGCCGTGCCCGATCGCGGCCGGATCGACGAACAGCCCGGCGAGCTCGCCGACCGGCGGCTTGCCGGCCACCCGCGCGTACCCGAGCAGCACCCCGTCCTGCTCGGCCACCACCAGCCGCACCCCGTCGCACCACTCCGGCCGGATCGTCAGGTCGTCCCGGCAGGCCTCGAGGAACGCCGGGTCGTAGCCCCAGTGCGCCTTGCTGCGCAGCGCGAGCGCGCTGATCGCCGCCGCCTCCGCGGCCCGCGCGGCCCGCACGACCGCGGTCACCAGCCGCGAGAGCGCCACTCCGGGACGGACGGGCGCTCGGTGCCGAGGGTGGTGTCCTTGCCGTGGCCGGGATAGACCCAGGTCGAGTCGCCGTACACGCCGAAGACCCGCGCCTCCAGGTCGTCCATCAGCGAGCCGAACCGCTGCGGGTCCTTCTCGGTGTTGCCGGGGCCGCCCGGGAACAGTGAGTCGCCGGTGAACAGGTGCACGACCCCGTCCTGCGGGTCGGTGTAGGCCAGCGCGATCGAGCCGGGTGTGTGGCCGCGCAGGTGGACCACGGTCAGCCCGGACGCGCCGACCGACACGGTGTCGCCGTGCCCGACCGTCTCGGTCACCGGCACCGGCAGCTCGGGCGCGTCCAGCCCGTGCGCGACCGTGCGGGCGCCGGTGCGGTCGACCACCTCGGCCAGCGCCTGCCAGTGGTCCCCGTGCCGGTGCGTGGTGACGATCGTGGCCAGCGGGGTGTCGCCGACCAGCTCGATCAGCCGGTCGGCCTCGTTGGCCGCGTCGACCAGCAGGCCCTCGCCGGTCGACCGATCGACCAGCAGATAGGCGTTGTTGTCCATGGGCCCGACGGCCAGCTTGCTGATGGTCAGCCCGCCAAGCTCGCGGGTGTCGGCCGGACCGCCGACGGTCACGTCCCCGGTGTACGTCATGCTCTGATCCTGCCGCACGGCGTACCTTGGAGCTCCACCCAGGGAGGTGCCGATGTCGTTCGAGACCGGAGCCCCACCACCGCCCGACCACCCGCCGCTCAAGGTGCCGCCGGTGGAGGTCGTGGGCAGCCACGACGTCGGTCCGGCCCGCCCCGTCAAGCAGTTCGACGCGACGACGGCGATCCTCCCGGGCCCGCCGCCCGGCACCATGACCTACCGGCTGCGGGCGACGGAGACCACGCAGACCGACGAGTGAGCCCCGGGCGCGCGCGCTCGGGAAGAAACTGTCGGACGCGGTCGCTACGGTAGGGCCGACCTTCCCTCCCGTCGGCCGGAGAGAGAAACACCCTGTGGCAGACCGTCTTGTAGTACACGGCGCTCGCGAGCACAACCTCAAGAACGTCAGCCTCGACCTGCCCCGGGACAGCCTGATCGTGTTCACCGGGCTGTCCGGGTCGGGGAAGTCCAGCCTGGCCTTCGACACGATCTTCGCCGAGGGCCAGCGTCGCTACGTGGAGTCGCTGAGCGCCTACGCTCGACAGTTCCTCGGTCAGATGGACAAGCCCGACGTCGACTTCATCGAGGGCCTGTCCCCGGCGGTCTCCATCGACCAGAAGTCGACCAGCCGCAACCCCCGCAGCACCGTCGGCACGATCACCGAGGTCTACGACTACCTCCGGCTGCTGTACGCGCGCGCCGGCCGGCCGCACTGCCCGAAGTGCGGGCGGCCGATCAGCCGGCAGACCCCGCAGCAGATCGTCGACCGGGTGCTGGAGATGACCGACGGCACCCGGTTCCAGGTGCTGGCGCCGGTGATCCGCGGCCGCAAGGGCGAATACGTCGACCTGTTCGGCGAGCTGCAGGCCAAGGGCTTCTCCCGGGTCAGGGTCGACGGCGTCGTGCATCAGCTGACCGACCCGCCGAAGCTGAAGAAGCAGGAGAAGCACACCATCGAGGTGGTCGTCGACCGGCTGGTGGTGCGCGAGTCGTCCAAGCGCCGGCTCACCGACTCGGTGGAGACGGCGCTCGGCCTGGCCGGCGGGCTGGTCATCCTCGACTTCGTCGACCTGCCGGAGGACGACCCGCACCGGGAGCGGACGTTCTCCGAGCACCTCGCCTGCCTCTACGACGACCTGTCGTTCGAGGCGCTGGAGCCGCGGTCGTTCTCGTTCAACTCGCCGTACGGGGCGTGCCCGGAGTGCACCGGGCTCGGCACCCGCAAGGAGGTCGACCCGGAGCTGATCGTGCCGGACCCGGAGCGGACGCTGCGGGAGGGGGCGATCTCGCCGTGGGGCACCGGCCAGACCGCGGACTACTTCCTCCGGCTGCTCACCGCGCTCGGCGACGCGATCGGCTTCACCATCGACACCCCGTGGGAGCGGCTGCCGGCCCGGGCGCAGAAGGCGATCCTCTACGGGCACGACTCGCAGGTGCACGTCCGCTACAAGAACCGGTACGGCCGGGAGCGGGCCTACTACGCCTCGTACGAGGGCGTGGTGCCGTTCCTGGAGCGACGGCACGCGGAGACCGACTCGGACTTCAGCCGGGAGAAGTACGAGGGCTACATGCGCGAGGTGCCCTGCCCGGCCTGCGGCGGCGCCCGGCTCAGGCCGGAGGTGCTCGCGGTCACTCTCGGCGGCAAGTCGATCGCCGAGGTGTCGAGCTACTCGATCGGCGACGCGAGCGTGTTCCTGCGGTCGCTCGACCTGACCGAGCGGGAGCGGATCATCGCCGAGCGGGTGCTCAAGGAGGTGCACGCCCGGCTCGGATTCCTGGTCGACGTGGGGCTCGACTACCTGTCCCTCGACCGGCCGGCGGCGACGCTGGCCGGCGGCGAGGCGCAGCGCATCCGGCTGGCCACCCAGATCGGCTCCGGCCTGGTCGGCGTGCTCTACGTGCTGGACGAGCCGTCGATCGGGCTGCACCAGCGGGACAACCGCCGGCTGATCGAGACGCTGCTCCGGCTCCGCGAGCTGGGCAACACGCTGATCGTGGTCGAGCACGACGAGGACACGATCCGCACGGCCGACTGGATCGTGGACATCGGTCCCGGGGCCGGCGAGCACGGCGGCGAGATCGTGGTGGCCGGCACGGTCGACGACCTGATGGCCTCCGAGCGGTCGGTGACCGGGGCATACCTGTCCGGCCGGCGGGAGATCCCGGTGCCGCGCAGCCGGCGTCCGGTCGTCCCGGGCCGGGAGCTGGTGGTCGAGGGTGCCCGCGAGCACAACCTGCGCAACGTCGACGTCGCGTTCCCGCTCGGCACGTTCACCGCGGTCACCGGTGTGTCGGGGTCGGGCAAGTCGTCGCTGGTCAACGACATCCTCTACACGGCGCTGGCCAACCGGCTCAACGGCGCGCGGATGGTGCCCGGCCGGCACAAGCGGGTGCGCGGCGTGGACGAGCTGGACAAGGTCGTCGGCGTCGACCAGTCGCCGATCGGGCGGACCCCGCGGTCCAACCCGGCGACGTACACGGGCGTGTTCGACCACATGCGGCGGCTGTTCGCGGAGACGACCGAGGCGAAGATCCGCGGCTACCAACCCGGCCGGTTCTCGTTCAACGTCAAGGGCGGGCGCTGCGAGGCGTGCGCCGGCGACGGCACGATCAAGATCGAGATGAACTTCCTCCCGGACGTGTACGTCCCCTGCGAGGTGTGCGGCGGCGCCCGGTACAACCGGGAGACGCTCGAGGTGCACTACAAGGGCAAGAACATCGCCGAGGTTCTCGACATGTCGATCGAGGAGGCGAACGAGTTCTTCGCCGCCGTCCCGGCGATCTCCCGGCACCTGCAGACGCTGGTCGACGTGGGCCTCGGCTACGTGCGGCTGGGCCAGCCGGCCCCGACCCTGTCCGGCGGCGAGGCGCAGCGGGTCAAGCTCGCGTCCGAACTGCAGAAGCGGCAGACCGGCCGGACGGTCTACGTGCTGGACGAGCCGACCACCGGGCTGCACTTCGAGGATGTGCGCAAGCTGCTCGGGGTGCTCGGCAAGCTGGTCGACGCCGGCAACACGGTGATCGTCATCGAGCACAACCTCGACGTGATCAAGACCGCCGACTGGGTCATCGACATGGGCCCGGAGGGCGGCAGCGGCGGCGGGACGGTCGTCGCGACCGGCACGCCGGAGGACATCGCGGCGGCGCCGGACAGCCACACCGGCCGGTTCCTGGCCGGTGTCCTCGGCCCGCGGCCGGTGCCGGCACCCGCGCCGGGGAAGAAGCCGTCGGCCCGCAAGCCGCGGGCCAAGGTGTCCGCCTGACCGGTCCGCCGTGGTCTCCTGGGGCCATGGGGGACTGGTGGCAGCACGACATCGTCGAGGCGGGCAAGCTGCCGCTGCTGCTGTGCTCGGCTGCCTTCGTCGTCACGTTCCTGGTCACCCGGGGCATCACGCGGATGATCCGGGCCGGCCGTGGCCCGTTCCGCGACAATGTGAGCGCGAGCGGCACGCACGTGCACCACGCCGTCTACGGGATCGTGCTGCTCATCCTCGGCGCGCTGGTCGCGGTCGGGTCGGCCGGACCGCCCTACCACGAACTGGCCGCGATCGCCGTCGGCATCGGCACGTCGCTGGTGCTGGACGAGTTCGCGCTGATCCTGCACCTGCAGGACGTGTACTGGACGCAGGAGGGCCGGCTGTCCGTCGAGATGGTCAGCCTCACCGCCGGCTGCCTGATGTTCGCGCTGGTCGGGGTGCTCCCGTTCGGCATCGAGGACGCCAAGCCGGCCGAGCTCACCGTGCGCGGCGGGCTGGCGACCGTCACGGTCCTGCACGCGGTGCTGGTGCTGGTCTGCGCGGCCAAGGGCAAATACCGCACCGCGCTGTTCGGCTGGTTCGTCCCCGGGATCGCCTGGTTCGGCGCGTTCCGGCTGGCCCGGCCGGACTCGCTGTGGGCGCGGCACCGCTACCACGGGCGGAAGCTGGCCCACGCCGAGCGGCGGGCGCAGCGGTTCGACGCGCGCTGGGACCCGATCGGCGACCGGCTGGCCAACATCATCGGCGGCGCCCCGAGCGTGCCGACCGAGACCCCGGGCAGCCAGTAGCGGACACGAACGACCCCCGCACCGCGGCGCAAGGCAGCTGCGGTACGGGGGTCGGTCGTCTCGGCCCGGGGCCCGACCGTGCGGCGGGCAGCCCGAGCGGGGCACGCGAAGGAGCACGGCGGTCGCCCTCGCCGCGACGCGGCAGGCTGCGCTGCGGCCGTGACCCGGCAGCCGCGTACGGGAGAGGCGGTGCCGCCTGGGGGACGCCGCGGGTGCGGGCGCGCCGTGCGGGGTAGCCGTGCCGGTGCGGGAGGTGGGACTGGCCGTGCGACAGCCGCGTCGTCCGCGGCGGTTGGTGCTGCCGTGCGAGAGTCGGTCGCCGCCGCGGTCACCCGGGGACACCGGCCGCGTGGGAGAGGCGAGCCGCGTGGGAGGGCGCCGGTGGGCGCTGCCGTGCGGGGGAGCCGTGCCGTGCGGGGAGGCTGGGCCGAGCGAGGAACGTCGGGACCGGAAGCTGCGGCAGAGCGTAGCGGCGCGGGAAGATCGACTACAGGTACGACACGGCGGGGGTTGCCGGCGTCACTCTCCGCCCAGCATCCGGGCGATCTCGGCGTCGAGCGCCGGCGCCCAGGGCTCCCCGCCGGGCGGCACGATCGCGTCGGTGTCGGCCAGGAACTCGCGCATCGGCCCGGCCGGCACCGTCACCACACACGGCAGCGACGGCGACCGCAGGGTGAGCGTGACGTGCTCGCCCTGGCGGGACATCGACACGTGGCCGGCCGGCCGGGCAGGCATCTGGGAGCCGCCGTCCGGCGCCAGCACCGCGCGCAGCGCGTCGCGGAGAACCACCCAGCGGCCGCGCAGCAGGGCCGGGTGCGGCGGCCGGGCACCGACGACCACGACCACCGCGAGCGGGTCACTGTCCACCCAGGACAGTCGCAGGACCGCAAGGTGCCCCCGCCACGGCCGGCCGTCGCCCAGGACGATCTCGCAGCTGACGGTCTCGGTCATCGGATTCCCGGGTGCTCCGGTGCGGTGGGCGTGGCCTCCGCAGCCTCGCATTCCCGGGCGGCGGTTGCCAGTCGGTCGGTGCCGTCCGGGCCGACCGGCGGCGGGCCCCGGCGCCCGGCGCCGCGTACCCTCGGGCCGTGCCCGACCCGTCGACGTACCGCCCCGCTCCGGGCACGATTCCCGAGGACCCGGGCGTCTACAAGTTCCGGGACGAGCGCGGCCGGGTCATCTACGTCGGCAAGGCCAAGAACCTGCGGCAGCGGCTGAACAGCTACTTCTCCGACCTGCACGCGATGCACGCCCGGACCAGGCAGATGGTCACCAGCGCGGCCGGCGTCGAGTGGACGGTGGTGTCCACCGAGGTCGAGGCGCTGCAGCTGGAGTACACCTGGATCCAGCAGTTCGACCCGCGGTTCAACGTCCGCTACCGGGACGACAAGTCCTACCCGAGCCTGGCCGTGACGCTGTACGAGGAATACCCGCGGCTGCAGGTGATGCGCGGCGCCAAGCGCAAGGGCGTGCGCTACTTCGGGCCGTACGCGCACGCCTGGGCGATCCGGGAGACGCTCGACCTGCTGCTGCGGGTGTTCCCGGCCCGGACCTGCTCGGCCGGCGTGTTCAAGCGGGCCGGCCAGATCGGCCGGCCCTGCCTGCTCGGCTACATCGGCAAGTGCTCGGCACCGTGCGTCGGCCGGGTCACCGCCGAGGAGCACCGGGCGATCGTGGACGACTTCGTCGACTTCATGGCCGGCAAGACCGACCTGATGATCCGCCGGCTGGAGCGGGAGATGGCGGCGGCGTCGGCGGAGCTGGAGTTCGAGCGGGCGGCGCGGATCCGGGACGACATCGGCGCGCTGCGCCGGGCGATGGAGAAGCAGGCGGTCGTCTTCGGTGACGGCACCGACGCCGACGTGGTCGCGTTCGCCGAGGACGCGCTGGAGGCCGCGGTGCAGGTCTTCCACGTCCGCGGCGGCCGGGTGCGCGGCCAGCGCGGCTGGGTGGTGGACAAGGTCGAGGACGTGACCACCGGCGACCTGGTCGAGCAGTTCTGCCTGCAGGTGTACGGCGCGGACGACGCCGACACCGTTCCCCGGGAGATCCTGGTGCCGGAGCTGCCGCCGGACCGGGAGGTGCTCGAGCAGTTGCTGCGCGAGCTGCGCGGGGCCAGGGTGACGCTGCGGGTGCCGCAGCGCGGGGACAAGCGGGCGCTGCTGGAGACCGTCGCCCGCAACGCGCAGCAGGCGTTCACCCAGCACAAGCTCAAGCGGGCCACCGACCTGACCGCGCGGTCGCAGGCGCTGGCCGAGCTGCAGGACGCGCTCGGGCTGGCCACCGCGCCGCTGCGGATCGAGTGCTTCGACGTCTCGCACGTGCAGGGCACCAACGTGGTCGCCTCGATGGTGGTGTTCGAGGACGGGCTGCCGCGCAAGTCCGAATACCGCCGGTTCGCGATCCGCGGCACCGGCGCCGGAGCTCGCTCCGGCGCGGACGGGAGCAGCGCCGCAGGCTCCACCAGCACAGGTCGGCGTGGTTTCCCGCCGAACGGCGCCCGCCCGGAGGGGGGCACTCGGGGGGCGGAGCCCCCCGAGGGTGGAGACGTGCAGTGGATCCACGAGGCGGTGCGCCGGCGGATGGCCCGCTACCTCGACGAGCGGATCGACACCGGCGAGGAGGCCGACGACAGCCAGGACGACGAGGGCGACCCCGCCGCGCTGCCGCAGCGGCCGAGCCCGGTCGACCCGGAGACCGGCCGGCCGCGCAAGTTCGCGTACCCGCCGAACCTGCTCGTCGTCGACGGCGGCGCCCCGCAGGTCGCCGCCGCCGCGGCCGCGCTGGCGGAGCTCGGCATCGAGGACGTCGCGCTGTGCGGGCTGGCCAAGCGGCTGGAGGAGGTCTGGCTGCCCGGCGAGGACCAGCCGGTGATCCTGCCGCGCACGTCCGAGGCGCTCTACCTGTTGCAGCGGGTCCGGGACGAGGCGCACCGGTTCGCGATCACCTACCACCGGCAGAAGCGGTCCCGGGCGATGACCACCTCGGTGCTGGACGGGGTTCCGGGACTGGGCGAGACGCGGAAGAAGGCGCTTCTGACTCGGTTCGGCTCGCTGAAGCGGCTCCGCGCGGCGTCGGTTGAGGACATCATGGCCGTTCCAGGGGTGGGACGGCGCACCGCGGAGGCGGTGGCCGCCGCGCTGCACCGGGAGGACGCCCAGCCGGGTCCGGCCGTGGACCCCGTGACCGGGGAGGTGCTCGATGGCTGAGTCCGGGCTCGAGGTCGTCGTCGTCTCCGGGCTGTCCGGAGCGGGCCGCAGCACCGCCGCCAAGTGCCTCGAGGACCTCGGCTACTACGTCGTGGACAACCTGCCGCCGTCGCTGATCGCGGCGATGGTCGACCTCGGCAGCCACACGTCCGGCGAGGTCACCCGGATCGCGGTGGTGGTCGACGTGCGCAGCCGGGCGTTCTCGGCCGACCTCCGCAGCGTGATCGGGGAGCTGGACGAGCAGGGCTACCGGCCGCGGGTGCTGTTCCTGGAGGCGGCCGACGACGTGCTGGTACGCCGGTTCGAGAACAACCGCCGCGCCCACCCGCTGCAGGGCGGCGGCCGGTTGGTCGACGGGATCGCGGCCGAGCGGGAGCTGCTGTCCGACTTGCACGCGGTGGCCGACCTGGTCGTCGACACCAGCCGGCTGTCCGTGCACGACCTGCGCCGGCAGCTGGAGGTCGAGTTCAGCGGGGAGGCGCCGCCGGCGCTGCGGGCGACGGTGCTCTCGTTCGGCTTCAAGTACGGGCTGCCGCTGGACGCCGACCTCGTCGCCGACGTGCGGTTCCTGCCGAACCCGCACTGGATCCCGGAGCTGCGCCCGCACACCGGACAGGACCCGGACGTCCGGGACTACGTCTTGTCGCAGGAGGGTGCCGGCCGGTTCCTCGACGTCTACGCCGAACTGCTCCGCCTGGTCGGTGCCGGCTACCAGCGGGAGGGCAAGCGCTACCTGACGCTGGCGATCGGCTGCACCGGCGGCAAGCACCGGTCGGTCGCGATGGCGGAGGAGATCGCCAAGCGGCTGGCCGGCGACGGCGTGCAGACCTCGGTCGCGCACCGGGACATCGGGCGTGAGTAGCCGGTCACCGCGGGTGGTCGCGCTCGGCGGCGGGCACGGCCTGGCCGCGTCGCTGGCTGCCCTGCGGCGGCTCACCCCGGACGTGACCGCGGTGGTGACGGTGGCCGACGACGGCGGCTCGTCCGGCCGGCTGCGCCGCGAGCTCGGCGCGCTGCCGCCCGGCGACCTGCGGATGGCGCTGGCCGCGCTGGCCGGCGACGACGACTGGGGCCGCACCTGGGCCGGCGTGCTGCAGCACCGGTTCGGCGGCACCGGCGCGCTGGCCGGCCATCCGGTCGGCAACCTGCTGCTGACCGGGCTGGCGGAGGAGCTGGGCGGGCCCGTGCCGGCGCTGGACATGGTCGCCCGGCTGGTCGGCGCGGTCGGCCGGGTGCTGCCGATGAGCCCGCGCCCGCTGGAGATCTCGGCCGAGGTGAGCGGCCTCGACGACGCCGACCCGGGCCGCCGGCGCCGGATCCGCGGCCAGGTCGCGGTGGCCACCACGGTCGGCCGGGTGGAGTCGGTGTCGCTGGTGCCGTCCGCGCCGCCGGCCTGTCCGGAAGCGGTGGCCGCGGTCGCGGCGGCCGACCTGGTCGTGCTCGGCCCCGGCTCCTGGTTCACCAGCGTGCTGCCGCACCTGCTGGTGCCCGACCTGCTCGAGGCGCTGGTCAGCACCCCGGCCCGGCGGGTCGTCGCGCTCAACCTGGCCGCGCAACCGGGGGAGACGGCCGGCTTCTCTCCGCAGCAGCATCTCGAGGTGCTGGCGGCGCACGCACCGCGGCTGCGGGTGGACGCCGTCGTGGCGGACACCGACGCGGTGACCGACGCACATGGTCTGATGTCGGGTGTGTCCGTGCTCGGAGCCCGCCTCGTGCTCGCTCCGGTCGCGGCCGGCGACGGCACCGCGCGGCACGATCCCGCGCGGCTGGCCGCGGCATACGGGACGGTGCTGGAGGAGTTGCCGGCTGTCGTGCAGCAGACGGCCGGGAGTGGGTCCGGCGGGGGACGGGAAGCGGGGATACGCCAGTGGCGATGACGGCGTCGGTGAAGGACGAGCTCAGTCGCTTGTCGGTGACCAAGACCTGCGACCGGCGGGCGGAGATCTCCGCCCTGCTGCGGTTCGCCGGGGGGCTGCACATCGTCGGCGGACGGGTGGTGGTCGAGGCCGAGCTCGACACCGGCTCGACCGCGCGCCGGCTGCGCCGGGACATCGCCGAGGTGTACGGGCACGCCAGCGAGGTGCAGGTGCTCGCCGGCTCCGGGCTGCGCAAGGGCAACCGCTACATCGTCCGGGTGGTCAAGGACGGCGAGGGCCTGGCCCGGCAGACCGGCCTGCTCGACCAGCGCGGCCGGCCGGTACGCGGGCTGCCGCCGCAGGTCGTCTCGGGCGGGGTGTGCGACGCGGAGGCGGCCTGGCGGGGCGCGTTCCTGGCGCACGGCTCGCTGACCGAGCCGGGGCGGTCGTCGTCGCTGGAGATCACCTGCCCCGGACCCGAGGCGGCGCTGGCGCTGGTCGGCGCGGCCCGCCGGATGGGCATCCAGGCCAAGGCGCGCGAGGTGCGCGGGATCGACCGGGTGGTGGTCCGCGACGGCGACGCGATCGGCGCGCTGCTGACCAGGCTCGGCGCGCACGAGAGCGTGCTGGCCTGGGAGGAGCGGCGGATGCGCCGCGAGGTGCGGGCGACCGCGAACCGGCTGGCCAACTTCGACGACGCCAACCTGCGGCGGTCGGCCCGGGCCGCGGTGGCGGCCGGCGCCCGGGTGCAGCGGGCCCTGGAGATCCTCGGTGACGACCTGCCCGAGCACCTGGCCGAGGCCGGGCGGCTGCGGCTGGAGCACAAGCAGGCCTCGCTGGAGGAGCTCGGCCAGCTCGCCGCGCCGCCGATGACCAAGGACGCGGTCGCCGGGCGGATCCGGCGGCTGCTCGCGCTGGCCGACAAGCGGGCCGCCGACCTCGGCATCCCCGACACCGAGGCCGCCGTCACGCCCGAGATGCTCGCCCCCTGACGTCTTGCCCTCAGGCGTTCGGTTCGCGGAACACGGGGTCGAGCGGGTCGGGTTTGCTGTCCGGCGGGGGCGGGGGCAGCGTCGTGACCGCGCCCGGCTCCTCCGCCGGCGCGGTCACCCCGGCGGCCCGCAGTTTCTCCAGCATCGCCTGCTCGTCGGCGTCCAGTGGCCTGGTGTCGCGATCCTCGTCGCCCGGTTCGCCCTCTTCGCTCTTGGTGTCCATCGCCGAGTCGGGTACGGGTCCCTCAACCATGCCGCTGCCATACCCGATCGCCCGCGCGGCGATGCAGGCCAGGGTCCTGTCCACAGGCTCCGGCTCGGTTCGAACGCGGCTCCGACGCCCGGTAGGGTCGTTGCCGACACACCACCAGCAGGGAGGTCCACCGTGACGGTCCGCGTCGGCGTCAACGGCTTCGGCCGCATCGGCCGCAACTTCTGGCGCGCGGTCGATGCCAATGACCATCATGACATCGAGATCGTCGCCGCCAACGACCTCGGTGACGTCAGCACGATGGCCCACCTGCTCAAGTACGACTCGGTGCTCGGCCCGCTCCAGCACCGGGTGGAGGCCACCGACAGCGGCATCGAGATCGACGGCAAGGAGCTGAAGATCCTGGCCGAGCGCGATCCGGGCGCGCTGCCGTGGGGCGACCTCGGGGTCGACGTGGTGATCGAGTCGACCGGCTTCTTCACCAAGGCCGACGAGGCCCGCAAGCACGTCGACCAGGGCGGCGCCAAGAAGGTGATCATCTCTGCGCCGGCCAGCGGCGAAGACCTCACGATCGTGCTCGGCGCCAACGACTCGATGTACGACGGGTCCCAGACGGTCATCTCCAACGCGTCCTGCACGACCAACTGCCTTGCCCCGCTGGCCAAGGTCCTGCTCGACACGTTCGGCATCGAGCGCGGCCTGATGACCACCGTGCACGCCTACACGCAGGACCAGAACCTGCAGGACGGCCCGCACAAGGACCTGCGCCGGGCCCGCGCCGCGGCCATCAACGTCGTGCCGACCAGCACCGGTGCGGCCAAGGCGATCGGCCTGGTGCTGCCGGAGCTGAAGGGCAAGATGGACGGCTACGCGCTGCGGGTGCCGGTGCCGACCGGCTCGTGCACCGACCTGACCGTGACGCTGTCGCGGGACTCCAGCGTGGAGGAGGTCAACGCGGCCTACGCCGCGGCGGCCGACGGCCCACTCAAGGGCTACCTGCGCTACACCGAAGACCCGATCGTCTCCACCGACATCGTCACCGACCCGGCCTCCTGCATCTTCGACGCCGGGCTGACCAAGGTCATCGGCGACCAGGCCAAGGTCGTCGGCTGGTACGACAACGAGTGGGGCTACTCCAACCGGCTCGCCGACCTGGTCACCCTCGTCGGTTCGCGGCTGAGCTGAGCCGGCGGCCGTGAAGACGCTCGACGACCTGCTCGCCGAGGGGGTGTCGGGTCGCCGGGTGCTGGTCCGGTCCGACCTCAACGTCCCGCTGGACGGCAGCCGGATCACCGACGACGGTCGGATCCGCGCCTCGGTGCCGACCCTCAAGCGGCTGGCCGACGCGGGGGCGCGGGTGATCGTGACCGCGCACCTCGGCCGGCCGAAGGGCGCCCCGGACGAGAGCTACCGGCTGCGCCCGGTGGCCGAGCGGCTCGGACAGCTGCTCGGTGGCGGAGTCGCCGCCGCCACCGACACGGTCGGCGACAGCGCCAGGGCGGCCGTGGACAAGCTCGCCGACGGTGAGGTCGCGCTGCTGGAAAACGTCCGCTTCGAGCCGGGCGAGACCAGCAAGGACGACGCCGAGCGCGAGGCGCTCGCCGACCGGCTCGCCGCGCTCACCGGCGACCGCGGGGCCTACGTGGACGATGCCTTCGGCGCGGTGCACCGCAAGCACGCCAGCGTCTACGACGTCGCTCGCCGCCTCCCGGCATACGCCGGTGATCTGCTGCTCGGCGAGCTGCGGGTGCTGTCCCGGCTGGCGGGCCGCGGCGAGCAGCTGCGCCGGCCCTACGTGGTGGTCCTCGGCGGTGCGAAGGTCTCCGACAAGCTGGGGGTGATCTCGGCGCTGCTGCCGAAGGTCGACCGGCTGCTGGTCGGCGGCGGCATGGCCTACACCTTCCTCGCGGCCAAGGGCTACGAGGTCGGACACTCGCTGCTGGAGCCCGACCACATCGAGAGCTGTCGCCGACTGCTGGAGCGGGACGGCGACCGGATCGGGCTGCCGGTGGACGTCGTCGTGGCCGCGGGGATCAGCGAGGACGCGCAGACCCAAGTCGTCGACGCCGACCAGATCCCGGCCGACCTCGAAGGCCTGGACGCGGGCCCGGTGACGGTGGCCACGTTCGGCGGCGTGGTGTCCGACGCGGGCACGGTGTTCTGGAACGGCCCGCTGGGGGTGTTCGAGTTCGGCCCGTTCCAATCCGGGACCAAGGGCGTGGGTGAGGCGATCGCCGACAGCCGGGCGTTCACCGTGGTCGGCGGGGGCGACTCGGCCGCGGCCGTGCGCCAGCTCGGCATCGGCGAGGACCGGTTCGACCACATCTCGACCGGCGGCGGCGCGTCGCTGGAATACCTCGAGGGCCGCACCCTGCCGGGCGTGGCCGTGCTGGAGTCCTGACGTGGCCGCCCGTCCCGCGAAGCCCCGGCGCAGGCCGCTGGTCGCCGGCAACTGGAAGATGCACCTGACCCACCTCGAGGCGATCGCACTCGTGCAGAAGATCGCGTTCAGCCTCAAGGAGACCGAGCTGGAGGCGGTCGAGGTCGTGGTGCTGCCGCCGTTCACGTCGGTGCGCAGCGTGCAAACCCTGATCGACGGCGACAAGCTGCTGCTCGGCCACGGCGCTCAGAACCTCTCCGAGCACGACCAGGGCGCCTACACCGGCGACGTGTCCGGTCCGATGCTGGCCAAGCTCGGCTGCACCTACGTGGTGGTCGGCCACTCGGAGCGCCGGCAATACCACCACGAGACCGACGAGATCGTCGCGGCCAAGCTGGCCGCGGCCTACCGCAACGGTGTCACCCCGATCCTCTGCGTCGGCGAGCAGGAGCACGTGCGCGACGCGGGCGGTCACGTCCCGCATTGCTCGGCCCAGCTCAACGCCGCGCTCACGAACGTGTCGGCCGAGCAGGCGCGGTCCCTCGTCGTCGCGTACGAGCCGATCTGGGCGATCGGCACCGGCCAGGTCGCGACGCCGGACGACGCCCAGGAGATGTCCGGCGAGCTGCGCACCGTGCTCGCCGAGCGATACTCGGGGGATCTCGCCGACGGGGTGCGGATCCTCTACGGCGGATCGGTGAAGGCCGACAACGCGGCCGAGCTGATGGCGAAAGCCGACGTGGACGGCGCGTTGGTCGGCGGAGCCAGCCTCGACGGCGACCAGTTCGCCGCCATCTGCCGGGCCGCCCTCCCGGCCCCCCAGGAGAAGTGACCCCCGGCGGCCGCGCACGAGCTGCCGGCGGCGCGCCGGCAGCCACCCCCACGCCCGCCCCGGCGGGCGGTGGACCGGCCGGCGTCGCCCCGCCGGCCGGTCGGCTCGGCGGTGGTTGGTCGGCCGGTCGGTCCGGCGGTGGTCGGTCGGTCGGCGGCGGCGTGGGCGGCTCCCGCGCCGGCGACCGGCGCGGGCTGCGGCGGCGGCCGTGGTTCGGGATGGTCGTGCTGGTCGGGGTGCTGGTGGCCGGGGCGGGGCTGGCGGGGTGCAGCCGCGGCGACCAGGACCCGGCGGTGGACCCGCCGACCGTGCGCGGGCTCGACCTCGGCAGCTCGGCGGTGCGCCAGCCGTCGACGAAGCCCGGCGGCACGCTGACCGTCGTCACCGGCGCGGTCGACTCCCTCGACCCGCAGCGGTCCTACTCGCCGGGTGTCTGGAACGTCATGCGGCTCTACACCCGCCAGCTGGTCGCGTTCGCGCCCAGGCCCGGCCCGGCCGGCGCGCGCGTCGTCCCCGACCTCGCCACCGCGCCCGGCCGCACCACCGACGGCGGCCGGACCTGGACCTACACCTTGCGCCCCGGCCTGCGCTGGCAGGACGGCCACCCGCTGACCAGCGCCGACGTCAAGTACGGCATCGAGCGGCTGTTCGCCTCCGACCTCATCACCGGCGGCCCGAACTGGGTCGTGCAGCTGCTCGACGACAAGACCACCCCGTACGACGGCCCGTACGCGGACCGCCGCGGCCTGAAGAGCATCGCCACCCCGGACGCCCGCACCATCCGCTTCACGCTGAGCAGGCCGTTCGCCGACTGGGACCAGGTGCTGGCGCTGCCGGCCGCCAGCCCGGTCGAGCAGCGCGCCGACACCGGCGCGAAGTACGGCGACAAGCCGCTGTCCAGCGGGCCCTACCAGATCGCGTCGGTGGCCGACAACGGCACGATCACGTTCGTCCGCAACCGCTACTGGTCGAAGGCGACCGACCCCGTCCGCACCGCGCTGCCGGACAAGGTCGTGCTGCAGACCGACGTCGTCCCGGCCGAGCGGGACCGCCGGGTGCTCACCGGCGTCGCCGACGCCGACGTCTCCGGCAGCGGGCTGCAGCAGGACGCGGCGACGAAGGTGCTCGCCGACCCCGCGCTCACCGCCCGCACCGACGACCCGAGCACCGGCACGGTCCGGTTCGTCGCGATGCCGTCCGCGGTCGGCGCGCTCGGCGACGTGCACTGCCGCCGCGCCGTCCAATACGCGCTGGACAAGGCGGCGGTCAAGGACGCCCTCGGCGGCCCGTACGCGGCGTCGCTGGCGACCACCTTGTGGCCGCGGGTGCTGCCCGGCTACCCGGCCACCGCGCCCTACCCGGTGGGCATCGGCAACCGGGGCGACCTCGTCGCGGCCAGGCGCGAGCTCGGGCTGTGCGGCAAGCCGGGCGGCTTCACGACCACGCTCGGCACGGTCAACGACGGCCGCGGCAAGGTCGCCGCCGACGTCGTGGTCCGCTCGCTGGCCAGGGTCGGCATCGTCGCGACGCCGAAGCAATACCCGCGGGGCGCGTTCCTGGCCTCGGTCGCCGGCTCACCGGCGACCGTCCGAGCCGACGGTCTCGGCCTGATCGTGGGCGAGTGGGCGGCCGACTTCCCGTCGCCGTACGCGTTCCTCGACCCGCTGGTGGACGGGCGCAGCGTGCGGAGCTCGGCCAACCCCAACATCGCCGAGCTGTCCGGCGACGAGGAGGCCATCGACGGGGCCACGGCCACCCTCGACCCGGTCCAGGCGGCCGCCTCCTGGCGCCAGGTGGCGGCCACCGCGATGCAGACGGCCGGCTACGCTCCGCTGGTGGAGGACCGGGCCGTGCTCATCGGCAGCGCCCGGTTGCGCAACGCGTACGTGCAGCCCGTGTACCGCGGCTACGATCTCGCATCGCTCGGAGTCGAGTAGGCTGACCTTCTCGGCAATTGAACCCCAACGAAGGACCCACACCCGGTGATCATCGGCCTGTCGATCGTGCTCATCATCGCCAGCGGGCTGCTGGTGGTGCTGATCCTCCTGCACCGCGGCAAGGGCGGCGGCCTCTCGTCGCTGTTCGGCGGATCGGTGTCCTCGTCACTGTCCGGGTCCTCGGTGGTCGAGAAGAACCTCGACCGGCTGACTCTCTTCTGCGGGGCGGTCTGGACCATCTGCATCGTGGGCCTCGGCCTGCTTCTCAAGGCCGGGGGATAGATCCCCTTCCCCAACCCCCGGACGCACGTCCGGGGCCTTCACCGTTCGTCGAGGAGAGCAGACACAGTGGCTGGTGGCAGCGCCATCCGGGGCAGCAGGGTCGGGGCCGGGCCGATGGGTGAGGCCGAGCGCGGAGAGTCCGCGCCGCGGCGCCGGGTCCCGTTCTGGTGCACCAACGGGCACGAGACGCGTCCCGCGTTCGCCGAGGACGCCGCGGTCCCCGAGACCTGGGACTGCCCGCGCTGCGGCCTGCCGGCCGGGCGCAGCGAGCAGGCGCCCCCGCCGGCGCCGCGCAACGAGCCGTACAAGACCCACCTGGCGTACGTGCGCGAGCGCCGCACCGACGCCGACGGCGAGGCGATCCTCGAGGAGGCGCTGGCCAAGCTGCGGGACCGCCGCGGCCAGTGACCACCACCGCCTGGCGGGAGCTGGGCGAGAAGCGCCGGTTGCGCCGGCCGTCCGGCGGCGCCGAGCCGGCGGAGACCCTGCCGGAGGAGATGGCGATCGGGGTGGCGCTGGACGGCGCCGACCTGGCCGAGACCCGGCGGTCGCCGCTGACCCTGGTCGACAGCGTGCTGCGCCGCTGCGACCTGTCCGCGGCGGTCTGGCAGGCCGTCACGATGCGCCAGGTGGAGCTGCTCGACTGCCGGGCGCTGGGCCTGCGGCTGTCGGTCGACCTCGGCCAGGACGTGTACGTGGCCGGTGGCCGGTTCGACTCGGCCACGCTGCGGATCAGCTGGGTCCGCGGGCTGGTCGTGTTCGACGGCTGCACGTTCACCGAGGCGATGATCGGCGGCGACCTGTCCGCGGTGGTCTTCACCGGCTGCACCTTCGCGGGCGCCGAGTTCGCCGCGACCGCGGCCGCCGGCTGCGACCTGCGCGAGTCCCGCCTCGGCGGCGCCCGCGGCCTGGCCACCCTCCGCGGCGCCCGCGTCACCGCCGACCAGACCCTCACCGTCGCCCCCCGCCTCGCCGCCGAGCTGGGTCTCACGGTCGAAGCGGACTGACCCGACCTGCGCGACGGTGGGAAGTCAGCCGGCGAGGAGCCGGCGCCGGGCGGCGCGCACCGCCCGGGCCACCGCGCACGCCGGCCGGCACCTCGACCGAACGGGGTCTCGCCGCAGGTCGGCGCGGCTTCGACCTGACCGGCGCCGGACCCGCCGGCGCTGGCGCGTGTCACTGCTGCGCTGTCTCGCCCCACCGCGCCAGGGCGTCGATGGTCTCCCGGAGCGCGGCCCCGCGCTCGGTGAGCGCGTACGCGAGCACGTTGTGGGCGAGCGGGACCCGGTAGACGACGCCCGCAGCCTGCAGTTCCCGCAGCCGGGTGGCGAGGATGTTCGTGGGTGCGCCGAGCTCGCGGTGGAGGTCGCCGTAGCGCTTCGCGCCGTCGAGGAGGCTGCGGACGACCAGGAGCGCCCAGCGCTGGCCCACGAGGTCGAGCGCCGCGGCCAGGCCGTCCCCGTCGTCGGACGTCACCCCGCGGGCGGGCCGTCCGGGTCGGTCCAGAACGGCGCGAAGTGGTTGCCGTCGGGGTCGTCGAACTGCCCCTGGTACATGAAGCCGTAGTCATCCGTCCCGTTGACCTTCGCGCCGGCGGCCGCCGCCTTCGCGACGAACGCGTCGACGTCGGCACGGGTCGGGAAGTCGAACGCGAACGTGACCAGCGAGGTCGTCGCCGGGTCGCCGACCTGCTTGCTGCCGTCGCCGAGGCTCGCGTAGTAGTCGCGGCGGAGCGCCATCAGGTACACGTCGTCGCCGAGGACGAAGCACGCGGCGTTGTCGTCGGTGACGGCCTCGTTGATGCCCCAGCCGAGGGCGGTGAAGAACGCCTTCGAGCGTTCGAGGTCGGCCACCGGGACGTTCGCGAAGAAGCTCACGACGCGATACTTGCAAAAAGCAAGTGCGGGGTCAAGCCCAATGCCCGGCTGGGCACGTCCGATGGTCGAGTGAGGCCGGCCGGCCGGCGGCGGTCAGCCGATGGGGAGGCGGAGGACGGAGGGTGGGAGCTTGGCCGCGGACTCGCGGTCGAGCAGCCAGAGCGTGCGCGCCCGGCCGTGCACGCCGGCCGCCGGGACCTGGATCGCACCGGCCCCACCGAGGGCCAGCGCGACGGCCCCGGCCTTCTCCGCCCCGGCCGTCATCAGCCACACGTCGGTGGCCGCGGCGATCGCCGGGAAGGTGAGCGTGAGCCGGACCGGCGGCGGCTTCGGGCAGCCGCGCACCGCGACCACCGAGCGGCTCTCGTACGCGGCCGGCGACTCGGGGAAGATCGACGCGACGTGACCCTCCTCGCCGACCCCGAGCATGAGCACGTCGAACCGCGGCACCGGGCCGTGGTCCTCCGGCCGGGTCGCCTTGGCCAGCTCGGCGGCGTACGCGGCGGCGGCGGCCTCCGGGTCGCCCGCATACTGACCGTCCGCGGCCGGGAACGGGTGCACCCGCGCCGGGTCCACCGGGACCGAGGACAGCAATGCGTCCCGCGCCTGCGTGTCGTTGCGCTCCGGGTCGCCGTCCGGCAGCCAGCGCTCGTCGCCCCACCAGATCTCCACCCGGGCCCAGTCGACCGCGTCCCGGGCCGGGTTGTCCCGCAGCTCGCGCAGCACGGCCCCGCCGACCCGCCCGCCGGTGAGCACGATCGTGGCCAGCCCGCGGGCCGCCTGCGCGTCGACCAGCCGGGTCACCAGCCGCGCGGCCGCGGCCTTGGCCAGCAGATCCGCCGTGGCGTGCACGACGACGTCGGTGCTCATTCCCGCTCCTGTTCCGCCGGGGGGCCCGGTGCACCCTCGGGTGTCGGGCCGGGAGTGGCGTCGCGTTCCACGGCCAGCTTCGCCCGCGCTCCCTCGGCCTCGGCGGTCGAGGCGGCGTCAGTGGTCGGGGCGGTCGGGACGTCGGAGCCCGGATCCCCGGCCACCGAGGAGGCGACCTCCGCCGGCGACCCGGTCGACGACTGCGCCGCCACCGGCTGGCCGTTGGACTGCATCGGGTCGACCCAGATCAGCGTGCGCGGCTCGTCCGGTCGGTCGGTCAGCCCCGGTGTGCCGGTGGCCACCCCGAGCGCCTCCGCGTACGGCTGGTCGGCGTCGAGCCGGCGCACCTCCTCGGCGAGCAGGTCACCGAGGTCGCGTTCGGGCAGCGCGACGTCACTGTCCGGCTGGTCGGTGCGGGACAGCACCACCGACCCGCCGTCCCGGCGGGTCAGCTCGACCAGCCCGCCGTCGGTCAGCTCCACCCGGACGCGGGACACGCCGACCCCGCCGACTCCGGGCGCCCGCCCGCCGGCCTGCTCGACCGGCACCTCGCAACCCAGCCGGGCCGACAGCCAGCCCGCCAGCAGCAGCGCCGCCGGGTCGTCCTGCCGGCCGACCACGGCCGCCGCCTTGGCGGAGGACCGCACCGTATCGAACGCCGAGGCCAGCTCGGCCCGCCACGGCGTGGTCCTGGTCCAGGCCAGGTCGGTGTCGCCGGGCCGGTAGTCCTCGGCCCGCTGCCGCAGCGCTGCCGCCGGGTCCTCGGCCCGCAGCACGTCGGTGACCCGCCGGTCGGCCGACACCCCGAGCGGGTCGTGCGCGATGAGGTCGGGCGGCGAGCCGTACCACCAGGTGACGACCGGGGCGTCCGGCGCCAGCAGCGGCAGCACCACCGACTCGGCGTGCAGCGAGAGCCGGCCGTACATGCGCATGACCACCGCCTCGCCGGGGCCGAGCCGGCCGCCGACCAGGACCTCCGCGTCCAGCCGCGGGATCGGCGCCTCCACCTGGCGGCGGATCACGATCAGCAGCCGGCACGGGTGCCGGGAGGCGGCGGTGGTCGCCGCGGCCTCCGCCTCGAGCACGTCCCGCTCGTCGACGACGACGACCAGGGTCAGCGCCAGGCCGGACATCACCGCGCCGCCGGAGCGCCGCTCGGCGGCGAGGGCCGTGACGACCGCGGTTCCCGTGGTGTCCCACAGGGTGGTCATGGCCGCCTCCAGGTGCGCTCCTCGCGGGCGAGCATCTCGTCGGCCTCCTTGGGCCCCCACTCGCCGGCCCGGTAGAACGCCGGCTCCTTGCCGGCCCAGAACTCCTCGAGCGGGTCGACCACCCGCCAGGACGCCTCCACCTCGGCCGCCTGCGGGAACAGCGTCGCGTCGCCGAGCAGCACGTCGAGGATCAGCCGCTCGTACGCCTCCGGCGAGGACTCGGTGAACGACTGCCCGTACAGGAAGTCCATGGCGACGTCCCGGACCTCCATCTGCGAGCCGGGCACCTTCGAGCCGAACTTCAGCGTGACGCCCTCGTCCGGCTGCACCCGGATCACCAGCTGGTTGCTGCCCAGCTCCTCGGTGTCGGTCTTGGAGAACGGCAGGTGCGGTGCCTTCTTGAAGATGATCGAGATCTCGGTCACCCGGCGCGGCAGCCGCTTGCCGGCGCGCAGGTAGAACGGCACGCCGGCCCAGCGGCGGGTCTCCACGCCGAGCCGGACCGCCGCGTACGTCTCGGTCCTGGAGTCGGGCGGGACGTCCTTCTCCTGCCGGTAGCCGGCGACCCGCTCGCCGGCCAGCCAGCCCTGCGTGTACTGGCCGCGGATCGCGCCGTCGGCCAGCGGGTCGGGCAGCGTGATCGCCCGCAGCACCTTGAGCTTCTCGGTCCGGATCGCGTCCGCGGTGAACTCGACCGGCTCCTCCATGCCGACCAGCGCGAGCAGCTGGAGCACGTGGTTCTGCAGCACGTCCCGGGCGGCGCCGGTCTGGTCGTAGAAGCCGGCCCTGGTGCCGATGCCGACGTCCTCGGCCATCGTGATCTGCACCGAGTCGACGAAGTTGGAGTTCCACACCGGCTCGAACAGCTGGTTCGCGAACCGCAGGGCCAGGATGTTCTGGACCGTCTCCTTGCCGAGGTAGTGGTCGATCCGGAACACGTCCTGCGGCGTGAACACGTCGTCGACGAGGTCGTTGAGCTCCCGGGAGGACTCGAGGTCGTAGCCGAACGGCTTCTCCACCACGACCCGGCGCCAGCCGCCGGACTTGCCGTTGTCGGCCATCCCGGTCCGCTGCAGCTGCTTGAGCACGACCGGGAACGCCGAAGGCGGGATCGACAGGTAGAACGCGGCGTTGCCCTTGATCCCGTGCGAGTCGCGCATCTCGTCGATGCACGTCGAGAGCGTGTCGAAGGCGTTGTCGTCGTCGAACGAACCGGGCACGAACCGGATGTTGCCGGCCAGCCGCGACCACACCTCTTCCCGCCAGGGCGTGCGGGCGCCCTTGCGCGCGGACTCGCGGGACATGTCCTCGAAGTCGCCGTCGTCCCAGTCCCGGCGGGCGAACCCGACCAGCACGAAGTCGGTGGGCAGCAGCCCCCGGCTGTGCAGGTCGTAGACGGCCGGCAGCAGCTTCTTGCGGGCCAGGTCGCCAGTGATGCCGAACACGACCAGCGCGCAGGGTTCGGGAACCCGGGGCAGCCGGCGGTCCCGCGGGTCGCGCAGCGGGTTCGGCCGGCGCTCCTCGCCGAGGATCGGGTCTGTCACGGCAGGGCCTCCAGCAACTGTCCGAGACCGGTGGTGCGGTCGGTCAGATGCAGGTGTAGCAGCGGGGGACCGCACTGGGCGAGTGCCGCTCCGGCCGCCGCCGGTCTCCCGCCGGCGGCGGCCGGGACGGACGGGTCGGTCATCAGGCCGATCCGTCCCCGGCGGCCCTCAGCGAGTCGGCCACCTGCTTGGCCATCTCGGCGAACGAGTCCTCGAACTTCTTCACGCCCTCGTCCTCGAGGGTCTGCACGACGTCGTCGTAGTCGACGCCGATGGCGGACAGCCGCTGCTCGATCTGGTGGGCCTGCTCGTACATGGTGGTGACCGTGTCGCCGCGCAGCTGGCCGTGGTCGGCGACCGCGTCCAGGGTGGCCTCCGGCATCGTGTTGACCACACCCGGCGCGACCAGCTCGATGACATACCGGGTGTCCTCGTACGCGGGGTCCTTCACACCGGTCGAGGCCCACAGCGGCCGCTGCGGCTTGGCCCCGGCGGCGGCGAGCGCCTTCCACCGGTCGCTGGCGAAGACCTTCTCGTACCGCTCGTACGCGAGCCGGGCGTTGGCGATCGCGGCGGTCCCGCGCAGCGCCTTGGCCTCCTCGCTGCCGATCTTGTCCAGCCGCTGGTCGGTCTCGGTGTCGTTGCGGGAGACGAAGAACGACGCCACCGACGCCAGCCTGGTCAGGTCGTGGCCGTTGGCCTTGGCCTTCTCGATGCCGGCGAGGAACGCGTCCATCACCTCGTCGTAGCGGGCCAGCGAGAAGATCAGCGTGACGTTGACGCTGATGCCGAGCGCGAGCGTCTCGGTGATCGCCGGGATGCCCTCCCGGGTGGCCGGGATCTTGATGAACAGGTTGGGCCGGTCGACCAGCCACCACAGCGCCTTGGCCTCGGCCACGGTCGTGCTGGTGTCGTGGGCGAGCCGCGGGTCGACCTCGATCGACACCCGGCCGTCGACGCCGTCGGTCCGGTCGTAGACCGGCCGCAGCACGTCGCAGGCCCAGCGCACGTCGTAGGTGGTCAGCTCGTGCACCGCCTCGCCCACGTCGGCCTTGCGCAGCGCCAGCTCGCCGAGCTGCTCGTCGTACGCGTCGCCCTGGGCCATCGCCTTCTGGAAGATCGTCGGGTTGGTCGTCACCCCGACCACGTGCTTCTCGTCGATGAGCCGCTGCAGGTTGCCGGTGCGCAGCCGCTCCCGGGACAGGTCGTCCAGCCAGACCGCCACCCCGGCGGCGGAGAGGTCGGCGAGCGTGTCGCTCATAGGTTTCCTCCTTGCGGGGGCCTCGGGGCGGAGCCGTCCGAGGCGCGGTTTTCAGTTTTGGGTCTTCAGTTTTCGGGGCCGGAGACCCGTAGGGTCCATCTTCCCGGGGCACTCGGGGGCGGAGCCCCCCGAGGGTTCAGCTTCCGGTGGTCGTACCCGTGATCCGGCCGGCCTTCTCGAGGCTGGCGTGGGCCGCAGCCACCACGTGGTCCGGCGTGAAGCCGAACTGTTCGAACAGCGTGGTGTAGGCGGCGCTCGCACCGAAGTGCTCGATGCTGACGGACTCCCCGGCGTCACCGATCAGGTCCCGCCAGCCCATCGCCACCGCAGCCTCGACGCTCACCCTGGCCTTCACGCCGGTCGGCAGCACCGCCTGCTGGTAGGCGACGTCCTGCTCGAAGAACCATTCCCGGCACGGCATGGACACCACACGAGTAGCAACGCCGTCCGCCTCCAGCCGCTTCCTGGCCTCGACCGCCAGCCAGACCTCCGACCCGGTGGCGATGATGATCACGTCCGGCGTCGGCTTCGCAGCCGCCTCCGCCAGCACGTACGCGCCGCGGGCGGTGCCGGACGCCGCGCCGGTGGTGCCGTCCGGCGAGCCGGGGGAGCGGTCGAAGGTCGGCACGTTCTGCCGGGTCAGGCACAGCCCGGCCGGCCGGTCGGTGTGCTCGAGGACCGTCTTCCAGGCCACCACGGTCTCGTTCGCGTCGGCCGGGCGGACCACGTCGAGACCGGGGATCGCGCGCAGCGCGGCCAGGTGCTCGATCGGCTGGTGGGTCGGGCCGTCCTCGCCGAGCCCGATCGAGTCGTGCGTCCACACGTACGTGACCGGCAGCTTCATCAGCGCGGCCAGCCGGACGGCCGGGCGCATGTAGTCGCTGAAGACCAGGAACGTGCCGCCGTACACCCGGGTCAGCCCGTGCAGGGTGATCCCGTTCATGATCGAGCCCATCGCGTGCTCGCGGATGCCGAAGTGCAGCACCCGCCCGTACGGGCCGCCGGGGAACTCCTTGGTCTGGTGCTCGGCCGGGATGAACGACGGCTCGCCCTTGGGCGTCGTGTTGTTCGACTCGGCCAGGTCGGCCGACCCGCCCCAGAGCTCCGGCAGCACCGGCACGATCGCGTCCAGCACGGTGCCGGACGCCTTGCGGGTGGCGATCCCCTTCGGGTCGGGGTCGAACGTCGGCAGCGCGTCGGTCCAGCCGGCCGGCAGCGTCCGGCTGCGCAGCCGGTCGAGCAGCTGCCGGCGCTCCGGCTCGGCCGCCGACCAGGCCTCGAACCGGGTGTTCCAGGCCGCGTGCTCGGCCTGGCCGCGGGCGCGCACCTCGCGGGCGTGCGCGAGCAGCTCGGGGTCGACGTCGAAGGTCTTGTCCGGGTCGAGGCCGAGCACCTTCTTGGTCGCCGCGACCTCGTCGGCGCCGAGGGCGGCGCCGTGCGCCTTGCCGGTGTTCTGCGCGTTCGGCGCCGGCCAGGCGATGATCGTGCGCAGCCGGATGAACGACGGCCGCTCGGTCTCCGCCTCGGCCGCCTTGAGCGCCTGCTCCAGCGCGGCGACGTCCTCGACGTACGTCCCGTCGGACCGGCGCCACTCGACGGTCTGCACGTGCCAGCCGTACGCCTCGTAGCGCAGGCCGACGTCCTCGCTCAGCGCGATGTTCGTGTCGTCCTCGATGGAGATCTTGTTGTCGTCGTAGATCATCGTGAGGTTGCCGAGCTTCTGGTGGCCGGCCAGCGAGGACGCCTCGCCGGAGACGCCCTCCTCCATGTCGCCGTCCGAGCAGATCACGAAGATCCGGTGGTCGAAGACGCTCTCGCCCGGGGCGGCGTCGGGGTCGAGCAGGCCGCGCTCGCGCCGGGCCGCCATCGCGAACCCGACCGCGTTGCCGACGCCCTGGCCGAGCGGCCCGGTGGTGGTCTCCACGCCGGCGGTGTGCCCGTGCTCGGGGTGGCCCGGGGTCAGCGAGCCCCAGGTCCGCAGTGCCTTGAGGTCGTCGAGCTCCAGCCCGTAGCCGGACAGGTAGAGCTGGATGTAGAGGGTGAGGCTGGAGTGCCCGGCGGACAGCACGAACCGGTCGCGGCCCAGCCAGTTCGGGTCGGCCGGGTCGTGCCGCATGATCCGGTGGAACAGCGTGTACGCGACCGGCGCGAGGCTCATCGCCGTGCCCGGGTGGCCGTTGCCGGTCTTCTGCACGGCGTCCATCGCCAGCGTCCGGATCATGTCGACGATGCGGGTGTCCTCGTCGGTCCAGCCCTCCGGGTAGACCGGAGGTCGGGCTTCCGCGGGCTGCTCCGGCGCCGGCGCGGGCGCCTGCTCGACGGGCTCGGCGGCGTCGGCCCCAGGGGCCGGCTGCTCGGAACTGTCGTTCACGCGGGATGCTCCTCTGCGTACGGGCCGGACCCTGCCGGCCCGCCTCGGCGGCGGGCTGTCCAGCGGGCGGGCGGAGGCGGAATGTGATCACCGCCGAGCGTAGTCCTGCGACCGCCCGCCGCATCTCCGCGACGGGGGACCGCGGACAGCCCTGCCCGGGATCGGCCGGCCGGTCGCCCTCCCGTCCGGCACGTACCCCGGGGACCCCGTTCCGACACTGCGGTGCGTACAGTGCTTCGCGTGACGCAGGTGCTGCCGGGGGCTCAGGGATCGGCGCGGCGTCCGACGGTGCCGTCCGCGCCGGAGCCGATCGACGTGCCGGCCGAGCGCTCCGCCCGCCGTGGCCGCCGGCTCGCCGTGCTGCGCGCGTACGTGGCGCTGACCAAGCCGCGCATCGTCGAGCTGCTGCTGGTCACCACGCTGCCGGCGATGATCCTGGCCGCCGGCGGGCTGCCGCCGCTGACCACCGTGCTGGCGACCATGATCGGCGGCTCGCTGGCCGCCGGCAGCGCCAACGCGCTGAACTGCTACCTCGACCGGGACATCGACGCGGTGATGCGGCGCACGGTGGCCCGCCCGCTGGCCCGGCACGCGGTCTCGCCGCGGGCCGCGCTCGTCTTCGGCATCGCGCTCGGCGCGGTCTCGATCGCGATCATGCTCAGCACCGGCTGGCTGCCGGCCGTGCTGACCGCCGTCGCGATCCTCTTCTACGTCCTGGTCTACACGCTGGTGCTCAAGCGCCGGACCGCGCAGAACATCGTCTGGGGCGGCGCCGCCGGCTGCATGCCGGTGCTCATCGGCTGGGCCGCGGTGACCGGCTCGCTGGCCTGGGCGCCGGTGGTGCTGTTCGGCATCGTGTTCTTCTGGACGCCGCCCCACTTCTGGGCGCTGGCCATGCGGTTCAAGGACGACTACGCCCGGGCCGGGGTGCCGATGCTGCCGGTGGTCGCCACGCCGGTGCAGGTGGCCCGCCGGATCGTCGCCTACACCTGGCTCACCGTCGCGACCTCGCTGCTGCTCTGGCCGCTGGCCACCTCCTGGGTGTACGGGGCGGTCGCGGTCGGTGCCGGCGCCTGGTTCCTGGTCGCCGCGCACAGCCTGCTGGCGCGGGTCACCCGGGGGGCGAAGGCCAAGACGCTGCCGCTGTTCCACCTCTCCAACTCCTACCTGGCGATCCTGTTCGTCGGGGTGGCCGTCGACGCCCTGGTGCACTGAGCGTGCCGGGCCTCGGGCGGAAGGCGGGCCCGGCCCGGCGGGTGCCACGGATCGCGCTGGCCACCTGCCGTCAGCTGCCGGCGGGGGACGAGGACTCGGGGCCGCTGCTGGCCGCCTGCTCCGCCGCCGGGCTGGACGCCGAGTGGCGGATCTGGGACGACCCGGCCGTCGACTGGGACTCGTACGACCTGGTGGTGATCCGGGCCACCTGGGACTACGCGCCCCGCCGGGACGACTTCGCGGCCTGGGCGGCGAGCGTGCCGCGGCTGGCAAACCCGGCCGACGTGGTCGCCTGGAACACCGACAAGACCTACCTGCGGGAGCTGACCGAGGCCGGCGTGCCGGTGGTGCCGACCGCGTGGCTCGCCCCCGGCACGCCGGTCGACTGGCCGGACTGGCCCGAGGTCGTGGTCAAGCCGACGGTCAGCGCCGGCTCCCAGGACACCGCCCGGTACGGCGCGGACGAGCACGACAAGGCGCGGGCGCACGCCGACCGGCTGCTCGCCGCCCGCCGGCCGGTCATGGTCCAGCCGTACCTGTCCGGGGTGGACACCGCCGGCGAGTCGATGCTCGTGCATCTCGGCGGCGGCTACAGCCACGGCTTCCGCAAGGAGGCGATCCTGCGCGCCGGCGAGTCGGCCGAGACCGACGCGCTGTTCCGGCCGGAGGAGGTCGCCGCCCGGCAGGCGACGCCGGCCGAGCGCGAGGTCGCCGCCCGGGCGCTGGCCGCCGTGCCGGGTGGACCGGCCCGGCTGCTCTACGCCCGGGTCGACCTGCTGCCAAACGACGCCGGCGACCCGGTGGTGATCGAGCTCGAGCTCACCGAGCCGTCGCTGTGGCTGTCCTCCGCGCCGGGCGCGGCCGACCGGCTCGCCGGCGCGATCCGCTCCGTCGTCCGCCCGTAGGCCGCCCGTAGGCCGCCCGTAGCCGCGGTCCGCCCGTCGTCCGCGCACAGGCCGCCCGTCGACCGCCCGTCGTCCGCCCGTAGGCGGCTCGTGCGGCTCAGGCCGCGACCGCCTCCTGCGCCCGGACCCGCCCGCGCGCGGTGAGCAGCGTGCCGAACAGCCCGACCGCCAGCGCGACCAGCACGCCGAGGTTCGCGAACGCCCAGGCGCCGTCCTTGCCGCCGAGCCCGAACGGGGCCAGCAGGTAGCCCTGCCAGTCCAGCCAGCCGGCGAAGGTGTTGGTGACCAGCCCCCAGCCGAGCACGGTGCCGAGCACGACCAGCCCGATCGCGTCCCACCGCACGTCGCCGTACCGGCCGGTGGGGCTGAACAGCTCGGCCTCGGCGTAGTCCCGCCGGCGCAGTGCGATGTCGGCCAGCAGCACCCCGCACCAGGCCGCGATCGGCACCCCGAGCGTGATGAGGAAGCCCTGGAACGGACCGATGAAGTCGTCCGCGGCGAAGACCACGTAGATCGTGCCGATCACCATGATGACGCCGTCGACGAGCGCGGCGAGGTGTCGCGGGATCCGGATGCCGGCCGCCAGCAGGGACAGCCCGGACGAGTAGATGTCCAGCACCGCGCCGCCCATCAGGCCGAGCACGGCTACGACCGCGAACGGCACCAGGAACCAGGTCGGCAGCACCTCGGCCAGCGCGCCGATCGGGTCGGAGCCGATGTCCTGGGACAGCTGCTGGGACGAGCCGGCCAGCAGCAGGCCGAAGACGATGAGCACGGCCGGCCCGAGCGCGCCGCCGAACGTGGTCCAGCCGAACACGCCGCGGGTCGACGACCGGCGGGGCAGGTAGCGCGAGTAGTCCGCGGCGGCGTTGACCCAGCCGAGCCCGAAGCCGGTCATGACGAACACCAGCGCGCCGATGAACGCCTGCGTCGAGCCGGCCGGGATCGCGCTGACCGTGGACCAGGAGATGGTGTCGGCGGACAGGATCACGTACACGACCGTGAGCGCGGCGGTGAGGACGGTGATCCAGGTCTGCAGCCGCATGATGAACTCGAAGCCCAGCACGCCGGCGATGATCGTGACGCCGGCGACGACCACCATCGCGACGATCTTGGTGCCGGTGCCGCCGCCCCAGCCGAGCCGGTCAAGCACGGTCGCGGTGGCCAGGGTGGCCAGGATGACCAGCACGGTCTCCCAGCCGACGGTGAGCAGCCAGGACAGTACGCTCGGCAGCCGGTTGCCGCGGACGCCGAAGGCCGCCCGGGACAGCACCATGGTCGGCGCGGAGCCGCGCTTGCCGGCCAGCGCCACCCAGCCGCAGAGCGCGAACGACACGATCACGCCGACCACGCCGGCGATCACGCCCTGCCAGAACGACACCCCGAACCCGAGCACGAAGGCGCCGTAGGCGACCCCGAGGACGGAGATGTTGGCGGCGAACCACGGCCAGAACAGGTCGGCCGGCTTGCCCTTGCGCTCGCTCTCGGCGATGACGTTGATGCCGTTGCGCTCGATCGACGCGGCGGTGACGGTCGCGGTGGGACTGGTTCCGGCGGGACCGGGCCCGGCGGGAACCTGCTCGGTGTCGGACACGCGCCGATGGTCCCGCAGGCCGCCTCAGCGCGCCACGTACTGCTCGGTGACGGCGGTAACAGGGCCGGTCGCGGGTGCCGGCAGCCGGGTCGAGGTCGCCAGCAGCAGCCGCAGCGCGGCGATCCAGACCAGGCAGGCGCCGAGCAGGTGGAAGCCGACCAGCAGCACCGGCAGGCCGGTGAAGTACTGCACGAACCCGATCAGGCCCTGGGCCAGCTCGACGACCAGCAGCACGGCCGCCGCCCTGGTCGCCGCCGGCGGCGCCTTCGAGCCGCGCAGCCAGAGCAGGGTCGCGGCGGTCAGCCCGAGCAGCAGCATCACCGCGTCCGCGTGCAGCTGGCTGACCGTCTCCGGGTCGAAGCCGGTGCGCGGCACGTCCACGTCGCCGGCGTGCGGGCCGCTGCCGGTGACGACCGTGCCGAGCACGAGCACCACGGCGGTCACCCCGACCAGCACCCGGATCAGCGTGACCAGGCTCGGGTTGACGATCACCCGGGCCGGCCCCGGCGGCTGGTAGGCCCGGGTGGCCATCGTCGTGGTGATCGCCAGGATCACCATGGACAGCAGGAAGTGCGCGGCGACCGTCCACGGGTTCAGCCCGGTGAGCACGGTGATGCCGCCGAGCACGGCCTGCGCGGGGATGCCGACGAACGCAGCCGCAGCGAACGGGGTGAGGTCGCGGCGGTCCGAGCGCAGCACGGCCAGCAGCGTCGCCAGCACGATTGCGGTCAACACGACCGTGAGCATCCGGTTGGTGAACTCGATCGCCCCGTGCTGCGCGTATTCGGAGGTCGGCACGAGCGAGTCGGACGTGCAGTTGGGCCAGGTGGGACAGCCGAGCCCGGAGCCGGTCAGCCGGACCACGCCGCCGGTGACGACGATGCCGGCGTTGGCGACGACCGACGCGACCGCCAGCCGGCGGACCAGCACGTCGGAGGCTCGGGGCAGCTGCACCGTCCCAGCGTAGGCGGGGCCGTCCGGGCCGGCGCGCCCGCCCTCACGATCCGGTCACGAGCCGGACGGACCCCGCCCGATTCGCCCTACGGTGACCCCGTGCCGACCACCCACGCCCGCCGCGCGCCGCGGTCGTCGGGGGATGGCGTCCTCGACCGGTTGGCCGGGCCGGAGGTGCGGCCGGGTCCGCCGCCACCTCCGGCGCCACCCGCGGCGGCCGACGCCGGAGTGCCGGCACGGCCGCGGACGGCCGGCGGCGTGCTGCTGCTGCCCCCGTGGCGGCGGGCGCCGCTGCTCCCGTTCGGCCAGCCGGCCGTCCTGCTCGCGGTCGTCGCCGCGGCCGCGATCCTGGCCTGCGCGGCCGCCTCGGCGCCGCTGTTCCTGTCCTCGGCGTCCTCGGCGGCGCTGCAGCGGCTGCTCGGGCAGCAGTGCGCCAGCGCCGGCACCGCCGCGGTCAAGCGGAACGACGACGCCGACCGGCTGGCGGAGCTCGACCGCCGGGTTCCGGCCGCGATGACCGGCGCCGGCCTCGCCCCGCCGGCGCTGTCCGTGCTGGCCACCAACCTCTACACGGTCGGCGCCGGAACCGAGGTCGTGCAGCAGCCGAGCTCCCGGCTGGCCTACCGGGCCGGCGCGGTCGACCACATCACCAGGCTGCCCGGCGCGGTCGGCGGCGGCGGCGTGTGGCTGCCGAAGTACCTCGGCGACCGGCTCGGCGCCCGGCCCGGCGGCACCGTCACGGTCAGCGGCGTCCCGGTCCGGCTGGCCGGCTACTACCGCAACTTCTACGACGAGCAGCTGCCGGCGTTCTGGTGCCAGTACGGCTACCTGGTGCAGGCCAGCGAGACCTCCAACGACGTGCCGTCCCCGTGGGTGCTGGCCACCGACCCGGCCACGTTCAGCCGGCTGGTCGGGCCGAGCGGTGCCGACTTCGAGTGGGTGTCGCCGGTCGACACGGCGGGGGAGACCGTCAGCCGGGCCCGCGACGTCTCCGACCGGCAGACCGCCGCCTACCACGCCGCCGGCCTGCCGGTGCCGCTCGACTTCGCCCGCACCGACGGGGGCACCGGCCAGCTGCCCACCCTCGCCGACCGGGCCGACCTGATCCGCTCCGGGCTGCGCGGCCCGGTGCTGCCGATCGCGCTCGGCGGCACCCTGCTGGCGCTGCTGCTGGTCGGCGCGGCCGGGTCGTACTGGGCGGACCGGCGCTACCGCGAGGTGCGGCTGCTGTCCGCCCGCGGCGTCGGTCCGGGCGCGCTGGCCGGCAAGGCGGTGCTGGAGCTGGCCCTGCCGGCCGTGGTCGGGACGGTGCTCGGCGCGCTGCTGGCCCGCTGGCTGGTGGCCCGGCTCGGGCCGAGCCCCGACCTCGACCCGTCGGCGTACCGGCAGGCGGGTGTCGTCGTCGCCGCCGGCCTGCTGGCCGGGCTGGCGTTGCTCGGGCTGGTGGCCGGGCTGCGCAGCCGCAACGCCACCGAGCGGCCGGTCGGCGCCCGCCGGTCCCGGCTGGGCTGGGTGCCCTGGGAGCTGCTGCTGCTCGCCGGCGCCGCCGGCACGTACGCGGCCCTGCGCGGCAGCAACGCGGTCACCGTCGTGCAGAACGTGGCCCAGGTGAACCTGCTCGTCGTGCTGTTCCCGCTGCTGTTCATCCTCGGCGGGTCGGTGCTCGCGGTCCGGCTGCTGACCCTGCTGCTGCCGCTGCTGTCGGCCCGGGCGACCCGGCTGCCCGCGGCCTGGTATCTGGCCGCCCGCCGGCTGTCCGCGGCCCGGGTCGCCGCGGTCGTGCTGCTGGCCGCGGCCGCCGCCCCGGTCGCGATCGCCGTCTACGCGGCCGGGCTGACCACCGGCACCGAGCACACGCTGGACGCGAAGGCCAGGGTCTTCACCGGCGCCGCGATCTCGGTCGAGACGACCGGCCAGCTGACCCGGTCCGCCGGGACCGACCAGCTCGGCACGGTCGTGCGCCGGTACAGCTACGGCACGGTCGGCGACACCGAGGTCGCGGTCATCGCGGTCGACCCGGCCACCCTGCCGGGCACCGCGTACTGGCGGAACGAGTTCGCCGGCCGGTCGCTGCCGGACCTGCTCACCGCGCTGGCCGGGCCGGTCACCGGCGGCCGGCTGCCGGCGATCGTGGTCGACCCGCGGCACGAGCTCGGCGCCACCGCGGACGTCACGCTCGGCACCAGCACCGCCCACGTCGCCACCGGGACGACCGCCGCGCTGTTCCCGGGCCGCCGGCTGCCGTGGCCGATGATCGTCGTCGACCGGGACCGGCTCGGCCCGATCGACCCGCACGCCGGCTCGTTCGACGAGCTGTGGACCAACGGCCCGGCCGCGCCGGCCGAGGCGGCGGTGCGGGCCCAGGACCAGCTGCTGTTCGACACGATCGACCAGGCGCAGGTCTTCGACGCGGCCGACTATCTCGGCATCACCTGGACCTTCGGCTACCTGACCGCGCTGGCCGGGCTGGTCGGCCTGGTCTCGGTCGGCGCCCTGCTGCTCTACGTCGAGACCCGCCAGCGCACCCGGA
>Ga0207683_10000593_pt1 | contig 33358 bp, 41 predicted proteins | sample KBSM73metaG_FD_184333 | JGI IMG/M metagenome (GOLD analysis project Ga0207683, IMG submission 184333) | Miscanthus rhizosphere microbial communities from Kellogg Biological Station, Michigan, USA - KBS M7-3 metaG (SPAdes) (version 2) | ecosystem: Host-associated > Plants > Roots > Rhizosphere >... | reverse complement strand
ATCATGTCGAAGATCAACCCGATGCATATCGTCGAGCCTGGCCTGGCCGATGTTGATGACGTCGCTGGATAGCAGCGCCAGCATGGTGAAGGCGAAGACAAAGGCCGCTTCACAGCTAGCTAGTGGAATCGGCAAAGACAACTGCCAGATCGCGCACGGCGGGCACGCAGGTAAATTGACAAATGCGTCAGGATGCCTGGCAAGGGACTGCACTCTGCCAGAAACGCGGAAATTTCTGAGTCACCGTGGTGGCCTGCAATCTTTGTTCTGGCGCAGCTGCGAAAGCTGGACTGTTGCACTATCTTTCGTCGTTGTGGGCGGGCTCACGGTCAACGGTGGCCCTTGGCAATCCTCTCGGTATCCTGCGCGGGCCACCCGAGCGTGAATGCGAAAGGTGGCACCGTGGCACCGGTTTCCGGCGTGACACCGCTCCATTGATCTGTTACGTCTTCAGCCCATCGGGCCCATTGCACGACGGCCTCGTATTGGCTCATGAGCAGCTTGCCGGTGATCGCAGCGATTGGCAGGCGGTCCGGAAACGGCCCACCCGTGGTTGCGTATTGCGTTGATCTGTCGAGCACCTCAGCGAGCCGCGTCTCGGCGTCAACCCGGATTTCGCGCACCGCCGCACGTAGCTGACTCACATCGCCCGCGTCGGCGAACGCCACCTTGAGCATGGTTTCGAACTCCACCCGCATCCCCGCGGCAGGTGCGTCCAGCCAGTCTCGAAGCGATGCCCGTCCCGCGTCGGTGATCTCGTACACAGTGCTGCGCCGCTTGCCGGTGAAGGTGACCTGCGAGGTTGCCAGGCCTTCGGCCACCAGCTTCTTCGGCTCCTCGTAGATCATGCTCGCCGCCCGTGGCCAGAACCAGCTCACCGTGCGATCCATCTGTTGCGCGAGCTCATACGTCGTGAACGGCTGGATCGAGAGCAGTCCGAGTATCGCAAAGGACGTCGGGCTCAGCTGCCTGGGGGACATGGGTGGACAATACTCCGAATCGGACTATATTGAAGATACTCCGAATCGGAGCATGTCGAAGGAGAACCCATGTCCGACCCGTCCACTGATCCGGACGTCCCCGCCCCCCAGACCCGCTTGACCCGGGAGTACGGCGTCCGGCATCCATTCGTCGGAGCAGGTATGGGCTTCATCGCGCACGAACAGCTTGCGGCCGCCGTCACCAATGCCGGTGGATTGGGTGTGCTGGGAGCATCCCCCGATCCCGCAGCCAGCCTGATCGTGATGGTAGACCGATTGCGCGCCTTGACTTGTGGTCCGTTCGGAGTCGACCTCATCTGCGCCGATACCGGATTCGGGCCTGCCAGCACAGACGAGCACATCGACGCATGTGTCCAGCTGGACGTACCGCTGGTCGTTTTCCACCATGACCTACCGCCGGTCCGCTGGGTCAGCACGCTGCGTACCGCGGGTATACGCGTGTGGATGCAGGCCTCATCGCCGCAAATCGCCACGGCTGCAATTGAACTCGGTGTAGACGGGATAGTGGCTCAGGGCAGCGAGGCCGGCGGCCACGCCCGCGGGCTCATCCCGTTGCACTCGTTCTTGCGGGCGATGCGACACAAGTGGCCCGACATGCTGCTGTTGGCGGCAGGTGGCATATCCGACGGGACCCTCGCAGCGGCTGCCTTGGGTGTGGGCGCCGACGGAGTCTGGGTGGGCACCGCCTTGGTCGCCGCCGAGGAGGCCAACGCCCACCCGGAGTACAAGCGTCGACTCATCGATTCTCCCGGCAGAACGGTGCGCAGCACTGCATTCGGACCCGAGTGGCCCGACCAGCCGTACCGGCTTCTCGCCACTCCCGCAGTGCTCAGCGCGGAGGCGGGCGTCGGTGGATCCGGCCTGCGCGAGGACGGGCCAATCGGTCGGACGCGACTGTTCCCGCATTCGGCGAACATGCCCTATGACATGCCGATCAGGTCAACGTTGCCGCCCACACCCGAAACCAGCGGTGATTGGGAATCGATGGTCTATCCGGCCGGTGAAGGGGTTAGCGCCGTGAGAACCATCGCGCCTGCCGCAGACATCATCCAGCGGATGATGAATCAGGCATACGAAATACTCGCAACAGAACACCTGCTCCGCGCCCAGATGTGAACTGACGAGGAATGTCCATGCCAACCTTCAGCAAGGTGTCGCACATTTCGTTTTCCGTAACTGACGCAGAGGCGAGCGCCCGATGGTGGGCGAATCTTCTCGGCCTCACCGAACTCGACCGGGTCGGCGGCGATGGGTGGCGCGCGATCTTGCTCATTCACCCGCCGTCGCGCACCATCGTCGAGTTTCAACAGCATGACGCGAATCAGGGCGAAGCCTTCGATCCGCGTCGCACCGGGTTCGATCACATGGGGTTCAAAGTCGACACCCGCGCCGACCTGGACGAGTGGCTGACCCGGTTCGAGCAGCTAGGCGTGGCCCACTCGCCGATCGCCGAGCGCGAATACGGCGCGGTGCTGACGTTCAAGGACCCCGACGGCATTCAGTTCGAGATGTTCTTCAAAGCCGACCACCCATGACAATGAGCCGATGAGGCTACCCGTCATGCCACCGGTGTCGCCGATGTTGGCCAAACCGGTTCGGTCGATCCCACCCGAGGCATCCTATGAACCAAAGTGGGACGGCTTCCGGTCGATCTGCTTCCGCGACGGCGACGAGGTCGAGTTGGGCAGCCGCAACGAGCGGTCGATGACGCGCTACTTCCCCGAACTGGTTTCGGCAATCACCGCCGAAACGCCGGAGCGGTGTGTGATCGACGGGGAGATCGTCATCGCCACCGACCACGGGCTGGACTTCGAGGCCCTTCAGCTGCGGCTGCACCCGGCCGCGTCGCGGGTACGCATGCTTGCCGAGCAGAACCCTGCCTCGTTCATCGTCTTCGACCTGCTCGCGCTCGATGATGACGACTACACCGGGCGACCGTTCAGCGAGCGCCGGGCCGCCCTCGTCGACGCATTGGCAGGCACGGGTCCGTCGATCCACGTCACGCCCGCGACCGCGGACCTGGCAACCGCCAAGCGGTGGTTCGACGAATTCGAGGGCGCGGGGCTCGATGGGTTGATCGCCAAGCCGCTGGCCATCACGTATCAGCCGGACAAGCGCGTCATGTTCAAGATCAAGCACGAGCGCACCGCCGACTGCGTCGTCGCCGGCTACCGCGTGCACAAGTCGGGTGCCGACGCGATCGGCTCGCTGCTGCTCGGGCTGTACAAAGATGACGGCACACTGGCCTCGGTGGGCGTCATCGGTGCCTTCCCGATGGCCGAACGGAGGCGGCTGTTGACCGAGTTACAGCCGCTCGTCACGACTTTCGAAGACCACCCGTGGAACTGGGCCGCCCACATGGCCGGTGATCGGACGCCGCGTCGCAACGAAGGCTCACGCTGGAACGCGGGCAAGGACCTCTCGTTCGTGCCGCTGCGGCCCGAACGCGTGGTCGAGGTCCGCTACGACCACATGGAAGGTGAAAGGTTCCGCCACACAGCGCAGTTCAACCGCTGGCGGCCCGACCGCGAGCCGCGCTCATGTACCTACGAGCAGCTCGAGCATCCGGTCACCTTCCGTCTCGGCGACATCGTTCCTGGCCTCGGCTGAGCAAGCGTATTCGATGGTTACGCGATGTCGTCGCCAGAAACGTGTGATGCTCGACCCATGGCGACCACCCGGGCGATGGCCGTTGCCCTCGCCGTCACTTGCACCGCCGTCGGATTGGCAAGCCCTGCACGGGCGGACGAGCGGCTCGATGGCGACTACACCTTCGTCAACGGCGCGACCACGAACACATGGACCATCACCACGCACTGCAACGCGGACCGCACGTGCGGAGGGACGGTGTCAACCTCCACAGGGTGGGTCGGGGCGATCAGCAGAGTGGTGGGTGGGCCCTGGACCGCGGAACGGCGTGACATGTCGAATGGGTGGACATGCCCGGACGGCAGTCCGGGCCCGGCGGATCTGTTGTACTCGTTCGACCCTGTCACCCTGGTGGGCACCGTCACTTCCACGTCGAAACCCGGGGCGTGTAACGACCCCAACCCGCAGCAGGCTCAACAGCCGATCAGTTTGAGTTTGCAGCCCGCGTAGCAATGCCGTTGTCACGGTCATCGGGTTTAACGACCCGTCGAGCGGGCACCACTAACCCATGTCTGTAACAGCATTTCAGGATCTGCCGCTCGCTGATCGGGACCGTGAATGGGACGGCGACGCGGCGGACAAGCGAGTCCGCAAGTGGGCAGGCGCGGAAGACGAGCCCAACCAGAAGTATCGCGACGCCCACGTGTGGTACGACGGCGACAACAAGGAAAACTTCACCGCTTACAAGCTGCTGATCGCCGACGTGGTCGCCGACAAGCTCGAGGTTGTGCCCCGCGGCGTAATGGCGGCAGGAGCCATCATGGACGGCGCCCGCGGCGGTATCGACCTGCCCAAGAACGACATCAACCGGGTGAAAAGCCATCTGGCCAAGTACTACAAGAAGATGGGCGACACGGCTCCCTGGGAGCGCTAACCCGTGCGAGCCTCTGCGTAGAGGTGGACCAGGCCGGAGGCCACCGCGAACCGCGGGCCGTGCACGCCGTCGATATCGGCCCTGCCGACCGCGACCGGAATCGCGCGTAGCGATTCTCCGACCGTCCGCAACAGCTCGTCGTCCAGCGCTCCACCACCGGCCAGCACGAGCGCGGACGGTGACTGGTCGAATGCCCTCAGACAGCGGGCGATGTTCGCCGCGACGGTTTCCTGTTTGATGGCGAGCCGCAGACTGCGCCACTCCTCTGCCGCCAGTCTGCTGGAAAACGGCACCAGACCGGCGCTTCCGCGCGTACACAGCCACCCGATCGCATCACGGGTAGCCGGGTGGTCCAGGAAGACACGCCGCCCGTCCTCTTCATGCGCGATGTGCGGATTCTCCACGCGCAGTGCGGGCGTGCGCTTGACCCGCTCCGCGAGGGCGCGAGGAATGCCGAGCACCCGCGACACGGCGACGGTGATTGATTCGCCCGCGCCTGCCGCGATCACCGTGCGGTGCGCGCCCACCACGTCGATCGTGCCGCCGCCGATGTCGCAGACGATCGAGTCGGGCGGCAGGCCCGGCGTCGTGCGTGCGCCGCGCGCCGACGCCTCCGGTTCGGTTGCGATCGTGTGTGCCGGCCGGCCAGTCAACTCCGCCAACATCGCGGCGGCATCCGAGACATGTTCGGCGGCAAGGAGAGCCACGACGGTGCCGCGTGCATCCGCGACACCGCGTCGCAACCACGCACCGTTGTCGATCGACGCCAGGTCGGTGAAGAACGCGTCATCCACTGCCATCCCGCGTTCTGCCGTCGGAATCGCCGCGATGCGCACAGCGACGACATTGCCAGGAGACTCGAGTCGCAGGACGCTGTGCGCCTGGGCAGGCCGATACCGCGTCACCGCACCGTCGACACGACAGTCGACGTAGTCGTCGTCTGCTTTCGGCGCCTCCAGCGGACCGGTTCGAGGAGTCACCGCGATCGCTGGCGAATCGGCCAATTCCCGGGTGAACTCGGCCACGTGGTGAATCTGGTCCTGGCCCAGGTGCAATGCGGCCGACAGCGCTATCGGGTCAGCCAGGGCGCGGTATGCACGGCCTTCGGTGACGACCTCAACCGCTACCAGCGCGCCGGTCTCGAGACCGTCCAGGTCGACCTCGTCGACCACCGGCAAGTCGATCGCGATGCGGTTGCGGATCAGCACGGCGTCGTCCTGCGCGGCGATCACGCCGGCGACCTGCCAGCCGCGGCTCACACCGTCCGAGATCTCTCTCGCCGCCACTTCGAAATCGATGGCGGCACCGACGGAAACGATTGCGGGGCCATCGATCACGTCGCCGGCAAGATCAGCCAGCGGGACGTGTCGGCCGACGGCCGATCCGGTGCCTGCCGGCGTTCTCGCGTCCGGCTTTCGCAGGCTGCGTACCGGCGAGCGCGGTGACGAGGCGGCCGGCAGCGGGACGGTCGACGTATCCACCGGACGGAGGGTTGCCAACAGGAGTTGGTCGACGGCAACAGCCGCCTCGACCTCCAACTTGTGCAGCAGTGCCGCCGCCCCCTCCAGCGATTCCCTGGAGCCCTTTCGGCCGCGTGTAGGCGCCTGCCCGTGTGCGACTGGTTCCACCGCGCCGTCTCGGACGCGGGCGATGACGATCTCGGTGGTGTGGTTGCCGACGTCGATTCCCGCGACGATCAACGCAAGAGACCCCTGCGGGCATACACGACCGCGGCGTGCCGCACGAGTTCCGCGCACCGCGAGGCACCGCGCGCGTCCAGCGACGCCCGCACTGCCTCCAGTTCCTCGGCCGTGGAGCGATGCGGGCGCAGCGCCTCGTAGAGGCTCATCACCTCTTCGCCGTCCAGTGTCGCCAATTCCGCTGCGCGCAGGAAGTTCTCGGCCAACTGCGGGTTGCCGCCCTCCTCGGCGACGACGGCCTGATGCGCCAGCGTGGCCGGATCCATCCGAAGGTCCGACAGCTGGAGCTTGCCGTCCACGGCCGCCTGCACGGTGAACTTGTCGTCGGTCATGTCCTCGTCGCCTTCACAGTGAGGGGCGGCTGCCCAGGCTCGCAAAGCTCACGCTCCAGGGCGACGAGGGCGACAGTGCGCGCTTGGTAGCGGGCCGAGATCGACTCGTCGGTGCCGCCGCTCAGGATCGGAACGGGCGTCATCCCCTTGGCATGCCTGCCCGCGTTCTTACCCAGTTCGCGGTACATCTTGGCGGTCAGCAGCGGCGCGACGCTGAACAGTTCGAGGTTGGCCAGCGGCGTGAGGTCACGCCGGTGGATCAGCGCGGTTCCCTTGCCTTGCAATCCGATTCCGATTCCCGAGCCCGAAAGTCGCGCCGCGGTGAGACCGATGAGCCCGACATCGATCGTCGACCTGACCCGGACCAGCCGAGGCACACAACCTTCTTCCTCGAGACCGGCCTCGATCTGGCGCAGCACCTCTCCGATCGTCAGGCCGCACAGCGTGAGCCAGACGGTGCGGGCGAATGCGGGTGACAGCCCGATGCACACTTCGCGAGGATCGCTGCCCTGCAGAGCCGGCTCGACAGGAGTGACCGAGAGGTGGCCGCGGTGCTCGTCCTGATCGGCGGTCAACTCTGCGACCGTGCGCGCCTGCCGGATGTTGTCGATCTCGGCGCGCCGCTGTTCGGTGAGCGCGTAACCGGTGCCAGGTCCGGCATAGTCGTTCGGATCGGTGAGCTTCGACAGCACCCGGAAATTCTCGTCGAAGATCGCCGAAGTCTGCAGTTGGTCGCCTCCCAGCCGTTCACGAGTGAGCCGCATGATCGATTCGGCCTCGTCGTCGAAGCCGGTCCGGTTCAAGGAGGCGATCACGTCGAAGACGGTCAGTTGTTTGGCCTCGATGGCGGCGGCCGCCTCGGCGACCATCTTCGGATAGCCGGGCGACAGGTCACGAGAGTCGTTGGCCACCACCACTTCATCGACTCGCTCGTCGTCATAATCGGCAAGGCCGAGATCTCGATAGACCGCCTGTACCGCGGTCGCTGCGCGGCGACGTACCCGCGCAAGGTGCTCGGCCGGCACGGTGCGCAATCCACCGTCCGCCGCCCAGTCACGTTGCAGCACAAGGTAGTCGTCCATATCGTCGGCGTTGAAATTCGACAGTGCGAACGCGTTGTCGTAGCGCGGGATCGACCCGAAGCCCGAGAAGATGAAGTCGGCGCCCGCGAGCAACACGGGCAGCGTGTGCGCGCTTCGGCGAATGTCGGACTCGGAGATGAGATTGTCGTTGCCTGCACATGATTCGAGATCACGCAGCATGACCATCAGGTTCTCGGCGAGTAGCTCCTTCATTCCCTCTGGCACCGAGGACACCACGCCGACGCCGTCGATGCCGCCGTTCTGCACACCCTGTGACCCCAACGCGCGCGCCAGCGAGACGCACCGCGATTCGAGGTAGAGGATGGAGCATTTCTCCGCCGCACCCATCAGCACCTCGGCCCCACCGCCGCTGGTGACCCTCATCTTGAGCCCTCGGGAGGCATACGCGGAGGTCAGGATCGCCTTCGAGAACGGGGTGTCGTCACCGTCGACGAACACCTGCTCGGTGCCGTATATGGAGATCGTCTCGGCGTAGCTAGTCAGTCCACGCAGGCCGAGCCGCAGCTCGAGCGCCTCCTCGATGGAGCACTGGGCCATCGCCCCGGGCACACCGACCTGGCTGCCGATCAGCAGGGCGACCGCATTGGACGGCGCATCGCCAAGCACCGGCACCGTCGTCTCGACCTCCCGGAAGCCGTACGCGACGGCGCTGGCCGCGTCGGCGGCGATGAGCAGTGGATCGTCGAGCTGATTGGTGACGTGGGCCTGGTTGCCCGGCGTTCTCCTGGCGCGCATCTTGCTCATCGCCATCTGCATCTCGACCGGCGTGAGCAGCGCGACGACGCGGGCCAGTTTGGCGGGCGTGGTGCCACCGATCAGGCGCACCACCTCCGCCCGTGGCACATTGACGTCCACAGTCATCCGGGCCAGTACCGCATCGTCGAGCGCCATGGCCTCCGGCGCGATCTCGAGATCCAATCCGTAGCGTGCGATGAACTCGTCGATGACGTCAAAGTCTTCGCCAGCCTTGCCGTCGAGCTCGACAACGACCCCGTCGTGCACGACAAGGGATGGCTCGGGGTCGTGCGGACTGCGCATCGCGACCAGGCCGAGCTCCGGATTGGTGACGGAAAACCCGTCGAGGTTCACCGGTTTCGCGTCGAGGACGCGCATCCGCCCGAGCGCGAGATCCCTTGCGTGCACTGGTGGACTGTTCTCCTACTCGCGAACTGCGGTCTCGTCGTAGACGACGCGGCCGATCAATTCATACCGCTGCGGATCACGGTACTTGAAGTAGATCGCCATGGCCGCGCCGAAGATGAACAACCCGACCACGATCCATGGTGTCAATTTGAACAGAAGCGTTCCGGAGGCTGCGCCCGCGGCGGCCTCTTTGTGCTGCCACAACAGAAGAACGACGTACAGCATGCCGATTCCGCCGAGCAGCGGCGCGACGAGCGTCCGGAACCAATGCTTGCTGGTCGGGTGGTTCTTGCCGATGTGGAAGTAGCTCACCACGGCGAACGCACAGAGAGCCTGCACGATCAGGATCGCCATCGTCCCGAGAATCGCCAACAGCGTGTACATGTGCACGTACGGGTCCATGCCTGCCGCCAGGAACGCCAGGATGAGGACCAATGTAATGCCGGTCTGCACGAACGACGCGATGTGCGGTGAGCCGTGCTTGGGATGCGTCGCGCCGATGGTCCTCTGCAGCCTCTTCGAAAGGCCTTCGCGGCCAAGCGCGTAGAGGTAGCGCGAAGCGCAGTTGTGGAACGCCATGCCGCAGGCGAAGGACCCGGTGCATAGCAAGATGTTGAACATCGTGACCGCCCACTCGCCGTAGTATTGGCGGACGGGCCCGAAGAAGATGTCGCCTGCGGTGCCTGCGTCCTGAGCAAGGTCGATGGAATGCTGTGGGCCGGTCCCGGCGATCGCCATCCACGACACGAAGACGTAGAACAGCCCGATGCCGACGACGCTCAGGATGGTGGCGCGCGGGATGATCTTCTTGGGGTTGCGGGACTCCTCGCCGTACATCGCCGTCGACTCGAATCCGACCCACGACCAGAACGCGAAGAAGAGCCCCAGTCCGGCGCTGGCCCCCACGATTCCGGCGGCGGGCTGAAATGTCCCACCCGGGTTGATCGTCTCGCTCACTGCAAACCCATTCGGGCCGCCGCCGTGGAACAACACCGCGAGCGCACCCAACGAAAGCATGAAGATCTCGGTCAGCAGGAAGACACCGAGAACCTTGGCAGCGATGTTGATGTCGTAGAAGGCGAGTACCGAGTTCAGCACCAACATCAGCAGGGCAGGCAGGACCCAGTGCACGTGGACGCCGAACAGAGAGCTCATCAGGTTCTGGAAGAAGAACGAGAAGATCCCGATCAGCGAGCCCTCGAAAACCACGTACGCCATGGTGATCAACAGACCGCTGGCCATGCCGACGATCCGGCCAAGCCCGTGGGCGATGTAGCCGTAGAAGGCACCGGTGGCGGTGAGGTGCTTAGCCATGGTGGCGTAGCCGATGGCGAACAGCGTCAGTACTACGGTGGCGAAGAGGTAGCCTGCCGGTGCGTGCGAACCATTTCCGAAGCCGACCGCGATGGGGACGTTGCCGACCATTGCCGTGATGGGGGCGGCGGTGGCCACCGCCATGAACAGCACGCCGATGATGCCGACGGCGTTCGGTTTCAGTCGCTGAACTTGGTCAGTGTTTTCGTTTTCGTCGCGATCTAAGACCTTGTCGGTCATTATGCGCAGCCTTCCGAGCGGTCGACGGGCTTCCATGTGGCGCACACCACAGCACGAACGTTAGGAGTTTGGCACTACCAATTTCCGTTCGCAAGACCCTTTACGAACCATTGACAGAAATGGTCCAGCCTTTTTATGGTGGGTGCTGCCTCAACTCCGCGGAGGAGCCGCATGTACGACTACGGCACATTCTCGTTTGACTCCAAGGCCCAGGTGCTGGACCGGGCGAAGACGTTCTGGAACCCGGGCAAGACACAGTTCTGGATCGACGAAGGTGTCGATCTGGTGATCGACCGCCGCGAGGGCTACTACCTGTGGGACATGAGCGGTCGACGGCTTATCGACATGCACCTCAACGGCGGCACCTACAGCCTCGGACATCGCAACCCAGAAGTGGTCCAGGCGATTTCAGAGGCCACGGAATACTTCGACATCGGCAACCATCACTTCCCGTCGGTTGCGCGGACCGCACTCGCGCAGAAGCTCGTCGAATCGGCGCCTGCGTCGATCTCTAAAGTGGCCTTTGGGTCCGGGGGCGGCGAGGCCATCGATATCGCGATCAAGAGCGCCCGTCATGCCGCCCAGCGCCGCAAGATCGTCTCGATCGTCAAGGCCTACCACGGTCACACCGGCTTGGCGCTGGCCACAGGGGACGATCGGTTCGCGAAGATCTTTCTGTCCGACCAACCCGACGACTTCGTCCAGGTTCCGTTCGGCGATGTCGGCGCGATGGAGCAAGCGCTCTCCGGCAGGGACGTGGCCGCTGTGATCATGGAGACGATCCCCGCGACATACGGTTTCCCGCTGCCACCACCGGGCTACCTCGAGTCCGTCAAGGACCTCGCCGACAAGTACGGCGCGCTCTACATCGCCGACGAGGTGCAGACCGGCCTGATGCGCACCGGCGAAATGTGGGCGATCACCAAACACGGTATCGACCCCGACATCATCGTCACCGGTAAGGGCCTGTCAGGCGGGATGTACCCGATCACGGCGGCGATGCTCAGCGATCGTGCGGCCCAATGGCTCAACGAAGACGGGTTCGCGCACATCTCGACGTTTGGCGGCGCCGAGCTCGGCTGTGTCGCGGGAGTGAAGACCCTCGAGATCACCAGCCGTCCCGAGGTCCGATCGATGGTGCACTACATCGCCGATCTGTTCTCGGCCGGGCTGCGCCGGATTCAGGCCGACGACCCCGACTGGTTCGTCGGAATCCGGCAGAACGGCGTCGTGATCGGCTTGGAGTTCAATCACCCCGAAGGCGCGAAGTTCGTGATGCGGGAACTCTACGAGAACGGGGTATGGGCGATCTTCTCGACGCTGGATCCCCGTGTGCTGCAGTTCAAACCGGGCATCCTGCTGGGCCGCGACCTGTGCGAGGACGTGCTCGACCGCCTCGACGTCGCCGTGCGGCATGCCCGCAAGGCCGCGACCGAACGGAGGCCTGGGCGAGCGGAGCGACGGGAGGAACAGAAGTCATGACCAGCACTGCGCACGCCGGCCATCTGCTCGAACGCGCCCGATGGGCCGCCCGCGCGTACGCCGACTACGACCACGCCGCGGTCTCTGCGATCGTCACCGCCGCTGCCGACGCGGGGTACGCCGCAGCCGAACGGTTGGCCGAGGCCACGGTCACCGAGACCGAGATGGGTGTGGCCGCGCACAAGGTCATCAAGAACCGGGCATGTTCGCGGGGCATCGTCGAGCACTATCGCGGCGAGGATTTCATCTCGCCGCGCATCGACACCGCCCGCAAGATCCTGGAGATACCGCGTCCCGCCGGAGTGGTGCTGGCGATCACGCCGACCACCAATCCCGTTGCCACCGTCTACTTCAAGGTCATCCTTGCCCTGATGACCCGCAACGCCGTTGTCGTTGCGCCGCATCCCCGAGCCAAGCAATGTTCGGCCGACGCCGCCAGGGTGCTGGCCGAAGCCGCCGTCGCCGCCGGGGCACCCGAAGGCATCGTCCAGGTGATCGAGGACCCCTCCATACCGCTGGTAGAGGCGTTGATGGCCGACGAGCGCACAGATGTCATCGTCGCGACGGGCGGCACGGGCGTGGTTCGCGCCGCGCACTCGTCGGGCAATCCCGCTCTCGGTGTGGGACCGGGCAACGTTCCGGTCTTCGTCGATGCCAGCGCCGACATCAACGCCGCGGCCCGCAGCATCGTCGAAAGCAAGGCGTTCGACAACTCGGTGCTGTGCACGAACGAATCCGTGCTCATCGCAGAACAATCCATCGCCGAGAAGCTTCGGGCGGCGCTCACCCGCAACGGTGCGCACATTCTCGATGCCGAGGATGCTCAGCGCCTGCGGGAGTTGATGTTTCCGTTCGGCCACCTGAACACCGACGTCGTCGGTCGTGACGCGGCCTGGATCGCCGGTCAGGCCGGGATGCGCGTAACCCCGAAGACGCGGGTGCTGATCGCTCCCTTCGAGCACGTCGTCGATGAGGAGGTGCTGACCCACGAGAAGCTGTCTCCGGTGCTCGGCATGACGACCGTCGCCGACGCCGAACGCGGCATTCGAGCGGCCCGTGCCGTCGTGCGGATCGGTGGCGCCGGGCACTCGGCGGCCATTCACAGTGAAAGCCCAACAGTCATCACCGATTTCGCGACCCAGGTGCCGGTGCTGCGGGTGTCGGTCAACGTCGGCAACAGCACCGGCAGCTCCGGGCTGCAGACCAACCTGGCGCCGTCGATGACACTCGGCACCGGCTTCGTCGGTCGCAGTTCGCTCGGCGAGAACCTGCAGCCGCACAACCTCATGAACTGGACCCGAATCGCCTACAACAGTGATTCAACAGTGAGCATGCCGAACTTCGCGGGAATCACACCGTGGCGGTCCCCTTCTGGGCCGGTGCCGGCCTACCCACGCTCATCCAACGAGGGCGAGACCCCACCGCCGCCGCGCCAAAGCGGCCACCCCGTTGCCAGCTGGACGCCGGAGCCGAGCCTCGACGCCCTGCGCGCCGAACTGCGTCAACTCGTCGTCGAAGAACTCGCACAACTCATCAAGAGGTGAGCCGTGGCCGAATTACGTTCCTTCATCTTCATCGATCGTCTGCAGCCGCAGACGATGTCATACCTGGGCACGTGGATACGCGGAACCCCGCCGCGCGCCGATGGCGCCGCGCAGATCATCGAGGTGGCACCCGGACTGGACATCGAGGGCATCACCGACATCGCGCTCAAGCACGCGGACGTGAAGGCCGGAATCCTGGTGGTGGAACGGCAATTCGGGTATCTCGAGTTCCACGGTGAAACGAGCGCCGTCAAGGCCGCGGCCGACGCAGCGCTGCAGGAGCTCGGTAAAGACGCCGACTCCGCGGTGAGACCCACCATCCTGGCCGCACGCATCATTTCCAGCGTGGACCAACAGCACGCATTCCTGATCAACCGCAACAAGATCGGCTCGATGGTGCTGGCCGGTGAATCATTGTTCGTGCTGGAGGTGCAGCCCGCGTCGTACGCGATCCTGGCCACCAACGAGGCCGAGAAGGCGGCCGACATCAAGGTGGTCGACTACCGGATGATCGGCGCGACGGGTCGCGTCTACCTCTCTGGAACCGAGGCGGATGTGCGCCAGGCCGCGACCGCCGCGCAGGATGCGCTGGCACGGAGCGCAACGTGACACTGAACGACGCCGACTTGCGCGCACTGGTGCGGGAAGTGGTCCGTGATGCGGTCGCCGACCTGGTCCCCCAGCCAATGGTGACGAACCACAACGGCGTTCAGCCGACCGGACCATTGAACGCCGACGAGAAGACGCGCGTCGACACCGTGCGGATCGCCACCGACAACGATCTCGATGCTTTTGTCCGGCAACTGCTCCGGCTGTTCGAGAACCCCAAGACCCGTGCCGATCTTCGCAACGGCCGGTTGAGCTTCCGACTCGCCGGCACGTCCGCAAGCTCACCGGCCGTGTCGCGCCGCATCGACAGTGGGGCTGTCACAGAGCGCCACATCGTCGATGTTGCCGCGTCCGGCGGCGGCCTGATCCTCGGGCGCAAAGCGGTACTCACGCCGTTGGCGCGGGAGAAAGCCCGTGCGCTGGGGGTCTCGATTCAAAAGGAGCGAAAGTGATATCAGCGAAGGTCACCGGTCAGGTCTGGTCGACGCGCCGCATCGACGGGCTGCCCGCGGGTGCGTTCCTCGAGGTCGAGGCGGACGGGTCCGGTTCGCGCATGATCGCGTTCGATGTACTCGGCAGCGGTGTGGGTGAGCGCGTGCTGATTGCGCAGGGGTCGGTTGCCGCGAATTGGTTCACCGGCACACCGCCCCCCGTGGACGCGCTCATCATCGGTTCCATCGACGACAACTCGAGCGGGTAGCAGTCCGCCACCCGCGACCACATAGAAGGAGAAACACGATGCCCAGCAACGCGATTGGAATGATCGAGACCAAGGGTTACGTCGCTGCGCTGGCTGCCGCCGATGCGATGGTCAAAGCAGCCAACGTCACCATTGCCGACCGTCAGCAGGTCGGCGACGGACTGGTCGCCGTCATCGTCACCGGTGAGGTCGGCGCCGTCAAGGCGGCCACCGAGGCAGGTGCCGAATCCGCTTCGCAGGTAGGGGAACTGATCAGTGTCCACGTGATCCCCCGCCCGCACAGCGAGCTCGGTACTCACTTCGCCGTGGCCGCCCAGTAGTTCGTCTCGGAATGAGTACGACCACTGCCCAGCCCGACACGGTGACGCGCACCGACATCCGCGTCTATCTTCTGGTGGAGGACCTGCAGCGACAGTTCGCCGCCTACCTGGGAACACCGACACGGGCTCGGGGCTATCCGCCGTATGAGGGCGAGCACGCGCTGATCGTCGAAGTGTCCCCGGCCCTCGCGATCGAGCGGGTGATCGACCTCGCCTTGCGCGAGGTGCCCGGCGTAGCGCCCGGGATCCTCTATGTGGAGCGGCAATTCGGCGTGCTGGAGGTGCACTCCAGCGACCTGTCGGAGGTGCGTCGGGCCGGCGAAGCGATTCTGCAGGGCACCAGGGCCAAGGCCGCCGATCAGCTACGGCCACAGGTGTTGTTCCACGACATCATCGAAAACATCACCGACCAGCACGCGGTGATCCTCAACCGGCACCGTCAGGCCTCGATGATCCTGCCCGGGCAGGCGCTGCTGGTCTACGAGATGACACCAGCCTTGTTCGCGGCCGTCGCCGCCAATGAAGCCGAGCGCGCAGCCCCCGCGATCACTATCGTCGACGTGCAGATGATCGGGGCAACCGGCCGCCTCTACATCGGCGGTAGCAGCAAGGACGTCACCACGGCGAGGGACAGGATCACCGCGGTGCTGGCCGGAATCGAGGGACGCGACCAGTAATGGAGGACTCCAACGGCGTGATCGCCGACGACCGCGCAGTCGCCGAACGCGCACTCGCCGAGTATGGACTCGCAGAGAATTCCGCACTGCACCTGCTGAACCTCTCGGAGAACGCCACCTACGCGGTGGAGGATGCCGCCACCGGGCACCGGTCGATCCTGCGCGTGCATCGGCAGAACTATCACCTGCCGCACCAGATCGGATCCGAACTGGACTGGCTCGACGCACTGCGTGGCGAGAGCGCCATCACAGTCCCCACGGTGCTGCCCGCTGCGGACGGTCGCCGCGTGGTGACGGTCAACGTCAACGGAACAGAGCGGCACGTCGTACATTTCGCGATGGTGCCTGGCGCGGAACCCGACGAGGACACCGTTACCGTCCACGACTTCCACACGCTGGGGCAGATAACCGCGGCCCTGCACGAGCATTCGCACACATGGTCCCGTCCTGCCGGGTTCAGCCGGTTCGCGTGGGATTGGCCGCACAGCCTGGGCGCCGAGGCTCGGTGGGGCAGATGGCAGGACGCCGACGGCGTCGGTGCCGACGAACACAGACTCCTGGACCGGGCGGAACAGCTCCTGCGCGAACGCTTGGAAAGCTATGGCTCGGGACCGGACCGGTTCGGGCTGATTCACGCCGACCTGCGGCTGGCCAACCTGCTGGTCGACGGATCCACGATCACGGTCATCGACTTCGACGATTGCGGATTCGGTTGGTTCTTTTACGATTTCGGCACCGCGGTCTCGTTCATCGAAGACGACCCGGCGCTGCCCGAATGGCAGGACTCCTGGGTCGCGGGTTACCGCACCCGCCGACCGATCGCCGCCGCCGACGAAGACATGCTGTCGTCGTTCGTGTTCCTGCGCAGGCTGATGTTGTTGGCGTGGATGGGAACCCACAGCCATTCCAAGGAATCCCGCACCAAGGCAATCACCTACGCGCAGGGCAGTTGCATGCTCGCCGAGCACTATCTCAGTTCAAACGGCCGTCGCCTGGCCTGACGGAAGGACTCACATGTTCAGCTCACTCGACGGCCGATCGGCTATCGTCACCGGCGGCAGCAAGGGAATCGGCCGGGGCATCGCCGAAACCCTCGCCGCCGCAGGCGTCAACGTACTCGTGACCGCACGCACCCAAAACGACCTGGACGCGACAGTCGCAGGACTCGCCGACCAACCGGGTCGAGTGAGCGGCTTGGCGACCGACGTGACGAACCCGGACGATTGCCGCCGCGCCGTGGAAACCGCCGTCGAGCGACACGGGGGCCTGGACATCGTCTGCGCCAACGCGGGCATCTTCCCATCGGGCAGGCTCGAAGAGCTCACGCCCGACGACATCGAGCACGTGCTCGCGGTCAACTTCAAGGGCACCGTCTTCGTCATTCAGGCCGCGCTGCCCGCGCTGACCGCCAGCGGCCACGGCCGCGTGATCATCACGTCGTCCATCACCGGCCCGATCACCGGCTACCCCGGCTGGTCGCATTACGGGGCCAGCAAGGCAGCCCAGCTGGGGTTCCTGCGGACGGCGGCGATGGAGCTGGCGCCGAAGCAAATCACCATCAATGCGGTGATGCCGGGCAACATCATCACCGAGGGCCTTATCGAAATGGGCCAGGAATACATGGACCAAATGGCCGCCTCGATACCCGCGAGGCGGCTCGGCAATGTCGCCGATATCGGCAACGCGGCGCTGTTCTTCGCCACCGACGAGGCGGGCTACATCACGGGTCAGACACTAGTCGTGGACGGTGGCCAGATCCTGCCCGAGTCCAGCCAGGCGCTCTCCGACATGTAGGTCTCCGGTTAGAATTGGTTGGACCAAATCAACGGGGAGGAACCGCCGGTGTCTACGCCAAGTGAGGAGTTGCGCCGCCGGATCGTTGACGACATCAATGCGGGCGAGCCTGGTGCAAAGCTCGGCAGCGAACGCGATCTCGCCGAGCGTTACCGCACCAGCCGCTCGAGCCTGCGCCAAGTGCTGGCGGCCTTGGAGGAAGCAGGCCTGGTTCATCGGCTGATCGGCCGATCGGGCGGTATCTTCATCAGCCACGGTCAGGTGCAGCGGAGCCTGTCTGATGTGGTGGGCGTGCCCGCCTTCCTCGCCAACCAGGGCTACGTCGCGGGCACCCGCGTGTTATCCACGAAGATCACCGCGCCGGACCGCGCCACGCAAAAGGCATTGCGCATCGGCTCCAACGACTTCGTCATCGAGATTCAGCGCGTCCGCCTTGCGGACGGGTCCCCGATCTCGCTGGAGCTCGCGCAATTTCCGGCCGACGCCTTCCCTGGGTTACTCGAACAACAGCTCGGCGGATCGTTGTACGAAATCCTCGAAACCCATTACGGTCTCGTGACGGCGCGGGCCGAGGAGCGGATCGAAGCGGTCAACGCCACGCCGACCGAAGCCTCGTTGCTCGGCATCAAACCCAAGTCCGCTCTGCTGCTCATCACTCGGATCACCTACGACCAACACGGATCGCCGTGCGAGTTCTCGCGCGACCTGTTCCGGGGTGACCGCACGCGTCTGGCCGTCACCGTGCAGGGACATGGAGTCGGGATTCAATCGGCGGTCGACACGGCGTCGGTGGCCCTCCAAAAACAGGAAGTGCGAACCAAGGCAAGCTGACGGCATGGCTTCTGGAGCCGGCCGCTTCGCCCCCAGCCCGTCGGCCGATCTGCATATCGGCAATCTGCGCACCGCTGTGCTGGCGTGGCTGTTCGCACGCTCGACAGGGCGTCGCTTCCTGATGCGCGTCGAGGATCTCGACGACCGCACCCACACCGACATCGCCAACCGGCAGCTCGACGATCTGGCGGCGATCGGCCTGATGTGGGATGAGCCTGCCGAGTGGCAGTCCGAACATCCGCAGCGCTACGACGCTGTCGTCGACGAACTGACCGGCCGCGGCCTGCTATACGAATGCTATTGCAGCCGAAGGGATATCGCCCAGGCGCCGCGGGCCCCGCATGCACCACAAGGTGCGTACCCGGGCACATGCCGTGACCTCACCCGCGCGGAACGTGAGGCCAGGCGCGCTGAGACAGGACGGCCGCCCGCGCTGCGGCTGCGCACCGACGCGATCGTCTACACGGTCCACGACCTGTTGCACGGCGAGTACACCGGCATCGTCGACGACTTCGTGGTCCGCCGCGGCGACGGCGTCGCAGCTTACAACCTCGCTGTCGTGGTCGATGACGCCGCGCAGGGGATCGACCAGGTCGTGCGCGGTGACGACCTGCTGCCATCGTCGCCGCGGCAGGCCTACCTGGCGCGGCTGCTCGGCTATCCGGAGCCCACGTACGCGCACGTCGCCCTGGTGCTCAACGAGGACGGCGCGCGACTGGCCAAGCGCGACGGCGCGGTAACGCTCGCCGAGATCGGCGTGGAACGCGCGTTCGCGCAGATCGCCGAATCGCTGGGATCACAGGCATCGAACCTCGACGAACTGCTCGCGCGGTTCGATCCCGCTCAGCTGCCGCGGCACCCCTGGATCTACCAGCCGCCGTAACCGGCCCCAATTTCGAGTAGCCGCCTACTCACGCAATTCGCGCTGCGGCGAATTAACGTGCGATTCAGCAATTCGTCAGGAACGGGTCGGATCATGAACGGCAAATCGATGTCCGCTGGCGTACGGCGGGGGTTGGCGTGCGCGAGCGTCCTTAGCATCGGCACTGCCGGCTTCGCGGCCTGCGGAGCGCCTGCGGAGAGCGGGACGTCCTCGGTCGTGACACACACCGTCACGCAAACCGTCGGAACTGCCTCAGTGACACAGACCAGCACCACTTCCGTCATGACCGGCGACTACACCCCGCCTATCGAGACAGGGACGACGGAACCGGGCACCACGACGCCGCCGCTGGTCACCACGCCTCCGTTGATCACCACGACGCCGCCGCTGATCACGACGCCGCCGCCGGTGTCCACGACCGGCACCACGCCGTCGGCGCCGGACCCCTCCCCGCCGACGCTGACCTCGGCGCCGTGAGATGACTACTGTGGCGGATTCGCAAGCGCCACCGCCGCCTGCGCCCGCGGCCACGATCCATGTTCTGACGCCCGCCCTGGTCGCGGTCTTCACGTCCATCGCCTCGCAGGCCGCGCTGATAACGGCACTGCTTTTCTTCTACGGGCGGGTGCGCACGGGAGCGTTCTACGGCTACTTCGGCATCGGCACCCACGCGTTGGGGTTTTCGACAAGCGACTACGTCATCGGCAGCCTCAACGCGACACTGCCCCCGGTAATCGTCTGCGCCCTCGCTATTCTCGCGGTTCTCGCGACGGCCAGACACCTCGGCCAAGCGGTCGATTTCATCCAAGCGCGACCACACCTCAACCGGGCAACAGTGATCGCGATTGCCGTCGTCATCGTCGTTTGCGTGGCGGTTTTGGTGAACGGCATCGTGCCATCGAGTTATACCGCGTACTCACGGGGATATCCGATGCCGATCGCGGTCATCGGGATCGCCGCGGCCGTCGGCGTGGGCCGAAGGCTGTTGCTGCCCGGCACCCGCTGGCCGGATTCGACCGACCGGATGTGGTCGATGGCGGTGGCCACCTTCGCCCTTGCCGGTGTGCTGTGGATCGCCGACCTGTACGCGGGGGCAGACGGTGAGCGCGAGGCGCGCGACACCGCGAACACGCTGCAGTCGCCGACGAGCACCCAGTTTGTGCTCTACAGCGCCGAGCGCCTGCTCATCTCGGGGTCGGGGGTTCAATCGAATGAGATCGACACGCCGGGCAGCCGCTACCACTTCCAGTACTCCAACCTGCGCCTGCTCATCCGCACACCCAGCGAGTACATCCTCCTTTCGGCCGAGTGGCAGAAGGGCCGCGACCCGGTGATCGTCGTTCCGGTCGACGACTCCATCCGATTCGACGTAATTCCACGCTGAGCAGAACTCTTGGTGTCCGCCCAGCGACTTGCTAGCTTCCGCCGGTGCGCTATCTACGAAGAGCCATCCTGGCGGTGCTGCTGCTCGCCACACTCGTGCTCGCCGCATGCGGTTCGTCGGTTACCAACGGGGGCAACCCGATCAAGGCATCGGGCGTGCTGCGAGTCGGCACCGAAGGCGTGTATTCCCCGTTCAGCTATCACGACCCGGCGACCGGCCAGCTCGTCGGCTATGACGTCGACGTTGCTCGCGCCGTCGCCGACAAACTCGGGGTGAAAGTCGAATTCGTCGAGACCCCATGGGATTCGATCTTCGCCGCGCTCGAGGCCAACCGGTTCGACGTGGTCGCCAACGAGTGACCATCAACGCCGAACGCAAAGAGAAGTACGACCTCTCCGAGCCGTACTCAGTCGGCGAAGGCGTCATCGTCACCAGGGCCGACGACAACTCCGTCAAGTCGCTCGACGACATCAAGGGCAAAGTCGCCGGCGAGACGGCCACCAGCAACTGGGCGCAGGTCGCTCGCGATCACGGTGCGCGCGTCGAGGCCGTCGAGGGCTTCACCCAGGCCATCAAGCTGCTCAACCAGGGCCGGGTCGATCTGGTGATCAACGACAGCATCGCGGTGTACGCCTACCTTGCCGAGACCGGCGACACCTCGGTGAAGATCGCGACAACGACAGGCGAGAAGAGCGAGCAGGGCTTCGCCACCCGGAAGAACAGCGGGCTGCGCCTGACCTGAACAAGGCCCTGGACGAACTGCGCGCCGACGGCAAACTGGCCGACATCTCGCAGAAGTACCTGAAGGCAAACGCGTCTGGCGGCCCCGAGGCGGGCCAGGCGCAACATGCGCCGCTCTCTACGTGGCAGCTGATTCTGGACAGCCTGGGTCCGCTGGCCAAGGGCGCAATCACCAAGACCATCCCGCTCACGGTGATCAGCTTCCTCATCGGGCTGGTGATCGCGCTGGCGGTGGCGCTGGCGCGGCTCTCCTCGAACATGGTCCTCACCAATGTCGCGCGGTTCTACATCTCGGTCATCCGCGGCACCCCACTACTGGTGCAGCTGTTCATCGTGTTCTATGCGCTCCCGGAACTGGGGGTGAAGATCGATCCGTTCCCCGCGGCCATCATCGCGTTCTCCCTGAACGTCGGTGGCTACGCCGCGGAGATCATCCGATCGGCCATCCAGAGCATTCCGAAGGGTCAATGGGAGGCGGCCGAGACAATCGGCCTGAACTACGTCGGCGCGCTGAGGCGCATCATCCTTCCGCAGGCCACCAGGGTGGCGGTGCCTCCGCTGTCGAACACGTTGATCTCACTGGTGAAGGACACTTCGCTGGCGTCGACGATTCTGGTCACCGAGCTACTTCGGCAAGCCCAGATCATCGCCGCGCCGACGTTCGAATTCTTCGCTCTCTACGGCACCGCCGCGGTGTACTACTGGGTCATCTGCCTGGTGCTGTCCTTCGGCCAAGGCCGCATTGAACGCCGGCTGGAAAGGTATGTGGCGCGATGACAGAGAACCGCGTGATGGCCGAGGGCGTACATAAAGCCTTCGGGGATAATGAAGTGCTCAAGGGTGTTTCGTTCAACGTTCCGCAGGGCACGGCGACGACGATCATCGGACCGTCAGGGTCGGGGAAGACGACGCTGCTGCGGGCACTCAACGCGCTGGACGTGCCCGACGCCGGTGTGATCCGCGTCGGCGACGTCGAACTGGATTTCTCCAAGCCTGTGTCCAAGGACCAGCTGCGGCGCTACCGCGCGCAGAGCGGCTTTGTATTCCAGTCGCACAACCTCTTTCCGCACAAGACGGTGTTGCAGAACGTCACCGAGGGCCCGATCGTCGTGCAGAAGCGCGCGAAGGAAGAGGCGGAGGCCGAGGCCCTTGAACTGCTGAGTCAGGTCGGCCTGGCTGAAAAGCGTGACCAGTACCCCTATCAACTGTCCGGGGGCCAGCAGCAGCGCGTCGGCATCGCACGGGCGCTGGCGCTCAAGCCGAAGGTGGTGCTGTTCGACGAGCCGACGTCGGCGCTGGACCCTGAACTCGTTGGCGAGGTGCTCTCTGTCATCAGGGATTTGGCCCTCGAGGGCTGGACGCTGATAATCGTCACGCACGAAATCCAGTTCGCCAAGCAAGTTTCCGATCAGGTGCTGTTCACCGACCAGGGCGTCATCCTGGAGAAGGGTCCGCCGGCCGAGGTGATCGGCGACCCGAAGGAGGAGCGCACCCGCCAGTTCCTGGACCGGATCCTCAACCCGCTCTAGGAGTCGACTGTGCGGCTGATGCCCGCTTCCTCTGGCATCAGAGCTCCTGCTGGCCCCAGGGTGAGCCGTATGCCGTGAGCAGGTCCAGGAAGGGCACCGAGTCGAATGCCTCTGGACCGAGCACACCGCTGCCAGTCCACGTTCCGTTCGCCAGGAGTTCCAGCGCCACAACCGGATTGATCGCGGTCTGCCACACCACGCACTGATGACCGTACTCGGCCATCGACCATTGGTTGTCGACAACGTGGTACAGGTAGGTGGATCGCGGATTGCCGTCCTTGCCTGTGCCAGTCACCCACAGCCCGGCGCAGGTCTTGCCGTGCATCTTCGGCCCCAGCGTGGCGGGATTGGGCAGGCAGGCTGCGACCACGTCGCGCGGGCTCACTTGCACGCCGTCGACGGTGACCTTCTCCGTGCGGTCGAGGCCGAGCTTGTGCAACGTCTTGAGCACGCCGATGAACTCGGCACCGAGGCCGTACTTGAACGTGGCGCGTTTGCACTTCACCCAGCGCGGCATCAGCAGCACTTCCTCGTGCTCGACATTGACGCACTCGACGGGCCCTATGCCGTCGGGGAAGTCGAAAACCTCTGGCTCGGAAAACGGCTCGGTGGTGAACCAGCCCCGGTCGGCCTCCCAGATCACGGGCGGGTTGAGGCACTCCTCGATGGTGGTCCAGATGGAGAACGACGGCGCGAACTCGTACCCGTCAACGGTCAGGTTCGACCCGTCACGCGTGCCCAACTCGTCGATATCGGAGAACAGATGGTCGGCGGCGTACCGGGCGAACACGTCGGAAAGGCCTGGCTCCACGCCGATCCCGACGAGTGCGAGCCGGCCGGCGGCCTTCCACTGGCCCTCCGCGGCGAACTGATCGTCGCCCAGCTTGACGCCGGTCAGTTCGTACGGTCGCTCGGCGTGCCGCTGCGACAGGCTCATCGCCATGTCGAGGTAGTCGGCGCCACCGGCCAACGCGCCGTTGAAGATCGGCATCACGAACCGCGGGTCGACGGCGTTCATGACATGCGTGATGTCGTGGCGGCGAACGAGATCGGCGACGTAATCGGCCGACGTCGCGTCGACCCGCGCGGCGGAGAACCGCGCATCGCGCACCGCGTCGGCGGCCTGCGCGGCCCGTGACTCGTCGTAGTCACTGACGACGATGTGATCGAAGAAATCTCGGCGCGCCGCGATGGCGCAGAACGCCGAACCGACGCCGCCCGCGCCGACCAAGAGGATTCGCATGCGCACGACGGTATACACGACGTCGCCGAGATCGACGATTTGGCGGTTTTTACTCGGGCGTGAAGTTAGATCGCCACCTCCAGCACGCCATTCCGCGGTTCGGCGGCCTGGACATCATGGTCACCAACTGCAGAGGTCCACGCTCACGGATCTGCGTGTGTAATCCGGGTACGTATTCGCCCGGTTCGACAGGTCGAGGACCGCAGCGGTCGTCATCGTTTTATTGTCCAGGCGTCGAGTAGTACCGAGCCAAGACGTGCGCGCGGAGTTCGTCGAACTCGCCTGCGCGGATCGCGGCCCGGATTTGGTCCACCATCCTGATGACGAACCGCTCGTTGTGGATCGTGCACAGCGTCGCCGACAGGATCTCCCTCGCCTTGAACAGATGGTGTAGGTAGGCGCGGGTGTAGTGCGCGCAGGTGTAGCAGTCGCAGTCGGCGTCGATCGGGCTGAAGTCACGTCGGTACCGGGCATTGGTGATGTTGAAGCGGCCGGTCGCGGCATACACCGCCGCGTTGCGGGCGACTCGCGACGGCGACACGCAGTCGAACGTGTCGGCACCGGCGGCGACTGCGTCGAACAGGTCGTCGGGCTCGCTGATGCCGAGCAGGTGACGAGGCTTGTCCGCGGGCAGTTCGCTGCTGACCCAGCCGATGATGGTGGCCAGGTTCTGCTTCTCCAGCGCCCCGCCGATGCCGTAGCCGTCGAAACCACGGCCGGCCTCGTCGACGATGTTGGTGAGACCGCGAGCCGCCTGTCTGCGCAGGTCCTCGTACTGGGCGCCCTGCACCACGCCGAACAACGCCTGCGCGGGCTTCTCGGGATGGGCCGCCGTCAGTCTGCGGTGTTCGATGAGGCACCGCACCGCCCAATCGTGGGTGCGCTGCACCGACTCTTCCTGGTAGCCGCGCGTGTTGACCAGCGTGGTCAGCTCATCGAAGGCGAAGATGATGTCTGCGCCGAGCTTGTGCTGGATTCCGATCGACACCTCAGGGGTGAAGCGGTGGGTCGAGCCGTCGAGATGCGAGCGGAACGTGACGCCGTCGTCGTCGACGTGGGCCAGCCGCTCCTTGCCGTCGGCGATCACGTCGTCGGCCTGGACCCGTCGGGTGTCCATCGCGAGCACCTTCTTGAAGCCGGCGCCGAGGGAGAGCACCTGAAACCCGCCACTGTCGGTGAACGTCGGCCCGTGCCAGTTCATGAACGCACCGACCCCGCCCGCCTCCTCGACGATGTCGGGACCGGGCTGCAGATACAGGTGGTACGCGTTGGCCAGAACAGCTTGCGCACCAAGCTCTTTCATAGCTTCTGGCGTCACGGCCTTGACGGTGGCCTGGGTGCCGACGGCGATGAACGCCGGTGTGTGGATGTCGCCGTGCGCAGTCCGGATGATGCCGGCACGACCGAGCCGGCCGGGCAATTCGGCGTCAACGGTGAAGAACTGCTCGCGCACGCCGTAGATTCTGCACTGTGAGAATCGGGTGGGTGCCCACGGCCGCAGCAACACTGGCCCTCGCCGCGTGTTCGTCGGGTCCACCTGCCTACCAGCCGGCGCCGGGCACGTTGGTCCCCGGGACCGCACAGATGACCGTGAACGGCCAGAACATCGGCACCACCGAGGCGGTGCAGTGCACTCCCGCGGGCTCGTTGACCACCATCACCACCGGTGACCAGACTTCGGGCATTACCTCGCTGATCTCCAACAAGGACGAATTGACCGCCGCCTCCGTCAGCATCAACGACGTCGGCGGCTTCACCGGCAGTTACAACGCCGGTCTGGGCGGCACCGCGAAGGTCTCCATGACCGGCCGAACCTACGACATCACCGGAACGGCCGACGGCTTCGAGACCGCCAACCCGAGCTTCCGCGCCAATGGCACATTCGCAATCAAAGTCGCTTGCTGATGGGCAAAAGGGTTAGACCGGCTGTCGCAAAAACCGAACAATGGCCTCGGCGAATTCTTCGCCCGCGTCCTCCTGCAGGAAGTGCCCGGCATTCGCGATGACCGGATGCTCGACGCCCTGCGCGCCGCGCATCTGGCCGGCGAAGATCGGGCCCATCGGACCCGTGATCGGGTCGCGGTCGCTGAAAGCCACCAGCATCGGAGTTGTGCTGTCGCACAGAGCCTTCCAGGCCGCACGGTTGGCTGCCGATGCCGGGTTGTCCGGTGTCGTCGGCACAAGGCCCGGCATCGCGCGTGGACCGGCGCAGTAGGAGTCGTCGGGAAACGGAGCATCGTAGGCCGCGCGGACGGCGTCGGTCATCGGACGAACGCAGCCGGATTCGACGAACCGCCCGACCTGGATCTGGGGTGCGCCTTGGATGGCCTTGCGGAAGCTCCACCAGATCTCGGGCATCGGCAGATCGCCAGTGGGCAGCCCGGTGTTCGCCGCGACGATGCGGGCGAAGCGATCCGGATGTTCTGCGGCAAGCCGAAGCCCGATCAAGCCGCCCCAGTCCTGACCGACAAGCGTCACCTGCTGCAGGTTCAGCACGTCGAACGCCACTGCGCGGATCCACTCCACGTGACGGGCATACGTGTGGTCCTCGATCCTGATCGGCTTATCCGAGCGGCCGAAGCCGACCAGGTCCGGACAAATGACCCGGTGCCCGGCCGCCGTCAGGATCGGCATCATCCGGCGGTACAGGAATGACCACGACGGCTCCCCGTGCAGCATCAGCACCGGATTGCCTTTGACCGGACCGTCTTCCACCCATGCCACCCGCAAAGTTCCGCCGTCCTGGTCGGAAACCCCGCAATACTTTGGGGAATAAGGGAATTCAGGAATACCAGTAAATCGCTCGTCGGCTGTGCGCAATTTCTGCATGATGGCGAACATACCGGCGGGGTCGCATTCGAAAGCCGCGTTTGTTGGACCGCAGCCAACGCGCAGCTTGTGCGTAGGCAAATTTTTCGACCATCCGCATGTCGGCAGGTGGGCTGCCACCCATACTGACCGGGATGATCCGCCGATCTTGACGGATCACGACAAACAAAAGGAGCACAGTGGTGAAGCGTGGGTTCGTGATCGCCGTAGGCGGCGCGGCGATTGTCATCGCCGGCCTGTCAGGCTGTTCGTCGGGTGAGAAGAAGTCCGAGAGTCCTGCCACCACGGCGGAGGCAACCACCGGCGCGGGCACGGCGTCGGTGAGCGCAACGGCGGCACCGAGCGGGGGCGGCACCAAGATCACGATCGACGGTCAGGATCAGAACGTCTCAGGCACGGTCGTCTGCAGCGCCATGGGCGGCAACATGAACATCGCGATCGGCGACGCGGCGACCGGTATTGCGGCGGTCGTCAGCGAGGACGGTTCCAATGTGCAGTCGGTGGGGCTCGGCAACGTCAACGGCGTCACGCTGGGCTACCAGAACGGCACCGGCCAAGGCGAAGCCAAGGCCACGAAGGACGGCAGCAATTGGACAATCTCGGGCACCGCGACCGGTATCGACATGGCCAACCCCATGCAGCCGGTGAACAAGCCGTTCGAGATCGCTGTGACTTGCCCGTAGCCGGGTACTCCAAATTCATTGCTACGGCGGCGCTCCCGACAGGGGCGCCGCCGTTGTCGTGAGAGTCAGGCCGGCAGTGTGTAGCCGGCCGCCGACTGCCGCAGCTGCCAGATCTGCGCGGGGCACAACTCATTGACGGCCTGGTTGATCAGGTAGGCACCCTGGTAGTAGTCGGTGCTGTTGAAGTCGGCCTTGACTTCGTCGACCAGCTGCGCGTAGCTCATCTTCGCCGCGACCCGGTCGCAGATGCTGTTGCCGTAGCCGATCGCGGCTTCGGCGTTGGGAAAGTTGTAGCCCGGCCGCACATGCACATTGACGAGATACGCCACGACGTCGGCGTTGGCAGGCGGCGCCAGCGCGACGACCGCCGCCCCCGCGACAACTGCACCAAGCAGCCATCTCATGGCTCATGAGCGTAGTGCTCGGCGCACGACTGTGGTGATTGTGGAGGCAGACGCCGACCGGGAACATACGCTAAGTCCATGAAGCTCATGGCTGCAGTGGCGTTGGGTTGTGGATTCATCGCGGCACCGCTGGTGGCGGCGGCACCAGTCTCGGCGTATCCGGGCTCGTGTGACGGCACCAGCGCAGCGTGTGTGCCGTACATCGAGCGCGGCGCAGCCCAAGGCGATCACTGTGCCCAGAACACCCGATACAACTTGGCCCTCGACACCTCGGGCGGCACGCTTGCCTGCAGCGCCAACGGCGTGTGGATCGCGTCGCCGCAGCTAGTCGGCATCCGCACGCTGCGCTCACTGTGCGGTGAGGACAAGGGCGTGGCGCTGACACCCGACGGCGTGACGATGAGCTGCATCGGCGGCGCATGGACCGCCGACTACCGGGTGCCGTTCGCATAGGCGCGCCTACAGAAGGGCGGCGCCGCTGATGCGTCAGCGGATTCCTGGCGCTGAAGGGCGTGCAATCAGTGCGCCCGTTGCGTACTCACTCAAGGAGGCAGCAGGAGCTGCTCCTCCTAGCTCATCGCCCTAGGCAGGGCGCCTTCAGGACGACCTGGTCGTTCTGGTTGGAAACCTCCGCCGAACCTCCGCAGAGCGCAGTGACCATGTTCCTGTTCCCGGTCACTTCTGCGTCACTGTTGCTGATCACTGTGACCGTGTTGAAGTTCCCGGTCACTTCTGCGTCACTGTTGCGGATTACTCGGACCATGTTGAAGTTCCCGGTTACTTGTGCGTGACCGTTGTTGCCCGCCACGACGAAGTTTCCGGTCCCGTTGGCCTCGGCCGTGCTGCCCTCCATGCCGGGACGGTTGAACGCCACGGCGAGGCTGGCGCCATTTGTGGTCGCCGTGCTTTCGTTGCCGAGCTGCACGAGAGAGTTCCCGCGCGCCGAGATAGACAGGCTGCCTTTAGTGGTTTGCTGCGTCACGCTTGCGTTAGACGACGCGCTATCGCTGGTTGACGGTGCGGCCCACGCGGTTGGTGCCCCGACACAGAGCGCCACGGCGGGTGCGCCGGCACACACGGCGAGGAACTTGACTGATGCCCTCGTCGGAAATTGCCTTTCTTGAGACTTCTGAGGGCGCGCTTTTTGACCCACTTTGTGTACGGTGCCGAGCGTCATCTTGTTCAAATCTTCCCCGCTGCAATGCTTCCCCGGTCCTTCGGTGACACGAAGTTGGGCATCATCTGCGGTCGCACTGAAGATGGCCAGGCCGTGCCCGGCGGTGTGCAGTGGCTGCCGAAGGGTTCCGCTCCGCGAGCTGACCGGTAACAGCAGGCGCGCCGCTGGCGGATGATGGCAACGCGGTCAACTCAGCGCTGCGCAACTTCGCGGGTGCTCACCGTCAGATTTTTAACAGAGCTTGCTATATGCGACACGTCTCGCGGCAGCGCCTCACGTGGCGACCGAACGCCGTGCCGGACCTTGTTCCGGTGTCACTAATCCGTCGCCGCCTCAGCGGCCTCTTGGGCCAGCCGCAGTGTCGGGAAGTCGCCGAAGGACTGTTGGTTTCTGTGCAAGCGGTGCTCACCCGATGCGACGGTTTGAATCGTCCACTGGCCGTCGGCGCTGAAGTAGGTCACTCCCGCGGCCCCGGATACCTTGCGCCATTTCATGAACGGATCACTTTCACCTTCTTTGATGTCACCCATTGGCTCCCCTTTTGTCGAGCCATAGGCTGCGGGCGGCGTCGAGTCTCAGCGCGACTCGGGAACATGCAGCGCAAAACGGGGAGCCTCCGAAGAAAGCTCCCCGTCTGCCCCCCGGTCTAGTTGGCGGACGGACCGCAGGCCCCGGCGCTGACCGTGACGTTGTCGCTCTGGGCCCTGACAATTGACTTCCCGCACAGTGCCACGACGCGCTGAGCGCTCTCGTTGGCGGCGTTGACATTGCTTCCGAGGGCCACGATCGAATTGTTGTCGTTCGCGACGGTGACCTCAGCCGGGCCACCGACGGCGACCAGCGTGTTGCCGCTGGCGTCGCCTGTGACCGTGGCTTTGCCCCCGTTGATCGCCACGACCCTGTTGCCGGTGCCTTCGCCGTTAGCGGTGGCCGTCGCCGGCTTGTAGAGGCTGATCGCCAGCGCGCGATTGCCGTCGCTCGCCGACGCCACCGCACCGGTTTTCGGGTCGTTGTCGCCGAATTGGACGGGATCACCCGAGCCACGGTCAAAGGAGATGCCCGGCCTGGCGTCAGCCGTGCCCGCCCCGATCATCGCCGCCACGCCCAAACCCACGGCGAGCGCCGATCCTGCCATCATCTTCCGAATTGTCATGTCGTATTCCCCCTGTGAAGGTGGACGAAGAGCCTCTCCCCCTCCCCGTCCGGTGTCTCGCCCGAGGTTTTCGGGTGAGTCTTTGGCTTTCCTTCAGCCCTTTTTGACTTCGGTTCTCATACCGATAACCATGACGCGGCTGTAACCGAGGGTCACAAGTAGGGCGATACTGCATTTTTGTTCGCAGACGGTCGGCTGTACTTGCATCTTGTTCGCAAAGGATCGGCACACGGCAGCATCATTGGCGATCAGCGCGGGAACGAATGTCCTCACTGCGGGCCCGACGACCCCAGACGGATCTGTTCGACCGACTTGGACAAGGTGGGCCACGGAAAGTCCCTGAGTAGAGCCATCTACCTGCGTAAACAGGCGGTTGGCTATGGCGGTGGCGGAGGGATTTGAACCCTATTCGGCTACGTGGTCAGAGCGCTGAAAACAGTGTGAACTGCAAAAACATATAACGGTAGTTAACGACAGTAAACGCGTTATTAGGGAAGTTTGCGTCCAAAGCGTGTCCACGGAGGCGCATCGGCTTCAGCGTCTCCCGTCGCGGATCTGATAGACCCGCGGGACTGACAGTCCAGCGGCCTCCGCGAGCTGCTCGCCGGCGATGCCTTGGTCAAACCCCTCGCGAATTAGTTGCCGCAGCTCGGCGTCAGCGGCGTCGAACGCGCCGCGACGGCGTTCGCGCAGCTTGGCCGCGCGCCTAATCAGTGCGAGCTGGTCCATGCGTGAGATTCTAGCGCGCTAGAAAAAGATTTCCGGATATCATTGCCCAGGCCGTTATAGCACGCTATAAATTGGAATCGGCAGTAACCACTTCGATCCCAGGAGGAATCGCCATGACCACCACACCAACCAAACTCGCCAAGATGCCCGTGCCCGCCGGCGCTACGGAGGTCTGCGAATGGGATGACGACCGGTTCCCCCCCGACCCAACCGCGCCTCGGTATTTCCGCGGGACGCAGTGGGTCATCGATCGCTCAGATGACCCATGCAAACAGTGACCTGGTGGTCGAGATTTGGGGGACGCAGTCGCGTGAAGGTGTTGATGAGCGGCACCTCGATGTCCTGGATGACGAGCGACGCGAGCAGCTCACGTTTAGGCAGCGCAACCCACGTGCGGGCACTCGGTGAAGCGCTCATCGCTGCGGCCGACGAGATTGAGCAGATGAACGGCTACGACCAGATCGGGGTGATCCGATCACGACTGCTAGGCGACTTTGTCGAAGGGACATCCGGCGCGTGACGCTGGCCCACGGTGGCCGCGCGTTGCGGCCCTTGGACGGACCACTACCAATGACCCCGAACGCACGACGCCTAACGGCCCCGGACGGGCGAAGCCCGCTATGCCTGCTGCCCGGAATGCGCAGCTGGCTTTGGCCTGGCGGTATCCGATGCGCACCCCGGCCGCGGTCAGGGTGATAAGCCCGCCAGCGCCTGGCAGAGCGATACGGGCCAGCGCTGCCAGTGAAAGGGGCAGCACCCCGGCTGCGGTGAGGATCGCCAGCCCGGCGGCGCCCGACAGAGCGCCAGCGGCCAGCGCCGACGGTGAAGCGGGTGGCAGGAGTTCGTTGCGGGCATACCCGAAAACCTGCTCACCCACAGGAATGGCGTGATTGGGCACTAACGGTGCCATCCCGGGCAACGATGCGTTTCGACCTAACTGGATCGCGCCGAAGGCGAATGGCGCCATCGCCCCGAGCTGTGCAACCCCGGCTGCGTTGCCAGCCACCGGCACGCCTTGGATAGCGGCAGGTGGCGGCATCAGCGGCCATTGCGAAGCCACCGACGCATCCCCGGCGGCCGACAGCCCAGCACCGGCGAAGCCGCCCACTTCCACTACCGGCGCTGCCCCGTCAATGCCCATTAGGAAGGAGTAAAGGTCAGACTGCAGCTGCGTGAGCGGGACGACCGTACCGAACACCGAAGTGAGCATGTCCTGCGCCCACGCTATGCCGTCGGAAACCGACGCGACGAGCGTGGGAACCGGCGCCACCACATCAGGAACCGTCATGGCCGGCTCCACATTCGGAGCGGCGGCGCCGGCTTCGGATGTGGAGCTGGCTATGACCGGGGTCGCGCCGGTTCCCGATGTGGTCGCGCCGGTTCCCGATGTGGTGGCGCCGGTTCCCGAGTCTGTCGTCTTGTCGGTGGCGTCCGTGCCGCCGGGCGCGTTCGTCTGGCTTGTCGTGCCGGTGGAAGGTTGCTGGCTCGAGTCAGGCTCGCCCTTCGTGGCGTCTGTGCCACCAGACGTTTTCTTCGCCTTTTTCGCCTTTTTCCCGCCGGTGGAGGGCTGCGGGTCTGAAGCGTTGGTGCTGCCATCGCTCTGTGCTGTGGAATCGCTGGAAGGGGGTTTGGCAAAAGAGACCGCGGCCCCGGGAGCACCCATCAATAGACCCGCTGCAAGCACACAAACACCTGCGGCGAAACGCAAATGCGACGGAATCATGATCGCTCCCCACCACGCAAACAAACCGCGCGCCTGCAAGATTGTTGCAGTCCCGTGGGTACCTCGGGAGTCGGTTAGTCAAACGTCACAGAACATTTGACAAGCGGGCGGTGGTGGTGAAGTTCGCGAACACGGCGGGAGTAGCCCAGATGCCTGCAGGTCGTCAACTGCTCGACGGCGCATCGATCTGAAATCAGCCGATGGCTTCAACCGGGAGCCACCGGGGACGGGATCTGAGGTGGCGCCATATACCAGGAACATGTCGCTGATCTATGTCGCTGTGTGAATCCACGCCCAGTCGAAGGCTCCCAGGATGTGCTGAGCGAGCTCGTGCAGACGACGGACCGCAGGTGGATCACCAAGCCACCTAGCCACTGCTCGAACGGGCACCTCTTCGGTCCTAATCAGGTCCTCGTCGGCTACGGGGCCTGCCTCGGGCACGGCGGAAGGCACACCAGCTGGCACTGGCGAACGTGTGATCCGGTGGTGTACGCGCCACCGCTCAACATCCACTGCACGGCGCTTGAAGGGCCTGCGGCGGTGCGGATTTCAAACCGCACAGCCTGA
>Ga0207683_10000592_pt1 | contig 33374 bp, 28 predicted proteins | sample KBSM73metaG_FD_184333 | JGI IMG/M metagenome (GOLD analysis project Ga0207683, IMG submission 184333) | Miscanthus rhizosphere microbial communities from Kellogg Biological Station, Michigan, USA - KBS M7-3 metaG (SPAdes) (version 2) | ecosystem: Host-associated > Plants > Roots > Rhizosphere >... | reverse complement strand
GCCGCCACATTTGCGCCATGCCGCGAGTGCCGCACTGGAGTCGGTGGATAGCTTTGCTTCGTCACCGGCGAAAACGACATCGACCGAAAACCACCATTCTTTGAGATGCCGCGCGACCACAAAGGCGTCACCGCCGTTGTTCCCCGGCCCGGCCAGGACGAGTACACCACGCGCTCCGTCCGCGATCATGTCGCGTGCGATTTGAGCGGCGGCGAGTCCGGCGCGCTCCATCAGCGACGGCGCATGCGCGGCAATGACGGCGCGCGCTTCGACCTCGCGGATGCCGGCGGTGCGATATACCGGGAGCGTCGTTCGAGATATAAAACCCATTTTCGCGAAAACGTTGCTTGCAAGCGCTGGCACCCGTTACGCTTTTTTATAGCGAGTGGCATGTGCGCCGGAGCCCCGTATGTTATCTCATGCTCCCGCCTATACACCGCGCATGTAGGTGAGACAGGCTCTGGATTCGGGTAAAATCCGGTTTTACGATCGCGCGAATTAAATGCCGCAAATCCTCAGCTTGCGGGGGCGCAATGCCCTGTCCGAATTCCGGTTACGCAAGCTTCAGCAGGCCCTCCGCAACGCCCGACTCAAGCTGTCCAGCATCAGCGCCGAACACTGGCATTTCGTCAGCTGCAGCGAGTCCCTTGACAGCGATCAGACCACAGTATTAGAGCGTTTGCTGACGTACGGACCGTCCGCGCAACCGGTTGCAGAAGACGGACATCTTTTGCTCGTGGTACCGCGTCTCGGAACAATATCGCCGTGGTCATCAAAGGCAACCGACATTGCGCGCCAGTGCGGCCTCCACCCAATCGAGCGCATCGAACGCGGCACCGCTTTCTATCTAACCAGGGCCGATGGTGAGCAGCTATCGGCAACCGAACAGGTCGAACTGTTACCCCACATCCATGACCGCATGACGGAAACGGTGCTCCGCAGCTTCGATGAAGCGGTGCAGTTGTTTCATCATTATCCGCCACAGCCGCTTAAATACATCGACATCCTCGCTGCTGGCATGGAAGCCCTGCAGACGGCGAATCGCGACCTCGGCCTCGCGCTTTCCGAAGACGAAATCGATTATCTGTGGCGATACTTCACACGCCTCGAGCGCAATCCGACGGATACCGAGTTGATGATGTTTGCGCAGGCGAATTCCGAGCACTGCCGCCACAAGATTTTCAACGCGGACTGGATAATCGACGGGCAGTCCCGGCAGAAGTCGTTGTTCAGCATGATCCGCAACACGCACGAATTGCATCCGCGCGGAACCATCGTCGCTTATTCCGACAATTCCGCAATCATGGAGGGCGCGCGTGTGCGCCGGTTCTATCCGCGGCAAGATGGTGAATACGCATACGTCGACGACGAGACGCATATTCTCATGAAGGTCGAGACGCACAATCACCCGACCGCAATTTCGCCGTACCCGGGTGCGGCGACGGGCGCAGGCGGGGAGATACGCGATGAAGGGGCAACGGGCCGCGGTGCGAAACCGAAAGCGGGGCTGACAGGATTCAGCGTCTCCAATCTTTCCATCCCGGACTTCATCCAGCCATGGGAGCGTGAACAATACGGCATGCCGGGGCGAATATCGTCCGCATTGCAGATCATGATCGATGGACCGATTGGCGGCGCGTCATTCAACAATGAATTCGGACGGCCGAATTTATGCGGATACTTTCGCAGCTTTGAGCAAATGGTCGCGGGCGAAATGCGCGGGTATCACAAGCCGATCATGCTTGCGGGCGGCATCGGCAATATTTCGGCTGCGCATGCGCATAAACATCGGTTCGACGCGGGCACGTTGCTCATTCAGCTCGGCGGGCCGGGACTACTGATCGGACTCGGCGGCGGCGCTGCGTCGAGCATGCAAACCGGCAGCAATATCGAGAACCTAGACTTCGACTCCGTACAGCGCGGGAACGCTGAAATCGAGCGCCGGGCGCAGGAGGTGATTGACCGGTGCTGGGGATTGGGAGCTGACAATCCGATTCTATCGATACACGACGTGGGCGCCGGCGGACTCTCCAATGCACTGCCTGAACTGGCGCACGGCGCGGCGTGCGGAGCAAACCTCGATCTGCGCAAGATCCCGAACGAAGAACCGGGCATGTCGCCGCTGCAGATCTGGTGCAACGAAGCGCAGGAGCGTTATGTGCTGGCGGTTATGCCTTCGCGGCTGGATGCGTTTAAAGCCATCTGCGAGCGTGAGCGATGCCCCTATGCGGTCGTCGGCAGCGCCACTGCGGACGACAGGCTCGTGGTGGGCGACAGCATTTTCCGGAATTCCCCCGTCGATATGGAGTTGTCCGTTCTCCTTGGCAAGCCGCCGCGCATGCTGCGCGACGTTGTGCATCGGCGCGTGCCGCTTCCGCCAATCGACCTGTCGAAAATCGATCTACGCGACGCCTGCATGCGCGTGCTGCGGCTGCCCGCCGTTGCCGATAAGACATTTCTGATTTCGATCGGTGATCGCACCGTCGGCGGCATGACGGCGCGCGATCAGATGGTCGGTCCGTGGCAAGTCCCCGTCGCCGATGTGGCAGTCACATTGCTCGGCTTCGACGAATACCGCGGCGAGGCCATGGCGATCGGTGAACGCACGCAGCTCGCACTGATCGATGGACCTGCGTCCGGACGCATGGCAGTCGGTGAAGCGCTAACGAACATCGCTGCCGCGTCGATTGGCGATCTGAGCGACATTAAACTATCCGCGAATTGGATGGCTGCAGCGGGCCACCCCGGCGAAGATGCTGTCCTCTACGACACCGTGTGTGCGATCGGTATGGAACTGTGTCCCGAGCTCAAGATCAGCATCCCCGTCGGCAAAGACTCGATGTCGATGAAGACGACGTGGAGCGATGGAGGCACGCGAAAGGAAGTTACCGCTCCGCTGTCCCTTATCATTTCCGCGTTCGCGCGCATGACGGACGCGCGCAACACGCTGACGCCGCAGTTGCAGCTCGATCAGGGTGAAACGCTGCTCGTATTACTCGACTACGGCGCCGGCAGGAACCGGCTCGGTGGTTCAGCGCTCGCCCAGGTTTACGGGCAGCTCGGTGATGTATGCCCCGATCTCGACGACGCGCGGATGTTCGCTAATGGATTTGCCGTCATTCAGCAGCTCAATGGCGAAGGGCGGATTCTCGCTTATCACGACCGCTCCGATGGTGGCCTGTTCACATGTCTGTGCGAGATGGCCTTCGCATCGCGCACCGGCCTCGATATCTCACTCGAGTCAAGGACAGCAAGCCCGGATGTGCTCGCCGCACTCTTCAATGAAGAGCTTGGCGTCGTGATGCAGATACGGCGCCACGATCTTGCCGTCGTACGCGACGCTTGCAAAAGCGCAGGGTTAGGCCATTTGTTGCACGAGATCGGCAAGCCGGTCGCCGGCGGTCAAATCGCGATAGCGTGGGACGGCGCACCAATCTTCACCGAGCACCGTCGGGAGCTGCAGCGCATATGGTCTGAGACGACGTTTCGCTTGCAGCAAATGCGCGACAACCCGGACTGCGCTCAGGATGAATACGATCGTGTTCTTGACGATACGGATCCCGGCATCACGCCGCATCTCACTTTCGATCCTGTCGAGAACATCCGCTTTGCCAACGTAAAGACGGCGCGGCCGCGCATAGCAATTCTGCGTGAGCAGGGCGTCAACGGTCAGCTCGAGATGGCAGCGGCCTTTGACCGCGCCGGCTTCCAGACGGTGGACGTCCATATGAGCGACATCATCGCCGGCCGCGCGACGCTGAAAGACTTCCATGGGTTTGCGGCGTGCGGTGGATTTTCTTATGGCGACGTACTGGGCGCGGGGGAGGGCTGGGCGAAATCCATATTATTCAACGGCCGTGCTCGCGACGACTTCGCTGCGTTTTTCAGCCGGCCGGATAGCTTTGCTCTCGGCGTGTGTAACGGCTGCCAGATGATGAGCAATCTGCACGAGATCATTCCGGGCAGCGACGCGTGGCCGCATTTCGTTCGCAACAAGTCCGAACAATTCGAAGCGCGTTTTGTGATGGTCGAAGTGCCGCCCTCGCCGTCGATCTTTTTTACCGGCATGGCAGGCAGCCGGCTGCCGATCGTCGTCTCGCATGGCGAAGGCTATGCGGAGTTCGAGTCGGACGCCCAACGGGCGCGGGCGCAGGTGACGCTGCGGTTCGTGGATAACCGCGGCGCGATTGCATCGGCCTATCCTTACAATCCGAACGGATCACCCGCGGGCATCACCGGCCTCACGACTACGGACGGCCGCTTCACGGTGGTGATGCCGCACCCAGAGCGCGTGTTTCGCACTGTCCAGAACTCCTGGCACCCGCCCGAGTGGGGCGAAGACGGACCTTGGATGCGCATTTTCCGCAATGCAAGCAAGTGGGTCGCATCGAGTTAAACTCGCGCGAAGGGAGAAATGATGCGAACGCCGTCTTGCAGCAACGCGCTGATTGGCTGCGCATGCATTGTGCTGTTGACGATGCGGCCCGCCATCGCTCAGGCGGCCGATGGCCGCGATGGGCATTTCGAGCGGCTTGATCTCAATCGCGACGGTTTCCTATCCTATGCGGAGGTCAGCGGCGAGAAATCGACCGCACGCGAGTTTGCGCTTTACGACGCAAACCAGGACGGCAAGCTGAGCCCCGAAGAATTCCATAAGCTCAAATCCGTGCAATCGGCACGCCGCTCGGGCACTTACGTTAGCGACAGTGTAATCAAGCATAAGGTTAAAGCCGCATTGGTCAAGTCGAAAGACTTGCAGGCTACGGGATTGCATGTCGAGACTTTGCGCAACGTCGTCACGCTGACGGGAGAAATCGGCGATGCCAAACAAAGCGAGCGGGCGGTGCGGCTGGCCGAACATGTGAAAGGCGTCAGAGCGGTGGAAAACAAGCTGACAGTGATGCGCTAGGCCGGCAAGAAAACGGCGCCTCGCGGCGCCGTGATCGGTAATTGCCAGTACGTTATTCGCAGCAGCCTTATTCCACTTTCGCTTTTGAGCGCAGGTCGGCGATCATTTTCTCGACCGCCTGTCGCTGCAGGCCCTGCGTGATCTGCGGTTTCACTTCTTCCATTGTCGGGAACTTCATCGGCCGCTCGTCATCGAGACGGATGATGTGATAGCCGAACTGCGTTTGTACGGGCGTATCCGTCATCTGGCCTTTTTTCAGCTTCCTGAGCGCATCGCTAAAGGCCGGCACATAGCGACCGCCGGGCGCCCAGTCCAGATCGCCGCCCTTGGCCTTTGAGCCCGGATCTTCGGATTTTTGCGCGGCAATTTTTTCGAAGCTGCCGCCTTTCTTGATCTGCGCGATGATTTGTTTCGCCTCGTTCTCGTCTTTGACGAGAATATGGCGCGCTTTGAATTCCTTGTCGCCGGCCTGCGATTTGGCGCGTTCGTACTCTGCTTTGATCGCATCGTCCGTGATCGGATTGTTCTTGACGTAATCCTGCACGTAAGCGTTGACGAGCGCTTCCTGTTTCCCGATGTCGACTTGAGTGATGTACTCGGGCGTTTTGTCGAGTCCTTTTTTCGCGGCCTCCTGGGCAAGCAATTCATTGCGGATCAGTGCTTCGCGCACGCGGTTGCGCAAGTCCGGCGAGTCAGCCTGCCCCTGTCCGGCGTTGGCCTTGATTACGAAGTCCATGCGGCTCTGCGGGATTTCTTTGCCATTTACTTTTGCGACGGGATCGGCTGCCTGTGCGCCGAGCGGCGCAACGGCGAAGGAGGCCGCGCATGCGATTGCGCGCAGCCTCAAGATATTTCGTTTTTTCATCCTTTATCCTTGGGTCAAATCAAATTTCGTCGGGAGTATACGCTTTGATCGAAAGCGCGTGTATCTCCCGCTGGAGCATGTCTCCAAGCGCTGCATGAATCATGCGATGGCGCGCCTGCGTCGACTTGCCTTCGAACTGCGGCGAAACGATGATGAGCTCGAAGTGTCCACCGCCGCCTTTAGCGCCTTCGTGGCCGGCATGCTTCTCGCTGTCGTCGATAAGCTCGACGCTGTCCGGCGTCAATACGGCTAATCGTTGTTCAATGCGTTCAAGAGTCGTCGTCACTTTGCCTGCCCATCATCGATATGCTTCGATATAAACACCGCCTGCAGCAGCACAAAGACGATCATCAGTCCCATGCCACCGAACAGCTTGAAATTTACCCAGGCGTCGGTCGAAAAATTGAAAGCGATGTAGAGATTGAGCACACCCATCATCGCGAAAAAACCCGCCCACGCAATCAGCATTTTGCGCCACACCGATTCCGGCAGCACCATCTGCTTGCCCATCATCGCCTTGATGGCATTCTTGTTGAAGCCGAATTCAGCCACCAGCAGTGATACGCTGAACAGCCAGTACAGCACGGTCGGCTTCCACTTGATGAATGTTTCGTCGTGAAGGAGCAGCGTCGCTCCGCCGAACACCACAATCACGCCGAGACTCACCCACAGCATGGTGTCTACCTTGCCGTGGCGGAACCAGACCCATCCGATCTGGGCAAAGGTTCCCGCCATGGCGACGGCGGTCGCGATATAAATGCCAAAGAACTTGAAAGCGACGAAAAACAGGATGACCGGGAAAAGGTCAAAAAGAAATTTCATATCCGGCAATTATCGGGTGTTGGCTCGCGCTTGTCCATTTGACGGACGCGACGCCATGCCTCTCGTGAATACGCAGACGACATGCGTCTGTTGCCGGTTGCCACCAAGCTAGCTAGCAACCGTGCTATCGAGCGTCAGGCGAAAATCCCCTTTCTCGATATATACACGGCCGGCGCGCGGGCGCCTGGCAAGTTCTTTCATGAGCCTTACGACCGGTTTGTCAAAGTGATATTCGGTCTGCAGCGCTCCTGCGGCGCGCATATCATCGACCTGTGATCCGGCATACAAGTGCCGCAACAGCCGTTCCTCATCGCTGATGCCCGGATATTTTGCGCGCATCGCCGCTACCGCCGGTGCGAGCGGCTGCGGTTTGAGCGCTATCCTGGGCGACCCGTTCGCTATGATGCGGTCGAGCACATTAGGTTCCACCGGTGCCAGCGTTTTGCCGTAGTAGCCGAGCGCGTATTTTTTCACTTCGTCCGGCACGGTCTTGTAGCGCTCGCCTTGCATGACATTGAGGACGGCCTGAGTGCCGACGAGCTGTGAGAACGGCGTCACCATGGCCGGCCAGCCGAGTTCGGTGAAAACACGTGCGGTCTCGACCAGAACATCGTTGAACTTGTGCGCGAGCCCGGCCTGCGCGAGTTGAAATTTCATGTTCGTCAGCATGCCGCCGGGCAACTGATGTTCGTAATGGAACTGATCGTATTCCATCGGCACGCCCAGCGGCAGGTGCTCCTGCTCCGCAACTGCCCGGAAATGGGCGCCGACTGTATCGACGAGGCGGTCGTCGATCTTGATTTCATAACCCATGCTGCGAAGATTGCGCACCACTGTTTGGGTCGCGGGTTGCGCGGGACCGTTGGCGAGCGGTGCAATCGAGGTCTGGATCTGGGTCACGCCCAGTTTTACGCCTTCAAGATAAACCAGTGGTGCGAGGCCTGTCATGCAGTGGCTATGCAGCTCGAGCGGGACCTTCCCGCACGCTTTCAGCATCGGCGGCACGAGTGTCCGTATACGGTCGGGTGTGAGAAGGCCGCCCGGATCTTTGATCATCATTACGTCGATGTCCGCGCGCTCAATGAGCTCGCGTGTCTTGGCCGCGTAGAAATCGTCGGTATGCACGGGGCTCTGACAGAACACGATCGAGCCGACGGATTCCATGCCGAGCTCTTTCACGCGGCGCAGAATGCCGACGATGTTGTCGAGATCGCACAGCGCATCGATCGCGCGCACGCGTCTGATGCCGTTCCTGTGCAGACATTCAAGCCAGAGATAATTAACGTCGTCGGGCTGCACATCGAATGAGAGCAGGCTTTTGCTGCGCATTGCCGATTGCATTTTCGTGCGCGTTACGCGCTCGCGCATGAGTCGCAGACGCTGCCATGGATCTTCTTTCAGGTAGCGCACGCATACATCAAACTGAATGGCGCTCATGAGATCGATGCACTCGAGCCCGATGCGGTCCATGGTCTTGGCGACAGGCAGCATCATCGCCGTTGTCATGCGCGTTGCCCAGAGACACTGATGTGCGTCGCGCAAGGTGGTATCGATGACTTTTATCTCTGGCATGACGGCCTCAGTCCGGTTTGATCACCACCAGCACCTGGTCGGGCTCGACCTGCGCTTCATTCGCAACGGGAAACGCCGTGATGCGGCCGGCTATGCCCGCTTTCAGCGTGCTGAACAGTTTCATGACTTCGAACACGCAGACGGTATCGTCCGGCTCCACATGGTCACCTATCTCAGCATGTGGCTTCGCGCCCGGCGAGGCCGCGCGGTAGAACGTACCCATTGTAGGCGCGCGTATTGCGACGTGTCCGGAAGGCACATATGTCGGCGGCGGTGTGTTTGTATCGGGTGCAGCAACTGCCTCTGGAGATCCGCGTGGGCTCTGCGCTTCGTTAGCTGTTGGTGTTGCAAACGGTTGTGAACCCCCATGGCCGCGCGTGACATGCAGTTTGAGCGCACCTGCTTCGAGATGCACGTCGCAATCATGCATCCCGTCGATGATTTTGAGTATCTGTTCGACGTCCTCGTGCGTGAGTTCGGACACAGGCCGGCCGCTGTCAGAGCACTTTGCCGGGATTCATCAGATTTCGCGGGTCGATCGCCTTCTTGACCATGCGCATGAGATCGAGCTCGGTCGCGCTCTTGTAATGCGCTAGCTCGTCGCGTTTCGACTGGCCGATGCCATGTTCGGCGCTGATACTGCCGCCAAACTGCTGCACGATGTCGTGCACAATGCGGTTCACATCGGTCATGGCGCGTGCCGCGATGTCGCTTCGTTCCCGTCCGGGGATGAAGGCGTTGTAGTGCAGGTTGCCATCGCCGAGATGGCCGAAGCAGATCAAGTGGACTGTCGGGAATGCAGTTTTTAGCGCGGCGCCGGCGGTGGTAAGGAACTCGGGTATGCGGCTGATCGCGAGCGCGATATCGTGCCGATAGACAAGTCCTTCCAGGCGCGCGGCGTCGGGTATGGATTCACGCAGTCGCCATAGCGCATTGCTTTGCGCCTGCGTTTCCGCGATCGCCGCATCGGCGACCAGACCTTTTTCGAGGGCCGCGCCAAGCCCGGTCTCGACAGTCTGCCGCAAGGCGCCGGTCTCGCGCGCTTCCGTAAGTTCGGTGAGCACATACCATTGATGAGGTGTAGGAAGCGGATCGCGTGTGCCCGGGATCCGGCGCAACACGAGCTCGATGCAATTGCGCGAGATGAGCTCGAACGCGTTCACACCATCGCCGCAATGCTCGCGCAGCAGCGCCAGCAGCTCGACCGCGTTGTCCGGTGTGTCAACGCCTGCCATCGCGGTAACGCGAGCATGCGGTCGCGGGAAAAGCTTGAGCACAGCCTTGGTGATGATGCCGAGCGTGCCTTCGGCGCCGATGAAGAGATGCTTTAGATCGTAGCCCGTATTGTCTTTGCGCAATCCCCTGAGACCATTCCAAACGCGGCCGTCGGGCAGCACCGCTTCGATACCTAGCACGAGATCGCGCGTGTTGCCGTAACGCAGCACGTTGATACCGCCCGCGTTGGTGGAGATATTGCCGCCGATAACGCAGCTGCCTTCGCCGCCGAGGCTCAAAGGAAACAGACGATCGGCGTCTGCCGCCGCTTGCTGCACGTTTGCGAGTATGCAACCTGCTTCGACCGTCATCGTGTTGTTCAGCGCGTTGACTTCGATAATCTTGTTCATGCGCCCGAGATTGACAACGACGCCGTTGCCGCTCGCGTCCGGCGTGGCGGCCCCGCACATGCCGGTGTTGCCGCCTTGCGGCACCATGGGCGTTTCCGTCTCAGCGCACAGCTTCACGACAGCAGCTACTTCCACAGTGCTCGCCGGCCGCACTACCGCGAGCGCGCTGCCTTCATAGAGCGCGCGCCAGTCAACGAGGTACGGCGCGATCTCATCTGGCGCCGTGATCAGTCCGCGCGGCCCGACGATAGCCTCGAGGCGTGCACGCATATCGCGCGCGATTTCGGATGGAGCGTTCATAGAAAGCTGATCGATGATTTCTGCCGTGTGTTAGCTGCCTGCCGCGTTGTGGATTTCAGGGAAGAAGAGATCCTTCCAGGTTGCGGGTTTCTTGCGGATCGTTCCCACTTTGGACATGAAGTCCGCGTACTTCATGGTGTTCTGCGGGACAAGCGTATATTGCACCTGCGGATTCGACAATATCCTGTCGTACAGCCAGTCGCCGGTAAGCTTGCTCTTCGTTGATTCTGCCCAGATCTGCGCCGCAGCGCGCCGGTCCTTGTTGAGTATGTCCGTCGCTTCCTGCAACGCGGCCATGACTGCGCCATACGCCTTGGGGTTGGCGTCGCGGAACTTCCTGCTCGTCCAAATCACCGTGAAGGTGTGCGGCCCGCCCATGACGTCGAACGAGTTGAGCACCGTATGTATGTTTGGTTTCTCGAGCTGTTGATACTGGAACGGCGGCACGCTGAACACATTGTTTATCTCACCCGCGCCCGACAGCAGCGCCACCGTCGCGTCGGGCGGCGGGAGCGACATCGTCTGTGCATCGAACTTAGCGAAATTCGCGTCGCCGAATTCTTTGGCCGCCGCCATCTGCAGCGTCACCGCCTGCACCGAAACCTTCACCGCAGGCAGCGCGATCCTGTCTTTCGCGGTCACATCACGGATGGATTTGATGTTCGCGTCACGGCTATTCAGGAAAAACGGCTGCGAGCTGAGCGCCGAAACGCCGCGCATCTCCTGCGGCGTGCCGACGGTTTTCTCCCATAATGTTATAAGGCCCGGAACGCCGCCGGACACGAAGTCCACCTTCCCGGCGAGCAGCGCGTCGTTCATGTGATCGGGACCGTTGAACGTATCCCAGTACACTTTCATGTCGCCAAGCCCGGCTGCTTTCGCGTGCTTTTCGACGAGCTTGAAACGATCCATGATGCTGAACTGCATGTAACCCATGCTGAACTGCTGTGCCAGCCGGACTTCCGAGACTTCGGCCGCTGCACACGCAGCAAGAGCGAACAATGCAAACCCGATCAGCAGACGAACTGACATTAGAGCTGCCTCCGTGAGCGTCGCAGGCGGATTTTATTTCCTGCGCCGCTGCGGCCGCCAGTATAACAATCGCCGCATCACCCCATAGCGTATGTAAAAAAACCGGAAGCGGTGACGCTTCCGGTTTTCAGTTTGCGGCGACGACAGCGCCGTTGCTTTCGATTACGCGAGGAGCTCGCGCAGCACGTACGGAAGTATGCCGCCGTGCGTGTAATAGTCGACCTCAATCGGTGTGTCAATGCGCAGCTTGAGCGGCACCGTATCCGTCTTTTCGTCTTTGCGGTGCACAGTCATGGTCACATCCTGCATCGGCGTGATACCTTTTTCGAGACCGGTGATATCGATCACTTCGGAGCCATCGAGTTTGAGCGACTGTGCAGTGACACCTTCGCGGAACTGCAAAGGCAGCACGCCCATGAACACGAGATTGGCGCGATGGATGCGCTCGAAATTGCGTACGATCACGGCTTTGACGCCGAGCAGTTGCGGGCCCTTCGCCGCCCAGTCGCGCGAGGATCCCTGCCCGTACTCGTCACCGCCGAAGACGACGCTCGGCACGCCGGCTTGCTTGTAGCGCATTGCGGCTTCGTAGATGGAAGTCTCCTCCCCACTTGGGTAGTGCACGGTGACGCCGCCCTCTGTGCCAGGCACCATCAGATTCTTGATGCGCACGTTCGCAAACGTTCCGCGCATCATTACCTCATGATTGCCGCGGCGCGCACCGTATGTGTTGAAGTCGGCGATGCTCACGCCATGTTCCTGCAGATACTGGCCGGCCGGCGCCGACGCTCGAATGCCGCCTGCGGGGCTGATGTGATCCGTGGTGATTGAATCGCCAAAAATCCCGAGCACGCGCGCGCCTTTGACGTCGCTGACCTTGCCCGCCTGCATCTTGAAGCCATCGAAGTAGGGCGGGTGGCGTACATACGTTGAGTTGTCGTCCCACTGGTAGGTAGCGCCGATCGAGGTCGGAATCTCATCCCACATCGGGTTGCCTTCGCCGAACGCGGAGAAAAGCTTCTTGTACATGGCCGGATCGGTCGCAAATTTCATCACCGCTCCGACTTCGGCCGTGGAGGGCCAGATATCCTTGAGGTAAACCGGCTTACCGTCCTTGCCGGTGCCCAGCGGATCTTTCGTCATATCGATTTCGACGGTGCCGGCGAGACCGAATGCGACGACCAGCGGCGGACTCATCAGGAAGTTCGCTTTGATATTCTGGTGTATGCGCGCCTCGAAATTGCGATTGCCCGAGAGCACGGCCGCCGCAACGATATCGTTCTTGCTGACAGCGTCGTCGATATGTGCATCCAGCGGGCCGGAATTGCCGATGCAGGTCGTGCATCCGTAACCGGCGACGTAATATCCAAGCTGCTCGAGGTAAGTCAGCAGACCCGCGTTTTTCAGATACTCGGTGACCGCGAGTGAGCCGGGTCCGAGCGATGTCTTCACACGTGGATGCGGCTTGAGGCCTTTTTCCACTGCTTTCTTGGCGAGAAGGCCGGCGCCTAATAACACCCCGGGATTCGACGTGTTGGTGCACGACGTGATTGCCGAAATCAGCACGTCGCCATGGCCCACGTCGATTCCCGTTTGGCTGGTGGGCACGCGCTTGTCCATTTCGCTGGCTTTACCGTAACCGCCGTCGACGAAGCTCTTACTCATCAGCTCGGTGAATTTACCCTTGAGCGCCGGCAGATCGAGACGGTCATGCGGGCGGCGCGGGCCGGACACGGCCGGTTTTACGCTGGCCAGACTGAGTTCAACAACATCGCTGTAGTCGATGTCCCCTTTCTTTGGCATCCCGTACATCCCCTGTGCTTCGTAGTACGCTTTGACAGCCGGCACGATATCGCCGCGGCCTGTCATGCGGAGGAATTCGCAGGATGCGTCGTCGACCGGGAAGAATCCGCAGGTCGCGCCGTATTCCGGCGACATGTTGCCGATCGTCGCGCGATCAGGAATCGTCAGCGATGCGGCACCCTCACCAAAGAATTCGACGAATTTACCGACCACCTTCTTCTGCCGCAGCAACTCCACGATCGCAAGCACGAGATCGGTGGCGGTTACGCCGTCGTTCAACTTGCCGGTCAGGTGTACGCCAACGACGTCCGGCTCGAGGAAGTACATCGGCTGGCCGAGCATCGCGGCTTCCGCTTCGATGCCGCCGACACCCCAGCCCAGTACACCAAGCCCGTTAACCATCGTGGTGTGCGAGTCGATACCGACCAGACTGTCGGGATAGTAGGTGCCGTCCTTGTGCCACACGACCTGTGAAACGTACTCGAGATTAATCTGGTGACAGATGCCATTGCCTGGCGGGATGATCTGGAACGTGTTGAAAGCCTGTGCGCTCCACTTGAGGAACTGATAGCGCTCGCGATTGCGCTTGAACTCGATTTCCATGTTCTTCTTCAGCGCGTCAGGTGTACCGTACGTGTCGATCTGCACCGAGTGGTCCATGATCAGGTGGCCGGGACACAGCGGTTCGATGATGCCGGGATCCTTGCCCTGCGCCTTCGCCGCTTCGCGCATCGCTGCGAAGTCGACAACGAGCGGCACGCCTGTCATGTCCTGGAGCAGCACGCGCGCAACGACGATCGGAACCTCCTGCGTACGCGACGCGGTGGGTTTCCAGCTCGCGAGGCTCTTCAGATGCGCTTCGGTGATTTTTTTGCCGTCATAATTTCTCAGCGCCGATTCAAGCACAACCCGCAGGCTGATCGGTAGCCGCGAGATCTTGCCGACGCCGGCTTTCTCGAGCGCCGGCAGCGAGTAGTACTTGCCGCTTTTGCCTGCGCCGAATTTGAACTCCTGCTGAGAATCGTAAAGGTTGTGACTCATCATGCACTCCGTGTGGGGCTCCAGCGAGCCATTCCATGCATTGGTTACAAATAGCGCAATCGTTAGAAAACGAATACGCCGTTATCCGGGCAAGCAGAACGCCCGAGCACGAGTTGCCATTCGCTTAGAAGCAGGAGGGCAGGAGACTGCAAGCACCGCCTGTTTTTTGCGGAAAAACGGGATCGAAACGAGCCTTTAATTGTAACCACTCAGCGCGTTTCGTGTAAAGACGCGTGCTCTGAATTCGCGCGGTTTGCGAGCAGGTATTGTTATTCGCCGCCCGCGCGTACGTGATCGCGAGCAGCTCGCTATTCCCAGCGAAAACCCTGAAAAGCCCGTGCTATTATCGCGGCTCTATTGAATGTGTCGGCTGCCCACACGTAAAAGAAAACGGTGCGGCCGCGCGCGCTGGATCGTCGAGGAGTAACCGCGCAGTGCCGAAGACCGCAGAGATCATTGCCAGCGCGCTGCATGAAGACGGCATTCGTTACGCCTTCGGTATTCCCGGCGGTGAAGTGCTCGAATTACTCGAGGCGTTTCGCAAGGTCGGGATCAAATTCATACTCACCAAGCAGGAGTTGGGCGCGGGCATCATGGCCGACGCCACGTATCAGCTCACCGGCAAGCCCGGCGTCCTGGTTGCAACACTCGGTCCCGGCATTACAAACACGACGACGGCGGTGGCGCAGGCGCTGCTTGATCGCTCGGCGGTGATGGTGCTGACCGGCGAAATCGCAACGACGCTCAAGTCAATTTATACGCACCAGATCATCGACCAGGAAAGCCTGCTGCGGCCGCTGGTCAAATGGTCGACGACGATCGCCGCGCGCAACGCGTTTGATCAAGTGCGCAAGGGATTGGCGCTCGCGAAACTGCCGATGCCCGGTCCGGTGCATTTCAATGTGCCGACGGATATCGCGGCGGTCGAACAGGCGGAATCGCGTCGATTCGCGCCCGTTGCCGTGCGCACGCTGCCGCGCCGTGAGGATCGGGCGCCGATCGAAGCACTGCTCAAGCGGGCGAAGCGGCCACTGGCGCTCATCGGCGTCGGTGTGCAGATCGACGGCGCAGAGCGCGAGTTGAAGCGCTTCATCGAAGCGTGGCGTGTGCCGTTCATCGCAACATACAAAGCGAAGGGCGTCGTGCCTGAGGATCATCCGCTGTGTGCCGGTGCAACCGGACTCAGCCCGGTGGTCGACAAAATCCATATGGCGCATGTGCGCGAATCGGATCTCATACTCACTATCGGCTTCGATCCCGTCGAACTGAGGTCCGACTGGATAGCGCCGTGGGACGAGAAGAAAGCATCGGTAAACATCGACCTCGTTCCCAACGCTCACCACGTTTACCGCAGCCAGTTCGAGTATGCGGGCAGTATTACGGGCTGCCTCCAAGCGCTCGTACAAGCCGCGCCGAAACGTCCGGTGTCGCGCTGGCTCGATGCGGACCTCGACCGTTATCGGCGGACCGTTCAGCATGCAATCGCAAGCACGCCCGCGAAGGGCATCGGCCCTTATCAGGTAGCGCTCGCGCTGCGTGAAGTGTTTCCGCGCGACACCATTGCCACGATCGACACGGGCTCCCACCGTATTCTCATCAATCATGTGTGGCAGTCGTTCGAGCCCCGCCGATTGCTGCAGTCGAATGGTCTCGGCACCATGGGCTATGCGTTGCCATCAGCGATTGCAGCCAAGCTCATGTTCCCGAAGCGGCCGGTGCTTGCGATGATGGGCGAAGCGGGCCTCGATATGGTGCTGGGTGAAATGGCGCTGCTTCCCGAGCACAAACTCGCACTCACCATCGTTGTCTTCCGCGATGACACGCTTTCGCTCATTAAGTTGAAGCAGCAGCGCATGAAGCTGCCGGAGACGGGTGTGGCGATGGGAAGCCCCGATTACGTAATGGTGGCTGAAGCGTACGGCGGCAACGGTTTCGTTGTGAACAGCGTGCCCGAGCTCAAAAAAGCGGCGCGTGTTGCGCTTACCAGCAAGCGCTTCACGCTTATCGAAGCACGGATCAATCCGGCCGAATACAACAACCAGATGTAATTCATGCGCACTGACCGGATTATCAGCGGACTCACCTTATTGCTCGCCGCGGTTTACCTGTACGCGACCTCACGGATCCCAACGCTCGAGATCGGCGATCCGCTCGGGCCAAAAGCATTCCCGATACTGCTCGGCATCGCACTCGTCTTAGGCGCAATTCTGCTCGTCATCGAGACGCTCAGAGCCCATCCTGCCGACACTGGAGAAAAACCGCGTGAAAGCCTGCATCATCTGTGGCTGATTGGCGGCGTAACGCTATGGACGGTTCTTTATTTCTCGGTGTTCGACGCCGTCGGGTATCTTGTATCGACGAGCGTCTACCTGCTTGTGATGACCGGCGTTTTCAACCGCGGTAAGTGGATTGCCAACGTTTTAACTTCGATCCTGTTCACAATCGGCAGTTACGTGCTGTTCGTCAAAATTCTGGGCGTTGTCTTGCCGCGCGGAATTTTGAGTTTCTAAAGGGCAGAAGTGGAGACCCTTCATCACATCATGAATGGCTTCAACGTCGCGTTGATGCCAATCAATTTGTGGTACACCTTTCTTGGCTGCTTCATGGGCACCATCATCGGCGTGCTACCGGGCATCGGACCAGCGGCCGGCATCGGACTTCTGATTCCCGTCACGTTCGGCATGGACCCGACTTCGGCGCTTATCATGATGGCCGGCATCTACTACGGCGCGATGTACGGCGGCTCGACGACGTCGATACTGATCAACACGCCGGGCGAAGCTTCCTCCGTCATGACAGCGCTCGACGGTTATCAGATGGCAAAAAACGGCCGCGCCGGCGCGGCGCTCGCTGTATCTGCAATCGGATCTTTTATCGCCGGCTCGCTCGGTATCGTCGCGCTGACGGTGCTCGCAGTCCCGCTCGCTGCGGTCGCGCTCAAATTTGGGCCCGCGGAATATTTCTGTCTGATGCTGTTCGCGCTCGCTGCCGTGTCATCGCTCACCGGCAAATCGATCGCGAAGGGCATCATATCGACCGTGCTGGGCCTCATGATCGCGACGATCGGCATCGATCTGCAGAGCGGACAGCCGCGTTATACGATGGGTGTGCCCGAATTGCAGGATGGCGTCGGTTTTCTGGTCGTCGTCGTCGGCCTTTTTGCGATCGGCGAAGTGTTCAGCAACCTCGAAGAGCACATCAAGGGCAGGTCGGAAATCATTCGTTTGAGTGGCCGCCTCTGGCTTACTGCAGAGGAGTGGCGGCGTTCGATCATGCCGATCGTGCGTGGCGGCCTGATTGGATTCTTCAAAGGCGTCTTGCCGGGCGCCGGCGCCACGATCGCAACGATGCTGTCGTATACGGTCGAGAAGCGCATCTCCAAAACGCCGGAAAAATTCGGCACCGGCATGATCGAAGGCGTCGCGGGGCCGGAAGCAGCCAATAACGCGGCGACGTGCGGCTCAATGGTGCCACTTCTAACACTCGGGATTCCGGGCTCCGGCTCGACAGCGGTTCTGATGGGCGCGTTCATCATGTACGGCATCCAACCGGGGCCGCTCTTGTTTGAGAAACGCCCGGATCTCGTGTGGGGTCTCGTCGACAGTATGTACATCGGCAACATCATGCTGTTGATACTGAACCTGCCGCTGATCGGGCTATTCGTGCGCATCCTTTACATACCGACCGGCATATTGCTCTCGCTGATCCTTGCCGTATCAGCCATTGGCGTGTATTCGATCAACGGCAATACGCTCGAGCTGCACATGGCGCTGATGTTTGGTGTACTTGGTTATGTTTTCCGCAAGGTTGATATTCCATTGGCGCCGATGGTTCTCGCACTCGTACTGGGCGGCATCATGGAACAGTCGTTCCGCCAGGCGATGACGATCTCCGGCGCCGATCCAAAAGTGTTCATTCACAGCGGAATCTCCATAACGCTGCTTGTCCTGACGGTCGTGATGGTTCTCCTGCCCGTGGTCCTGCCGCGCTTGAGAGAGTGGCAGAGCGGGCCCGAAGACACTGATTCCTAGCTCATTGGCTAACAAAAGCGAAAGTCGTCTCACATGCGCCGCATAACATTGATTCCGGGCGATGGAATCGGTCCTGAAGTAACGCAGTCGGCACGCGAAATCGTCACCGCCTCCGGCGCTGACGTCAGCTGGGAAGTGGCGGAAGCCGGCATGCGCGCCGGCGAGAAAGCCGGTACGCCGTTACCGCAATCTGTAATTGACATGATCAAGAGCAGCAAGCTCGCGCTCAAAGGGCCGACCCAGACGCCGTTCGGTGACCCGTACCCCGTGCGTGTCGGCGACCGCGTGTATCCGAGCGTGGCGATCGGCCTGCGCAAGGAACTCGGCTTCTACGCCGCCGTCCGGCCGATCAAGAACTATCCCGGTGTTGCATCGCGCTATAAGAACGTCGACTTCATTATTTTCCGCGAAAACTCCGAGGACCTCTATCTCGGCATTGAGCGCATGGTGGACGCTGATACCGCCGAGGCGATCAAGCGCATTACACGCGGCGCGTCCGAGCGGATGGCGCGCTTTGCTTTCGAGTATCTGCGCAAGCTGGGCCGCAAGCGGCTCACTGTCGTGCACAAGGCCAACGTGCTCAAGCTAACGGACGGTCTGTTCCTCAAAGTGGCGCAGGACGTCGCCGGCGATTATCCGGATATTGAGCTGGATAACCGGGTCATCGACGCGCTTTGCATGGAGCTAGTGATCAAGCCTGAAACGTACGACGGACTGCTGCTGCAAAATCTGTATGGCGACATCGTTTCGGATCTCGGCGCCGGTCTCGTCGGCGGGCTTGGCGTTGCGCCCGGCGCCAACATTGGCCTCGAATGCGCCATGTTCGAGGCGGTGCACGGTTCAGCGCCTGATATCGCCGGCAAAAATCTCGCAAATCCGATGGCCATGATTTTGTCAGCCATGATGCTATTACGCTACATAGAAGAAACCGCGGCGGCAACACGCATCGAGCGCGCGGTCGAAACGGTGCTTCGCGAGAAGAAATATGTGACGCGTGATCTCGGCGGCAACGCAGGGACGCGCGAAATGACCAAAGCCATCGTGGACAAACTGAAATAGCGGGACATCAATGAGCAGTGGGAAACGTATAGTAGTCGTGGGCGCCGGCGCGATCGGCGGCTACACGGGCGCCCTGATGGCGCGGGGCGGCGAAGATGTAACGCTCGTCGATCCATGGCCCGAGCACGTCGAATACATCCGCGCCAACGGCATGCAATTGTCCGGACTGACGCCCGCCGAGACGTATTCGATCAAAGTCAACGCGCGCCATATAGGCGACGTGCAGCAATTCGCACGCGAGAAGCCCATTGATATCGCATTCATCAGTGTCAAATCGTACGACACGGAATGGGCGACACACCTGATCAAGCCGTATCTCGCCCCCGGCGGCTATGTCGTATCGCTGCAAAATTGCATCAACGAAGAGCGCATCGCCGCGATTGTGGGCTGGGGCAAAGTGCTCGGCACGATCGTGAGCCTGCTCGCGTCCGAGTGCTATGCGCCAGGCCACGTAAAGCGCACCATGCCGATGGGCGGCGCTCACTACATAACCTATCGCGTCGGCGAAGTGCATGGCCGGATCACCCCTCGCGCCGAAGAAGTCGCGAACATACTCAAGCACGCCGACAGCTCCAAGGTCACGACCAATCTATGGGGCGAACGGTGGTCGAAGCTCGTTATCAACTCGATGCGTAATGGATTGTCTGCAGCCACCGGACTGTCCGGTAACCAGCGGGATACCAGTGAAGGTCCGCGCGATGTTTCGATACGATTGGGCTCGCAGGCCGTGCGCGTAGGGCAGGCGCTCGGCTTCCAACTCGAGAAACTGCAAGTGATGGATGCAGAAACCCTTGCTCGCGCGGGCGAGGGCAGCGCGGACGCAAAAACTGAGATCGTCGACCAGCTGCTCAAGCTTGCAACGACGCGGTCGGAGGAACAGCGGCCGTCGATGGCGCAGGACATCTTCAAGGGCCGGCGCACAGAGACTGATTTCATCAACGGTTTTGTCGCTGCTAAAGGCGAGGAGATTGGCGTGCGCGCACCGCTGCATGCCGCGATGAATGCGCTCGTCAAAAAAGTCGAACGCGGTGACGTCAAACCGACGCCTGATCTTTTGCAAGGACTTTAGGGAAAGCCACTCGAGATGAAACTGATGCGTTACAGCCGTAAAGGCGAAAAGGGATCGCGTGCACGGCTGGGTGTTCTGGTCGGTGATCAGCTCGTCGCCGACCTGCGCGCGGGCTATGCGCGCTACCTGATTGAAGAGATCGGTAACGCCAAAGGTCCGGAGCTGGCGGCGATCTTCCTGCCCGGCTATATCGCGCAGTTCCTGCATGCAGGCGCGCCGGCCTGGGAGGCGTTGTCGGAAGCGTATGGATGGTTGTCGGACCTCGTAAAGTCCGAACCTGCGGCACTCGGTTTGAGCGGTCAGGATTTATTCATTCCGCTGGCTGAATGCCGGCTGTATGCGCCGGTGCGCGGCAGCAAGATTGTTGCGATCGGGCGCAACTATCCGGAGTACACAAAGAATGAAGGCAAGCGTGCCGGCAAGGTGCCGGCGTGTTTTATCAAGGTGCCATCGTCTATCGTCGGACCCGGGCGCGACATTCTGAAACCGCGCGCTACCAAGCAGCTCGATTGCGAGACGGAGCTCGCGATTGTCATCAGCAAGAGATGCAAGAACGTACCGGAAGATAAAGCGTACGATGTCATTGCAGGTTATACGATATTGAACGACATTACGGCGCGCGATGTGGGCGCGATCGAGAAAGAGGCCGGCCATATGCTGCTCGGCAAGACGTTCGATACGTTTGCGCCGATGGGGCCGTGGCTTGTAAGCAAGGTCGAGATCAGCGATCCCATGAATCTGCGCATCCGCACGCGGGTCAATGGTGAAGTGCGCCAGGACGGCACTACTGCCGACATGATTTATTCCATTCCGGAGCTGATTGCTCACGTATCGCAGATGACGCTGATGCCGGGCGATGTGATATCAACGGGTTCGCCGGGCGGCGGCGCGCTGGCTGATCCGGACTGGTACCTCAACGCCGGTGATGTGATCGAATCGGATGTGGAGAAGATCGGAACGCTCGTCAATGCAGTCGTCGACGAGCCGGCGGCCTGACCATCTTCATGGGCTTCGCCGCGGCCTGCCGTTCTGCGCTTGTAATGTCGTAACGATCAGGTGCATGCTCTCGAAACGATGTCGACGAGCGTTTAGGATTTGAACACGTTCTTGCGCCATATCATCCGGCTGCTGACGGCAGCGGTGTTGTGCGTCAGCTGCGTGGCATTGGCGGCGTCGGACTGTGCAGGCCCGTCAACGGCGCGCAACGCAAGCGACCAGATCGTAGATTGGTACGACAATTTCGTCAGACCTTTCCATCCTGCGCCGGCTGATGCGCCGGTCACCAAACCGACGCGCGAACAGGTGCAGGCATACATCGATGAAGTCGCGCCTTTTCATAACCGTGCGGTACTCGATCCCGTGTTTTTCGAGCCGCTTGTCGAACAGGTTCTCGCGAGCTATCGCAATGCAAGCGGTTTCAGGGGCATAGACGCGGCCACCCTGCAAAAAATCTATAAGCGAGGCGGCGGCCCGCCGATTGATTTTTCGATGCTGTGCGTCAGTCCACGCACCGTAAAAACGACGGACGATGCATTCGGTCTCACCCTCTTCGGCGTAAATTACGCGGATTGCCAGCATATCGGGCTGCGTGGGCTGGTCTTCACCGACATCCTCGTAAATGGAAGCTCGGGCGGCACCTGCCGACCGGATCACATGTACTACCGGTCGGTGTTTATTCCCGTGCCGGCAGGTATCAATGACATAACGTTTGTCTGCCGCAGAGACCAGACCGGCTGCACGCGATGAAATCGAAACGCCTGTATGGGAAGGCCTAGGACGTCCATGGCGCCGCAAACCATGTTCGAGAAAATCTGGAACCGCCATGTGGTCGCAGAGGAGCAGGGCGAGCTGCTGCTGTATGTTGATCGGGCGCTGATACACGAAGGCTCTTCGCACGCGTTCGCCGCGCTGGCAGCGCACGGCCGCACGGTCTCACGCCCTGATCAGGTATTCGCATTCAACGACCACTACGTGCCTACCAGCGGGCGGGACAAAGGCGTCGATGGTATTGCGATTCCGGAGATTCGCAATATGGTGCTGAAGCTGGCTGCAAATGCGAAGGAGCACGGCATTACGCTCTTTGGCATCGATCATCCGCAGCAGGGCATTCTACATATCGTGCCGCCGGAGCAGGGCATCACCCAGCCGGGACTTTTCATTGTGGGCGCTGATTCGCATACGTCCACGCACGGCGCGTTCGGTTGCCTTTCATTCGGCGTCGGTGCCTCGGAAATGATGCATGTAATGGCGACGCAGACCATTTGGCAGCGCAAGCCAAAGACAATGCAGATCGTTGTCGACGGCATGACGGGATTCGGTGTTTGCGCGAAGGACGTGATACTCGCGATCATCTCGCAGATAGGCGCGGGCGGCGCGACAGGGCACGTCATCGAGTATGCGGGCGCAGCGATTAGAGCGATGAGCATGGAAGCGCGCATGACGGTCTGCAACATGTCGATCGAAGCCGGCGGGCGCGCCGGCATGATAGCGCCTGACGAGACTACGTTCGCGTATATGGCGAACCGGCCGTATGCGCCACAGGCTAAAGCGTGGGACGACGCGCTCGCCTTGTGGCGAGTGCTGCCGAGCGATGCCGGCGCCGCTTTCGACCGCATAGTGCAGATCGATGGCACTCAAATCGCACCAATGGTGACGTGGGGCACAAGTCCGGAGCAGGCGCTGCCGATTACGGGTCAAGTGCCGGATCCGCGTGATGCGACCGATCCAACGAAGGCGGCTGAAATCCGCGCCGCGCTCGATTACATGGCGCTCGACGCCGGTACCCAGTTGAGCGACATACCAGTTGACCGGGTGTTCATCGGTTCGTGCACGAATAGCCGCATCGAGGATTTGCGCGCCGCCGCCGCAGTTGCCCAACGCGGCCGCGCCAAAGTGACGGCGTGGGTCGTGCCGGGTTCACGCACGGTACAGCGCCAGGGCGAGGCTGAAGGACTCGATCGCATTTTCAAGGCGGCCGGCTTCGAATGGCGCGATCCCGGCTGCTCGCTATGCACCGCCATCAACGGCGATCAGCTCCAGCCGGGTGAACGATGCGCTTCCACTTCGAACCGCAACTTCCGCGGCCGTCAGGGAACGGGCGGAAGAACTCATCTTGTAAGCCCGGCGATGGCCGCTGCCGCCGCGCTAACGGGTCGGCTTACCGACGTGCGCCAGCTCCCGGGAAAATGACCATGCAGGCATTCACGACACTCAACGCAGTCGCGGCGCCGCTTGATGAGCCGAACATCGATACCAACCAACTGTGTCCGACACGCTTCAACAAAGTGCCGCGGGGGCCGGCGCATGCGCGCATCCTGTTTCACGATCGTCGCTTCAACGTCGACGGCAGCGAAAAGGAGCACCTGCTGAATGTCGAGCCGTATAGCGGCGCGGGCATTCTCGTCGCCGACCGGAATTTTGGCTGCGGCTCTTCGCGCGAGAGCGCCGTTTACGCGCTCTTTGAGTTCGGCATTCGCTGCGTCATCGCGCCCAGCTTCGGTGACATTTTCGCCAACAACTGCGGCAAAAACGGCTTGCTTCCCGTCGTCCTGCCCGAAGCTACAGTAGCCGCGATGCGCGCGCAGTTGCGCACGCATCCGGGCGCGAAGATTACGGTCGATCTGCATACGCAGACCGTCACCGATGCGGCCGGTGAAAGTCATAGCTTCGATATTCATCCGGTGCGCAGGAAATGCCTGCTCGAAGGCCTGGATGACGTTGCGCGCACTCAGCAGTATCGCGAACGCGTTGATGCATTCGAGGCGGACTATCGCGCCGAACGGCCGTGGCTTTACCGCCGGGCATCGTGATGTAACAAGAAGGTGCGCGATGCTCGACCAAGGCAGAAGGTGTGCGCGCATTCATCAAGCGCGACATGCTGGAGGTTGCGACGCGGCAAGATGCGCGCGGCAGAGAAAAAGATTCTAAGCGGAGCGCGATCGCAGGCGTTATTCGCCGCTCGATCTTGCTGCGCTCGCTTAGTCCCTATTCCACTTTGATACCGGTATCGCGGATGACCTTGCCCCAGCGCGCGATGTCATCACGTATCAGTTTCGCAAACTGCTCGGGCGTGCTTTCATACGTTTCGCCGCCGAAGCTGGCGAACTGATCGCGTACCGACTTCAATCGCAGCGCCTGATTGAGCGAACCATTCATTTGCATGACGATTGCGCGCGGTGTGGCGGCAGGGAAGATAAGTCCGGTGTAGGTCGTAGCATCGAAACCGGGCACGCCGGCTTCGTCCAGCGTCGGCGTTTCCGGCAGCGCAGCGGCGCGCTTTTTGGTCGTCACGGCGAGCGCGCGCACTTTACCCGAGCGTATAAACGTCATTGCCGAAGTCATCTGGTCGAAGTGCAGATCGACCTGCCCGCTGATGATATCGATCATGGCGGGTCCGCTCCCCTTGTATGGCACATGGGTGAGCTTGGTGCCGGTGACGATCTGAAACAACTCACCGACGAGTTGGTTGGTCGTGCCGTTTCCGGCCGATGCCATCTTGAGCGCGCCCGGCCGCGACTTCGCGAGCGCTATGAACTCTTTCACCGATTGCGCCTGCAGCGACGGCGATACTATGAGCACTTGCGGCACGTTCGAAACTAGTCCGATCGGCGCGAGCTGCGTTACCGGATCGTACGGCAGATTGGGGAAGAATGAAGGAGCGATGGTGATGGGTCCCGGCGAAGCGAGCACCATCGTATAGCCGGTGGGCGCTGCCTTTGCAGTAAGGTCAAGCCCGATAACCCCGCCCGCGCCGCCGCGGTTATCAAGGACGAGTTGCTGATGCAGGATGTCAGTGAGTGCCGCGCCGACGATGCGAGCGGTGATGTCGACGTTGCCGCCGGGCGGGAACGGCACGATGAGACGAATCGGTTTATCGGGATAAGCTGCCTGCGCACTGAACACGATGCAGCAAGCGCAGATGATCGTCGCCGATGCGACTCGTGACATGCTTTACTCCAGCTTGATATTCGCGTCGCGGATCACCTTCGTCCACTTCGCGATCTCGACGCGCAGTGTGCGCATGAATTCGTCGGGCGAGCTTTCGAGCACATCCGCGCCTATGCGTGCGAAGTTATCGCGGGTCGAGGGCTGGTGCAGTGTCTTGATGAGAGCTGCGTGTACCTTGGCCACGATGTCCGGCGGCGTCGCGGCAGGCAACATGATGCCGGTCGTCGTGCTGGCGTCGAAACCGCGCAGCCCCGATTCGTCGAGCGTAGGCACGGCGGGGAGGGTGCCGGCGCGCTTCAACGTAGTCACCGCGAGCGCGTGCAGCCGGCCGCCCTGTATGTATCCGATGGAAGACGAGAGCTGATCGAAGAGCAGATCGACTTGCCCGCCCATCAGATCGACCAGCGCGGGTCCGCTGCCCTTGTAGGGCACATGAATGAACTTTGTCCCCGTCACGCTTTGAAATAACTCACCGGTGAGATGATTGGACGTGCCGGTGCCGGATGACGACATGGTGATGCGGCCGGGACGCGCTTTCGCAAGGCCGATGAAATCGCTGACCGTCTTCACGGGCATTGCCGGGTGCACGACGATCACCAGGGGAACAATCGATACGAGCGAGGTCGCAGCGAAATCTTTAACCGGATCGAAGCCGACTTGCGGATATAAAGCGGGTGCGGTCGCCAGCGTGCCGGTCGACCCCATCAGTAAAGTGTAGCCGTCGGGTGCAGCCTTCGCCGCAAGCTCGGTGCCGATCGTGCCGCCGGCGCCGCCGCGATTGTCGATGACAACTTGCACGCCGAGCGCTTGCGAGAGTCCCGGCGCTATCGTGCGCGCGGTGATGTCGATATTGCCGCCGGGCACATACGGCACCACGATGCGGATTGGGCGATCCGGATAAGCTGCGTGAGCGGCGCTCATGAATGTCCAGAGCCCGTACGCCAGAAGGCACAATATCGATCGATGCATCGCTCCTCCGTGCACGCGGATCGACGTCCGCGCGTCATGATCACATGCGTGCGCATGGTAGCAGAGGACCGACACAAATCGTAGCGCCTGGCACCCTGCGGGTTTGCATACGCATAGTCAGCCGCGGAAATCGTATCGCACACAATTCGCGGCTTCGAATGTCTTTATAATGCGCGACATGATTCCTTCACAGCGTCTGGCCTACTCGGCGATTGTCGATCGCGCTCCTCTGAAATTGCCGCGCGGCGTGCGCCTGGTCGTGTGGCCGATCGTCAATGTGGAAGTCTGGGATATCGGCCGCGCGATGCCGCGCCAGGCGCTGCCGCCGCCAACCGGCGTAACGCAGCTGCCCGACGTTCCGCACTGGGCCTGGCATGAGTACGGCAATCGCGTTGGGTTCTGGCGATTGAAGGACGCGCTCGATCGCCATCGCATTACGCCGTCACTTTCGGTGAATGCCCGCGTGTGCGAAGACTATCCGCGCATTGCCGAGGCGGCGCGCGACGGTGGCTGGGAGTTCATGGGCCATTCGTACGATCAGCGCCCGATACATCTCGAGCCCGACCAGCGCGCAACCATACGCAAGGCAGTGAAAGTCATCAAGCAGTTCACCGGCAAGCAGCCGGTCGGCTGGCTTGGACCGGGGTTCACGCAGACGCTCGATACGCCGGAGAACCTCGCGGAAGCTGGCATCAAATACATCTGCGATTGGCCGGTCGATGACGAGCCGTGCGAGATTCAAACCAAAAAAGGGCCGCTGCTGACGCTGCCGTACAGCATCGAGCTCAACGACATTGCGATGATGATCGTGCAACACCATCCGGCCCGGGAGTTTGTCACACGGTGCATGGATTACTTCGAGCGGCTCTACGCGGAGTCAAAATCGCGCGCGAAAATCATGTCGATCGCCGTCCATCCTTACATTTCCGGCACGCCGTATCGCATCAAATATTTCGAGCAGGTGCTTGCAGGATTGAAGAAGAAGCCCGGCGTTGTGTTCTGGACCGGCGAGCAGATCATGGACTGGTACGAGTCGACTCGTAAGAGCGGCAAGCGCTGATACCCCGCGGATGTTACACACAGATAATCAAGTACAGCTCGAAACACACACAGCCGAAGGTCGCAGCGGCGGGGCGATCGAAGTCACAGCGACCGGCGCGCCGTTGGGCGCGGAAGTGAAGTGTGGGGACGTCCGCACGCTATCCGATGCAGCGGTTGCGGCGCTGCGCAATGCATGGCTCGAAAATCTGGTCGTGGTGATTCGCGGACAGAAACTCAGCGATGATGACCTCATCGCGTTCGGGCAGCGTCTGGGCGATCTCGACACGGCGCCGCTCGCGAAGACCGGCAAGGAAAAAGCGCGCGCGCATCCGGAAATCATTGTCGTCTCGAACGTAATCGAAAACGGTCAGGCAATCGGCGTGCTCAGAGACGCCGAGGTGGTATGGCACTCAGACAATTCGTATCGTGACCAGCCGCTTTCCTTCAGTGCGCTCTACGCGCTCGAAGTGCCCGTGTCGGGCGGCAATACCGGCTTTGCCAACATGTATCGAGCGCTCGAGACGCTGCCGACGGAACTGCGCAGCCGCATCGAGGGACTCACCATTAAGCATGACATGACGTACAACAGCGCCGGTGACTTGCGTGAGGGTTTCTCGCCGGTCAGCGATGTGCGCAATGCGCCAGGGCCGAAACATCCCATCGTCCGCACCCATGTCGAAACCGGTTTCAACGCGCTCTATCTCGGCCGGCGGCCGAACGCGTACATTGATGGACTCAGCGTCGATGAGTCAGAGCGCCTGCTGAACGCCTTATGGGCGCATGCGACGCAGCCCGCGCTGACCTGGCATCATCAGTGGCGCGCTGGTGATGTCGTCATTTGGGACAACCGCTGCGTCATGCATCGCCGTCAGCCTTTCGATGCGGGCGCAAGACGTGTGATGCATCGCATACAAGGCAAAGGCGACAAGCCCTTGCTCCGCACGGATGCAAAGCAAGGTTCGCATCCACGCGCGTTGTCAATGCAATAGTCGGTGACTCCATCGTCGGGACAGCCGACGAATCGGCTCAGCTTTCTTTCACGTCATCAAACTTAACGGTGTGGCGCTTGCCGTCAAACTTATACGCGCGTGTGCGGCTGCGCGGATATTCTGAAATGTCGATAGCCTTGCGCGTGCCGCCGAGCAGGTAGATCAGTTCCTCGTCGTATGGATTCGACATCGTGTGCGGCTCGGACTTCGCCGTGAAGCCCATGAAGTCGCCGGCCGCGACTTCAACTTTACTCGAGCCAATCTCCGCGATACCGCGACCCGACAGGATGTACATGAACTCTTCATCGCAGTAATGGGTGTGATACTCGGTCGTTTCGTCGCCGGGTTTGACGTGCACCAGATGAACTCCGAGATCAGTCATGCCAACCGCATCGCCTAGCGATTTAGTCTGGCGAACCGCGCGTGAATTGAGCGGATGCACACGGCGCATTTCCGGCATGGCAGCGATAGCGGCTGCTTTGATTAAAGCGGAAGGTGCATTCGTGTGTTTGGCCATCGTTATCTCCCGCGCCGCACCGGCGCATTCACATTCGCTATTTCGCTGATTGCAGATCAGCAATCATCGCTGCCATGAAACGTCCCGCTTCACCGCCGGTGACCGCCCGGTGATCGAACGTCACGGACAGCGGCAACATGCGGTGTATCGCTGGCGTGTCGCCGACCGCGACGACTTCGCGCAATAAGCGGCCTGCGCCGACGATCGCGACGGTCGGCGGCAGCACGATCGGCGAAGCGTAACGTCCGGCGATCGTGCCGAAGTTCGAAAGGGTGATCGTGTTCGCGCGCAGATCCTCCGGCGGCACCTTGCGTTCGCGCGTGTCCTGGACGAGCTTTGCGAGCGCAGACTTGAGATCTTCTGCCGATCGCTTTTCGACATTTCTCAGCACGGGGACCAGCAGCCCGTCAGCTGTATCGACGGCGATGCCGACGTCGACCTGCTTGAGCAGGCGGCGACCCGGGGCCTGGCTGTCATACCAGGCATTGAGCGATGGCTCGGCCGCGCAGGCGGCGACGAGCGCGCGCACGAGCCGCAGCATGATGCTTGTGCCGGCAGGCCACGCGTCGATGTCCGCATCGTCCATGATCGTGGCCGACGCAACTTCGGCGTGCGCCAGCGTCATGCTCTGCGCCATCACCTTACGCACGCCGCGCAGCACCTCCTGCGGGCCGATCGCCGCAAGTATGCGCGCGGCGCGCTGAACGTCAGTGATGGTGATGAGTCCGTCGGTACCGGTGGGTGTGACCATCGCGAGATCGACGTTAAGCTTGCGGGCGAGGGCGCGCACAGCAGGCGTTGCTCTGATCCCATGCGCTAATGGAGTCGAGGCGGGCGGTGCGTCGCTGATGACATTCTGGCCGACCGCCACGGTGCCAACGACGGTGCCGGTGTCGGCGTCGTCGCCCCCTTCGAATGCTACGAGAGGTTGCCCAACGCGCGCGACATCGCGCTCATTGCCATATAACTTCATTACCTTACCAGCATAAGGTGAAGGAATGTCTACGATGGCCTTGGCGGTTTCGACCGACGCAAGTGGCTGATCCACCGTGACCGTATCACCCGCCTTGACGTGCCAGGTGACGATCTCGGCTTCCTGCAGGCCCTCGCCCAGGTCGGGCAGCTTAAAGATTTTCATGGTCGAGTCAGTTCACGCGCAACATCAAGAGCTTCGTCGTTTTATCTCAAGCGAATTCGAGCAGCCGACGGACCGCTGCCGTAATCTGTTGTTTGCTGGGTAGATAGCGATGTTCGAGTCGTGATAACGGTACGACCACATCCGGCGCGGTCACCCGTTCGACCGGCGCAAGCAGACTCAACAATCCCTGCTCGGCGAGCGTGGCGGCGATCTCCGATGCGACGCTGCAGTGGCGCGGGGCCTCCGTCACGATGATGCAGCGGCCGGTTCGCGCGACGGAAGCCAGTATGGTGCCGGTGTCGAGCGGCTTCAATGTAGCCACGTCGATGACCTCGGCTGCGATGCCCTGTTCTCCAAGTTCGTCGGCCACTTGCAATGTTTCGTAGATCATCGCGCCCCAGCTTACCAGCGTCACGTCCGTACCCTCGCGCAGCGTGAAGCAGGTATCGAGCGCCGCAGACTCACCGTTGTCCACGACTTCCTCTTTGAACAAACGGTAGAGGCGTGTCGGCTCCAGGAATATAACGGGATCCGGATCCCGAATTGCGGCAAGCAGGAGCCCGTAAGCGCGCTTCGGCGATGACGGGTAGACGACCCGTATGCCCGGAATATGCGCGAACATCGCGTCCGGACTCTCGGAGTGATGTTCGGGCGGATGGATGCCCGCCCCGCAAGGCGTCCGCAATACCATCGGACAAGTCATGCGCCCGCGCGTGCGATGCCGCATGCGGCCTGCGTGATTGATGATTTGATCGATCACCGTGTACGAAAAACCCGAAAACTGAATCTCCGCGACGGGTTTGAGGCCTTCCGCCGCCATGCCTATGCTCATTCCCGCAATAAGATTTTCAGCGAGCGGGGTATCGATCACCCGCTCAGGGCCAAACTTATCGAGCAGCCCGAGCGTCGCCCGGAATACGCCGCCGTCGCGACCAACGTCCTGGCCCAGCACGACAACTTCCGGGTCATTGGTCATCGCGCGGGTCAGCGCGAGGTTGACGGCTTCAACCAGCGTTATCTGTGCCATGGCCCGGCTGAACTATTGCATCGCGTTGCGCAGCGTAGGCCGCCGGAAGGGATGCATAGAGGTGATCGAACATCTGTTCCGGCGATGGCGGCGGCGTGTCGATGTACGCCTGCGCAGCCGCTTGTACGCGCGCGTTGCATTCTTTAAGCAGTTCCTCCTCTTGCGCCTTATCCCATGCACCCTGCGCGCTCAAGTAGTTTCGCAGGCGCAGTATCGGTTCGCGTTTCCACGCCTCGGCAACATCTTCCGGCGGCCGGTAACGTGACGCGTCATCAGCGGTCGTGTGATCCGCAAGCCGGTAGCTTACCGCTTCGATCAGCGTCGGGCCGTTGCCTGCATACGCCTTCGCGAGCGCTTCGCGCATCGCATGGTGCACGGCAATGACGTCGTTGCCGTCGACCTGCACGCCTTCAATGCCCGCGGCGATCGCCTTCTGCGCAAGCGTCTGCGCGGCGCTTTGCGTTTTGCGCGGCACCGATATGGCCCACTGATTGTTGGTAGCGAAGAAGATCACGGGCAACTGCCAGGTGCCGGCGGCATTGATGCTTTCGTAAAAGTCGCCCTTCGATGTCGCGCCGTCACCGAGCGCGCAAACCGCCGCACGTTGCTGGCGCCGCAGCTTCATGGCGTAGCCCACGCCGATTGCATGCAGACACTGGGATGCAATGGTTATGCAAATCGGAAAATCGCCGCGCGGGCCGGCGAAATCACTGCCGCGTTCGTCGCCGCCCCAGTACAGAAAAAGCTCCTGCATGGTAACGCCGCGCATGATCTGCACACCGTTCTCGCGATACGTGCACAGAAAGACGTCTTCCGGCGCCATGGCTGCGCCGATGCCGGCCTCGATCGCTTCCTTGCCGAGCATCGACGCATAGGTGCCGAGCTGGCCCGTGCGCTGAAGGGCGATCGCTTTCGCATCGTACGTGCGCATCAGCACCATTGCCTTGTACAACGCTACGAGCGTTGCAGCGTCTTTGGCAAAAGCGGGGAACTCCGCTGCGACCTTGCTCTGTGCATCGAGAAACTGCGAATAGGGAATTTCGAAACGGGCAGCGATCGTCACGGCAGGTCTTTACGCGGGTTGCAGCATTCTATCGCCAATCGAGTCGCGGGCGTACGCAGTGCAACGTGTCGCGACAGACCGTTATTTATTTTTCTCTTCGGCGAACACTTCCTGCGCGCAGCGGACGGCTTCACGCACGACGGGCACGCCGCAGTACACCGCAACCTGCAGCAGCACTTCGCGAATCTCCGCCTTGGTGCAGCCGTTGATTCGCGCGGCGCGCAGATGCGTCTTCAGCTCATGCGGTGACATGAGGGACGTCAGCAGCGCGACGTTTATAAGGCTGCGCGTCCGGCGCGGAAGGCCTTTGCTTGACCAGACTTCGCCCCACACGTACTTAGTCGTGAACTCGCGGATCGGCATTGAAAACTCATCTTCGGTCGCCTTGATCTCATTTTCGCGCTTCTCGCCGAGGACCTGCCGGCGCGTGCGTTTGCCGCGTTCGTAGAGTGCCCGATTATTCATCTGATTTTCCGCTGAAGTATTATGTTCGACGCAAATGCGCCGGGCTCTTTTTGTTGTTGAAACTGACGCCATTTTAACCGTAAAGATTGCGCTTGCCGGTGCGGGCGCCCTGTGCGGTTGGGTTATCGCGCGTATGGGCGCGCCGGCGCTATGCGCTGACTTGCTATAATGCCGGCCGGTTACCGCCCGCCGCATGCCGGCCGGCGGTTTTTTGTTTGCGCTGGATGACATAACGAATGAACGCACCTTCTTATCCTGCCGATCTGACGCGCGATGTGTCGCGACGGCGGACCTTTGCGATCATCTCGCACCCTGACGCCGGCAAGACCACGCTGACCGAAAAGCTGCTGCTGTTCGGCGGGGCGATCCAGATGGCAGGCACGGTGAAAGCACGCAAGAGCGCTCGTCACGCAACGTCGGACTGGATGGAGATCGAAAAGCAGCGCGGCATCTCGGTAACGAGCTCCGTGATGCAGTTCGAGTATGCGGGGCACACGATCAATCTGCTCGACACGCCCGGTCACGAGGACTTTTCCGAGGACACTTATCGAGTGCTCACCGCCGTCGATGCCGCGGTGATGGTCATCGACGCCGCGAAAGGCGTCGAAGCGCAGACCATCAAGCTGCTCGAAGTTTGCCGCCTTCGCGCAACGCCCATCATTACGTTCGTCAACAAGATGGACCGCGAAGTGCGCGAGCCGCTCGCACTGCTCGAAGAGATCGAGGCGGTGCTTAAGATCGATTGCGCCCCGGTGACGCTGCCCATCGGGATGGGCAAAAGCTTCCGCGGCGTCTTCGATCTGCACAAAGATCGCCTGGTGCGTTTCACGCCCGGCGAAGAACGTCGCAGCGACGACAGTGAGAATATCGTGGGACTCGATAACCCGCGGCTCGACGAGCTTTTTTTGGCGGAAATGCCCGCTTTGCGTCACGACGTCGATCTCATCCGCAGCGCCAGTCCTCCCTTTGATCTTCCTGAGTTTCTCGCGGGCAGACAGTCGCCGGTGTTCTTCGGGTCCGGTATCAACAACTTCGGCGTGCAGGAAATTCTGCAGGCATTAGTCGACTGGGCGCCGCCGCCGCAGCCGCG
>Ga0207683_10000590_pt1 | contig 33389 bp, 34 predicted proteins | sample KBSM73metaG_FD_184333 | JGI IMG/M metagenome (GOLD analysis project Ga0207683, IMG submission 184333) | Miscanthus rhizosphere microbial communities from Kellogg Biological Station, Michigan, USA - KBS M7-3 metaG (SPAdes) (version 2) | ecosystem: Host-associated > Plants > Roots > Rhizosphere >... | reverse complement strand
CCGCACGGCCCGGCGGGCCCCGGCCACGGGCGCGACGGCGACTACGACGGTGACCGGGCCAGCGGGCTCTACGGCGGCGGGTACGGCGGGGAGCCGGGCGCCGCGGCCGAGGCCAGGCGCGCGCTGCAGACCGGCGTGTACGGCCCCGGCGGTCCTGGCGGACCGGCCGGTCCCGGTGGTCCTGGCGGTCCCGGCGGTCCCGGCGGCCCGGGCGGCTGGGAACCCGGCGGTCACCGGCGCGGTCCGGGCGGACCGGGCGGGCGTCCCCGGCTGAAGAAGGCGATGAAGATCGGCGGCCTCGCCGTCGCCGTCCTCATCCTGCTCGGCATCGGCACCGTCGGCCTGATCTACACGCGCACCGACGTGCCGGATCCCAACGCGCTGAAGACCGACCAGATCGCGACGATCTACTACGCCGACGGCAAGACCGTGCTCGACCGGGTCGGCTCGACCAACCGCACCGACGTCCCGCTGGCCAAGGTGCCCGACTACGTCCGCAACGCGGTGCTGGCCGCGGAGAACCGCAGCTTCTACACCGACCCCGGCATCTCGCCGACCGGCATCGCCCGCGCCGCGCTCAACAACGTCAAGGGCGGCGACCTGCAGGGCGGCTCCACGATCACCCAGCAGTACGTGAAGAACCAGTTCACCAACGGCGACCGGACGTTCTCCCGGAAGTTCAAGGAACTGTTCGTCACGGTCAAGCTCGACAAGCAGTACTCGAAGGACCAGATCCTCGAGTGGTACCTGAACACGATCTACTTCGGCCGGGGTGCGTACGGCATCGAGGCCGCCTCGCAGGTCTACTTCGGCCGGCCGGTGAGCAAGCTGTCGGTGGCGCAGGGCGCCGTGCTCGCCTCGAGCATCCGCTCGCCCGCGCTGTACGACCCGCAGTCGCACCCGGACGCCGCCAAGGCGCGGTGGAAGTTCGTCCTCGACGGCATGGTGTCGATGGGCAAGCTGAGCCAGGCCGACGAGACCAAGCAGAAATACCCGCCGGTGCGCAAGAAGACCAGCGGCACGGCCGACGACGTCCGCAAGACCTGGGTGGGCCACGTCGAGGACCAGGTGCTCGACGAGCTCGACCAGGCCGGCTTCAGCCAGGCCAGGCTCAACCAGGAGGGCCTGCGGGTCGTCACGACGATCGACAAGCGGGCCCAGGACGCCGCGGTCAACGCGGTGCAGGAGACGTTCGCCGACCAGAAGTCGCCCGACCCCGCCAAGCAGCTGCGGCAGGCGCTGGTCGCGGTGCAGCCCCAGACCGGCAACGTCCTGGCGTACTGGGGTGGCCCGAACGGTCTCGGCACCGACTACGCGCAGTCCTGGCGGCAGGCCGGCTCCGCGTTCAAGCCGTACGTGCTGGCGACCGCGCTGACCCAGACGCTCGACCCGGAGACCCCGGACGACAAGAAGATCAGCGTCTACAAGACCTACGACGGCTCGTCGCCGCAGACCTTCAACGGCACCGAGGTGGCCAACTCCGAGGGCGGGCAGTGCAACCCGTGCTCGGTGATGGACGCCATGCGGCGCTCGGTCAACACGGTCTTCTACCGGATGGGCATCGACGCCGGTCCGGCCAACGTCGCCGACACCGCGCACAAGATGGGCATCCCGGCCGAGCGGCCGAACGGCCAGAAGACCCTGCAGGAGAAGGACGGCACCACCCAGGCCGGCATCTCGATCGGCCAGTACGAGGTGCGCACGATCGACCAGGCCCAGGGCTACGGGGTCTTCGCCGCCGGCGGCGTGCTGCACCCGGCGCACTTCGTGGCCAAGGTCGTCGACTCCACCGGCAAGGTCGTCTACCAGCACGAGGACAAGGCGTCCCGGGCGCTCGACCCCAAGGTCGCCAACGACGTCACGTACTCGATGAAGCCGGTGGCGGCGGCCTCGGAGGACCCGCTCGCCGACGGGCGGGAGTCGGCGTCGAAGACCGGCACCCAGCAATACCTGGACACCGGCGGCAACAGCGACGCCTGGATGGTCGGCTTCACCCCCAAGGTGAGCTCGGCGGTCTGGGTCGGCACCGACAAGCCACAGGCGATGACCACGGTGCAGGGCAACCAGGTCTACGGGCGGACGCTGCCCGGCCTGACCTGGCAGCGGTTCATGAACAACTTCCTGACCGGGACGCCGGAGGACGAGCTCACCGACGAGGTCGAGGTCAACCCGTCGTTCCGGCCGGCGCCGCAGGTGACCGCGACCAAGGCCGAGCCGTCGCCGACCCCGGAGCCGACCAGGACCCGGCACCGCAAGCCGCGGCCGACGCGGTCGCCGACCCCGCAGCCGACCACCGAACCGACCCCGACCAGCACCCCGGGCGAGCCGACGCAGACGCCGTCTCCGACGCCGAAGCCCACCCGGACCCGCACCGGGCCGCCGTTGCCCCCCGGCTCGCCGTGACCCTCGATCCGCCGCCGGCAGCGACCGCCCCGCTCGCCCGGGGGCCGTTCGACCCGGCGGCGGACGGGCGACGGCCGTTCCTGCCGTCCCGGGACGACCCGGTGGTCCGGGTGGCCAGCGGGGCGATCGGTGGCCCCTGGGGTCGGCACGGCGCGCTCGGGCTGCGCCGGTTCTGGACGCCGTTGCGGGTGCTGCTCGCGCTGACCCTGCTCACGCTCGCGTTCGCGTGGCTGCAGAAGTCGCCCTGCCAGGACGGGGCGTGGACGGACGGCAGGCAGTACACGCACTTCTGCTACTCGGACGTCATCCCGCTCTACTTCACCGAGCACCTCAACGAGGGCGCCGTGCCGTATGCGGACCACGCCGTCGAATACCCCGTGCTGACCGGCGCCTTCATGGGCGTCGCGGCCGGGATCGCGGCAAAGGTCCCGCTCGGTATGCCGGACGTGCAGGCCTACTTCACGGTGACCGCGCTGCTCTTGTCGATCTGCATGCTCGTCGTCACGTGGAGCACGTACCGGCTCGCGGGGAGGCGGCGCTGGGACGCGGCGATGGTCGCGCTGTCGCCGCTGGTGGTCGTGCACGCGTTCACCAACTGGGACCTGTTCGCGGTCGCGCTGGCCGGGGTCGGGCTAGTGGCCTGGCAGGGGCGCCGGCCCGGGCTGGCCGGTGTGTTCCTCGGCCTCGGTACGGCGGCGAAGCTCTACCCGCTGCTGTTCTTCATCCCGCTGCTGGCGCTGTGCTGGCGGGCCGGGCAGCTGCGGGCGTTCTGGCGGGCGGCGGCCGGCGCGGTGCTGGCCTGGGCGGTGGTCGACGTGCCGGTCGCGCTGCTCTGGCCGGACTCGTGGCTGCAGTTCCTCAAGCTCAACCGGGAGCGGTCGGCCGACTTCGACTCGCTCTGGTACGGCTTCCATCAGCTCGTCGGCAGCGCCAACCCGACACCCAAGGTCAACGGCCCGGCCGCGGTCGTCGTCCTGCTCGCGCTGGCCGCCGTGTTCGTGCTGGCACTCGCGGCGCCGCGCCGGCCGCGGCTTCCCCAGCTGCTGTTCCTCGTGGTCGCTGCGTTCCTGCTCACCAACAAGGTCTGGAGCCCGCAGTATTCGCTCTGGCTGCTGCCGCTGGCCGTGCTGGCCCGCCCGTCCTGGCGGGTGCTACTGGCCTGGCAGGTCACCGAGTGCCTGGTGTGGATCCCGCGGCTGCTGTGGTTCCTCGGCACCGGCGCGAAGGGCGTCGACTACGAGTGGTTCTTCGGAGCCGTGCTGCTGCGCGACCTGGCCGTGCTCGCGCTGGTCGCGCTCGTCGTGCGGGACGTGCTGCGGCCGGAGCTCGACGTCGTCCGGATGCCGGACCGGCCCGGCGGTGCCGCCGAGGACGACCCGGCCGGCGGCGTGCTCGACCGGGCCGACGACCGGGGGCCGCTGATGCTGCCCGGCGTCAGGTCCGGCGGCGGGCCGGACCTGATCGACGGCGACGAACACAGGAACACCACGTAGAGCAGGGCGAGCAGCACCGCCTTGGCCCACACGCCGAGCACCGCGGCCTGTTTCGCCAGGCCGAAGTCGCCGCCCTGGGTGATGTCGTAGTACCAGCGGAACAGCCCGACGTAGAGCAGCACGTCGACGGCGAGGTAGCTGACCCACCAGCCCCAGCGGATCCGCAGCAGCACGAAGAACGGCAGCAGCCACAGCACGTACTGCGGCGAGTAGACCTTGTTGAACAGCAGGAACGAGCACAGCATCGCGGCGCTGACCTGCAGCCAGGGGTAGCGGCCGGTACGGCCGGCCAGCCGCCAGCCGGCGACCAGCGCGGCCAGCCAGGACAGCGCGATCAGCGCGAACGACCAGCGGTCCACCGTGGACGGACCGAGGTCCGGGAACCCCCAGTACCAGATCGAGTTCGTGGTGAGGTCGGCCGCCCGCCGGGCCTGGAACGCGTACGTCGCCCACCAGCCGTCCGGATTGGCCAGCGCGAACGGCAGGTTGATCAGCAGCCAGACGCCGGCGGTGCCGGCCACCACGCGGGCCGCGCCGCGCACGTCCCGCAGGTACAGGCGCTCCAGCAGCAACGGCAGCGCGAAGAAGCCCGGGTAGATCTTGGTCGCCGCGCCGAGGCCGAGCAGGGCCGCGGCCACACCCGGCCGGCCGCGGGACCAGGCCCAGACCGCGCCGACCACGGCGGCCGTGGCGAGGAAGTCCCAGTTGTGCACGCTGTAGAGCACCAGCGCGGGCGCGGCCGCCCAGATGAACGCCCGCCGGCCGGACAGCTTGGCCAGCATGCCCGCGGTGAGCAGCCCGAACGGCGCCAGGAGCAGGGCGGTCACCCGCAGGTAGTCGGCGTCGTTGCGGGCGAACAGCCCGGCGAACCACATGAACACGCCGGTGACGATCGGATACTCCACCGCGCCGCCGACCAGGTTGCCCTGCGGCTGGTTCGGATCGTCCACCAGCTTCCCGTGCAGGTACGGAAACGTGTGCTCGGGCACGCCCCGGCCGACCCAGAGCTGCTGGACGTCGGAGTAGCACAGCTTGTCGTACTTGTGCAGGCCGAGGTTGGGCGAGATGCCGAACTGGTCGAACGTCGGCCCGGTGCAGGGCGTCTTGGCCAGGTAGCCGAGCAGGATCCCGAGCGCCGTCGTCGCCAGCACCGTCCAGAACACCAGATCGGGCCGGCGACGGACGGCGGACAGTGCCCGCTCGTCGGACGGGGCGGCAGCCGCCGGCGCCCGGCGACCGGCCCCCGACGACACCGGTTCGCGGTTCCGCCGGGCATCCGAGCCCTGCTCGCGCTGCGAGCCGTCGCGCTCGCTCACCAGCTCACGCCGGCAGCCGCTCCCGCAGGAACGCGATGTCCGCGCCCTGCCCCTCGCGCAGCCCCGGCGTCTCGACCAGGATCGGCGCCCCCGCGGCCGCGCACACCGCGACGATCGCGTCCGGGTCGATGTGACCCTCGGTGAGGTTGGCGTGCCGGTCGGCTCCCGAGCCGAACGCGTCCCGCGAGCCGTTGGCGTGCACCAGGTCGATCCGGCCGGTGATCGCCTTGACCCGGTCGACCAGGTCGACCAGCTCCTCGCCGCCGGCGTGGGCGTGGCAGGTGTCCAGGCAGAAGCCGGGCCCGAACTCGCCGACCGCGTCCCACAGCCGGGCGATCCGGTCCAGCCGGCGGGCCATCGCGTTGTCTCCGCCGGCCGTGTTCTCGATGAGGATCGGCAGGTCGAAGTGCGCCCGCGCGAACACCTTGCGCCAGTTGTCGAAGCCGACCTGCGGGTCGTCGCCGTCGTTGAGGTGACCGCCGTGCACGATCAGCCCGCGCGCGCCCAGCGCGGCCGCCGCCTCCGCGTGCTGGTCGAGGATCTTGCGGCTCGGGATGCGGATCTTGTTGTTCGTCGTCGCCACGTTGACCAGGTAGGGCGCGTGCACGTAGAGCCCGATCCCGGCGTCGATCAGTGGCTGGGTGTCCGCGCTGCGGTCCGGCGGCTTCTTCCAGCCCTGCGGATCGCCCAGGAAGATCTGCAGGATCTCCGCGTTGCGAGCCCGCGCCTCGGCCAGGGGCTCGCCCTCGTGCAGGTGGGCACCGATGAGCACCATGCGGCCGAGCGTACGGCGGTCGGATGACAGTTCGCCGTCCGGCGTCATGGCGCTGCGGCTGGCACGTCTCCATTCACGCCCCGTCCTGGCCGTGCGGCCTGCCGGACCCCGACCCGGCTTCTCCCCCGTTGCGGCCGGGGCGGGGTTCCGTACCTCTGCCGCGGCGCTGCGGTTCGGCCGTCCACCCGGGATGGCGTACCCTCGTGCGGTCCGGCGTTCCAGTCGCCGGCGTTCCTCCTGCCGCGGAGAGTCCGCGGCCGCCGAGTCCACAGGAGGCTTTCCTCACCGTGCGCCACTACGAGCTCATGGTCATCCTCAACCCTGACCTCGAGGAGCGGACCGTCTCTCCGCTGCTCGACAACTACCTGAACGTCGTGCGCACCGCCGGCGGCTCCGTCGAGAAGGTCGACGTCTGGGGCCGCCGCCGGCTCTCGTACGAGATCGAGAAGAAGGTCGAGGGCATCTACGCCGTGGTCGACCTGACCTCGGACCCGGCCGCCGTGCAGGAGCTCGACCGCCAGCTCAACCTCAACGACGAGGTGCTGCGGACGAAGGTGCTGCGTCCGGAGCTCCGGTAACCGTCTTCCCCAGACACTGACGACGGAGGACAGATGGCAGGCGACACGATCATCACCGTGGTCGGCAACCTCACCGCCGACCCGGAGCTGCGGTTCACCCCGAGCGGGGCCGCGGTCGCGAACTTCACCGTCGCGTCCACGCCGCGCATGTTCGACCGGCAGACCAACGAGTGGAAGGACGGGGAAGCGCTGTTCCTGCGCTGCAACGTCTGGCGGCAGGCGGCGGAGAACGTCGCCGAGTCGCTCACCCGTGGCGCCCGCGTCGTCGTGACGGGCCGGCTGAAGCAGCGCTCCTTCGAGACGAAGGAGGGCGAGAAGCGCACCGTCATCGAGCTCGAGGTCGACGAGATCGGCCCCTCGCTGCGGTACGCGACCGCCAAGGTCAACAAGGTCTCCCGCGGCAGCGGCGGCGGGGACTTCGGTGGCGGCGGCTTCGGCGGCGGTGGCGGCGGTGGCGGCGGTGCCAACCGCGGCGGCGGCGGCGACGACCCCTGGGGGTCCTCGACGCCGGCCGGCGCCGGCTCGGGCTCGTACGACGAGCCGCCCTTCTAGACCCTTCCCCGATCTACCTGACGGAGCACTGACACATGGCGAAGGCGCCACTGCGCAAGCCGAAGAAGAAGGTCTGCGCGTTCTGCAAGGACAAGACGGTCTACATCGACTACAAGGACACCGCGCTGCTGCGGAAGTTCATCTCCGACCGGGGCAAGATCCGCGCCCGGCGGGTGACCGGCAACTGCAGCCAGCACCAGCGTGACGTCGCCGTCGCGGTCAAGAACAGCCGCGAGATGGCGCTGCTGCCGTACACGAGCACGGCGCGCTAGGGGGTCGGGTCGGTGAAGCTCATCCTCACCCAGGAGGTCGCCGGGCTCGGCTCGCCGGGCGACGTCGTCGAGGTCAAGGACGGGTACGGGCGCAACTTCCTCGTCCCGCGCGGATACGCGATGGCCTGGACCAAGGGCGGCGAGAAGCAGGTCGCGACGATCAAGCGGGCCCGGGACGCGCGGGACGTGCGCGACCTCGGCCAGGCCCAGGAGATCAAGCGCGATCTGGAGAAGATGACCGTCACGCTGCCGGCCCGGGCCGGCACCGGCGGCCGGCTGTTCGGCTCGGTCACCGCGGCCGACGTGGTCGCCGCGGTGCAGAAGGCCGGCGGCCCGACGCTGGACCGGCGGCGGCTGCAGCTGGCCGGCGGCATCAAGTCGCTGGGCCGGCACGACGTGCCGGTCGTGCTGCACCCCGAGGTCACCGCGACGATCCCGCTCGAGGTCGTCGAGGCCTGACGGTTCGCCGGAGGCCCGGTTCCCCACCCGGGAGCCGGGCCTCCGGCGTGTCAGTGGTACGGCTTGTGCGGGATCGCCGCGTCGTTGAGCTGCTGGTCCATGTCGACCCAGATCGCGCCGTCCTCGATCTTGCAGGCGTACACCGGGATCGGCGCGACCGCCGGCACGCCGATCGGCTCGCCCGTGCGCAGGTCGAAGCGGGAGTTGTGGGCGGGGCAGATCAGCGTGTCGTCCTCCTGCAGGTAGCCCTCGTTGAGCGGCTGCTGCTGATGCGTGCAGGTGTTGTGGACGGCGACCACCTCGTCCTCGTACAGCCGGACGATGCAGACCGGCTCGCCGAGCTGGACGAGCATCATGTCGCCCTCCTCCAGCTGGTCCAGGTCAGCTATTGCTTCCCACGCCATGCGCCTCTCCTCTGCTTCTGGCGGTCCTGGGCCGAGGCTGGGAGCCGCGCACCTCGATCCACCCGTTCCGGGCCCGCGCCGGCAGCACCGGCTGAGGATGGTGGGCCGGGCCGCGCACGATGCGCCCGTCCCGGAGATCGAAGCGGGATCCGTGCAGCGGGCAGGTGACCACGCAGCCGTCCACCTGCCCACGGCTGAGCAGCGCGCCGGCGTGGCTGCACACGTCGTCCACCGCGTACAGCCGGCCGCCGGTCCGGTGCAGCAGCACTTTCCGGCCTTCGACGTCGACGCCGACCGTGCCGCCGTCCCGGAGGTCGGCGTCGGCGATCGCGCGGACCCAGCGGCTGGGACCGGTGCTCGCGGCCACCCGGTTGACCATGACCGCCCGACCCTGCACCAGGTGGCCGCCGACGAAGCCGGCGGCCGCCGTGACCGCCATGCCGGTGGCGCCGAGCGCCTGGGCCGGCCGGCGGTGCCCGGTCAGCCGCGCGGCCAGCGACGCGGCCTGCAGCGCCACGGCGGCGGTGTTGAGCAGGCCGTGGAACAGGCCGACCCGGCGGTCCTCGCCGTCGCTGACGGTCCAGTCGGTGACGCCGGTCGCGACCGTGCCTGCGGCCGCCACCAGGCCGGCGGCGCTCAGCGTCGCGGCCGGGTCCATCCGAGCGTCCGGGGCCGGGACGTCCTTGCCGAGCAGGTCGAGCACGAGCGCGCCGGACCAGAAGCCGATCGGCAGGTCGCTCAGTGCGGTGTGCACCGAGTGCCCGGCCCACCGGCCGCCGTGCAGGAGCTCGACGGCGAGGTCGTCGCGGTGCCGGTCGTAGAGCGGCTGCAGGACGCCCGCGACACCGCCGTCCAGCGCCTGCAGCCAGCGCCAGCGCCCGACCGCCGCGAACAGGTCCTGGTGCCAGCTGGTCAGCCGGGAACCGCCCTGGTGCCGATCGTTATCCGACATCGAAGGCTCCCGCTCCGGGCCGCGACCTGGCGACCAGCCGACCGTCTCACGCCGGCTCCGACCCGACCGTCTCATCCTGCGACGGTCGCGGGAGCTTGGCCGGCGTCATGACCAGGTCGACCCGGAGCACCCGACCGGCGCCGACGGTCAGCGCGCAGACCGCGAGCAGCCGGCCGTCCGGGTCGGTCGTGGCGAACCCGGGCTGGCCGTTGACCGTGACGTGGCGGTGCCGGACCGGCTGCCGGTGCGCCACCCCGAGCAGGACGCGGGCGACCCGGTCGGCACCGAGCACCGGCCGCCGCGCGGCGGTCGCGATCCCGCCGCCGTCGCTGGTCAGCACCACGTCCGGGTCGAGCACGGCCAGCAGCCCGGCCAGGTCGCCACCCTCGGCCGCGGCCAGGAAGGCATCGACGGTACGGCGGTGGTCGGCGGCGTCGACGTCCAGCCGCGGCGCACCGGCGGCGACGTGCGCCCTGGCCCGGGACGCGAGCTGGCGCACCGCGGCCGGGCTGCGGCCGACCACCGTGGCGATCTCCGGGAACGGCATCCCGAACAGCTCGTGCAGCACCCAGGCGGTGCGCTCGGCCGGCGTGAGCGTCTCCAGCACCACCATGAGCGCGAAGCTGACCCGCTCGTCCAGGCTGACCCGATCGGCCAGGTCGTCGACGATCGGTTCCGGCAGCCACGGGCCCACGTACGACTCCCGCCGCACCCGGGCCGAGCGCAGCACGTCCAGCGCCCGGCGGGACACCGCCACCACGGCCCAGCCCTCGACGTCCCGGACCGGCTCGCGGGCGTCGGCCTCGGCCAGCCGGAGCCAGCAGTCCGAGACCACGTCCTCGGCCTCGGCCCTGGTGCCGAGCACCGCGTACGCGATGCCGACCAGGCGCGGCCGGATCGCGCTGTACGCGGCCGCCAGCTCGTCCGCGGTCACGGTCCGACGGTCGCGAGGTAGTCGGCGAAGGTGAGCTTGCCCTCGCGGAACTCGCCGTCCGGCAGCGCCCCGCCGGATCGCAGCTGCCGGCCGACCCGACCCGGCAGCCGCACCGGCAGCACCCACCGCCGCTCCCCCCGCCGGCGCAGCACCCGCCGGGCCATGTCGTCGAGCCGGAGCACCTCGGGACCGGCGAGCTCGGTGGCGTAGCCGTCCAGCGGGTCGGCGAGGGCCGCCTCGACCAGCGCGTCGGCGACCTCGGCCACCGAGACCGGCCGGGACGGCATCGCCGGGACCGGCGCGATCCGCCCGCGCGTGCGGGCCAGCACCTGCGCGGCGAACTCGTGGAACTGGGTGGTCCGCAGCACCGTCCACGGCACCGTGCCGACGGCGAGCAGCTGCTCCTGCCGCCGCTTGCCCGCGTAGTAGGGCAGGTCGACGCGGTCGACGCCGACGATCGACAGCAGCACGTAGTGGCCGACGCCGGCCTCGGCCGCGGCGTCGCGCAAGTGGGTGGTTGCGGCGGTGAAGAACCGTTCGGACACCTCGCGCCTGGTCGTCGTCACGTTGGACACGTCGACCACCGCGTCGACGCCGGCCAGCGCGCCGGCCAGCCCGTCGCCGGTGACCAGGTCGACGCCGCGGGAGCGGGCCAGCAGGACCGGCTCGTGGCCGGCGTCGGTGAGGCTGCGGGCGACGTGCCGGCCGGTGAGGCCGGTGCCGCCGGCGACCGCGACCTTCATCGCCGGACCTGCACCGCGTCGACGGGTGCCGGGACGCCGACCCACCGGTTGACCGGCACGCACAGCAGCGCGGCCAGGATCACCACGCCGACGAGGGCGACCTCGTTGAGGACCTGGTCGCGGGTGCCGTACAGGCCGAGGTGGGCCGAGTGGTAGAGCCAGTGCGGCACCGAGAACGCCAGCCACACGACCCCGGCCAGCCGGGCCAGCGCCGGGCGCGCCAGCGCGGCGACGGTCAGCACCCCCAGCGCCAGGTAGAACGATCCGACGTCGCTGACCAGGTGGCGGTTGTACGGCCCGTCGGTCGCGACCCAGTGCATCGCGCTGGTGGGGAAGTCGTCGTAGAACGACCGCGGCGCCAGCAGCGCCCACAGTCCGGCCACGGCCGCGACCACCAGCAGCACGCCCAACACGATCCGCTGCCCTCGCACGCTCATGCCCTGAGGACGGCGCCACCCCGTGCGGTTGTGACATCCCGGGCCGTGACCGCGCTCACGGGACCACCCGGTAGTGGGTGGTGAGCCGGTCACCGTCGAGGACGTGCAGGGCGACCGCGGGCGGCAGCGCGTAGTCGAGGTCGCCGGCGTGCTCGGCCGGCAGCCGCAGGGTGGAGACCACTCCCGGGGCGACGTGGCAGGGCCGGCCGGCGAACGTGGTGGCGGCAGCCGTGTGCGCGTGCCCGCAGAGCACGGCGAGCACGCCGGGATGCCGGTCCAGCACGGCGGCGAGCCGGTCCGGGTCGGTCAGCAGGATCTCGTCGATCATCGGCTGGTGCATCGTCGTCGGCGGGTGGTGGAAGCAGACCAGCGCCGGCTGGTCGGCCAGCACTCCGTCGAGCCAGGCCAGCGTCTGCTCGTCGAGCCGCCCGTCGGCCCGGCCCGGCCGCGACGAGTCGCACATCGCGATCAGCACGCCGGCCACGTCGTGCGCCTCGTTGACCGCGCCGCCGGACGGTGACCGGCCGAGCAGCACCGACTCGTACGGGCCGCGCACGTCGTGGTTGCCCGGGCAGGTGAGCACCCGGTGCGGCGACGCCAGCAGTTGCCTGGCCTCCGCGTACTCGGCCGGCTCACCGTGGTCGGCGATGTCCCCGCTGACCAGCACCGCGTCGACGCCGGCCAGCCCGTTCACGTAGGCCATGACCCGCTCGGCGCGCTCGTGCCGCTGCGGGCTCCCGTCCAGATGCAGGTCGCTGACCTGGACCAGCAGCATCAGCCGGCCATGTCCGTGAAGCGTGAATACGTTCCTTGGAAAGACACCGTCACGGTGCCCGTCGCACCATTCCGGTGCTTGGCTATGATCAGGTCGGCTTCACCGGCACGCGGAGATTCCGGCTCGTAGATGTCCTCGCGGTGGAGAAGTATCACCAGGTCAGCGTCCTGTTCGATCGCACCGGATTCACGAAGGTCGGAGAGCATGGGCTTCTTGTCTGTCCGCTGCTCGGGCCCCCTGTTGAGCTGGCTCAGCGCTACTACGGGAACCTCGAGCTCCTTGGAGAGCAGCTTCAATGCCCGGGAGAACTCCGAGACTTCCTGCTGGCGGCTCTCGACCTTCTTACCGCTGGTCATGAGCTGGAGGTAGTCGACAACGATCAGGCGAAGGTCATGCCGCTGCTTCAGGCGTCGAGCCTTCGCCCGTATCTCCATCATGGTCAGGTTCGGAGAATCGTCGATGTAGAGAGGCGCTTCGGCGACCTCGCCCATTCTCCGCGCGAGGCGGGACCAGTCCTGGTCGTCCATCCGGCCGGATCTCATTCGAGTCAGCGGCACCCGTGACTCGGCCGACAGCAGTCTCATGGTGATTTCCGACTTGCTCATCTCCAGCGAGAAGATGGCGGAGGTCAGGTTGTTCTTGATGGAGCAGGATCGGGCGATGTCGAGGGCCAGCGTGCTCTTGCCGACCGCCGGTCTCGCCGCGATGACCACCATTTGCCCTGGATGCAGGCCGTGGGTCCGCTCATCCAGATCCATGAATCCGGTCGGCACCCCCATGCCGATGCCGCCGCTGTTCTGGATGGAGTCGAGCTCGTCCATCGTCGAACTCACCAGGTGCTCCAGGCGGACGTAGTCCTCGCTGGTGCGCCGCTCGGTCACGTCGTAGATCTCGGCCTGGGCCCGGTCGACCACCTCGTCGACGTCGCCGCCCTGGCCGGCGGCCGCGCCGTAGCCGAGCTGGACGATCCGGGTGCCGGCCTCGACCAGCCGGCGCAGGGTGGCCCGCTCGGCCACGATCTCCGCGTAGAACCCGGCGTTGGCCGCGGTCGGCACCGAGGAGATCAGCGTGTGCAGGTAGGGCGTGCCACCGATGCGCATCAGCTGGCCGGCGCGGGTCAGCTCGGCCGAGACCGTCACCGGATCGGCCGGCTCGCCCCGCCCGTACAGGTCGAGGATCGTGTCGTAGACGATCTGGTGGGCCGGCCGGTAGAAATCGCCGGCCCGCAGCACCTCGACCACGTCGGCGATCGCGTCCTTGGACAGCAGCATGCCGCCGAGCACCGACTGCTCGGCCTGCACGTCCTGCGGTGGCTGCCGGTCGAAGTCGGCCGCCCGCGATCCGGGGGTGCCGATCTCGTCCGTGACCGCCACCGCGCCGCCCCTCCTGCCGTTCGAACCTGTGTTCGAACTATAGCGCCCGAGTGCTCAGACTAGGGCCGGCTGAAGGCCGGGTCGCAGCGGCGCTGTGGACCGTGTTGGGGACGGCTGGTGGACAACCCGGCCGGGCCTGCGGACCGTGCTGGGGACAACCTGTGGGTAACCCCACCGCTGGCCCCGCCTGCCGTGCTGACCTGCGAGAAGCCACCCACACCCTGTGGACGGAAGAAAGTTCAGCGGTGCGCCCGGTCGGTGAACGTGGTCAGCAGCGCCGCCGCCTCGGCCGCTGCGTCCACGGACCGCCGCCCGTCCCCGCGGGTCACCTCCAGCGCCTCGCTGCTGCGGAAGATCGCGCCGAACCGCTGCCGGCACCCGAGCCGCCACCCCACCCGCCGTACTCGCGCTGCCGCCACAGCAAGCCGAGCACGATCGGGGCCGCGCGCCTCACGACGACATCTCCTCCCGCACCATCGCCGCCGCCTCGGTGGCGGTCAGCCCGACCCGGCGGGCCTCGGCGACGAACGCCCGCAGCGCCGCCGCAGGCCCGGCGATCCGCGATGCCCCGTGGGTGACGACCGCGCCGCGACCGCGCCGCAGCTCGACCACGCCCTCGTCGCGCAGCTCCTGGTAGCCGCGCAGCACCGTGTGCAGGTTGACCCCGAGGGCCGCGGCCAGCTCGCGGGCGCCGGGCAGTCGCTCGCCCGGCAGCACCCGCCCGGCGGCGACCTCCCGCCGGACCGCGCTCGCGACCTGCGCGTAGATAGGCTCCGGCGATGCGGGATTCACCCGTAGGAGCACGGATTCAGCGTATTGTTCTAGAGCTAATAGTACAAGTGACGAGATGCGTCACGGGCCGCGCTAGCATGCGTCCCAGCGGAAGCGCGGGCTTCCGATCCGACCGGCAAGCGAGGGACGGCACGCGCGGCCGGACAAGGGAGATTCATCTGAGCACGAGAATGTGCTGGCAGGCGGCATCGTGAGCAGCCTCCTGCCCGTCATGGGCACCGCTGCGCCGGTCGAGAACCTTCGCGTCCTGCTGGTCGAGGACGACGACGGCGACGCGTTCCTGGTGCAGGAGCTCCTCGACGAGGCCGTCAGCCAGGTCGAGCTGCTCCGTGCGCGCACGCTGGCCGAGGCGGAGGCCGAGGTCGCCGGGGTGGACTGCGTGCTGCTCGACCTCGGCCTGCCGGACGCGTCCGGGCTGGACGGCCTGCGCCGACTGGCCGCGCAGGCCGACGGGGTCGCGCTGCTGGTGCTCACCGGCCTGGCGGACGAGCACCGCGGAGCCGAGGCGGTCGCCGCCGGCGCGCAAGACTATCTGGTCAAGGGTCAGGTCGACGGGCAGCTGCTGACCCGGGCGATCCGGTACGCGATCGGCCGGTCCCGGATCGAGGCCACCGAGCGGGCGCTGCAGGAGCAACAGCTGCACGCCGAGGAGAACACCCGGCTGGAGCGCGGCCTGCTGCCCAGCCCGCTCATCGCCGGCGCCGGCGTGCTGTTCGCCGCGCGTTACCAGGCCGGCGGGCGCCGGCTGCTGCTCGGCGGCGACTTCTACGACGCGGTCCGCGACCCGGACGGCACCCTGCACGTGATGATCGGCGACGTCAGTGGGCACGGCCCGGACGAGGCCGCGCTGGGCGTACGGCTGCGGATCGCCTGGCGCGCGCTGGTGCTGGCGTCGCGGCCATCCGACGAGATCCTGGCGACGCTGCAGCAGGTCCTCGTGCACGAGCGGCACCGCGAGCACATCTTCGCGACCGTGTGCACGCTGACGATCTCGCCGGACCGCCGTGGGGTCTCGATGCATCTGGTCGGCCATCCGGCGCCGCTGCTGGTCGGTGAGACGGTCCGGCTGCTGTCCGAGGGGCGCGTCGTACCGCCGCTCGGGGTGGTGACCCGCACGTCCTGGCCGGCCACCGAGGTGGAGCTGCCCGCGGACTGGGCGCTGCTGCTGCACACCGACGGGCTCATCGACGGCCGGGTCGGTCTCGGTCCGGAGCGCCTCGGCGGTGAGGGGCTGGCCGAGCTGGTGCAGCGGCAGGTCCGCCACGATCCCGCCTGGCGGGCCGCGCCGGAGCCGTTCGTGGACTCGCTGATCCAGCAGGCCGAAGCGCTCAACGGCGGCGACCTCGTCGACGACGTCGCGGTGCTCCTGGTCGGCGCGCTGCCCGCGGTGAGCCCGGCCGATGACTGACCTGGCCGAGCGGACCGCCCCGGCGCCGCCGATCTCCCCTCCGCCGGTGCGGCGACCGGAGATCGCCCGGGCCGGGTCGCTGCGCCGCTCGCTCATCCGGCTGGCGGCCGTGGCCACGCTGGTCGCCACCGGGATGATCGCCGCCGGCGCCGTCGCGCTGAGCAACCTGGCCGACGCCCGCAGCCGGGTGGTCGACGTCATCGACCCGGCGTTCCGCGACACCGAGCAGCTGCAGGTCGCGCTCGTCGACCAGGAGACCGGCATCCGCGGGTACGCCCTGGCCGGCCAGGAGCTGTTCCTCGAACCCTGGGAGAGCGGGCAGCGCGACGAGGCGGCCGCGGCGCGGTCGCTGTCCGAGATGGCCGATGATCCGGCGCTCGGCATCCGCCCCGCCCTCGAGCAGGTGGAGGCCAAGGCCGACGCCTGGCGGACGAGGTATGCGGAGCCGATCCTCGCCCAGGTGCAGGCGGGCCAGCCGGTCACGGTCAGCCCGATGCTCGGCAAGCAGCTGTTCGACGACCTGCGCGCCAGCCTCACCGCCCTGCAGCGCGACCTCGACCGGTCCGCCGCCGACGCCCGCCACGACCTCAACTCCTCGGCCGGCCGGCTGCAGCTGGTCGGTCTGCTGCTCGCGATCGGCCTGGTCGTGCTGCTGCTCGTACTCGTGTTCGGGCTGCGCCGGGTCGTGCTCCGGCCGCTGTCCGCACTGACCGCCGAGGTCCGCCGGGTCGCCGGCGGCGACTTCGACGCGGAGGTGCACGGCAGCGGCCCGCGGGAGATCGTCGCGCTCGGTGCGGATGTGGAGGCGATGCGCCGCCAGATCGTCGCCGAGTTCCACGCGTTGCGGGACACCACCGCGCGGCTTGACGAGCGGACCGCAGAGCTGGAGCGGTCCAACATCGAGCTCGAGCAGTTCGCCTACGTCGCCTCGCACGACCTGCAGGAGCCACTGCGGAAGGTCGCGAGCTTCACCCAGCTGCTGGAGCGCCGGTACAAGGGGCAGCTGGACGAGCGGGCCGACCAGTACATCGCGTTCGCGGTGGACGGGGCCAAACGCATGCAGGGGCTCATCAACGACCTGCTCGCGTTCTCCCGGGTCGGCCGGCTCACCCGGGAACACGCCGAGGTCGGCACGAACGAGCTGGTCGACCAGGCGGTCGCCAACCTCTCGATCGCGATCGAGGAGTCGGACGCGACCGTCACGGTGGCCGAGGACATGCCGCGGGTGTCGGTGGACGTCGCGCTGCTGGTCGGCGTGTTCCAGAACCTGATCGGCAACGCGCTGAAGTTCCGCGGCGAGCAGCCGCCGCGGATCACCGTGTCCTGGGCCGACGCCGGCGACCAGTGGGAGTTCTCGGTCGCCGACAACGGGATCGGGATCGAGCCGGAGTATGCCGACCGGATCTTCGTGATCTTCCAGCGGCTGCACCCGAAGGACGCCTATCCCGGCACCGGCATCGGGCTGGCCATGTGCCGGAAGATCATCGAATACCACGGCGGGCGGATCTGGCTGGACACCTCGGTGGACAGCGGGACCGTCTTCCGTTTCACGCTGCCGAAGATCGCAGCGCCACCCGCACCGGAAGAGTCGGAGACCGCTGAATGACCGAGATGACCGACCCCACCGCTGCACCGCCGACGGTGGTCGACGTCCTGCTGGTGGAGGACGACCCCGGCGACGTGCTGATGACGCGCGAGGCGTTCGAGGAGCACAAGCTCCGCAACACGCTGCACGTCGTCGAGGACGGCGTGGAAGCTGTGGCGTTCCTGCGCCGCGAGGGTCGGTACGCCGACGCGCCGCGGCCCGGCCTGATCCTGCTCGACCTCAACCTGCCCCGGAAGGACGGGCGTGAGGTGCTGGCCGAGATCAAGGCGGACGAGTCGTTGCGGGCGATCCCGGTGGTGGTGCTGACCACGTCGGAGGCGGAGGAGGACGTGCTGCGCTCGTACGACCTGCACGCCAACGCGTACGTGACCAAGCCGGTCGACTTCGAGCGGTTCATCACGGTGGTCCAGCAGATCGACGACTTCTTCGTCACGGTGGTGAAGCTGCCGCAGTGAGTGGAGCCGCCCGGGCGGTGGCCGGGCGGCTCGTCGTCACGGCGTCCGCTGGTCCGGACTGGGCGCCTGGGAGGGCGCCTGGGAGGGCGCCTGGGTGGGCGGCTGGGTGGGCGGTTGCTGGGTGGGCGACGGTGCCCGGCTGGCCGGGGCTCTCGACGGCGCGGTCGGGGAGACGGTCGGGCCGGTGCCGGGTGCCGGCGCGGTGGACGTCGGCCCGCCGCTCGTGGCCGGCGTCGGGGTCGGGCTCGGCGTGCCCCGGCCGGAGCCGCTGTCCGTTCCGGTGGCCCGGCCGACCGTGGTGCCGCCGCCGGACTCCCGGCCGGCCAGCCCGGACAGCGGCTTGCCGGCGGCGGCCTCGATCCCGGTGATCACGCCGAGGGACAGCGCGAACGCGGCCACCGCGCCGGCGCCCACCACGACCCACCGACCGCGGACCCGCCGTAGCCCCGACGCCGCCGGGCCGGGGTCGTCGCCGGCCGTGTCGGGCTCCACCCCGGCCGGCCGGATGGCGCCGGCGCCCGATGCACCCGGGCCGGTGGGGCCGCTGGCGCCGGCGCCCGATGCACCCGGGCCGGTGGGGCCGCTCGCGGCGGGGCCCGATGCACCCGGGCCGGTGGGACCGCTCGCGGCGGGGCCCGATGCACCCGGGCCGGCGAGGCCGCTCCCGGCGGGACCGGGTCGGGCCGCGCCGGTCCCCGGTCCGCTGCTCATACCGGCGGCGGCGCCAGCCGCCGTGCCGGGCCGGCCGGGGCCGGAATAGCGCCCGGCGAAGTGGTGGGTCGGGGTCTCCCAGCTGCTTCCGGGGTCGGCACGGGTGTCATCGGGATCGATCCAGTTCGAGGCACGAAAAAGCTGCGTCCCGTACGGGTCGACGTCCTCCGACTCGACCGGGCGCACGTCGGTGGCCCGGACCTGGTCGACCCGGGTGTCCCGCAACCGCGTCGTGGTCTGCTTCAGCCGGTGCGCGCTGGTCTGCGCCGAGGAGCGGAGCACGGACGTACTCACCGTGCCGACCACGCTGGCGACCGCGGCGCCGGTCAGCGTCCCGGCCGTACCGAGGTAGGAGGAGGCGAACGCGGCGATCACCGCCGCGCCGGCCCCGGCACCGACCTCGATCGGGGAGAGTCCTGCCCTCTTCGTCGTCGTGGTTTCGTCAGTCATCTCATCTGGTCCACGCCCTACGGCGACCGGGTGTTCCCCGGACCCGCTGTGAGTGCTCGCACAGGGGGCGCGATCAGCGCGACCGGCGGGCCATCTTCCGTGCGGTGTGGCGCAGCTGCACTACGCGCGCGACGCCGATGAGCGCGACCAGCAGCGCCCCGAGCACCGCCGCGAGCAGCAGCGCCACGCCGAGCGGCAGCGTGGGGTTGGCCCCGAAGATGTTGATCTTCACGCGCTCGCCGTTCTGCAGGATGAAGATCAGCAGGAGCAGCAGCACCACCACCGCCGCGATCGAGGCGACCCAGATCCCGCTCACCCGGGTCCGCGGCGGAACCGCGGTCTGGACCGGCGGCGCGGCCGGCGGCACCTCCGGCCCCGCTCCGGTCGCTCCCGGGGACGGCGCGCGGTCCGGCTCCGGCACGCCGCTGCGGTCCTCGTACATCGGCCCCGTCATGGTTGCGATCTACCCGGGCCGACCTCCGGTCATGCCGGGCACGACGCCGGCCTGCAGCGGGAGCGGAACCCCCGTCTCGGTGGTCGAGGAGTGCTGATGGCGGCCGCCCGGCTACAGGTACTCCGCGGCGGCGGCCAGGGCGGCGGCGAGGTAGCCACCGCCGAACAGGACGGCGTGCACGAGCAGCGGGTGAATCTGGTGCAGCCGCTGCCGCGCCCGCCACCCGTCGGACAGCGGCACGCTCTCCTCGTACGCGGCGAGCATCCGTGGCACCCACCCCTCGGCGAACAGCGTCAGCATGGCGAGATCGGTCTCGCGGTGCCCGCCGTGCGCCGCCGGGTCGACGAGCCAGCCGCGGTCACCGGACCACAGCACGTTGCCGGTCCACAGGTCGCCGTGGATCCGGGCCGGTGGCTCGGCCGGACCGGCAATCTCCGGCAACCGCGCCGCCAGCCGTTCGAACACCGCGGCCTCCTCGCCGCCGAGCTGCCCGCCGTCCCGCAGCTGCCGCACGTACGGCAGGACGCGCCGTTCCGCGTAGAACTCAGGCCACCCGTCGAGCGGCCCGTTCTCCAACTCGGCGGCACCGATCCATCCGTCCTGCGCCGCACCGAAGACGGGCGACCCGGCCGCGTGCATGGCGGCCAGCTCGCGACCGAGCCGCTCGACAGTCGCGCTCGCCGGCCGTACCTCCGCGAGCCAGGGCAGCACCAGCAGGTCGGTGTCGTGGGCGAGCACGGCCGGCACGGGTGGTCCGCCGGGCGCCGCGCCGAGCCAGTCGAGCCCGGCCGCTTCGGCGGCGAAGAACCCGTCCGGCGCGTCGTCCCTGGTCTTCACGAACACGTCCCGGCCGTCGGCCAGCCGCACCCGCCAGCGCTGTCCGGTGATCGCGGCGCCGGTCGGCCGGGCCGACTCGACGGCCGCGCCGAGCGCGAGCGTCACCCGTTCGGATGGATCCACAGCTCCGCCTCGACCTCCGCCAGCAACCCGGCGCAGGCGGCCTCGACCAGGTCGAGCACGTGCTCGAACCCGCGCTCGCCGCCGTAGTAGGGATCCGGCACGTCGAGCCCGTCCGCGTCGTCCGCGGCCGCCGGGTCGTACGAGCGCAGCATCCGGATCTTGGCCCGGTCCGCCGCGGTCTCCGCCATCGCCCGCAGCGCCCGCTCGTGCCCGGCGTCGAGCGCGACGACCAGGTCACGGTCCTCGAAGTCGGCCGGCCGGAACTGCTTGGCCGCATGCGTCCAGGCGGGATACCCGCGCGCCCGCAACGCCGCGGCCGACCGGTCGTCCACGTCCTCGCCGACGTGCCAGTCGCCGAGCCCCGCGCTGTCCACCTCGACCTCACCGGCCAGCCCGGCCTCGGCCAGCCGGCGGCGGAAGACGGCCTCGGCCGTCGGCGAGCGGCAGATGTTGCCCGAGCAGACGAAGCAGACGCGGTACGCCACCCCGCGACAATAGGAGCAGGCCCGGTCAGCCGCCGGCCGCCCGCAGCGCCGCCTCGGTGCGGGTGCGGGCGCCCAGCGCCGCCATCGCCGAGCGCACCCGCGCCTCCACCTCCGCCCGGGTCAGCCCGAGTCGGGCGGCGATCCGGGGCGTCGAGAGCCCCGCGCCGACCAGCGCGAGCACCTCCCGTCCGGACGCCGGCAGCTCCACCGGCGGCGGAGGTCGGCGGTGGATGCCCTGCGCCTCCAGGGCCCAGCGCACCCGGCCGAGCAGCGTGGTCAGGCCGGTTTCGGCCGCCACCTCCTCGGCGGCCAGCAGGCAGTCGACCGAGCCGGCGAGCCCGGCACCGAGCAGGCAGCGCACCTGCTCGCGGACCATCACGCCCTTCCACGCGGTGGCCGCGGCGGCCAGCGCGCTGCCGCCCGCGTCCCAGGCCGCGATCGTCACCGCGGCCGGGCCGACCCCGGTGCGGCCGAGCGCACCGGCCCGCGGGAGCGGCTCGGTCACGTCCTCGTTGGTGTCCCGGCGCGCCCACCGGGCGGTGAGCAGGGCCAGCCGGGCCGGCATGTCCGAACCGGCCAGCGCGTCGGCGGCGTCCCGGGCCGCCTCCGCCTCGCCGGCGAGCCAGGACGTCTCGGCCGCGACCCAGCGCACGGTGCGGTCCGCGGCGACCGGCCCGGCCCGCTCGAGCAGTCCGCGCGCGGCTGGCAGAGCGCCGGTGTCGGCTCTGGCCAGCGCGAGCGTGGCGACCAGCAGCGCCCGGGCGTCGGCCGGCACGGTCCGGTCCAGCAGCGCGCCGGCCGAGCGCAGTGCCTCGTCGAGCGCGCCGTCGGCGTGCAGGCCGGCCCACAGCGCGTCGGCCCGGAACTGGAGCTCGGCGCTGTAGGCGCCGTCGGCCGCGGCCGCCTCGGCCAGCTCGGCGGCGAGGTCGCCGGCCTCGCCGACCCGGCCAAGATCCCGCAGCCCGGCGACCAGCGCCGCCCCGGCCAGCCGCTCGGCGACCCGGTCCCCGGCCGCCGCGGCGGCGTCCAGGGCGGCGCGGCCGGCGCTCTCCCAGTCCTCCCGGCCGGCTGCCCGCAGCGCCGTGGCGTGCGCGGCGAGCAGCGCGGGCGGGGCGTCGGCATCGGCCCCGGCGACCGCGAAATCGGCCAGCGTGCACGCCACCTGGGGGTCGGTGGCGACCGCGGCACGGATCGAGGCGACGGCGTGCAGGCTGGCCACCGCGGGGGGCACGGCCGGCACGTCCGCGTCGACTGCCCGCAGCTCCGCCGCCGCGTCGTCGGGATGGCCGAGGTCGACCAGCGCGGCCGCCCGCAGCGCCGCCGCGGCGACCCGGGTCGTGGGCCCGTTCGTGACCGGCCCGGACAGCAGCCGGAGCGCTTCGCCGGCCAGCCCGGCCGACCCGCAGGCGGCCGCCGCCCGCAGCGCCAGGGCAGGGTCGGCGGTCACCGCGACCAGCAGCGCCGCGGCCCGCTCCCGGGGGGTCTCCGCCGCCTCGGCCGCCGCCTCGGCCTTGGCCGCCGCGGCCGCCGGCGAGCCGGCGGCGAGCAGGTGCCGGGCCGCCTCCACGCCGTCGGTCAGGGCGGCGCCCAGTCGCCTGTGCAGCGCCCGCCGCTCGGCCGGGGCGAGCACCCCCGCCGCGAGCTCGGCCAGGTCCGCCGGCCGCGGCGCGATCCCGTCGGCCTCCTGCTCGGCCAGCCCGGCATGCAGCAGCCAGTCGACGCCGGGACCGAGCAGGCCCGCCGCCGCCGGCCGACCGAGCAGCCCGAGCGCGGCCAGCGCGGTCCGGGCCGCGACCGGCATCCCGACCAGCGTGCGCACGCTCGACCCGACCGCAGCCGAAGGGGGCGGAGTGTCCAGCCAGAGCCGGGAGACGGCCCGCAGCCGGTCGGCGAGAGGCGACGGCGTGCGCAGCGTCACGACGATCGGGACGGCCGGCGCCACCGAGGCCAGCACCGCGAGCGTGTACGCGTCGGCGTGCTGCACGTCCTCCACCAGCAGCGCCCGGCCGCCGAGCCGGATCCGTACCGCCTCGGCCGCCAGCGCGACGTCGTCGACCGGGATCGCCGTCCTGATCGCCCGGGCGAGCGGGAGCCCGGCCCGGTGCCGCAACGGCGCCAGCGCCCGGGCGGCGAGCAGCGGCACCCCCGCCGCCCGTACCATCGCAGTCTTGCCGCTCCCGCGCGGTCCGGCGATCACGACCAGCCCAGGGTGGGTAAGGGCATCCCCGAGCACGCGTGATCGGTCGCTGCCCCGACAGTCCAGCACCCCAGGAGGATAGACGACATTCGGCCGAAAGGTCATGATCGCCTAGCCTGAGCGGGCGACATGCGATACGGCGAACAGGAGGAGTGGCGATGACCGAACCGGGTTCGCCCGAGACGGATCAGCGGGCGCCGGCGGGGTGGCTGGACGGCACCGATCCGGCCGGCTGGGCCGACACCGCCGGCATGACCGACCCGTACCCGCCGCCGCTCGACTCCGACGCCCGACCGGCGGACGGGCCCTGGACCGACGCCCGGCTGCTGGCCAGGGTCGAGGGTGCCGGCGAGCAGTCCACCGATCCGCCGGAGGCACTGCTGGCCGACCTCGCCGCCGCCGCGGGTGACCCGCACGCCGACTGGACGACCCTGTCCGAGTCGGACGACCCGGCCGTGCGCGCGCTCGCGCTCCGCTGGCGTCCTTAGCCCGTGACCGGGCCCGGACGGGCCCGTGACCAGGCCCTCACCAGGGCGCTGACCGGGCCCTGACCGGCCTCTGACCGGTCGCCGAATCAGGTTGGGCGGCCGGACTAGGGTTTCGGCGAGGGGCCAGAGCGGAGGAGGAGCCCGTGCCCGAGATCGATCCGGAGTTCCTGGCACTGCCGATGCGCAGGCTGGCCGACGCCGCGCTGTCCCGAGCCCGCGAGCTCGGCGTGCAGCACGCCGACTTCCGGTTGGAGCGGATCCGCGGCCAGGACCTGATGCTGCGCGACGGCCGGGTCGACTCGGCCGCCGACAGCGTGACGCAGGGGTTCGCGGTCCGGGTGGTGCACGAGGGGACGTGGGGCTTCGCGGCCGGCGTCGACCTCACCCCGGAGGCCGCGGTGCGGGTCGCCGAGCAGGCGGTCGAGGTGGCCGCGGTCTCCCGACCGGTCAACTCAGACCCGGTGGAGCTCGCCGACGAGCCGGTCCACGCCGACGTCACCTGGGTCGCCCCCTACGGGGTGGATCCGTTCTCGGTGCCCGACGCGGACAAGATCGGCCTGCTGGCCGAGTGGTCCGAGCGCCTGCTGGCCGCCGATGGCGTCGACCACGTGCAGGCGTCGCTGCTGCAGGTGCTGGAAAACAAGTTCTATGCCGACCTCGCCGGCACGGTCACCACCCAGCAGCGGGTACGGATGCACCCCGAGCTCGAGGCGACCGCGGTCGACCGGTCCCGCGGCACGTTCGAACAGATGCGGACCAACGCTCCGCCGACCGCCCGCGGCTGGGAATACATGACCGGCGACACCTGGGACTGGGCCGGCGAGCTGGCCCGGATCCCGGAGTGGCTGACCGAGAAGGCGAAGGCGCCGTCGATCGAGCCGGGCCGGTACGACCTGGTCGTCGACCCGACGAACCTGTGGCTGACGATCCACGAGTCGATCGGTCACGCGACCGAGCTCGACCGGGCGCTCGGCTACGAGGCGGCCTACGCGGGCACCAGCTTCGCCACGTTCGACAAGCTCGGCACGCTGAAGTACGGCTCGCCGGTGATGACCGTGACCGGTGACCGGGTTGCCGAGCACGGCCTGGCCACCATCGGCTACGACGACGACGGCGTGCAGACCCAGTCCTGGGATCTCATCCGCGACGGGATCCTCGTCGGCTACCAGCTGGACCGGCGGATGGCCAAGCTCAAGGGCCTGGGCCGGTCCAACGGGTGCGCGTTCGCCGACTCGCCCGGCCACATCCCGGTACAGCGGATGGCCAACGTCTCGCTGCAGCCGGCGCCGGGTGGCCCGTCGCTGGACGACCTGATCGGCGCCGTCGAGCGCGGGATCTACGTGGTTGGCGACAAGTCCTGGTCGATCGACATGCAGCGGTACAACTTCCAGTTCACCGGGCAGCGGTTCTTCCGGATCGAGAACGGCAAGCTGGCCGGCCAGCTGCGCGACGTGGCATACCAGGCCACCACGACCGATTTCTGGGGCTCCATGGAGGCGGTCGGCGGCCCGGAGACCTACCTGCTGCACGGTGCGTTCAACTGCGGCAAGGCGCAGCCGGGGCAGGTCGCCGCGGTGGGGCACGGCTGCCCGCCGGCGCTGTTCCGCAACGTGAACATCCTCAACACGGTCCGGGAGGGCGGCCGATGACCCCGCAGGAGACGGTCGAGCGGGCGCTGGCGCTGTCCAAGGCGGACGGCTGCGTCGTGCTCGCGACGGAACGGTCCGAGGTCAACCTTCGCTGGGCCAACAACACCTTGACCACCAACGGGTCGATGCGCTCCCGCGAGGTCGCGGTGATCAGCGTGGTCGGCGAGGCGGTCGCGGTGGCGCAGCGCAGCGCGGTGACCGCGGACGACCTGGAGGACCTGGTCCGGGCGAGCGAGCAGGCCGCCCGCGACGCGGGCCCCAACGAGGACGCGGCGCCGCTGTCCGAGCCGGACGGCGGATCGGAGGGCTGGGACGAGCCGCCGGCGGAGACCTCGATCGGCACGCTGGCGACCGTGTCCAGCGACCTGGGCGAGGCGTTCGGCCGGGCCGCCGGCCGCGACCGGCTGCTGTTCGGCTATGCCGAGCACGCCGTCGAGAGCCAATACCTCGGCTCCTCCACCGGCGTGCGGCTGCGGCACGTGCAGCCCACCGGCCGGATCGACATCAACGGCAAGTCGCGCGACTACGCCCGCTCGGCCTGGGTCGGCCAGGGTTCGCCGGACTTCGCCGACGTCGAGGTGGAGGCGCTCGACCGCGAGCTGGGCCGCCGGCTGGACTGGGCCGACCGGTCGGTCGAGCTGCCGGCGGGGCGATACGAGACGCTGCTGCCACCGTCCGCGGTCGGTGACCTGTTCCTGTTCCTCTACGCGATCGCGTCCGGGGCGCGGGCCGCCGACGAGGGCCGGACGGTGTTCTCCAAGCCCGGCGGCGGCAACCGGATCGGCGAGCGGCTGTCCCCCCTGCCGGTGACGCTGCGCAGCGACCCGCGGCTGCCCGGCCTGGAGTGCGCGCCGTTCCTCGCCACCACCCGGTCGGAGGAGGGCACGGTCTCGGTCTTCGACAACGGCCTGCCGCTGGGCTCGACCGAGTGGATCCGGGACGGCGTGCTGTCCGAGCTCATGCGGACCCGGGCCTACGCGACGAAGACCGACACGCGGGCGCGCCCGTACGTCGACAACCTCGTGCTGGAGGTGCCGGGCTCCACCGCCTCGACCGACGACATGGTCGCCCGCACCGAGCGGGGGTTGCTGCTGACCTGCGTCTGGTATGTGCGGCCGGTCGACCCGCAGACGATGCTGATGACCGGGCTCACCCGCGACGGGGTCTACCTGGTGGAGAACGGCGAGGTCACCGGTGCGGTGAACAACTTCCGCTGGAACGAGTCGCCGGTCGACCTGCTCGGGCGCGTCACCGAGGCCGGGACGACCGAGCGCTGCCTGGCCCGGGAGTTCGGCGACTACTTCAACCGCACCGCGATGCCGACCCTGCGCGTGCCCGACTTCAACATGAGCACGGTCAGCCAGGCGTCCTGACCCTGCCGGGCCGCGTCCCGGCGGACGCGGCCCGGCCGGGGCCGTCAGGTCACGGCACCCGGACCACGGTGTAGGTGGTGTCCGGGGTCGGCGGCGTCGTCAGCCGTGCGTTCACCGCGTAGATGAACGGTCCGAAGAACGCGATCGTCGCCCGGGGCGCCCACCTGCTGGCGCAGTAGCAACCGGCCGGTGCGCACGTCGTACACCTTGACCGTGCCGCTGGGACCGCCGGCCGCGAACAGCCGGCCGCCGTCCACCTTGAGCCCGCGCACGGTGTCCCCGGGGGTGCCGGGAATGAAGACCTCGCCACGACCGGTGAGCAGGTTGCCGCGGTAGATCGCCCCGTCGACCTGGGAGCCGACGTAGAAGGTGGTGCCGCGGCCGGTCGCGATGCCCTCGGGCCGGAAGCCGTCCGGCAGCGAGATGACCTTCGGCAGCAGGGACGCGCTCGCCGGCGCAGCGGTAGCCGTGGTCGCCACGGTGGTGGTTCCCAGCGCGAGCACCGCGCCGGCGAGCGCCGTCAGGGCCAGTCGTTTCCGCACGTTGTCGTGCCTTCTCCTGGTCGGTCGCGGACAGGCGACGGCCGGCCCAGGCGTGGAGCCCGGGCCGGCCGTCTTTGCGTGCTAGGGGATGCGGGAGATGTGGTACGTCGTGGTCGGCGTCGGCGGGGTGGTGAACCGCGCGTTGGCCGCGTACAGGAACGGGCCGAACGGCGCGATCGTCGCCGGCACGTCCAGCGTGGGGTCGGTGATCGTGCGGACCACCCGGCCGGTGCTGCCGGACCGGTTGAGCGCGAGCTGCACGATCAGGTTGTTGACGTTGCGCACCACGAACAGCGAGCTGCCGCGGCGCAGGATGCCGTCGCCGTTGGTGAGGTCGGCGCCGCCGACGTTCACCGGGGTCGCGACGCCGGTGCGCGGCGAGACCCGGAACAGCGTGCCGGTGTTGGACTGGATGACCAGCAGCGCCTTCCCGTCCGGCGTGGTCTCGATGCCGTTGGCGTTGAAGCCGGCACCGATCGTGATGCCCGGGGTGGGCAGCACCCTGACCTTGCCGAAGTTCGGCCCGTGGCCCTTGCCCCGGCTGCCGAACGGCAGCACGTACAGCTGGGCCTTGAGCGAGTCGGTGAAGTATGCGGCGTCCTTGATCACCGCGACGTCGTTGATGAAGCTCTCGCCGGCCGGTGCGACCCGCCGCTCGGCCAGCTTGCGGCCGGTGCGCAGGTCGTACGCCTTGAGCGTGCCGGTGGCGGCGCCCGCGGCGAACAGCAGGTTGCCGTGCACCTCGAGGCCCGCCGTGGAGTCACCCGCGGTGCCCGGGATGAACGGCGAGAGCCGGCCGGTCAGCACGCTGCCGCGCATGATCCGGCCGTCGACCAGTGATCCGACGTAGAAGGTCGGGCCGTTGGTGGCGATGCCTTCGGGTTGGTAGCCGTCCGGGAGCGCGATCGTCTTCGGAAGCAGTGTCGCGCTCGCCGGTGCGGCGGTGGCCGTGGTCACCACGGTCCCGCCGGCGAACGCCAGCACCGCAGCGCCGATCGCCGTCAGAGCAAGCCTTGTCCGCACCTCGATGCCCTCCTTGGTTGGTCCTGTGCGGGCATGGAACACAGCCCGTGGGGGCACACAGGCTTACTCGTCACACGGAGCAGCCGGCTGGGCGGTTCAGCGGCGCGGGTCGTCCACCACTCGGCCGAACAGGGCGAGTACGGCATCGCGGGAGTCGTTGCGCGCCGTCCGGTTGCGCCAGGTGTGCCCGCACTGCTGGCAACGCTGCACCACGACCGTGCGGCCACCCTCGTATAGGGCGCCGACGGGTTCCATCGCGCCGCCACAGGTCGACTCGCGATCGCCCGGGCTGTCCGCGTCGACGTGCCGGGACCACAGACACCGCGGGCAATGGTTGGTATAACCATCGCCTCGGACCCGCAGGCCGCAGTGCAGACAGTCGAAGTCCTCCGGCCGGCGGGTGAACGTCGCGGACTCCACCGAGTTCCTCCGTCGTCACCGGGTCGGGCGGTCGTGGTGCGGAAAGCCCAAGGCTACGCGCGAGTTGTGAGGCAGCCGACAGTCCGACCAGGTCGAGAGGCGTGTCGCCGGCGTTAGGCTCCGATCAATCCCCGAAGCACGGCCGGTGTGGCCGGACTTTGAGCATGTCCGGTCAACGGCGACCAGGAGGCGATGTTGCATGACGATCTCAGCGATCCCGGGTGCGGACGCTGACACGGCCCCGACCAGGCACGCCCGACTGCTCGACTGGATTCGCGAGGTCGCCGAGCTGACGACGCCCGACCGGATCGAATGGTGCGACGGCTCGCCTGAGGAATGGGTGCGGATAACCGACCTCCTGGTCGAGGCGGGGACGTTCCGGCGCCTGGACCCGGCGAAGAAGCCGAACTCGTTCTGGTGCGCGTCCGACCCGAGCGACGTGGCCCGGGTGGAGGGCCGGACGTTCATCTGCTCGGTCGACGAGCGGGACGCCGGCGCGACGAACAACTGGATGGCGCCGGCGGACATGAAGGCGATCATGACCGAGCTCTACGCCGGTTGCATGCGGGGCCGGACGATGTACGTCGTCCCGTACTGCATGGGCCCCCTTGACGCCGAGTCGCCGATGTTCGGGGTGGAGCTCACCGACTCGCCGTACGTCGTCGCGTCGATGCACATCATGACCCGGATGGGATCGAAGGCCCTCTCGCGAATGGGCGAGGACGCGGATTTCGTTCCCGGTCTGCACAGCGTGGGTGCGCCGCTCGACGAAGGCGAACGAGACGTCCCGTGGCCGTGCAACCCGACCAAGTACATCTCGCACTTTCCTGAGGAGCGGGTGATCTGGTCGTACGGGTCTGGGTACGGCGGCAATGCGCTGCTCGGCAAGAAGTGCTATTCGCTGCGGATCGCGACGGTGAAGGCGCGCGACGAGGGCTGGCTCGCCGAGCACATGCTGATCCTCAAGCTGACCTCGCCGGCGCAGAAGGTCTACTACATCGCGGCGGCATTCCCGTCGGCCTGCGGCAAGACCAACATGGCGATGCTCGAGCCGACGATCCCTGGCTGGAAGGTCGAGACGCTCGGCGACGACATCGCCTGGATGCGGTTCGGGGACGACGGGCGGCTCTACGCGCTCAACCCGGAGTACGGCTTCTTCGGCGTGGCGCCGGGGACCGGGTGGAAGACGAACGCCAACGCGATGCGCACCATCGAGCGCGGCAACTCGATCTTCACCAACGTCGCCCTCACCGACGACGGCGACGTCTGGTGGGAGGGGATGACCGAGCAGCCGCCGGCGCACCTGACCGACTGGAAGGGTCGCGACTGGACGCCGGCGTCGGACGAGCCGTCGTCCCACCCCAACTCGCGCTTCTGCACGCCGGCCGGGCAGTGCCCGATCATCGCGCCGGAGTGGGAGGACCCGCGCGGGGTACCGATCTCCGCGATCTTCTTCGGCGGCCGTCGCCGGACGACGATCCCGTTGGTGACCGAGTCGCGCGACTGGCAGCACGGAGTCTTCCTCGGCGCCACCCTGTCGTCTGAGACGACGGCCGCGGCGACCGGCGCAGTGGGCGTCGTGCGGCGGGACCCGATGGCGATGCTGCCGTTCATCGGCTACAACGCCGGCGACTACTTCGGCCACTGGATCTCGGTCGGCAAGCACGCGGACGCGTCCAAGCTGCCGCGGATCTTCTACGTGAACTGGTTCCGCCGCTCTCCGGACGGCGCCTTCCTGTGGCCGGGCTTCGGGGAGAACATCCGGGTCCTCAAGTGGGCGATCGAGCGCATCGAAGGCACCGCCGCGGCGGTCGAGACCCCGATCGGCTACGTCCCCGCGGCCGGCGCCCTCGACGTGAACGGTCTCGACGTGTCCCCGTCCGACCTCTCGGCGGTCACCTCGGTCGACGTCGAGGAATGGCGGTCCGAACTGCCGCAGATCGAAGAATGGTTCGCCAAGATCGGCGACCAGCTCCCCACCGGCATGCGCGACGAGCTGGAAGCCCTCCGCCTCCGGCTCGGCTGATCTTCCCTTCGGGAAGGGCCCGGTTCCCTGCGGGTCGGGCCCTTCCCCCTCCTTGCTCGCCGGACGCACCTTGAGCTTGGTCACCTCGCCGACCAGGTCGCCGGCCAGCACGGTGGTGTTCTGCCATCCGGGCGTGGTCGGCGTGCTCGGCGTGGTCGGCGTGGTCGAGGCGAGGGCGCCGCGCTCGTGCGGGGAGTTGGATACCGGCGCCCCGACTGCGTCTCTGCTCGCGTGCCGGTGCAGAGACGGAGCTGCTGGGACCGTGATCGCGGGACGGTCCCGGGCGCCGGGGCTCGTGCGGGAGGGGTTGGGTACTGGCACCCCGGCTACGTCTCTGCTCCGCGTGCCGGTGCAGAGACGTAGCGTCCGCGCACCTCTACTTGCGCACCAGCACCGCGCGGGCGGTGATCGTGCTTCCGGACTTGACCCCGACGACCGCGCCCTTGGCCCCGACCTCGACCGCGCCCAGCGAATCGGCGCCGCCCCTGACCTTGGTGTCGGAGTTGGTCACGAATGTCTCGGTGAAGCCGTCCTCAGCCTTGACCGTCAGCCTCGACGACCCGACCGCGGTCACCGTGCCGCGGATCGTCTCCAGCGTGACCGGCTTCCCGTCCTTGCCCTTGACGACCCACTCACCGTGCATCCCGCGGCCGATCAGCGCCCGCTTGGCCCGCTTGGCCTTGCGGTGATCCGCCTTGTCCCCAGGTGTGGCAGGACTGCTCGGCGCCGCCGACGCGCTGGGTGCCGGCGTGCTGTCGTTCGACGTGGCGGCAGCGACCCCGGCCGTGCCGAGCACCCCGGCAGCGGCCACCCCGGCCACGCCCAGCGCGATCTTCCTGGTCAGGATCATCTCGTCCTACCTCCCGGTGTCCATCTGACACCGCCCACCCTGCCCACCCCGCATTGCCACTCCGCCCCCTTTCTGTTCGAGCAATGCAAGACCTCCGTCCCTCGGGTTGTCCAAGGGGCTGCCGTCGCTCCGCGTCCGGCGCAAGCTCCCTTGTAGGCGTCGCTTGCAGGCAACCCGGGCGCGTGCACGCCAGTCGGCGTCGCCCAGCCTGGCGGCGAGTGGAGTGTGGTCGGGAGGTGCCGAGACGGGTGCCGCCGGCGGCGCCCACCCCCCGTTGGTGGGCGACGCCGGCGGCGGGAGGCTCGCCTCCGCGGGTGCCGCGTAAAGCCCGCGACCGGCGAGCGGGGCCGGCGGGATCAGCGGTGACGAGGCGGCAGATGGACGCTGAGCGGATCGCCTTCGGGCTCGGGGTTCTGCCGGTTCCGCGGTCGGCCGCGCAGCGCCTTGATCACCTCGGATGCATCCGCGCCCATGGTCGTCGCAATGTGGGCGTACGACAGTGTCTCCCGGTGTTGCTCGGTCGCCGCCCGGGTGCGGATCCGCGCCAGGAGCAGCAAGCTGCCTAGCATCACGCCGATCGTCCCCGCTGCGATCCAGGTGTGTCCGGTTGCCACCATCGCCGTGGTCGGCACCATCGCCGCCGCTACTACTGTCGTCGCCTCGAATGCCGCTCCCTTGCTCATGTCGACCCTCCCTGCATCCCGTCTCGTAGGTATACCTACGAGCCCGTAGGTAGCGTCGCTCACGAAGAGGCGTGATCACAAGGCATCGTTGCCGAATTGCAGCTGATCGCGCCGCAACACGTACGTGACGGTGCTAGCCTTCGGCGGTAACTCCAGGGCTGCCCTTGTGGAGGACCGCCCTACGTACGTACATTCAAAGGATGTCCGGGGTGACCCCGCGATGACGACACCTCTCACCGACCGCGAGGAGCAGGTCCGCTCCCTCGCCGCCGGCGGGCTGCAGACCGACGAGATCGCGAGCCGGCTCGCCATCTCAAAGCGCACCGTTGAAGCTCATCTTCGCAATGTTTTTCAGAAGCTTGGCGTCAGCCGGCGCGATCAACTCTTGGCCCCGGCACACCAGGCTCCGTCCGCGGAGAGGGCTGAGACGCCGCGAGATCTCCAAGCTGAGAACGAGCGCCTTGCCCGACAGGTCAGGTCGTACGACGCCGCCATGCGGCAGCTGATAGAGCGTCAGTTCCCGCTGTTCGAGGAGAGCGTCGAGATCACTGTGACGGTCGGTGCGTCCGGCGGCGAGGACATGGTCGTCGAGCGGCATCGAACGAGGCCCAAGCCGTACCTGATCTATCGCGTCGCTCGGCCGATCCTGGTGCCGCGCAGCCCGATACCGCCGTTCGACGATCTAGGTCTGACATGTGAGGTTGTCGGGCAGGACATGGGCGTCGCGGTTCAGCCGGTGCTCGAGCCTCACGGCCGGTTGCTCGTGATCGTGTTCTTCCAGCCTGGGCTGAAGGAAACGACAGACTGGGTGCTGCGTTACCGCACGCCGGGGCGATGGGACAGGCTGCGCGCCGACGGCGAGGAAACGCTCATCTGGTCGACCAGCACGCTGGACAGCGCCAGCACGCCCGGAATCGGCGATGTGACGTTCTACTTCGACCTGCCGGTGAAGGACGTGACCGTGAGCCAACTCCGTCAGACTGGCGACCTCAAGGAGGATCAGCTGCCTGGCGGGGGCACCCGCATCACCTGGCACAACTTCCTGCCTGGTCGCCATGAGTGGATTCTCCGCACGCCGCCCGTACGCCCTCGATGACCCTAGGCGACGGGCAGAAAGTCCAGATTATCCGCCTGCCGAACCCTCGCCTCCGCGAACGGTTCTCGTCACGAGACCGGACATCGGCTTCCTTTCGACGAAGCTAATGCATCGGTGCAATGAGTTGATTGTAGACGCACCAAGTCCATGCAGCACGCTTGATTCTGCAAGATCTTTCAGTGAGCAGGTTTCATGCAGCGGCGACCGCCGTCCGGTAGGTACGGCTCGGCAGTGGTGACGCGGAGCTACGATCCC